>ERZ779876.2597-NODE-2597-length-12607-cov-26.116475_pt1 | contig 12607 bp, 9 predicted proteins | sample MGYA00511068_ERZ779876 | MGnify/ENA primary metagenome ERZ779876 (study PRJEB29588, sample SAMEA1970858) | human gut metagenome | biome: human gut; feature: human-associated habitat; material: faeces | place: Denmark | collected 2008/2010 ...
GGCTTCAACGTCCTGCACCCGATGGGATACGACGCCTTCGGCCTGCCCGCCGAGCAGTACGCCATACAGACCGGCCAGCACCCCGCCGTGACGACCGAGCGGAACATCGCCCGCTACCGCGAGCAGCTCGACAAGATCGGGTTCTCGTTCGACTGGGATCGCGAGGTGCGCACTTGCGACCCCGCCTATTACAAATGGACGCAGTGGGCGTTCCTCAAGATGTTCGGCTCCTATTACTGCTATGACAAGCAGCAGGCGCGCCCGATCGAAGAGCTGACCGCGGCCTTCGAACAAGGCGGCACCCAGGGACTGAACGTGGCCTACACGCAGGAACTGCATTTCACGGCCGAAGAATGGCGCGCCATGCCGGAGGAGGAGAAGGAACGGACGCTCCACAACTACCGCCTCGCGTTCCGTGCCGACACGATGGTCAACTGGTGCCCGGCGCTGGGAACCGTGCTCGCCAACGACGAAGTGCACGACGGGCTTTCGGTGCGCGGCGGCCATCCGGTCGAGCAGAAACGGATGAAACAGTGGCTTCTGCGCGTGACGGCCTACGCCCAGCGCATGCTCGACGGGCTGGACAGGCTCGCATGGAGCGACTCTTTGAAAGAGATCCAGCGCAACTGGATCGGCCGTTCGGAGGGGGCCCAGGTCTTCTTCGACATAAAGGATTCGGCGCGCAAACTCGAAATATTCACCACCCGCCCCGACACGATATTCGGCGTGACCTTCATGGTCATCGCCCCCGAACACGAGTGGGTGGGCGAACTGACCACGCCCGGCAACAAGGCCGCCGTCGAGGAGTACATCTGCCAGGCCAAGAAACGCTCCGAGCGTGAGCGCATCGCCGAGACCAAACGCGTAAGCGGCGTGGCGACAGGATCTTACGCCATCAATCCCTTCACCGGCAAGGCCATCCCGATCTACATCTCGGACTACGTGCTGGCCGGCTACGGGACGGGGGCCATCATGGCCGTCCCGGCGCACGACTCGCGCGACTACGCCTTCGCCCGCCATTTCGGACTGGAGATCGTCCCGGTAGTCGAAGGCGGAGACATTTCGCAGGAGTCGTACGATGCCAAATCGGGCAAAGTAATCAACTCGGATTTCCTCGACGGCAAGGATGTAAAGGAGGCGATTAGGATCATGTTCGACCAAATCGAGCGACGCGGATTGGGCCGCAAACGCATCAACTACCGCCTGCGCGACGCCATCTTCTCGCGCCAGCGCTACTGGGGCGAGCCGTTCCCGATCTATTACCGGGGCGACGTGGCCTGCCCGCTCGCCGAGGACAAACTGCCGCTCGAGCTGCCGCCCATCGCCGACTTCGGCCCCACCGAACAGGGCGAGCCGCCGCTGGCGCGCGCCACGAATTGGGCGACGCCGGAGGGCTATCCCTACGAGCTGTCGACCATGCCCGGATTCGCTGGGTCGTCGGCCTACTACCTGCGTTACATGGATCCGCACAACGACGAGGCGCTCGTCGGCCGTGAAGCCGACGAATACTGGCGCAACGTCGACCTCTACGTGGGCGGCATCGAGCACGCCACGGGACACCTCATGTACTCGCGGTTCTGGAACATGTTCCTCTACGACCTGGGCGTCGTCTGCGAAGAGGAGCCGTTCCGCAAACTCGTCAACCAGGGCATGATCCAGGGGCGCTCGAATTTCGTCTACCGCATCGTCGGCACCAACAAATTCGTGTCGCTCGGCCTGAAAGACCAGTACCAGACCCAGGCGCTCTATGTCGACGTGAACATCGTCCGCAACGACATCCTCGACCTGGACGCCTTCCGCGCCTGGATGCCCGAATACAAGGACGCCGAATTCATCCTCGAGGACGGCAGGTACGTCTGCGGCTGGGCCATCGAGAAGATGTCCAAGTCGTTCTACAACGTCGTGAACCCCGACTACATCGTCGACAACTACGGCGCCGACACGCTGCGCATGTACGAAATGTTCCTCGGCCCGCTCGAACAGTCCAAACCCTGGGACACGAACGGCATCGACGGCGTCTACAAGTTCCTGCGCCGTTTCTGGCGCCTGTTCTACGACCGCGACGGCAAGCTGGTGCTCACCGACGAAAAGGCGACCGAAAAGGAGCTTCGCACGCTGCACAAAACGATCAAAAAGGTCAGCGAGGACATCGAGAACTTCTCGTTCAACACCTCCGTCGCCGCCTTCATGATCTGCCTCAACGAATTGGGCGAATGCAACAAGCGCGAGGTGCTCGAGCCGCTGACCGTCCTGCTGGCACCCTTCGCTCCGCATATCGCCGAGGAACTGTGGGAAGCGCTGGGACACACGACCTCGGTCTGCACGGCAAGCTACCCCGCCTACGATGAGAAACACCTCGCGCAGAGCGTCTTCGAATACCCGGTTTCGGTCAACGGCAAACTCCGTTTCAAGAAGGAGTACGCCACGTCGATGACGCCCGCCCAGATCCAGGCCGACGTCGTGACGCAGCCCGAGGCGCAGAAATGGCTCGAAGGCAAGGCCCCGAAGAAAGTCATCGTCGTCCCGGGCAAGATCATCAACATCGTGATCTGACGCACCCCGGCGCAAGGCGCCACCGACGCCCCCTACACGGCGGATGCGGTCGAATCCGCGCCCGCATTCCCGGACAACCCGCCCCGCCCTGCGGGGACAAAAACGATAAGACCATGAGACGACCACACACGCTGCTCGCCGCCCTCCTGCTCGCCGCAGGCACGGCGGCCGCACAGGACTACGGACAAGCTGCGACGCTGAAAATCTGGGACAACACGACGGCGCCCCACAGCAACGGCATCGCCACGCCCGAACGGGAACCCGAGCCGAACCGGATTGCCGACGTTTCGCAGGCCGTGCTCTACATCTTCCCGGCCGACCCCGCAAAAGCGACGGGGCAGGCCGTCGTGATCTGCCCGGGCGGGGGCTACGTGAAACTGTGCATCGACTACGAAGGTTACGACATGGCCAAGTGGTTCGCCGCCAACGGCATCACGGCCGCCGTACTCAAATACCGCATGCCCAACGGCCACCCCGAGGTGCCGCTGGAGGACGTCGAACAGGCGCTGCGCATCATGATGGGGCTCGAAGCGGGCGCCACCGGGTTCACGGCCGGCAAGGTCGGCATCGTGGGCAGCTCGGCAGGCGGGCACCTCGCGGCCTCGGCCTCGACGTTGGCCGAGACCAAGCCCGCCTTCTCGATCCTTTTCTACCCGGTCATCACGGCCGAAAAGGGCAAAGGGCACCAGGGGTCGTTCAACGCCCTGCTGGGCGGCAGCCGCAATGCGGAGAGCGACACGTGGTATTCACTCCAGAACCGCGTGACGGCACAGACCCCGCCGACGCTGCTGCTGCTTTCGGACGACGACAAGGTCGTGCCGCCCGTCAACGGCATCCTCTATTACAACGCCCTCAAGGAGCACGGCGTGAAAGCCTCGATGCACATCTACCCCACCGGCGGGCACGGCTGGGGCATCCGCGACCACTTCGAATACAAGGAGCAGTGGCAACAGGCAATGCTGGACTGGCTGAAAAAGCTGAACGAAGCATAGAATCCAGCTTCCGTGCTCCTGCGGCAACCCGGCCTGCCCGGCTGCGTGGATGTCGGGATACGACCGGCCACAAGCCGCAAAAGCGCAGGGAGGGAACTCGCGGAAGCCGTAGTGCAGGCAGCCGTACAGGAGTTCGGCCAACAGGTTCGTTCCCGCCGGGAGTCGGATTGGCCTGCGGGGCAATAATCTCCCCACGGAGAAGCGTAACCCCGTTTTTTCAGACCACGCATTGCCGTTTGACGATTATTGCGTATCTTTGCCGACAAAATAAGGATTTATGGCAGACAACAGCATTTTGAGCCGTCTCGACGGCCTGAAACTCAAATACGAGGAGACGGGGCAGAAACTCACCGACCCCGAAGTCATCGCCGACGTCAAACAGTTCGTGCAGCTCAACAAGGAGTACAAGGAGCTGGAGCCGATCATCGAAACCTCGGAACGCTACCGCACGGCGCTGGCCAACCTGGCCGAAGCCAAGGACATCCTCTCCAACGACAAGGACGAGGAGATGCGCGAAATGGCTCGCGGCGAGATCACCGAACTGGAGCCGGCCATCGAGCAGATGGAAGAGCAGATCAAACTGCTGCTGATCCCCAAAGACCCGCAGGACTCGAAGAACGCCATCATGGAGATCCGCGGCGGCACGGGCGGCGACGAGGCGGCCATCTTCGCCGGCGACCTGCTGCGCATGTATACCAAATACATCGAGTCGAAGGGCTGGCGCTACGAAATGACATCGTTCTCGGACGGTGCCGCGGGAGGCTACAAGGAGGTCGTCCTCAAAGTCACGGGGCAGAACGTCTACGGCACGCTCAAATACGAATCGGGCGTACACCGCGTACAGCGCGTGCCACAGACCGAGACGCAGGGCCGCGTCCACACGTCGGCCGCCTCGGTGGCCGTACTGCCCGAAGCCGAGGAATTCGACGTCGAGATCTCGATGAACGACATCCGCAAGGACATCTTCTGCGCCTCGGGGCCGGGCGGACAGTCGGTCAATACGACCTATTCGGCCATCCGCCTGACGCACATCCCCACGGGCATCGTCGTACAGTGCCAGGATCAGAAATCACAGCTCAAGAACTTCGACAAGGCCTTCGAAGAGTTGCGTACGCGCGTGTTCAACCTCGAATACTCGAAATACCTCGACGAGATCGCCTCGAAGCGCAAGACGATGGTCTCGACGGGCGACCGCTCGGCCAAGATCCGCACCTACAACTACCCGCAGGGACGTATCACCGACCACCGCATCAACTATACGATCTACAACCTCTCGGCCTTCATGGACGGTGACATTCAGGACGTGATCGACCACCTGATCGTAGCGGAGAACGCCGAGCGCCTGAAGGAAAGCGAGTTGTAAAAACCGTCCCCATGGGAGCCCCCATCCCCGCATGCGTACTGCCCCCGTCCGGGCCGGCTGCACCGGGGCAACCCCTGCCTTCCATGGCCAACGGGCTTGGACGGGGACCCCGCCGCAAACCGCTATCGACCGAAAACCATTGCAAACCGACAAACTGACAGGCCGGGCATTCGACGACGAGGTATATGCCGTCGTGGCGCAAATCCCCGCCGGGAAGATCGTTTCCTACAAGCAGATCGCCCGGCTGATCGGCATGCCCGACCACGCCCGCCGCGTAGGCCGTGCCATGGCCTCCGCCCCGGCAGAACTCCCCTGCCATCGCGTGGTCAACAGCGCCGGGCGCACCGCCCCCGGCTGGCCGCAGCAACGGGAATTGCTCGAAAAGGAAGGCGTTCGCTTCAAGGCCAACGGCTGCGCCGACGTCGTCCGCTTCATGTGGGAGGAAATCCTGTAACCCGCATCGCACCTGCCCCACGACCGGAACCCGCATCGGGAGCTGCGACGGGAAGAGCACCGGGAACCCCGCCGGGAAGGTCATTCGCCCCTCCCGCCGGACACGATCGCCCGGCTGGCCGCGGCAACATATCGCCGGAAAAAATTTGGCATTCCGCGCCAAAACCGTTATCTTCGCAACACCCCGCCGTACGCGACGGGCAATATTCCCCGCCGGGAATGCGTTTACCGGGAAAAAGCACCGCATGAAAAGATACATCCTGCTCTTATCCGCACTCTTCGCCGCGACACTCTCCGCCGTGGCGCAGCGTCCTCTGTATATCGTCAACGGCGTCGAAACCGAAGAGATCGAATCGATCCCGCCCGACGACATCGAAAATATCGAATCCCTGCCGGCCGACGAGGAAACCATCGCCCGCTACGGGGAGAAAGCCGCCAACGGGGTAATACTCATCTCGCTCCGCTACGACAAACCCGCGGTCTTCGAGGCCGGCACGACCTTCGACGAGTACATCGCCGGGCAGGTCAAATGGGACGACGACGAACCGGCAGCCCGCATCATACTGCGCTACACCGTAACTCCCGAAGGCAAGGCCGTCCTGGCGCAGGAGCTCGAATCGACGGACAACCGCCTCAAGCGGCGCGTGCTGAAGGCACTCTCCGAAGCCCCGCACTGGCACCCGGCGCAGAAAAACGGCGTCGCCGTCGCAAGCGAAGGGGTGCTGCACATCCAGCTCCCCAAGGGCAAGCGGATGCCCCGTCCCGTAGAACTGGTCTGGCGCTGACCCATGCTGCCGCACGCCCATATCACCCTGTCGGAATTACAACGGCTCGTGAAGGAGACCCTCCACGAGCGTTTTGCCTTGCCCGTCTGGGTGAGCGCCGAGATCTCCGAGGTCAAAGTCAACTATTCGGGGCACTGCTACCTGGAACTCGTCGAGAAAGGGGGCGATAACGGCGTGCCGCTGGCACAGTCGCGCGCCGTGATCTGGCGCACGGCCTACTCCCGCATCGCGGGCTATTTCGAGGCCGAAACCGGGCAGCGGCTCGCCGCAGGGATCAAGATCCTGGCCAAAGTCGCCGTCAACTATCACGAACTCTACGGATTCTCGCTCCAGATCACCGACATCGACCCTGCCTACACGCTGGGCGACATGCAGCGGCAGCGGCAGCAGACCATCGACTGCCTGCGCAAGGAGGGCGTGTGGGACATGAACCGCGAGGTCGGGATGCCCGCCGTCGTACAGCGCATAGCCATCGTTTCGAGCGCCAATGCCGCCGGCTACCAGGATTTCTGCAAGGAGATCGGCAAAAGCCCCTACCGGTTCCGCCTCACGCTCTTCGATGCGTTCATGCAGGGTGCGGCGGCCGAGGAGTCGATCGTTGCGGCGCTGTGCGCCGTGGCCGACCGCATGGAGGAGTTCGACGCCGTGGTCATCATCCGCGGCGGCGGTTCGGCCAGCGACCTCAACTGCTTCAATGCCTACCGGCTCTGCACCCACGTGGCGCAGTTCCCGCTGCCGGTGCTGACGGGTATCGGCCATGACAAGGACACGAGCGTGGCGGACATGGTGGCGCATACGGCGCTAAAAACCCCGACGGCGGTGGCCGGATGGCTCGTGGAGCGGATGGACACGATCGACGCATGGCTCGACAACGCCGCCCTGCAACTGCGCGACAACGTACTGGTCACCTCGCGGGCACAGGAACTGCGGCTTCAGGAGCTGTCCAGCCACCTGCTCTTCCATGCCAAGGGGCTGCTCAGACAACGGGGGATGGCCCTGGAGCAGATGCGCGAAACCCTCGCGGCCAGTGCCGGGAATTTCCTCGCACGCCAGGCGTCCCGGCTCGGCAATGCGGCCGAACTGGTCGCCGGACGCTCCCCGGAGCGTATCCTGCGGCTGGGCTTCGCCATCGTCCGCACGGACGGCAAAGCCGTTTTCTCCGCCGCACAAGTCGGAAAAGGCGACACGCTCGACATCGAGGTCGCCGACGGCCGCATCGAGGGCACCGTTCAATACACCGAAACGAAATGACCCGCGCCATGAAAGAGAACACCCCTTTCCGGATCGCGTTCTGCGTGCTGTGCCACAAGTACACGCCCGTGCTGGCGGAACTCGTGCACCAGCTCGATGCACCCGGCAACGGGCTGTTCATCCATGTGGACGGCAAGGCGGACATCGGGGCCTTCGCCGCACTTGGCAAGACCGGGCGCGTTTGTTTCGTCGAACCGCGTACGAAAGTCTACTGGGGCGGATTCGGCATGGTAGAAAGTACGCTCCGGCTTTTCTCGGCGACACGCGACGGGGGTTTCCGTTACGTCGTCCTGATTTCGGGCGACACCCTGCCGTTATACCCTGCCGAAACGATACGTACGGTACTCCGGGAAGCCTATGCCCGGGGACGGCAGTTCATTTCGGCCAATCCGTCCATCACCCCCGAAGAGGCCGACCGGATACGCCGGAGGAGGTTCTGCCCCGACAAATCGACCTTCGCCCGCCGCTTGCTGCGGATCGCCATGAAATGCACCATGCGTGCGGACAACCCTTTTTTCGACCGGCTCCCGCCGCTGGAGAAAGGCAGCCAGTGGATTGCGATTACGGATCGTATGCGCGATTTCATCTTCGATTACCTCGCTGCACACCCGGACTTTATCCCTGCATTTCGGTACAGCCATGCAGCCGATGAACTATTTTTCCATACGCTGCTCGGCGACTCCCCGTTTGCCGGGCACAACGCGAATTATTCGCTTGTCCATGCCGACTGGTCGCACCCCGGGGCACACCCGAAAACATTGTCCACAAGCGACTTGTCCCAACTGTCCGTGCTCAAGTCGAGGGGGGGGGAAATTCCCCGCTTTTCGCCCGCAAGTTCGACGACGGGCTGGACATCGCCCGCTACCGCGAAATCCTGTTCGGGCAGGGAACTAAGGCTGCACGGTAAGGGCACGATGAGAAACAGTTGTTAAACCACGAGAGATATGGCAAAGAAAAAAGAACCGGCCTACGCCGAGGCGATCGCCGAGATCGAGAAAATCCTCGCCCGCTTCCGCAGCGAAGAGATGGATGTGGACAGCCTCGCCGCCGAGGTGAAACGCGCCACGGAGCTGATCGCAAGCTGCAAGGCGCGCCTGCACAAGGCCGAAGAGGAGGTATCGAAGATTCTGGAATGACGATGAAGAAACTGATCAAATGGACGCTTAACCACGTGCCGCGGCCGCTCCTGCAACGCATCGCGGGCTGGGCCGTGCCGATGGCGGGCCTGTTTTACAGGGGACGCGGCGCCGAGTGCCCCGTATGCGGAGCCAAATACCGGAAATTCCTGCCCTACGGCTACGTGCATGCACGCGCCAATGCGCTCTGTCCCAAATGCCTGTCACTGGAACGCCACCGGCTGCTGTGGCTCTATCTCACGCGCGAGACCGACCTGCTCAAATGCTATCCCCGCACGCTCCACATCGCGCCCGAAGTCTGCATCATGCGCCACCTGAAACCCCATTTTGCGGGACATCCGGGGCAATATGTCACGGCCGACCTCGAAAGCCCGCTGGCCGACCTGCATTTCGACGTACAGCAAATCCCGCTGGCCGATGATTCGGTCGACGTCATCCTCTGCAACCACCTGCTCGAACACGTCGCCGACGACCGCAAGGCGCTGTGCGAACTCTACCGCATCCTCAAACCCGGCGGCTGGGGCATCCTGCTCTCGCCCGTGGAGGCGGATTACGAACAGACCTTCGAGGATGACACGATCACCGACCCCGATGAGCGCACGCGCATCTTCGGGCAATACGACCACCGCCGCATCTACGGCGCGGACTACACAGACCGGCTGCGCGCCGCGGGCTTCGAGGCCGCGGATATCGACTACGCCGCGAGCTTCACCGACGCAGAGCGGAAACTGTACGCCCTGCCCGCGGATCACATCTACGCCGTCTATAAGCACTGACCCGGCAACCGGACACGGTGCCCGCAGCCTCGCCCGGCAGCCTGGGGTGTACGAGATGTCCGGAATATTTTCCGGGGTTCCCTGCTTAGGCCGAAACGCACGGCAATGCGGATCCCGTCAGTAGAGGAAAAACACGATCCCGATGAAATGCGCCACGACCGCAAGGTTGATCAGCAGATGCCATACCATGTGGTGGTAGCGAAACCCCTGCCGGGCATAGAACCAGGCGCCGAGCGTGTAGAGTACACCGCCCGCGGCGATCAGCACCAGCAACGCCGTTGAGGCCTGCCGCACGAAAAGCGGCAGGAAGAAGACGATCGTCCATCCCATCACCAGGTAAATCGTCAGGCTGATGGCCGGGATCGAGTTGCGCGACAGCGACTTGTAAAAGATGCCGAACAGCACCATCGCCCACTGCAGGATGGTGATGAATATCCCCTGCCAGCCGCCGATGACCGATAAGGCGATCGGGGTGTAACTGCCGGCGATCGCCACATAGATGAAGATATGGTCGAGGATATGGAAAACGGCCTTGTGCTTCGAGGCCGGGTTCATCGAATGGTAGAGCGTCGAGGCAAGGAACATCAGGAAGATCGAGATCACGAAAATGCTCACCGAAACAGATGCCGTAACCGGGTTGGGGTCATGCACGTAGGCCCACACGGCGGCAAACGGGAGCGCCACGAGGGCCACGAGCGACATCACCCCGTGCGTAACCGTATTGGCGATCTCCTCGCCCACGGTCGGAACATAAACATCCTTTTTATTTGCCATAACGCCGTGTATTGGTCTGACGTGCCAAATTTATGAAATTTTTTCATATCTTTGCGAGCAAGGTTAAGCGGTTAGGCAAAAATGGACTTTTCACGGTATGAAAATCTCCGCACGCTCGTGCGCGCGAACTTCTCGGAGCAGACCCGGGCCCTCGTCGACGAGGCGCTCGTCTACGCCGACGGGAAGCTCACGGGCCTGTGCCGCTATGACGGCACGCCGCTGCTCGACCATGCCGTAGCCGTGGCTATGGTCGTAATCTCGGAAGTGGGCCTCGGCCGCAACTCCACGGTCTCGGCCATCCTGCACGACGTGGTGCGCCTGGCCCACAAGCAGCTCCCCGCCGAAGAGTTCCTCGCCCTGACCGCCGACATCCGCGACCGCTTCGGCGAACAGGTCGTCGGCCTCACGATGGGCCTTGCGAACATCTCCGAACTGAAACTGAAGGTCGCCAAGGAACAGGCCGACAATTTCCGCGACCTGCTGGTTTCCTATTCGGAAGACCCGCGCGTGATCCTCATCAAGCTGGCCGACCGGCTCGAAGTGATGCGCTCGCTCGAAATGTTCCCGCGTGAAAAATGGCGCAAGAAGAGCTGGGAGTCGATGAACCTCTACGCCCAGATCGCCCATAAACTGGGTCTTTACAGCCTCAAGAGCGAACTGGAGGACATCGCGCTGAAATACCTCGAACCCAAGGACTACGAACATATCGTCACCAAGCTCGAAGAGAGCGCCGAGGAGCGCAGGGCCTTCATCGCGCGGTTCCTGGTGCCCATCGAGGAGAGGCTCGGCAAGCTGGGCATCAAATACCACATCAAGAGCCGCACCAAGTCGATTTTCTCGATCTGGACGAAGATGCACAAGCAGAATGTCCCGTTCGAAGGGGTCTACGACATCTTCGCCATCCGCATCATCATCGACTGCGACAAGGAGCAGGAGAAACAGCAGTGCTGGACGGCCTATTCCATCGTCACGGATTTCTACACGCCCAACCCCAACCGCATGCGCGACTGGATCTCGATCCCGAAATCCAACGGGTACGAATCGCTGCACACCACCGTGTCGGCCGGCGGCCGGTGGGTCGAGGTGCAGATCCGCACCGAACGCATGGACGCCGTGGCCGAACGCGGCATCGCGGCGCACTGGCGCTACAAGGGGGTCAACCAGGGAGCCCAGACCAGCGAAATGTGGCTGGGACGCCTGCGCGAACTGCTCGAGGACACCACGCATTCGCTGGCGCAGCGCTTCGACGCCAAGCCGGCCTCGGGCGAGATCTTCGTCTTCACGCCCAACGGCGACCTGCGGAAATTGCCCGAGGGGGCTTCGCTCCTGGACTTCGCGTTCGACATCCACACCTCGCTGGGTTCCACGTGCGTGGGGGGCAAGGTCAACAACCGGGCGGTCTCGATCCGCGAACAGCTCCACAACGGCGACATCGTCGAAATCCTGACCCAGAAGAACCAGACGCCCAAGTCCGACTGGCTCAACTTCGTAGTCACGTCGAAGGCCCGCAACAAGATCAAGTCCTACCTGCGCGAAGAGCAGGCCAAACATACGCGCATGGGGCGCGAAGAGCTCGAACGCAAGCTCAAGAACTGGAAATTCACGCTGACCATCGACGAGGCGGTGGCCTACCTGGTCAAATACTTCAAGGTTCGCACCGGCACGGAGGTTTACGCACTGATCGCCACGCAGAAAGTCGACCTGGGCACGATCAAGGAGATCCTCGCCCGCCATATTTCGGGCGAGGCCGACGAACAGCGCCGTGCCGCCGCGGCCGAAGCCGAGCGCAACAAGGTGCACAACGTCAGGGAGAGCACCGCGCCGCAGGACGCGCTGGTGATCGACGACGACATCTCGAAGATCCAGTACAAACTGGCCAAATGCTGTAACCCGATCAAGGGCGACGACGTATTCGGGTTCGTGACGATCAACTCGGGCATCACGATCCACCGCAACGACTGCCCCAATGCCAAGCGCATGCGCGAGAACTACCCCTACCGGGTTATCGAAGCGCGCTGGCGTTCGACGGCCGAGGGCGCCTTCCGCGTCTCGATCCGCATCGTGGCGGCCGACACGACGGGCATGGCCAACCACATCACCGAGGTCATCAGCCGCGACCTGAAGCTCAACATCCGCTCGATCAACTTCTCATCGCTCGCCAACGGGTGCATCGGGGGCACGGTGAGCGTCGAGGTGCCCGGCGCGGGCGTCGTGGACACGCTCATTCACTCCATCATGCGGATCAAGGGCGTGCAGCGTGCCTTCCGTATCAACAACTGATTCACACCACAATTTTACCCACATAAAAGTAAATGAATAACAACTCTATCAGCGTCGTATTTGCCGACTCGTCACACGCGCACTACGCCCAGCGTATCTGCGATCTGATCTACGAGTCGGCGTTGCAGCGTGGCACGGGCATCGCCAAGCGTTCGCCCGAATACATCGCCGCAAAAATGACCGGTGGCAAGGCCGTCGTGGCGCTGGACGGTGAGAAACTTATCGGTTTCAGCTACATCGAGTG
>ERZ779876.2613-NODE-2613-length-12539-cov-3.041653_pt1 | contig 12539 bp, 10 predicted proteins | sample MGYA00511068_ERZ779876 | MGnify/ENA primary metagenome ERZ779876 (study PRJEB29588, sample SAMEA1970858) | human gut metagenome | biome: human gut; feature: human-associated habitat; material: faeces | place: Denmark | collected 2008/2010 ...
TCAAAGCCGGTAAGATCGAGTACCGTCTCGACAAGACCAACATCATCCACTGCCCGATCGGCAAGGCTTCCTTCGGCGCTGAGAAGCTGCAGGACAACTTCGACGCTCTGATGGGTGCTATCATCAAGGCTAAGCCGGCTGCTGCAAAGGGTCAGTACGTTCGTTCCTGCGTTATTGCTTCTACCATGGGCCCCGGCATCAAGGTAAGCACCGCAAAGATGATCGGCTAATTCAATAGCATTTTACTCGGCGGTTTTCCGCTGAGAGTCAGAAAGACAGACCGATGATTTCGATTGTTGGTCTGTCTTTTTGTAAAATAGCGTGGATTTTCACTGCACCAGACAGCGTGTGCCTAAAAATACGAAAACTCTCTCGATTTCAGAAAAATAGCAGGAAAGGCAGGTTAATTATGCCCGGTTTAGTCTTAGAAGGCGGAACCTTCCGCCCGGTATTCTCCTGCGGCGTGATGGACGCGCTGCTCGATAATGACATCATGTTCGATTACGTCATCGGCGTTTCCGCCGGCATCACCTATGCGGCGTCGTATCTCTCGCGGCAGCGCGAGCGCAACATTAACATACTGCGGCAGTATCGTGGCGACAAGCGCTATTTCGGCGCGCGCAACCTGCTGCACGACCACTCCATTTTCGGTACGGATTTCGTGTTCGATACCATCCCGAACCAGCTTGTGCCGTTTGACTGGGACGAATTTCACAAATATCAGGGTAAATGTTTGGTGGGTGTTACCAATGCAAAGACCGGTAAGGCCGAATACCTCGACGGCATGCGCATGGATCGTCCGTGCACGATGCTGCGAGCGACCTGCGCCATCCCAATCTACTTTCCGCCGGTGCAGATGGACGGCGAGACCTATTACGACGGCGGTCTGGCCGACCCGATCCCGATTCTGCGTAGCCTGCACGACGGCAACGAGCGCAATCTGATCGTGCTCACGCAGCCGGAAAGCTACCGTAAAACGCTTGGACGCGGCGTGCAGTTCACCGCAAAGTGGCTGAAACGCAAATATCCGGCAATGCCCAAGGTGCTGCTTGAGCGTGCCAAGCACTACAACGAGACAGTTTGCTTCTGTCACCGCCTTGCGGAAAACAAACCGCAGGACACCGTGCTCCTTCAGCCGGAAAAATCGCTGAACAGCTTTGAAAAAGACGTGAAAAAGCTGGAATGGGGCTATGAAATGGGATATAATATGACGTGTGCCCGGATGGAGCAGATCAAAAATCTGTTCCGCTGACGGGTTTTGGAAAAAGAGAAATATTTTAGGGGGAATGAAAAAACGATGCAAAGCAACAGAATCATTCAGGTAGAGGAAAAGGTGCCGCCGCGCTTGCTCGTGCCGCTGTCCATCCAGCATATGTTTGCGATGTTCGGCGCGTCCGTGCTCGTGCCGTTCATCTTCAAGATGAACCCGGCGATCGTGCTGTTCATGAACGGTATCGGCACGCTGCTGTTCATCCTCATCACCAAGGGCAAGGCGCCCGCGTATCTCGGCTCGTCGTTCGCGTTTATCGCACCGGCGACCATCGTTATCAACAACTGGGGTTATCAGTACGCGCTCGGCGGCTTTGTTGTCGTAGGTGCGTGCGGCTGTGTGCTCGCGTTCATTATCTATAAGTGCGGTACGGACTGGATCAATGTCGTTCTGCCGCCTGCTGCCATGGGTCCGGTCGTTGCGCTGATCGGCTTGGAGCTGGCAGGCTCTGCGGCTTCTACCGGCTGCATTGTCGGTGACAGCGTCACCACCGGAACGGTTATCACGTTCCTTGTAACGCTGGCCGTTGCGGTATTCGGCAGCGTGCTGTTCCGCGGCTTCTTCTCGACTATCCCGATTTTGATCGCCATTATCTGCGGCTACATCGCGGGTGTGCTCACCGGTGTTATCGAAACCCAGACCATCATTGATGCGCTGCACACCAGCTTTATCTCCATTCCGAATTTCCAGACCCCGAAGTTTGACATCAACGCGATTTTGATCATTCTTCCGGTCCTTCTGGTTATCGCAAACGAGCATATCGGTCATCAGCTGGTTACCGGCAAGGTCATCGGCCGCGATTTGCTGAAAGACCCCGGTCTGCACCGTTCGCTGTTCGCGGATAACTTCTCGACCATGATCTCCGGCTTTATCGGCTCGGTGCCGACCACCACCTACGGCGAGAACATCGGTGTTATGGCTATCACCAAGGTGTACTCCGTGCGCGTTATCGGCGGCGCGGCTGTGCTGAGCATCATCTGCTCGTTTGTCGGCCCGCTGGCGGCGCTTATCCAGACCATTCCGGGTCCGGTCATCGGCGGTATCTCGTTCCTGCTGTACGGCATGATCGGCACCTCCGGTCTGCGTATTCTGGTTGATAATCATGTTGATTACAGCAAGAACCGCAATATGATCCTGACCTCGGTTATCTTTGTTACCGGCCTGTCCGGCGTTACGCTGGCGCTGGGCGATGTATCGCTCTCCGGCATGACCCTCGCCGCTATCGTCGGCATGATCATGAGCCTTGTGTTCTATGCGTTCGATAAGTTCCATCTGTCGAATGATGCGTAAGTGAATATGGAAAAAGCGTCTGCGTGAGCAGACGCTTTTTTATTATGAAAATCATGAAACAGGTGCGGAATTAGACGAATCAACTTGTGCAATCGCTTCCAGATGGAGCAGGGTTTGATTTAACATATTCAGCTGTGCCGGTCCGATCGACGTCAGAGCGAATGGAAGCGATGGAATAGCGGAGAAACGCTTCCGAATCTTGATATCGGTATCGCAGCCTGCATATGAAATGCTGAATTTAGTCTCGGTTTCAAAGATATTTCCTAATATACTGGAGGTCTGAAGGCTTTTCCACATTTCAGATACCGCGGTATGATTAGAAAAGTCTAATTCTATATATGGGTGATAGGGATTCTTGCTTTGAATAACGATTGCTAATTTGTCATAGACTGTTTGCCCGGCGGCATGCTGTTCGGCGGCGTCTTGAGAAATGCCGCCTTTCGTTTTCATTTGCGTATAGGCGTGCTTTGAAGTAATAAGCTGTGCCTGGAGAATATCGGAGTAGGGAAGAGAAAAACACTCAAATGCTTCTAACGGATGAGCATTTGTGCATTGAAGGGCATGTAATTCCGGCAAATCCTTTGTTTTATAATAGAATAATTGCTGATTGGCACTGTCCAGAATAATACCTTGCGAACCGGAAAAGTTGATACGGCATCGATCAATAACAGCATGGGAGGGGCATGTGATTTCTATGCTCCAGTCACATTTGCTGCACTGTGTCTGCAAATGCTGGTTTAAGGCGGTATAAGCTGCTTCCAACCATTTCGGTAAGTCTTGATTAAACAGATGCACAACATCCTGTCGTGCCGCGTCATGAAGCCACTTATTGGATAGTATGGAACGAAGGGCAGCATAGATTCCCCAGAGTATGAGAGCTATAATTAGACATACTAAGAGCGTTCGTAAGATTACCATGTATCGTCCTCCTGTTATCTTCTTTAGTATAGCTGGAAGAAATATGTATGTCAATTATGAATATCATAATGATATCGTAATATCATCGTGATTGGCATACCCTATAATAAGGTGATTGCATGCTGATTATAGGGGAACGAATTAAAATGCTGCGGGAGAGTCACAACCTCTCACAGGCCGCGCTGGCAAAGCGGCTGGGCATCACACGGTCGAGCGTAAATGCGTGGGAATTGGGACTGAATGTACCGAGTACGCAGTATATTATCGAATTATCCGAGATTTTCAAGGTATCGACGGACTATCTGCTGTGTGTTGCAAAAACGCAGACGCTGGATTTAACAGGTCTGGACGAGGAGGATATCGCCGTTCTGTATGCGCTGGCGACCCATCTGCGTAGAAAGAACCGGGAAATGAAATTATAAAAATAATTTGAAAGGTGTCTGCTCATGCAGATGCTTTTTATTATCCCATTGTTGAAAACCGAAAATCCTTACTATATAATTGTAAATATCCTGACAGATAACGGAGAAAACACAATGCAGAACGAAAAAACATCCGTTTTGGTGCTCGCGCAGTGCGATTTGACCATGCGCGAGACATTAAATACCCGATTCGGCACGCAGTGCGCGTTCACGTTCGCGGAGAACGGCGAACACCCGACCGCAGAGCAGCTTCGCGCGGCTGCGGTTATTTTCGGCGAACCGAGTGAAGCCCAGCTGGCGCAGACCGAAAACCTGCGTCTGCTGCAGCTGACCTGGGCGGGCGCGGATAAGTACACGCGCATGGAAAACCTGCCGCAGAGCGTGGTGCTGGCGAATGCGTCCGGTGCGTTCGGCACGATCATCGCGGAGTACGCGATTGGCAGTCTGGTAGCGCTGTACCGCTCGTTTGGACGGTACTGGAGCAATAAACAGGCGCATATCTGGCAAAAATACGACCATGCGGAGACGATTTCCGGCAAGACCGCACTGGTACTCGGCATGGGTGACATCGGCGCGAATGTGGCCCGCCGATTGAAAGTCTTCGGCGCAGCTGTGCTTGGCGTGAAGCGCACAGCGGTTTCGGCTGTACCGGCAGACTTCGACGAAGCGCATACACTCGATGCGTTAGACGCTCTGCTCCCGCGGGCGGACATCGTCATTGGCTGCCTTCCGAACACGCGCGAGACCGCGGGTCTGCTGACGGCCGAGCGTCTGCACGCGATGAAAGCAGGCGCGGTGCTGGTCAATGTCGGACGCGGCAGTCTGGCGGGGACAGACGATCTGGTGTCGGCTTTGCAGGACGGCCACCTCGGCGGCGCCGCACTCGATGTGTTCGAGACCGAACCGCTTCCGGCGGACTGTCCGCTGTGGGACATGGAGAACGTGCTACTCACGCCGCATATCGCAGGCCCGAGCTTCGGCGGCAGCGCGGACGTGCAGAACACGATCTGGCATATCTGCATGGACAATCTGGAGCGGTATTTGACCGGAAACCCGCTGAAAAATGTCGTAAACCGGTCGGAGGGATACTGATACGCGTTTCCCGCAGGTATAGCAACAAAGAGAAAACGAGCCGAAAGCCATGCTGTCGGCTCGTTTTTTGGTGCTCAGCAGTTTTTGAAAAACCAGATGATAAAGTTGATAACCTCTATGCCGAGGAAAATCAGGGCAACCACGCAGATGACAGCCGTTGCCGCCATAAACTGGATGGACGGTTCGCCCAGGCTTTCAATAATCACGCAGGTCAGCGCAATAAACAAGCTGATCATGCACGCCGTATGCAGCGGATGCTGCAGGATCCACTTGCTGATATGACCGGATTCGTCGGATTTCGGTGCAGGCTCGGTTGTTTTCTGCTCTGCGGAGACAGGCCGGCGGCCGCCGGACGCATTCGGTGCATTGCGCGCCGCTTCCTGCATGCCCTGCCGGTAGTGCACATAGCCGTCCAGTCCCTTGCCGTAGAAGCCGTAATCGTCGTTTTTCATATGCCATGCCTCCCTTTCATGCTTTGAGTATCGCATATCGGGTGTCCGATAAAACGGACTCAGAAGCGGTTGAACACAAATTTTCCAAATTACTGCTTTTACCATAGCATAACCGGGCGCAAAACACAAGCGGTGATAATATGTACAAATACTGTCGGTTCCAATTGTGCAAAAGCAATGAAAAAGTTATAAATACACAAAACCGACACCAAATCGACAAAATTTTGTGATAAATATCATTGCAAAAAATGTAAAACAGTGATATGATGTAGGCAAATAAAATGGCACAAGGGTACCCTTGTGTCTGAGGTACTCGCCCTCAGACACAAAACCTTCCTAAGTACAAATTTTGCGAAGGAAAGGCGAAACGGCACCGCTTTTGCCGGAAAAATAATTTTGAGGAGGATAAACATGAAAAGAAGATTGTTATCGGCTTTTCTCGCTGTGATGATGGTGCTGACCATGGCGCCGGTGGCATTTGCGGCGGATGAAGGCGATACGCTGCAGTCGAAAATCAATAATGCTTCAGATACGGTTACTTTGACCCAAAATTATGCTGAAGATATTACGATTCCGGCTGGCAAGAACATTACGCTTGATCTGAATGGTAAGACCTTGACGAACAAGACTGGTCATACCATTACTGTTGAGCAGGGTGCAACTCTGACGATTGAAGGTAACGGCACGGTTGATAATATCACTCATGGCAAGGCTGCTTTGGTGAACTATGGTACTGCTATGCTCAATAATGGTGTTACATTGAAACGCTCGAGCGAAAAGGGTACTTTAGCTCCATATAATAATGGCGGTAATAGCTATTATACCATCCTTAATGATAAGGGCGCTACGATGACCATCAATAATGCTACGGTCGAAAATAGTGGTGGCTATTCCAGTGCAATTCGCAATGGTGGCGATTCTAAATGCAATAATGAATCGTATCTTACTATTAATGATGGTAATTTTAGCGGTGGTCTTAATGCCGTAAAAAATGATGAGTTGGGTATTTTGACTATTAATGGCGGTACGTTCAGCAATTCTTCGCAGTATGTTGTTATGAACTGGCATAAGGCCGTTATTAATGCAGGCACTTTTTCGGCTAAGGAAAGTTCGGATGCAGTGTTGCAGACGGCTTCGTATGACCCGGTTCGCGGAGTGGGTAAACTTGAAATCACTGGTGGTACATTTAAGCGTACTGGTACACAGGATATGATTTATCCTAACTTTATTGATGGCAAGGGCAATCAATATCCTGGTACGGCGAGTATTACTGGCGGTACTTTTGCTACTGATGTTTCCGCATATGTTGCAGAGGGTTACGTTCAGAATAACGGCACTGTTGAGCAACTGGGTGAAACCAATGCGGTAGCTAAGGTTGGCAATACCTATTATAAGACACTGGCAGAGGCTGTTGCAGCAGCTCCTGGTGATAGCACGGTTGTTCTGCTGAAAGATGCTACTTTGTCTAAGATGGTTGTGATTAAGAAGAATCTGGATATTGACCTCGGCGGTCACAAGCTGAGCCGTGCGGGTTCGCTTCTGGATATTTACAACAAGACAACTATTAAGAATGGTACGATTGACTGTACGTTCAATGGGGATGGAACTTCCTGTGCAGTATGGGTTAATACTGTAGCTAATCTGACTGTGGAGAAGAATGTCACCTTTACCACTTCGGATAAGGCTTTTGCAGTCGCATTTGATTCTTCCTGCACAACTTCGTCTGTTGCTTTCAAGGGTACCATTACCGGCGGTAATGGTATCACCATGAATGGTCAGATTAAGGATACTGCTACCAGCAACAAGCTGATTATTGACGGTGCAACTATCAAGGTTAATGGCCATGGCCTGTATCTGGCTGGCTTTGCTAATACGGAGTTTACCATCAATGATTCTGTGATTAGCGGCGCTACCGGTATCGAAATTCGCGCAGGTAAGCTGAATATTGCAAATTCCTCCATTTCTGGCAACGGTGCATTTAGCTGTGAACCGAATGATGGTGGCACAACAACTGATGGTGCAGGTATTGCTATTGCACAGCATACCACTAAGCTGCCGATTGACGTAACCATTTCTGATGGTGAAATTTCCGGTACTTATGCAATCTATGAGAGCAATCCACAGAAGAACGATGCTGATAGCATTGCGAAGATTAAGCTGGCGGTAACTGGCGGTAAGTTCAATGGTGCGCTGTACAGCGAGGACATCAAGGGCTTTATTACTGGCGGTCTGTTCACCTCCGACCCGTCCGACTACTGCGCTGATAATCTGACCGGCGTTTCCAGCGGCAACACCACCTACCCGTGGACTGTTGGCGAGAAGAGTGCGGATACCAAGCCCGCAGAAGTTGCAGATGCAACGGTTGCCGCAACGGTTGACAAGAATGCTTCTGAGGCCGCTAAGGATGCCGCTAAGGAAATCGGCGGCGCAATGATGGCTCAGAATGAAGTAATCAAGGCTGCTGCCAAGAACGAAGCAAACCAGAACACGATTGAAGCTACTACCAAGGTAGAGGGCAACACGACTGTTACCGACAAGCTGAATGCTGCACTGCCGACTGGCACTACCGTTTCGGCCAGCGATGTCAAGATTGTTTACCAGACCTACATTGATGTTGAAGTAAAGGCTGCAACGAAAGAAAACAGCAACTTTACGGAGCTGACTGTTGAACTGACCCCGATGTATCGCGTTATCGCAGCACCGAGCACCGAGACCAACTACAACGTTGATGTTGACAAGGACACGTCCAAGGCTGTCAATGCAGTTCAGATCGTAGGCGAAAAGCCGCTGACTCTGACTGGCAAGTATGAAGTTACTTTGCATCTGCCGGATGGTTTTGTTGTACCGTCTGACAACAAGCTGAGCATTAAGCACCAGAAGTCCTCCGGTGTTGAGTATTATACCGGTACGGTAGATACGACCAGCGGCACCAAGATGGTAACGTTTGAAACCAACGGTTTCAGCCCGTTCACGATTTCTGCGGTTGCCGCTTACGTTGGCACCACCGCTTACCCGACTTTGCAGGAGGCTGCAAATGCAGCTAACAGCGGTGATACTATCGTTGTAAAGAATGGTGCTTCTCACGACCTGACTTTCACCGCTACCAAGTCTGTTAAGGTCAAGAATGAAACCGGTGCTGACGTTACTGTTAAGTTCAACGGCACGGATAAGAAGTTTGGCGATGGCGAAACCGAAACGTTCACCTACACCAAGCCGTCCTCCGGCGGCTCCTCCGGCGGCAGCTCCTCCGGCAAGACGACCTACAAGGTAACCACCTCGGCGGTCAACAACGGCGGCGTAAACGCTTCTCCGTCCAACGCGGAAAAGGGCGCGACCATCACCATTACCCTGTCCCCGGACAAGGGCTACAAGCTGGACAAGCTGACCGTTACCGACGGCTCCGGCAAGACGGTCTCCACCGTTAAGAAGAGCGACACGGTTTACACCTTCACCATGCCTGCTTCCGCAGTGAAGGTTGGCGTAAGCTATGTTAAGGCCACCGAAACCCCGTCCGAGACCAAGTTTAACGACGTTTCCGCGAACGACTGGTTCGCTTCCGCGGTTGATTATGTAACCGGCAAGGGCATGATGAACGGCACCGCCGACAACACCTTCTCCCCGAAGGCGAACACCACCCGCGGCATGGTCGTTACCGTGCTGTACCGCCTGGAGAACCAGCCGAGCACCTCGGCGGCTTCCTTCACGGATGTGGCTTCCGGCGCGTACTACGCAAATGCGGTTGCCTGGGCGAATGCTAACGGCATCGTTTCCGGCTACGGCAGCGGCAAGTTCGGCCCGAATGACAAGGTTACCCGCGAGCAGCTTGCGGCTATCCTGTACCGCTACGCGCAGTACAAGAAGTACGACGTTTCTGTGGGTGAGGACACCAACATTCTCTCCTACGACGATGCACAGAGCATAAGCTCCTACGCGATTCCTGCAATCCAGTGGGCGTGCGGCGCAGGCGTTGTTACCGGCAAGTCCGGCAGCAAGCTGGACCCGAAGGGCAATGCTACCCGCGCTGAGGTAGCGGCAATGCTCATGCGCTTCTGCGAGAACGTAAAGTAAGCAAAACCTTCCTAAACCGCACAGCTTCGGCTGTGCGGTTTTCTTTTGCTTGCCAAAGACGCTTTTCTACGGTAAAATGGAAAACAGAGGAGAAGGGGAAAGAGAAAGAAGGAAATCTTATGCCAATCGGAGTAATTGTCAACTGTATCTCGGTGCTGGCCGGCGGCGTGATCGGTTCCGCACTGGGGCACGTCCTGCCGAACAGCCTGAAAGAGCATCTGCCGACACTGTTCGGCATGTGTTCGATCGCTATCGGCATCAATTCCATTATCAAGGCGGTCAGCATGACAGCGGTCGTGCTGGCGATTCTGGTGGGGTTTACCATCGGGCACCTGCTGCACCTTGAGGATTGGGCAAGCCGGTTTTTTCATCGGCTGGTCAAAACCATGCACCTCGGCGGGGATAATATTGATATGGAGTTTTACATCACGGCGGTCGCGCTGTTCTGCTGCTCTGGCTTTGGCTGGTACAGCACGCTGACCGAGGGCATCGCGGGCGATCCGAATCTGCTGTTTGCAAAGTCCGTGCTGGACTTCTTCACTGCGATGATCTTCGCGTCTACGCTCGGCAAGGCCATCTGCGCCATCCCGCTGCCGCAGTGCGTGATTCTCCTGTGCGTGTTTACCGCAGGACGGTTGCTGTCCGGTGCGCTCACACCGGAAATGTTCGCGGATTTGTCCGCGTGCGGCGGCGTGCTGACTATGTCGGCCGGTTTTCGTGTCTCCAAGATCAAATCCGTGCCGCTGGTCGATCTCATGCCTGCGCTGATACTCGTTATGCCGTTCAGCGCACTCTGGACTATGTTGATGGGGTAAATTTGAAGCGGACTCTTTTACGGGTCTGCTTTTCTTTTACTTGACAATAGTCCTAAATCATACTATAATAGCGTGATACGATTTAGGACTATTGAGGTGTATTATGGATTTTCGCAGACAAATGAACGACTTGTGCGCATATATTTTTCGACAGGATGAGCTATACGACATCTGGGCGAAGCACAGCGGCATGAAACCCAGTACAGTAACGGTGCTGTATATGTTAGATCAGTTTTCGGAGATGACACAAGGTGGAATTGCGCAGATGTGCCTGCTGCCCAAGCAGACAATTCACACGGTGGTGCAGGAGCTGGAACAGGCCGGTTATCTGGAAAAGGTGAGCGTCTCCGGCCGCAAGGAAAAGCCGCTGCGCCTGACCGAATCCGGCAAGCGCTACACAGCGGACAAGCTATGCGGTCTGTACCGCGCAGAGGAACGCGCCGCCGCTGCCATGGGCGCGGAGCAGTTCGCCGCTATGGTGGAAATGACCCGAAAATTTACCGATTCTTTTGAAAAGGAGATTCGCAATGGAGCAGAATAATGCACTTGCGCGCGAATTCAACGCCGCATCGCTGCTCCGATTCGCACTGCCGAACATTGCAATGATGATGCTGCTCTCGATGTACACCATCGTGGACGGTATGTTTATTTCGCGGTTTGCCGGCACGACCGCGCTTTCCGCAATCAATATGTCGTATCCGCTCAACTGCCTGCAGATGGCTACCGGCATTATGCTCGGCACGGGCGGCAGCGCTATTATCGCCCGCCGGCAGGGAGAGGGACGCACAGACGAGGCGCGCCGCAACTTCACCATGCTGATTGCGGTTGCGTTGGGCATCGGCCTGATTTTCGCCGTGTTTGGCAATCTGTTTCTGAACCCCATCCTGCGTCTGCTTGGCACGAGTGAGCTGCAGTGGGCAGACTGCCGTATTTACACACGCATTCAGCTGGTGTTTGCACCCATGCTGTTTCTGCAGACTGCCTTCCAGACATTGTTCGTCACCGCAGGCAAGCCGGGCTTGGGTCTGCTGACCTCGGTGGGCGGCGGCATTACAAACGTGGTGCTTGACTGGCTGTTCATGGGCCCGATGAACATGGGCGTTGCCGGTGCGGCGATTGCCACCTGCCTCGGCTACTGCGTGCCGTCCATCGTTGGTCTGGTGTATTTCACCAAAAACCGCACCGGAAGTTTGTACTTTGTGCCCTTCAAATTTGACGGCGCAACACTGGCCGCCGCGTGCGGCAACGGCTCATCTGAGATGGTCAGCAACATTGCGAACGCCATCACCACGTTCGTGTTCAATACGCTGTTCATGCGCTACCGCGGCGAGGACGGTGTAGCCGCCATCACGATTGCAATGTACTTCCAGTTCGTGTTTACGGCGGTGTATTTCGGCTTCTCAATGGGCGTTGCACCGGTTATCAGCTACAAATTCGGCGAGAAAAATATCCCGCAGCTGAGGCATATCTTCCGCATCTGCATGACGTTCGTGCTGGCGTGCTCGCTCGGCACATATGTGCTCTCGTGGCTGACGCTCGAGCCAGCGCTGACCCTGTTTACGCCGCGCGGCAGCAGTGTGTACGAGATTGCCATGCACGGCTTTCCAATTTATGCGGTCAGCTTCCTGCTCATGGGCACGAGTATTTTCGCGTCCTCGCTGTTTACCGCGCTCTCGGATGGTCTCGTGTCTGCGATCATCTCGTTTTCGCGCACGCTTGTGTTTCTCGTGGCGATGCTGCTGCTCCTGCCGCTGATTTTGCAGGAAACTGGCATCTGGCTGGCTGTTCCGGTAGCAGAGGCGCTCGGCGTGATGGTTTCGGTGTTTTTTCTCGTCAAGGGACGGAAAAAGTATCAGTATTAAGGGAAAGAGTGCTGTTGAGGGAACAGCACTCTTTTGTTATATATAGATGGAATATAACAAATTGTATATAGGATGAAGGTGTAGAGTAAAGGAAAAGCGAAAGGGCCTGCCGCCTGTAATTCACAGGCAGCAAGCCCTTTCGGTCGCTTGAACAATTTTTGTCTGACTTTTAGAGGTCACTTTAAAAACTGTCTTGCTGTTGTATTTGAGGGAATGAAAAGCATTTGGAGCTGCTTTTCTAATTTGAAATGTGGAAAGAGAAGAAAGAAATGCTAATAAGAGTTATTCGCCGACCTTGACGAACACGCCGCCAGCCTGGCAGGACTCGGTAGCAGCCTTAGCCATGAGAA
>ERZ779876.2651-NODE-2651-length-12377-cov-6.363172_pt1 | contig 12377 bp, 11 predicted proteins | sample MGYA00511068_ERZ779876 | MGnify/ENA primary metagenome ERZ779876 (study PRJEB29588, sample SAMEA1970858) | human gut metagenome | biome: human gut; feature: human-associated habitat; material: faeces | place: Denmark | collected 2008/2010 ...
AGTAGGGAATATGCAGATAAAGTCCAAGAGACATACAATATCACAGCCTTTTTCATGAAACGTTCATTTCTATGCAGTATACTATATTCCGTAGACCGGAGCAAGGGCGGCAAGGCCCCCACAGCCCCGGCGGAACAAGAACGGAGGAACTTCCACATGGATTACAACAATTATGATCGCGGTTATGCAGAGCCCGCCATGACTTCGGCGGACTATATGTCCCGCACCTACCGCTGGATGGCCTGCGGTCTGCTGGTGACCTTTGCCGCCGCGTTCGTCACGGCCACCACACCCCTGCTGTATGTGGTCAACTCCCTGTACCTGCTGTTCACCATTGCAGAGCTGGCACTGGTGTTCGTGCTGAGCTCCCGCGTGCAGAACATGTCGGTAGGCGCAGCCCGCGGCGTGTTCCTTGTTTATGCACTGCTCAACGGCATGGTGCTGAGCTACTACTTCATTGCGTTCTCGGTGAGCACGCTGGTGCTGGCCTTCCTGGCTACGTCGGTGTACTTTGGCCTGATGGCTGCCTATGGTGCCACCACCCACAAGGACCTGTCCGGCTGGGGTCCCAAGCTGATGATGGCTCTGGTGGCCCTGCTCATCACCGGGTTCGTGGGCATGCTGTTCGGCATGGGCTTCGGCTCCACGGTGCTGTACAGCGGCATCGGTCTGGTGGTGTTCATGCTGCTGACTGCTTATGACACCCAGAAGCTGAGCCAGCTGTACTCCTACTACGCCGGGGACAGCGAGCTGGCCGAAAAGGCTTCCATCTACGGTGCGTTGACCCTGTACCTGGACTTCATCAACATCTTCCTGTATGTGGTGCGCCTGCTGGGCCTGAACAGCCGCAACAGCCGCAGCTGAACCGGAACCCGTAAACCGCAAAGAGCCTTCCCGCACCGGGAAGGCTCTTTTTTGATGCATAAAACCTGCGCCGCCCTCCCACACTAACCCCAGAAGCGAACCGTTTCCACGGGACAGATAGGAGTAACGCAAGATGGAGCAGATCAAAAAGTTTTTGCACGGCAAGGGCTTTGCGCTGGTGCTGGCAGCCTGTCTGCTGGCCGCGGCAGCCGCCGGGGTGTGGGCGGTGCGCACCGTCCGCGACGAGCTCAGGCAGAACCTGACCGACCTGACAAACCCGAGCAGCACCGCCCGGCAGACCATTCCGGAGCCGGAACCTGACCCCGATGTGGGGCTTGAGGAGGAAGAATTATGGTTGGACCTTCCCGATACGGCCGAGCAGGCCGCCAACAGCGTAGCCGGGGTACCGCAGCCCGTGCCGGGCAGCTCGAGTGCCTCGTCTGGTGCGGCATCTGGCTCTGGTTCGGTGCACGAACCCTCTGCCTTGCGCACCGACTCTGCACCTGCCGCAAGCTCAGCCGCGCCTGCCTCCACGCAGCCGTTCTCTGGCCGGGTGCTCAACGCCTACAGTGGTGACGAGCTGGTCTACAGCAAGACGCTGGGCGACTGGCGCACCCACAACGGTGTGGATTACGCCTGTGCCGAGGGCAGTGCGGTGAGTGCCCCCTGCTCCGGCAAGGTGACCGAGACCGGCACCGACGGCCGGTGGAGCAGCGTGGTCACGCTGGAGGACGCCTCCGGCCGCCTGTGGCGGGTGTGCGGGGTGAACAGCCCCGCCGTGAAACCCGGCGACACCGTGACCGCTGGGCAGAAGCTGGGCACCGTGGGCACCATCAGCTGTGAATGTGCCGAGGAAGCGCACATCCATCTGGAAGTGCTGCAGAACGGCCAGTACCTCGACCCGGCAAAAATCTCCTGAACGCAAAATGCCCCGCTGCACATTTCCGCAGCGGGGCATTTTGCATCCATTTCCGAACCTTTTTATGGTTTCTCCGAGGTGTCCTTTTCGTCCTTTGCCATCCGCATCAGGCCTGCCACCAGAAATCCCAGATTGGCACCCAGCACAAAGCACACAAGGCCTACCCACACGACCATCCTGATACCCCCTTCTATCATTTTCCACATTTTACCATATTTTCGTTGTCACTTCACGGCGTTCTGTGTCGAGGGCCGGGATCTTCTGGCCGCTTTTTTCTTCTGGGCAGCATCTCTTGCAGGGCCTCGCCACAGGGTGCGGCCGCACACCCGGCACACCGCATCGGTCTGTTCCTCCTGCACGCAGGACGCTTCCTCTTCCACCATGGCCGCCTCCTTCCGCCGGGCCGGGTATTCTCTGTCAATTATACCCCTCCCCCCGCATATTTTTGTCAATAGCCACCGTTCTTTTCTCCGGCTTGCGCATCCCCGGCCGGACTGCTATACTTTATATGGTAGTAAACCGCAAATAAACCGCCGGGCACCGCCCGCCGGAAAAGGAGTGTTTTGTCATGTCTGTTATGGAATCTCTGGTCACCCGCCGCACCTACCGCCGCTTTGTGCAGAAGCCCGTGCCGCAGGATGTGGTGGATGACATTGTGGAAGCTGTACGGCTGTCCTCCTGCGGGGCCAACCGGCAGGCCCTGCGCCTTGTGGTGGTGCAGAGCCCGGAAATGGTGGACAAAGTACAGCCGCTGGTCAAGTGGGCGGCCTATCTGCCCCCGGAACAGGGCATGCCCAAGGCCGACGAGACGCCCACCCTGTATGTGGCCGTCCTGCAGGACAGCTCCGCTCCCGGCGACCTTTCTACCGACACCGGCATTGCCCTGGCCAACATGACCCTGGCTGCCTGGGACAAGGAGGTGGGCAGCTGCATCATGGGTGCCATCAACAAGCCCGCCCTCACCGAGCTGCTGGGCATCGAAGAGCCGCTGAAGCTGGCCTACATGGTGGCCTTTGGCTACCCCACCCACAAGGCACACATCGTGCCCCTGACCGCTGACACCGGCGTGAAGTATTATCTGGACGAAAACCGCGACTACTGCGTGCCCAAGCGCAGCGCGGAAGAGATCGCACGGAGCGTGTAAGCTGCACGACCGAGACGGGGCTGCATATATACATTTATTTTCCCCATCGCAGTGTATAAGTGTTTGCAATTCGGTTTCAATTTGACCGATTTTTTGCACAACTATTGACTTTTCTATTTGTACAACTTATACTAAGTCCGTTCGCTGGATTTTTCGATGAATCGCATCCTTCCGGCGACTGCAAGTTTATACAACGCGTATGAGGAGTGTTTGAATATGAAAAAGATTACTCGTCGCAGCTTCCTGGCTGCTGCCGGTCTGTCCGTTGCTGCTCTGGCCCTGACCGCCTGCGGTGGTTCCTCTTCCAGCGTGGCTTCCTCTGTGGCAAGCTCTGCTGCCGCTTCTTCTGAGGCTGCTTCCACCAGCGCTGCCGCCGGTGAGCTGACCACCGTTGAGGCTGGCAAGCTGACCATGGCCACCAACGCCACCTTCCCTCCCTACGAGATGACCACCGACTCCGGTGAGTTCGAGGGCATCGACATCGACACCGCCAAGGCCATTGCCGACAAGCTGGGTCTGGAGCTGCAGATCGACGACATGGACTTTGACGCTGCGCTGCTGAGCGTGCAGCAGGGCAAGGCCGACATCGCTATGGCCGGTGTGACCGTGACCGACGAGCGCAAGGCTGTGATGGACTTCTCCGACAGCTATGCCACCGGCATCCAGTCCATCATTGTGCCCAGCGATTCCGATATTGCTTCCCCTGACGACCTGGCTGGCAAGAAGATCGGCACTCAGCGCGGCACCACCGGCTACATCTACTGCTCCGATGACTTCGGCGATGACGCCGTGGTGGCTTACGACAATGGTCTGACCGCTGTGCAGGCCCTGAACAACGGCCAGGTGGACGCTGTGGTCATCGACAACGCCCCTGCTAAGGAATATGTGGCCGCCAACCCCGGCCTGAAGGTGCTGGACACCAGCTACGCCGAGGAGGATTACGCCATCGGCATGGCAAAGGGTTCTTCTCTGGAAGCTGCCGTCAACGCCGCTCTGGAAGAGCTGAAGGCTGACGGCACCCTGCAGGCCATCGTGGACAAGTACATCACCGCTGAATAAGCCGGGCCGTACATCGTACCACGGGGAGGCACCCCAACTGGGGCACCTCCCCTTTTTTGGAAAAATAAGGTTACAAAATTCTAACAAAAAATGGAAAGCGAGGATGCGAATGGCTGCTCAATATGAACTGCTCAAAGAGCTGCTCAACAGCGGCACAAAGCTGAACTTCGGGCAGGAGTTTTTCTTCAAATTTTATCAGGCCTTTCTGCTGAAGGACCGCTGGCTCCAGTACGTCGGCGGCGTGGGCACCACCCTGCTGGTCACCGCCCTGGCACTGGCGCTGGGCATCGTGCTGGGCAGCGTGGTGGCGCTGATGCGTGTGGCCCACGACCAGCAGCGCCCCGGGCACAAAAACCCGGTGCTGGGCTTCTTCAATGTGATCTGTGAGATCTACACCACTATCATCCGCGGCACCCCCATGATGGTGCAGCTGCTCATCATGAGCATGGTCATCTTTGCCAACAGCCGCAACTTTACCATGGTGGGTGCACTGACGCTGGGCATCAACTCCGGTGCCTATGTGTCCGAGATCATCCGCGGCGGCCTGATGGCCGTGGACCCCGGCCAGATGGAGGCCGGCCGCAGCCTGGGCCTGAATTACATGACCACCATGGTGGTCATCATCATCCCGCAGGCTATCCGCGCGGTGCTGCCTGCTCTGGGCAACGAGTTCATCATGCTGCTGAAGGATACCTCCCTGATCACGGTCATTGGCGGCAAGGAGCTGCTGTATGCGGCGCAGGGCATCATGAACCGTACCTACGAAGCCATGTACCCGCTGCTGGGCGTTGCACTGATCTACCTTGTGCTGGTCATGCTGTTCACCCGGCTGCTGGCAATGTTTGAGAGGAGGCTGGCACAAAGTGACCGATAAGATCCTGGAAGTCCGTGGTCTGACCAAGACCTACGGCGGCGTGAAGAAAAAGGGCGCAAAGCAGCCCACCCCCACCCTGGACGTGCTCAAGGGCATCGACATCGACATCTACCGCGGCGACGTGGTGTGCCTGATCGGACCCTCCGGCTGCGGCAAGTCCACCTTCCTGCGCTGCCTGAACCGCTTGGAGATCCCCACCTCCGGCTCCATCAAGTTTGAAGGGGTGGAGGTGGACGATGCCCACATCGACGCCGTGCGCCAGAAGATGGGCATGGTGTTCCAGCACTTCAACCTCTTCCCCCACCTGACCGTGAAGAAGAACCTGGAATTGGCCCCCAGCCTGCTCAAGCTGAAGGACAAGGAAGCCATTTCCCAGCGCGCCGACGAGCTGCTGGCCCGTGTGGGTCTGGCCGACAAGGCCAACGTCTACCCCAAGAGCCTGTCCGGTGGCCAGCAGCAGCGCATTGCCATTGCCCGCGCTCTGGCTATGGACCCGGACGTGATCCTGTTCGACGAGCCCACCAGCGCCCTGGACCCTGAGATGGTGGGCGAGGTACTGGAGCTGATGAAGGAGCTGGCCCACACCGGCATCACCATGCTGGTGGTCACCCACGAGATGGGCTTTGCCCGCGAGGTGTCCAACCGCGTCATCTTCATCGATGAGGGCAGGATCCAGGAAGATGAGCCCCCGCAGGAGCTCTTCTCGAACCCCAAGCATCCTCGTCTGAAGGCTTTCCTTTCCAGGATGCTGTAATTGAAGCTGAAAATGCCGTCGCACAAATTCGTGCGGCGGCATTTTTTGAATGGTTTAAAGTTTCCAGAGACTTTGTGCCTGTTTGTAAAGCCAGAGGGCACGGGCCTGAATCTCAATCTCGTTCCAGTCCGTTTTTGTCAGGGAATCCTGAAGCGTGGAAAGGCCCGATGCGCAGAGCGTAAGACCGGGCTTTTCCTGGCCCTTTCCGGCTTTCTTTGTGCTCCAGTCACTGTCCCGGATGGAGGCGTTCAAAGACTGCGGGATGATTGCAAGATTTCCCAGAGTCAGAAGGATAGAATCTCTTTTTTCTGCGTCCAACGGGGTAGGGCAGGCAGGCCAGTTGTTGCGCCATTTTTTGGGCATCAGATGCTCAAGACTGTAATTGTTGAAACCATGCAGCACAACAGCACTCTGAGCGGGGCGGATGTGGCTCTCAATCAGATAAAGGACACCTTTAGAATAAAGGTTCATAAGTTTAGAGTGTTCAAAACCATCCCGAAGTTCAGTGTCATCAGGAATCGAGGAGTTGGTGCCGCCAAGCACTTGCAAACGGTCTCGTAAATCCTGTGGAGTAAGTATTTCGTTGGCGATAAAGGAGAGAAATAACTTTGTATAATTTGTTGTGGAAGCACGAGTGACAATACGACGCATAACGTAGCTTTCCAGAATGCCATACATCTCGTTTAGAATGGCTAAATTAGAAATGTTTTTTGCAAGGTAGAGAACGTAAGGAATCAACGTTGTGGTTTTTAGACCAAAAATAACGATGTTCAAACGTTCGATGCCAAAATCTGATGGAATTGTGGTGCTGCAAAAATCGGACTTGAAGGTTTGCTGGAATAAAGTGGCATAATCCTTTAGAGTATCCAGAATAGTATTTTTATTACCGCCACAATAAGTGTTTACAAAACTCTGATAGGAATTGGCAAGCTGATCTGTGCGAGCATATATTAATTTGTCGTCAACACTAATATTATACTTTTTCTTTTGGATAAACTGCTGAAAATAGGCATCGAAGAAGATATCAATAAGTGGGCGTTTTACGCGGCCGGCCTCAATTTCGGTATCCCAATAGGCTTTTGCGCTTTCGTTGGCTTCAAAAACAGATTCCCAAATATTTTGATACGCAGTGATGTTATTCCTGCTAAAAAAGTAATTCTTTAAAAGCTCAGAGGTGGTTAAGCGAACGCCAAGGGAATTTAGAGAATCAAAAATCTGCTGTTCATCATCGGTGGGGCCCAAATCAATCCGGACAAATTGAACGTTGGAAATAACTGTCATATAGTCGTTTAAAGTACTCATTTGCAAATGTGAAGCAAAATAGTTGAATGCCTGAACGATTGGAGACGAGGAGCGGCCGTCCGTGATTGGCACTGCATTTGTTTGATCCATAACGCATTTGAATGCTTCGGAATCATTTTTTCCATGCTGTAAAGAAAGCTCCCGCGTTGTTATTAGGCGAAAATTTGTATCAAAGATACCCGGCTGATTCATTTTTAAACAGAGCACCTTTAAGAAAATCAAAAATGTCGTAAGACGTTGTTGACCATCAACAAGAACAAGTCTTGTTGCATAAGAGGTATTTTGCTGAGGAACAGAAGCATCTTTCAGGATGAGAGTTCCAAGAAAGTGGGGACGGTTATATTGAACAACGAACGCCATGTCGTCAAGAAAACGTTCCCATAAATCCTCTTTCCAAACATAGGCTCGCTGAAAAAATGGAACTTCAATGAGAGTGGAGTTGTTTACAATGTCAGGTATTTTCGCTTTATGTGCGTCCATGGAAAATCCTCCCGCTGTTTTTCAGATTTATTAGTAGAATAACACGAATCCACTGTGAATTCAATGAATCACAAACAAAAGCTCCCGTTTCTCAGGAAAAGCTGAAAAATGGGAGCTTTACAATTCTACAAAACAGAAGCTATGCGCCTAGCCCATGGTCACGACAACTTCCACATTTTCACCGGCCTTTGCCAGCGGCAGGAGGGTACCCGCAATAGGAGCGCCGTTCACGGTGACGCTCTGCACGCCCTTCTGCACGGCGTGGGGGTTCTCCACCCGGATGTGGTACACGGCACCCCGGTAACGGCGGGTGACGGTGTAGCTTGCCAGCGTGTGGGGGATGCAGGGGTCAACGCGCAGGCCGTCCAGAGTGGGCTGGATGCCCAGAATGTACTGGCTCACGTTCACGAAGGTCCATGCCGCCGTGCCGGTCAGCCAGCTGTTCTTGGCCTCGCCGAAGGTGGGGGCATCGCGGCCTGCCACCATCTGGCTGTAAACGTAGGGTTCGGTGCGGTGGATCTCGCTGATGTCCTCGATATAGGCCGGGCAGGTCTTTTTGTAGACAGCAAAGGCCCGGTCACCGTGGCCCAGCACGGTCTCAGCACAGCTGATCCATGGGTTGTTGTGGCAGAAGATACCGGCGTTCTCCTTGTAGCCCGGGGGATAGCTGGAGATCTCGCCCAGATTGAGCCGGTAGGTGGTGTAGGCGGGCTGGAGCAGTACCACGCCGTACGGGGTGTCCCGCCGCTCCTCCACGCTCTTCAGTGCGGCTTCGGCCTGACCGGTCTCTCGGCCGATCCCGGCCATCACGCACATGCCCTGGGGTTCAATGAAGATCTGCCCCTCGTCGCATTCCCTGCTGCCTACGGGGGCACCAAAGGCATCGTAGGCACGGCGGAACCATGCGCCGTCCCAGCCGGCGGTCAGGGTGGCCTGTTCTACTGCGTCAATGGCGGTGCGGGCACTGGCGGCCTCCTCGGTGAGGTGCAGGTGGTCACAGAGTTCGGCGTACTCGCGGCCGTATTTCACAAACATGCCCGCAATGAACACGCTCTCAGCCACAGGGCCCTCGCTGGGGCCGGTGATCTGGAAGCTCTCGCCCGGGTGCTCCGAGAAGCAGTTCAGGTTCAGGCAGTCGTTCCAGTCGGCCCGGCCGATCAGCGGCAGGCCGTGGGGGCCCAGATGGGTATGGGTGTAGCGGAAGCTCCGGCGCAGATGCTCCATCAGGGGCTGTGCTCTGGTCACGTCGTTGTCAAAGGCAACCGGCTCGTCCAGGATCGACCAGTCACCGGTCTCCCGCAGATAGGCGGCGGTGCACGCAATGAGCCAGAGCGGGTCATCGTTGAAGCCGCTGCCCACGTCGCTGTTGCCCTTTTTGGTCAGGGGCTGGTACTGGTGGTAGGCACTGCCATCCTCAAACTGGGTGGCAGCAATGTCCAGAATGCGTTCCCGTGCGCGGGAAGGGATCATGTGAACGAAGCCCAGCAGATCCTGACAGGAATCCCGGAACCCCATGCCGCGGCCGATGCCGCTCTCGTAATAGCTGGCACTGCGGCTCATGTTGAAGGTGACCATACACTGATACTGGTTCCACAGGCTCACCATCCGGTCCAGCTTTTCCTCGCCGGAGGTCAGCTGCCAGCCCGAGAGCAGCTCCTGCCAGTAGTCGGCCAGTGCCCTGCGGGCGGCATCCACCTGTGCGTCGGTGGCATAGCGGGCCATCATGGCCTCGGCCCGGGCTTTGTTGATGATGCCGGGAGCGCTGAATTTTTCCCCGACCGGGTTTTCAATGTAGCCCAGCCCGAAGATGATACTCTTTTTCTCACCCGGTGCCAGCGTGAGATGGAAATGGTGGGCACCCACCGGAGCCCAGCCGTGGGCAATGCTGTTCGAGCAGTGACCGGCTTTGACCGCCTCCGGTGCGGCGGGGCCGCCGTACACGCCACAGAAGGCATCCCGGCTGGTGTCGAAGCTGGTAACAGGGGCGTTGGCCCAGAACACGGCGTAGTGATCCCGGCGCTCCCGGTACTCTGTCTTATGATAGATGGCACTTTCCACCACTTCCACCTCGCCGGTGGAAAAGTTGCGCTGGAAATTGGAGCTGTCGTCCATGGCATCCCACAGGCAGAACTCCACATAGCTGAACACGTCCAGCGTGCGAGGGGCAGCGGTCTTGTTTTCCAGCGTCAGCCGGTCGATCTCACAGGCATCGCCCCGGGGCACGAACAGCTCCTGAGCGGCCGCAATGCCGTTTTTTTCGCCCTGCAGGATCGTGTAGCCCAGACCGTGGCGGCAGGTGTAACTGTCCAGTTCCGTCTTGGCGGGCTGCCAGCCCGGGTTCCAGATGGTGCCGCCATCGTTGATGTAGATGCGGTGGCCGTCCATGTCCAGCGGGGAATTGTTGTAGCGGTAGCGGGTCAGCCGCCGCAGCCGGGCATCCCGGTAAAAGCTGTAACCGCCGCCGGTGTTGGACACCAGACTGAAAAAGTCCTCGCTGCCCAGATAGTTGATCCAGGGCAGGGGAGTGCGGGGCGTGTCGATCACATATTCCCGGCGCGCATCATCAAAATGTCCGAATCTCATAGCCTTATTCCTCCTTATAGGGTAAACCGGAAATGCTGAAATCATTTGATGGCGAAAACGATTTAGAATTTGCGGCCCAAGGGTGGGAAAGGCACTTGTCACCCTAAGAATAGTCTATCCTGCGGGAAAAATCAAGAGCGGACCTGAAATATACAACAAGGGTGCAGCGGGCTGGTTCAGGGGCGGAAACCGGTATGGGAACGAAAAAATTATCGAACGGTAACGAAATGTAACGAAAACGATACAGACTGCATAATTCTGCGGAAATGAAATCTCGCAACCTGCTGAAATGCAGACTTTTAGAATAAAACTTTTCTTCTTCTGCTTGATTTTTGGTGCAAAGTGCGCTATATTGAAATTGCGAAAACGATTTAGGATTCGCTCGGGAGCCATGGGCGGGTCCCTGTGAGGGAGGGCGGCGAAATGTCATCCTTAAAAGATCTGGCGCGTGAATGCGGTGTCTCGGTGGCAACGGTGAGCAAAGCGCTCAATGGCCAGTCGGACATCTCTGCTGCGACCCGCGACCGTGTCCGCGAGGCGGCCCGCCGGATGGGCTATGTGCCCAATATGGCGGCCCGCGCGATGAAGACCAACCGTACCTACAACCTTGGCGTTCTGTTTGTGGACGAGCGGCAGAGCGGCCTGGCCCACGAGTACTTCTCGGCGGTGCTGGACAGCTTCAAGGTGCAGGTGGAAAAGCTGGGCTATGATATCACCTTTGTCAACCGGAACCTCGGCGGCAGAACAATGACCTATCTGGAGCACTGCCACTACCGGGGCGTGGATGGAGCGGTGATCGCCTGCGTGGATTTCAACGATCCGCAGGTGGTGGAGCTGGTCAACAGTGATGTGCCGGTGGTGACCATCGACCATGTGTTCAACAACCGGATGGCGGTCCTTTCCGATAATGTCAACGGGCTTTCGGCGCTGGTGCGGTACGCCTACGCCAACGGCCACCGCCGCATCGCCTTTATCCATGGCGAGCGCACGGCGGTGACGGAGAACCGGCTGGCGGGCTTCTACAAGAGCTGCGCGGAGCTGGGGCTGCAGGTCCCCGAAGAATATGTGCGCAGCGGTGTGTATCACGATCCCGACCGCTGTGCCGAGGAGACCCGGGCCCTGCTGGCACTGCCCCAGCGGCCCACCTGCATCCTTTTCCCCGATGATTTCTCGGCCATGGGCGGCTGCATCGCTCTGCAGGAAGCGGGCCTGAGCATTCCGGAGGATATTTCCGTGATGGGATATGACGGCATTTACCTCTCCCGCGTGATGAAACCCCAGCTGGTGACCTGGCAGCAGAACACCAGAATGCTGGGCCGGATGGCAGCGGATAAGCTGGTGCAGATGATCGAGCATCCCCGTGTGACGCTGGCCGAGCAGATCCCGGTGACAGGAAAACTGCTGGAGGGTGGCTCGGTGCGCAGCATCGAATGAATGGGTTGGATTTGGTTCCGGGCGAACCGGAGCCTTGAATTTGAAACGCTTTTTCACGAAAACCATTGAAGGAGGTTTTTCATTATGAGAAAGATTTCGCGTCGTAATTTCCTGCTGGCTTCCGGTGCAGTTACCATCAGTGTAGCACTGAGCGCATGCGGCGGCTCCTCTTCTTCTACCGGCGCGGCGTCCTCTGCCGCAGCTTCTTCCGCCGCTTCCGATGCTCCGGCAGCTCAGGGCAAGGTGCTGAATATCTGGTGCTGGAACGACGAGTTCCAGGGCCGCTTCAATAACTATTACCCCGAGGTCGCCTCCATTGCTGAGGATAAATCCACCACCACCCTGAAAGATGGCACCGTTGTCAAGTGGACCATCAACGCCAACGAGAACAACAATTACCAGAATAAGCTGGATGAGGCCCTGTTGAATCAGGACTCTGCCGCCGATGATGACAAGGTAGATATCTTCCTGATCGAGGCTGACTACGCACTGAAGTATGTGGATTCCGATTACGCGCTGGATGTCAAGGCAGACATCGGCTTGACCGATGCCGATCTGGCTGGTCAGTACCAGTACACCAAGGATATTGTCAGCGTGGACGGCAGCCAGCGCGGCACCACCTGGCAGGCGACCCCCGGTCTGTTCGCATACCGCCGCAGCATCGCCAAGGAAGTGCTGGGCACCGATGATCCCACCGAGGTGCAGAGCCATCTATCCGATTGGGATAAGTTCAACGAGGTGGCTGCACAGGCCTATGCCAAGGGCTACAAGATGCTGTCCGGCTTCGATGATGCTTACCGTACCTTCTCCAACAACGTGGACGCTCCCTGGGTGGACGGCACGACTGTCAAGGTAGACCCCAACATTATGAAGTGGGTCGATCAGACCAAGGAGTACACCGATAAGGGCTATAACAACAAGTCCAGCCTGTGGGACAGCCAGTGGGCAGCCGATCAGGGTCCCA
>ERZ779876.2663-NODE-2663-length-12317-cov-8.347170_pt1 | contig 12317 bp, 10 predicted proteins | sample MGYA00511068_ERZ779876 | MGnify/ENA primary metagenome ERZ779876 (study PRJEB29588, sample SAMEA1970858) | human gut metagenome | biome: human gut; feature: human-associated habitat; material: faeces | place: Denmark | collected 2008/2010 ...
ACGAAAGAAGTTCGTTTAAACTTTTTTCATCAAGATTTTCAACATATTTTGTCTGATAAAAATTAAGTTTTTCAAAATCATTTTGATTGAAATTTAATGCTTTTAGACTAGCTTCATTTTTCGTAACATTAGTTATTTCATTTTCGATTGATGAAATTTCTTCTAGTGAAGGAAGACCATAAGGATAAAGAGATATAATTTTTTCTTGGGTGTTTTTTAAATCTTCTATTTCTTTAAGATAAGTTTCATATGTTTCCCATTCTTTTAATTTTAAATCGATTTCTCTTTGTTTTTTTATTTTATCTTCTAAATCTGTTTTTTTCTTTTTTTCTTCATCTAATGATGTATAGAGTTCATCCATTTTGCCTTGGATTAATAAAAGTGATTGCTCTTGTTTTTGTGCATCGTGAAGATTGTTAATTTCTTGTTGAAGTTCTCCTTTTTTATTTGATCGAGTATTAGTATATTTCTTTAATAATTCTTCGAGTTCTTTGATGTTTTTTTCGTAATTATTATCATCGTTTGTATCATCGATTAAATTGTTTAATTTTTTGTTTATTGAAGAAGTGGCCTTTGTTTCTAAGCTTAATGAATTTATAAAAATTGTTCTTTCAAAAGCTTCTTTATCAATTCCAAAAAAGAATTCTCCAACATCTGTTATTGAAGTCTCTTCTTCATGTGTTTCTTGATTGAATATTTTAAGTGTATCTTTAGTAGAAGAAGTTTTATCAAAATATCTTTCAATTCTATATTCTTTATCGAAGGCATTAAGAATTAAATATCCGCCAAATTTTCCATTAGAAAAAGGATAATAATGAAGGCGATCCCCAAAATTTTTGTCTGTTTTTTTGGTGCTTTCAAGACCATAAAACATCGCTTTTATAAAAGCGGCTAGCGTTGTTTTTCCTGCACCATTATTTTCATAGATACAGGTTAAATTATCGTTGAACGCATAGTCTTTATTTTGTAATTGTCCAAAGTTTTCAATGTGACATGATATTAATTTCATATCAGTTTATCTCCTCACCATTAAAAAGGTTCATAGCTAAATTGTATATTTCTTCTTTGTCTTCTTTACTAGTATTTTTGTCTTCGTCGACTATTTTAAAAAATTCACTTTTTAAAGAGACACCTTTTTTAAGATTTTCAATATCTATTTTTTCATGAAGAAAAATTTTAGTTTCAAAGTAGAAGAATTTATTGCTATATAATGAGTGTAACCTCTCTTCAAGATTATCATAGTTATAATTGATATCTCCTTTTAGTATTAGGCGGAAAATGTTGTCTTTATCTATTAGGTTTATTTCATTTTCAATCTTTTTTAGAGCTGCAACTTCTGATGTTGTATCGCTTAAATTGATCTCTTGTTCGATAACTTCTCTATTTGTTAATTGATGAAAGTTATATTTTTTTGTTTCAGTATCTATAACTACAAAACCTTTAGGACCAAGTTCATCAAAACCTCTTCCTTCTAAACATCCAGGATAAATGGCTATTCCTTTTTCATCTAATGCCATTTCGCTATATTTATGTATATGTCCTAGTGCTAGATAATCGATATTTTTATCTTTTAATTTAGGCAAAGAAATTAATTTTTTGTTTGAACTAGCAGAATTTATAATTTGACCATGCATCATGACAATATTAAATTTATTAGCATTTAAAGTAAGAGATTTATAAATATAATCTTCTATATCGCCGTTAATTTCTATACCAGTTATAGTAACATTATCTATTTCATATGTTGTCCATATTTCTTTGAATGTTTTTAAATTGTTGAGTTCTACATTCAGCGAAGCTTCTATATCATGATTGCCTTTAAGATAATAAAAAGTAATAGAAGGATGCGCCTCTATTTGGTTATAGAAAAAAGACTTAATGTTTAATGAAGGTCTATTACTATCGAATATATCTCCTGATAGAATAATATGATTGATATTATTTTTTTTAGCGTATTTAATTAGATTTTCAAAATTTTGGCTTAAATAAACATTTTTTATTTTTCTTTTTTCTTTAGGCAAATAAGAAAAAGGAGAAGCAAGATGAAGATCGGCAGTGTGGATAATTTTCATAAATCCTCCTTGGATATTTTTATTTTAACAATTATTTTGTTGGTTTAGTAAAAAATATAACAACTTTTTACAATTATGGAAAGTTGTTTTGTAAAAATATCTTATTTATATATGAATTTAAAATTAAAAAAAAACATAATTGCTTTTATTTTTTTAATTAGACTAAATGAATTTATTCTTGAATTATTAAGATTTATGAGTTATTATTTTTTTCGTTAAAGACAGTTCGTTGTTGCCATCCTGTCTATAAACAAAACCAGGAACAAAGATACTTGATTCGAATTCAGGTCCTTCTTTGTCTTGGGGCCTGTTTTTTATTTGTAAAGGAGAATCAAGAAATGAAAACAAACCTCAAAACACAGTGGAAAGAATTTGTACTTCTTACAAGAAGTATTCCCGCTGTAGTCGTCGCTCTATTTATCGTCTCAATTATTGCTATGAATTTATTAGCAAATAAAAGCATTAATATGCCAGTATCATGGTTAGCTTTAGATGCGGGAATCTTATTATCATGGGTTTCTTTTTTAACAATGGATATTGTTACTAAGCATTATGGTCCTAAAGCTTCTACTGAATTAGCTGTTTTAGGAATTGTTATAAATTTATTATTATGCTTTGTATTTTTTATAGCTAGTATTATTCCAGGTATGTGGGGCGAATCTTTTGTTGAAGGAAGTGAAGATATAATCAACGGAGCTTTAGATCATACCTTCGGTGGTACATGGTATGTTTTATTAGGATCTACTACGGCTTTTTTGGTATCAGCTATCGTCAATAATTTTTTGAATTTTGCTTTGGGAAAGTGTGTAAAAAAGGATAATTTCTTTTCCTTTATTTTTAGAACATATATTTCAACTGCTGTAGGTCAATTTGTCGATAATTTAACTTTTGCTTTTATTGTTTCATATGTATTCTTTGGCTGGTCTATTACACAATGTTTTATGTGTGCAGCAACAGGCGCAGTTGTTGAACTCTTATGTGAAGTTATTTTTTCCCCTTTAGGCTATCGGATAGTTCAAAAATGGAAAAAAGATGAAGTTGGAAAGAAATATTTTGCTTTTATCGAAGCAAATAAAAATAGTTAATGATGAAAAAATTGGTTATTGTTACCGGATCTAGTAATGGAATAGGTAGAGCTATCGCTGAAGAATTTTTGAAAAATGATTTTTCTGTTGTTGGTATAGATCGCTTGGATTCTACTATTGAAAATGTTAATTATCATCATTATAAAAAAGATATTTTTTATGATGAACTTCCAGATATTCCAAATTGTGAAATTCTTATTAATAATGCGGGAACTCAAAATGAAAATGATATTGATATCAATTTGAAAGGTACTATTAAAGTTACTGAAAAATATGCTTTTCAAGATAATATCAAATCTGTTCTTTTTGTATCCAGCGCTTCGGGTAATACTGGAGCAGAATTTCCAGAATATGCAGCTTCTAAAGGGGGAGTAATCGCCTACATGAAGAATGTTGCTTTAAGAATTGCTAAATATCATGCTACATCTAATTCTATTTCACCTGGGGGAGTAATAACGGATTTAAATGATCATATTTTAAAGAATGAAAATTTATATGAAGCTGTTTTGAATGAGACTTTATTACATCGATGGAGCGATGTAGAAGAAATGGCTAAATGGGCGTTTTTTTTGACAGTTATCAATAAATCGATGACTGCACAAGATATTTTAATCGATAATGGTGAAGCTGCTAAAAGTAATTTTATCTGGTAATTATAAAAGACATTTTGACGGAAGTATAATCGTTGTATGAAATGTCTTTTTTTGTTAATATAAATGACATATGTTTTAAGGAGAAAAAATGAAAAGAAATTATTTAATAACAATATTGTCCTTAGGTTTATTACTTACAAGTTGTGCGGGGAGTGTAACAAGTAGTTCTTCATCATCTTCTTCAACAAGCAATAATACTATAAGTTCAAATACAAGTTCTTCGTCTTCTTCATCATTATCTTCTTCCTCTTCTTTTAGTTCAACCACTTCTTCTATCAGTTCATCTTCTAGTTCTTCATCAAGTTTTGATGAACAAGGATTAAAAAATTTTGTTTTTAATTCTTTATCAACCATGAAATTAGGTAATTTCTCTATGACTTACGAACTAGATGGAAAAGATTATACGGATGTAGTAACAAAAGACTATTACTATACCGCTTATTTGAATCGCGGTGCTGTTTTATTGAACACTTATAATTTTCATCAAAAATATGCTTATAATTTTGAAATCAGCAATAACAAAGTTGAAATTAGGGGACAAGCTTATAGTGAAGATTATTCTTCTCAAGAATTAACTTCACTTGATAGTGCCAATAAGTTTTTGAATTTTGATGAAAATGAAAATATTGATTTTGTTAGAGTTGGAGATACCATTTACACAACTGATGAAAATATAATTGGAATGTTTTCTAGTCAATTGGATTTCACTGGAATTAAAAGAGTGGGATTCTATAAGATAGAACATTATATGGTTGTTGTTTTACAAGGCTATGATAGTGTTAAGGATGAATATTATACTCCTAGTACTGGTGCTGTAATTTTTATCGATAATATTGGGACTTCAAAATTAGATGTTGTTGAGGATTATTTAAAACAATATGTCTCTACTACTGATACTTTAGAAAATAAAGCTGATAATCTTTTTGGAAATGTTTCTTTTGTTTCGGCAGTTTACGACAATATGTATTTGGAAGAATCTAATTATATTGAAAGACAAGGCTTTTCTAATTTAGATATTTATAATGATTATGTTCGCATAACTGATATAAATGAAGATAATGTTTCCACTTCATTAACCTATCAAAAATTAGCTGATGGCAATACATTAAATCTCATAGGTGTCAATGGAAAAAATGAAGTTGAAACCACAAAAACTAGCACAACCTATGAGGATTTTGGCTTTGTTGGACAAGATAAATTTAATTTAAATCAATTTATGAAATTGACTGCAGATGATGAATACTATACTTATTTAGGTACAGATGCATCTTCTTTGGCTTATGCTATAACTCAACATTTAAGATTTTTGCAATGGCCTGTAGAAGAGATTAAAGTTAAAGTTGAAAATGATAAAGTTACGCAAATGATTTTTTCTACTGGATTGATGCAGGATACTTTAAGTGGTAATTATTTTTATCGTTATGTTGATACTCGTGTTTTAGATACACCAAATGTCATTGAAGGTGCAGTAAAGAAAACTCCTTCTGTTCATGATGAAGAAATTAAAGGTTATCTTTCTTATTTGAACCAAGATAATTCTGTTTTCACCAGTATTGAAAAAGATTCCGCTTGGGATGGAAGCCGTTTTACTAAAGTTACAAAAGGAACAGATTTCCTTTTGAAAGGAACTTATATTGTTAATAGTGAAGATGGTTCAAGCAACAATATGGAATCTTTAGGATCGGGTTATTATTTAAAAGATGGTAAATTATATAGCTTTACTTTCGATGAAGAAAATAATATTACTTTAAATAAAATACCTGTAAATAAATCTTTAAAAGATGTAACAAATTTTTCTGTCTCCAGCGAAGTATTAAATTTGAAGGATAATGTTATTTCTACAACAGGTGATATTGTTAATATTGGACAATATCTTGGTAATATTTATAATCCTTTGACAGTTGATGCTCGTACTTTAAATATGACCGTTGAAAATGAAAAAATTTCTTCAATGAGTTTTGCCTATTTTGGCGGAACAGAAGAGATAACTTTTGATTATAGTGCTGTAACTTTAAATGAAACTATGCGCGCTAATCTTGATAAAGCTATTTCTGAAATTGATACTGATAAAAAGATGACTTGGGAAGATGATATGAGACCAGAAGTTTATGAAACTTTATTAGTTCAATATGGAAAAGAAATTGCTGATAAAGTTCCTTATTTATTTGATCAAGATTTTATTGATTCTGGCAATACTTTTGATGGCTTTTATGATTATTGGGATGATGAAGAAAATCCTTATTTTGTCATTATTATGAATACTGATATGGATTTATCCTATATTTCTAAATATAAAGCTCATCTTTTATCAGAAGGTTATGTTACAACTGATAATAAGACTTTCATTAAAGAAAGTGATAATTTAAAACTTTATGTTGATGAAGACAATGAAAGCAATGAATTTATTCATCTTTATGTTTTAGCTTAATTAATTAAAATTTTGTTTTTATAGAATAAAAAACCTTCTTATAATTTTCTTGAAATAAGATCATTAAAAGAAGGTTTATTTTTTAATATTGTTTTAAAAATTCAAAGATTTTATTATAGGTAATTACAACTTCTTTATAGGCTTCTTCGGAGTTTTCAAATGTTCTTTTTCTTAATATTTCTGTAAGAGTTGAAGCCTTTTTTTCTAATTCTGTGAAACCAAGATTGGCGCAGATGCCTTTTAAAGTATGAACGGCTAGAAAAGCATTTTCGATGTTGTGATTTTCATAAGATGTACGAAGATTATTAAATGTTTGATCGTTTTTGAATTCTTTTATGAAATGAGAAACAATTTGTTCATTTCCTAATCTATTTAAAGTATTTAAATAATCGCCATTAATGGCTTTATAAAATTCTTCGCTATTCATTTTATTTCTCCTATTCTTATATTTTAGTTTTTTCTTTATACATTTCTCGGTCAGCTTTGGTAATTGCATTATCTAAAGAACATGATTTATATGCTCCTCCAATGCTGATATTTAATTTAATATCGGGATAATCTTTTAGTGAGATCGCATTAACGGCATTTTTAATTTTTATGAATTTATTATAGAAGTCTTCTTCTTCAATTTCTTGGAAAATTGCTAAAAATTCATCCCCTCCGTATCGTATTAAAACATTATTGCTGCCTATGGTATTCATTATGACTGAAGATATTTCTTTTAATGCAATATCGCCAACTTGATGTCCATAGGTGTCGTTTATGTTTTTGAAATCATCAACATCTAATAGTGCGATGGCATCAGCTTTTTCTAAATTATCTTTAAAATCTTCTAAGTATGTTCTGGTATAGGCTTTTGTTAAAGAATCCCTATAAAAATTTATGAATAATAAACTAGACATTAGGCGTGTTCTATTTTCTGGTTTAGTTTCTTCTTCATCTACTGGGAAGGCAATTTCTAAAACATAGTCTTTATTGTTCAAGGATAAATAACGTGATAAAACTGCAAATATTTTCCCTTCTTTTACTTCAAGCTTACTAACCCATTGTTTTTTCTTTAGAGCATTTTTTGAAGAACAATATTCACAAGGGCTATTTTTTCCCCATATTTCATAACAATGTTTTTTTGTATCGATTATTCTTCCATTTTTTGATATCGATAAAACATAACATTTTTTAGCATCAACTATACGAACAAATGGGAATGTTGTTTTTAAATTTAAAATCAATGATCGAACATCGTTAGAATTATTTATTTTTTCTAGACCGACATTTAACACATCATTGTGTATATCTATAAATTTTCCTATGACTTGAGCATATGATCCATTTTCTGGCCATAATGTTTCAACAATTAATTTATGCCAGCGATAACTATCGTTTATTTTAAGCAAAACTTCTTCTGTAAATGTATTTTTTTCTCTGGTTGTACTTCGAACTCTTTTTACTAATTTTTCCCAATCTTCATTGGATAGTAATTTCAATTCGTTTTTTAATGTATAAATTATTTGTTTTCTATAATCAGATGGAGCGTAATTGTTTATAACTTGTACTTTATGCAAGAGCATATCGAATTCAAAAGATATGCCACTTGTAGAATTTTCTTCAAAAAATTTTCTTTTTTCTTGTTCAAAGAATAAAAGATAGTGTGTATTATAAGAGAATTGGAGATTATTTGTAGTTAAAACTTCATCGACAATTTGTAGTGATTCGTCGTGATAATCGTATTTTTCTAATCCGATATTCAAAGATTCTTTGAGCCTATCTGAAATATTTTTTAGACATTGAATAAGTAAAGGATTAAATGCTCCACATTCTCCATTAATAATCATTTTTATAGCTTCATCGTGAGTATATGATCTTTTGTAGCAGCGTTCACTTGTAAGAGCGTCGTAAACATCAGCCATTGATACAACTTGAGCACAAATTGGAATGTTTTCTTCTTTTAATCCATCTGGATAACCATTTCCATCGTATTTTTCATGATGCCAACGGCATATTGCTTTTGCTGTCTTCATGAAATTATTGTTTTGATCAATATTTGCATGTTGAAGAATTTCGTAGCCTTCAATTGTATGTATTTTCATAATTTTCCATTCTTCATCAGTCAATTGGCAAGGTTTATTTAAAATTGATTCTGGAATTTTAATTTTTCCAATATCGTGAAGAGCGGATAAAGAAGAAATTAAAGAAATATCAGCTTCAGAAAGCGGATATTTATCAGTTATTTTAACAAGTTCGTGAAGCAATAAATTTGTGATTGTTTGAACATGCAATGTATGGCTACCAGATTCATGATTTCTAAGTTCAATGATATTGCTAAAAATATTGATCATGGCGTTATTTGTTTTTTCACGTTCGTAGATTTGATTTTCTACTAATTTAACCAATTTTTTTTGGTTGGAATAAATCATCAATGTGTTTTTTACTCGATGTTGGATAACTATAGCATTGAATGGACGACTGATATAATCGGTTGCACCTAATTCATATGCTCTTCTTACGAAAGCAACATCATTTTCAGTCGATATGACAACAACGGGGATTTCTTTGATATATTGTTTTTCATTTAATGCTTGAAGAACTTCAAATCCATCCATTTGTGGCATATTAATATCAAGTAAAATAATATCGATAGCTTCGTTTTTTTCAAGAGCTGAAATTACTTCTATTCCATTGTTTGCATATAAATAGTCATAGTCATTTCCGAGAATGGCACTCAGCAAGTCTTGATTTAATTTATTATCATCAGCAACTAATATACGATTTTTTGGCATATTATAATTCCCTTCATAAATAATCAATTTTAAAGTTATTTGATTATTAATTATTTGTGACTATTTGAAAAAGTGGTAATGAAAGACTTTATCGCTTCTTCTTTTGATAGTTTTTTAGTTGCAAAACTATTTATGCATGTATACCAGGCATCAAAATCTTTTTGTGTAACTTTTCCATCGTATATGCAATTTGTTTCTATAGCTTCTGGATTATCGATATATTTATAAATATCTGAGTTATATTTTTCTTTGGCAATTGATGGAACACCTTTTGTTGAAGCCATTTTATTCAATTCATCTTTTGTGGCATAAAAACGCATGAATTCTTTGGCGTATTCAATTGAAGGACTTCTTTTGGAAATACCTAAACTATACCAGGGTTCATGATAAACATAAGAGCCTTTATCTCCTAGTGGGGCATAAATATAGGTGTATTCAAAAGGATTGGCTTTAAATGTTTCGGATTTGGTTTCGCGTTTTTTCATTCCACTAACTTTTTCACTATTGCAAACCCAAAATGGAACATTTCCTTCAAAAAAACGTAATATAGCGTCATCGTAGTTATCGAAAGGATATAAATTATTTACTTCATCTAAACTATATTCATTATTTTGTATGTTGCTGACAATGTTGAATATGTTTTCAATTTTGCTATAAGATTTTAAGTTTCCGTTTATTAAATCATTATATAGTTCGTTATCTTCTTGGATGGTATTTACCATCATATTTATTGTTAATTCTGGATATATTTTTGTGGATGAACTTTGAAGTGGAACATATCCTTTAGTTTTCAAAGTATTTAATGTATTTATAAATTTGTCATAATTTTTCGGAATATCTAATCCTTCTTTTTTTAACAGTGTAACATTTGTAATAATTCCATAAATATTTTGACCAATAGGCAAAGAATGCAAAAAATTTCCTTTATAGCTTGTTGTTAACATCGTTTGATCAACATCATTTAAATTTAAATTTACTGTTGAAAGATCCAAGCAATAATCAATTAAATTTGTTGAGCTTATGGTATCAGAAGAAGTCATGAAAATATCTGTTTGAAAGTTCGAATCAAGAAAAGCGACAAGATTGTTTCCGCTCACCTGCTGATAATTAAATGATATGTTTGGATAATATTTATTGAAATCGTTTGTTACAGCATCTAATGCTTCAAAATTGCCAAAGTATCCTAAGATATTCAGAGTTAGTTTTTCATCTGTATTAAGTTGAGGAGAAAATTTATAGTTATTATTTTTTTCACATCCTACTAATGAAATCAGCAATACAGAAGAAAAAGTAATAACTGATAATATGTTTTTGCTAATTTTTTTCATAGAAAACCTCTTTATTTATTTTCAGTTAAATTATATAGTAAATCAAGTAAAACTTTAACGTTTATCGGTTTTGCTAAGTGAGCATCCATACCTGCTTCTAAACAGTTATTTATATCTTCTTTAAAGGCATCGGCTGTCATAGCAATAATTGGAATTTCATCAAATTCTTTATGTCCTTTTCTTATTATTTTTGTCGCTGATATACCATCCATTATAGGCATATGAACATCCATAATTATAGCATTGTAAGTATTTGAAGGGCCTTCAAGTAATTTATTGATGCATTCTAATCCATTTTCTGTTAATTCACATTCAATTTCATTATCTTGTAAAATTGTTTGTATAATTTCTCTATTTAATTTGTTATCTTCTGCAACTAAAATATGAAGTCCTTTTAATTTTTTGTAATCTATTTCTTTATCAGTATCTATATTTTCTGGAGTTTCAACTATTTTTAAATTGAGTTCTATTTTGAACTTTGTTCCAATATTGACCTTGCTATTACAGGATATTTTTCCTCCCATGGCGTCGACAATTAATTTGATAATATAAAGACCTAATCCGGTTCCTTGAGTTTTATTTACTTGTGTATTAATTTCTCTAGTAAATGATTGGTACATCGTTTTTTGAAATTCTTCACTCATACCAATTCCATTATCTTCGACGATGATTATCAGTAGAACTTCTTCGTCATTTAGCTTTTTTTCAGAAATATCTAAATTTATTTTTCCATGTTCATTGGTATATTTAACTGCATTGGAAAGCAAGTTTAAACAAATTTGTTCTAATCGAGACTTATCAGTAGAAACATAATTGTAGTCGATATTATGAAGATTATGGGTAAATGTAATTTTTTTATTTAATGCAAGAGGTTTAATTATTTCAGTTAAAGTATCGAAAACAGAAGAGATAGATGTTGTTTGATATGTTAGAAATAGTTTTCCACTTTCTATTTTAGAAATATCGAGAATATCGTTTATCAGAGTTAATAATTGTTGGCTAGCTGCAGATGATTTATCTAAACACTCTTTAGCATAATCGGGATTATCCAAATTATTTTTAGCGATATATGTCATTCCTAAAATCGCATTTAAAGGGGTTCGAATATCGTGTGACATAGCTGAAAGAAAATATGATTTTGCTTTATTAGCTTGCTTAGCTTCTTCGGCTGATTCCTTGAGCTTTTTATTTATATTTTTAAGATAGATTCCATCTACGATGCTTAAAAGTAAAATTGTTCCGCAGATAATTAATACGATAAGCCAATCTTTATTGGTAGTTTGAAGCTCATCATATCTGATGCATCCAAGAATATCTAGTTCTGAATTTTCATCGAAAGAAGAATAGTACCATACACATTTTTTACTTTTTGAATTGTTGTAATATAAAGTTCCACTATCGGTACTTTCTATTAAATTTCCTAGTTCATAAACTTTATTATAATCATCTTGAAAATTATATCCTCTGATGAACTCTAAAAAGGACATTGATTTCATTGAAGAAGATTGGATAACATAATCTCCTTTTCTTGTTATAATTCCAACTTCGGCTGATTTATATGCGGTAGGAAAAATCCAGTTTTATTGAATTTCATCAATAGGGATAACTTTTAATAAAAGATAATCTTTATTGCCATTATCTGTTTTTATAGTAACTCTTTTCCCAACGCTTAATGCTTGTCCACCACTTGTTTCTGGAATAGCATATTTTCCTAAAACAGTAAGCGATGACTGTTTGTTGAAAATTTTTAACATGTTGTTTTTAAAACTATGTTCATATTCTGTTATATTGTCATAGAAATATTTTTCATAAATTGTTATTTTTTCTTCCCCTTTTGGATAGAAAGAAGAATAAGCTTCAAAATTGTCCATATCGATAATATGGGCATAACGTTTTTTATTTGTATTAATTTTCCTTAAATAATCTAAGGCATTATCTAAATTTTTATTTTCGATAGAAATATAATTTGACCAA
>ERZ779876.2666-NODE-2666-length-12314-cov-9.321886_pt1 | contig 12314 bp, 9 predicted proteins | sample MGYA00511068_ERZ779876 | MGnify/ENA primary metagenome ERZ779876 (study PRJEB29588, sample SAMEA1970858) | human gut metagenome | biome: human gut; feature: human-associated habitat; material: faeces | place: Denmark | collected 2008/2010 ...
CCGCCCCGGCGCATCTGCCTGCTTGCCCGGCGGGAGCAGCCCTTGAGCGCCGCCGCGCGGGAGCTGGAAAGCATGATCCGGCAGGCGGCGGACATACGGTAAAGCCGGCGTGGCGTGGCGTGTGCCCTGCGTTGCCGGATCGGCAGATCAGTCGATGCCGCAGGAAAGAAATCCCGCCGCACACACGATATTTTTATATTCCCCCCCCTTGCAAAATGCGGGCGTTTCCTGTATAATGGAAACAAATCATGGTCAGGAGGTTTTAATGACATGAAAAAAGCAGGGCTTACCGCGATCCTGTGCCTGCTCGTGTGCGTCCTCATTGCCGGACTGCTCTCCTGCAGAGACAAGGAAACACAGACCGAACAGACCCGGGAAACCACGCAGACCGAGCCGATCAGTCAGGATACCCCGACGGACACCGACAGTGAGACAGTTGCCGACAGTCAGCCTGACAGTCAGACCGACAGCCAGACAGAGCCGGAAGACATGGACAGCTTCTGGACACCGATCGTGTAAGGAGGAACCCCCTATGAAATGCATGAAAACCGTAAGGAAAGCCGCGCCCTGGGTATGTGTCCTGCTTGCCGTGCTGATGCTGGTGCCGACCCTGCCGGTCGCAACGCGCGCCGCCGACAGCGGGCTGGACGTGAGCTACATGAAAACCGTTCACACGGAAACCTTCGACGGTAAGAAGCTGCCGGCACTGCAGGCAGGCAATCCCGCCCCCCGCGCGGACGGTCTGTACCCGCTGAACAGCCTGTACGAGCCGGGCATCACGCCGGACGGAGCCGATACCCTGCAATCCTTCTCTGTCGTCTCCAAGGCGCTGGTCCTGCTGGGCAGGCACGCGTCCGAGACGCGCTCCGGGGCACTGCTGGGGATGACCGCCGCCAAGGGAAAGAACGTGCAGGGGCTGATTACGCTGTTCCCTGCCGGGAGCCTTGCCGATACAGACGAATTCACCGTATCGTATATCGTGCGCGTCCACAAGCCAGCCGGCGGACTGCTGGGGCTTGCCCTGTTCTATGACGGCGGCACCGAGCAGGACGGCGTGCCCTACTTCGGCGGCTACGACAATTACGCTTTCGCCGGATATACAGGGGAAATGCTCAATTCCGGCGCCGCCTACACGGTCTACGGCGGACAGCAGACCGACTACCCCTGCGCCGAGCCGGAAACCAAACACCCCGTCAGCGAGAGCGGGTATGCCAACAATTCCGTGCATACCGCCGTGCGCTGTCTGAAGGGCGAATTTGAGCAGGACGGCAAGACCTACACGGCAAAGATCGAAAGCTACATTGACGATCAGCTGATCTCCACCTCCTATGCCATGTGGAAGGACGCGCCGATCATGCTGCTGTACAAGTCCGACAAATCCACCACCTGGGCTGTTCAGGTGACGGATATCAGAATCAGCAAGCGGGTCACGGAGCGTATGTCCCCCGACGATGCCGCCGCGCTGACTCAGCCGCTGACCGTGGAGGGAACCTCGGCGCGATACAGCGGCACGCCCGGCATCCGCGTTTACACGCGTCTCGCAGACAACGAGCTGACCCGCGCCGCCTCGGAGGTTGCCTGCGGGGTTCTGCTCTTGCCGGAAGGCAGCTACACCGGGCAGCTGGACGCCGACACGCCCGGCGTGACAGACCTGCCTGCGGAGCGCATCTCCGGAGACGAAACCGGCAGTACCTACCGCGCGCAGCTGACCGGCGAGGCGGCTACGCAGGCATTCCTGTGCCGTGCTTACGTCCGGTATACCATCGGCGGGCAGGGGTATACGCATCTTACCCAGCCGGCACGGGTCAGCCTGGCGCGCACGGCGGCGCTGGTCGTCAAAAAGTGTGCCGGATCCGATGATGCCGCCATGCTGGAAGCGTGTGCCACGCTCAGCCGGGGCGCGCTGGACATCCGCGCGATGTCCTTCAATGTGCTGGTTTCCGGCACCAAGACCGAACAGACCACCGAGCTGTACGGTTCGCTGACCTTTCAGGAGCGGATGGAGGCGGGCGTTGAAATGCTGCTTGACCTTCTCCCGGACGTCTGCGGGCTGTCCGAATGCCGCGTCGTGCAATACAAGTACCTGACCGGTATGAGGAAATTCACAAATGTGTTCGGCATCGTCGGTTCGGACGAGGTGCCCGGAACCGGTGAGGAGGGCACCTATGTCGTATACCGGAAGGATCGGCTGGAAGTGGTGCGCACGGAGACCCGCTGGCTGTCCCTGACGCCCGGCGAGCAGGGATCGCTGTTCCCGGAGGCAGAGGAAGCCATGCGTCAGCACCCGGGCGAAGCGCGCTTCTACCCGCGCAAGGCTGTGTATGCCCTGATGCGGGACAAGGCGACCGGTGTGGAGTTTGTATTCTGCTCCACGCATCTGGCATACAACGCCTGCGACAAGTCTGTTGCGGCGATTATCCGGGAAAAGCAGGCTGCGGTGATGGTGCAGCAGCTGCAGGAGCTGTTTCCCGGCGTGCCCTATCTCCTCACGGGTGACATGAACTGCGCCCCCAATTCCGCGCCCTATTCCGTGCTTCTGGAGGGCAGCGAGGACGCGCGGTATGCCTCTGCCGTTACGGTTTCCGGCGCGCAGGGCACCCTGCACAAGTTTCTGAAGACTCCCGGCTCCGGCATCATTGACTACATCATCGTCCGTGCCGACAGCGCCTTCTTCTCCAAATTCCAGGTTGTCACTACCGAGTATCCGACACGACGGAACAAGAACATTCTGCCCTCCGACCACTATGCGATTTACGCTGACCTGACCATTCTTCCCTGAGCGAAAAATTTCGGAGACTCCTGAGAAAGAGTCCCCGAGCCTACGCGACCGCCGCCCCGGAGTATTCCGGGGCGGCGGGATTTTTATGCTACTGCCTATTCGCCTCTACCATTCCGAAAATGGTTTGGTGCATAGTTAGTGCATAGCCAGTGCAAGTAAACTGCAAGTTAATCGTCGGCTTTTTCAAAAAAATCCGAACAATTATGCAAATCGCCCCCACTGACAATGACAAAAACCGTCTTAATTCTGCAAAAATAATGCAATGGTGTACTGCTTGACAATCATTCTATTTTTTTAGGAGGCTGTTAGCTGTTATGGCTTACATCAAAGAACGTGGCAACAACAATTATTTCGTCAGAGTACGGAAACCGGCTCGCCGCGTACGGTCTTTGCTGACCCGGCTGATGCCCCGGAATCGGAGCCATCGGAAAATTGTACAAAATATTTACGTTTTCTGTTGACAAACCGGGTTCTTTCGTGTATAATGGTAAAACGACCCACGGAAAACAGAAAGGATCTATTTTATGAAACATGTCATCCGAATGTTCCTGCTTTTGCTCACCATCCTGCTGACATGCAGTCTCTGCATCGCCTGTTCCGGTGACCGCGACCCTGCGCAGACCACTGCGGAGGGCCAAACGAAGGCGGAAGCCCCCTCAGAAGAAACCGCCGACACCGCAAAAAACGAAGAAACCACAACCTCGGATTCCGCTGAAAACACAACGGCGGAAGAAACCGGAACGGAAGAAGAAACAACGGACCCTTTCGCTTACCGCAACGGTGAAGACATCACGGTCGTCCGCCGGGAAAACAAGGAAATTCCGGTTGACCGCCTGACCATTCTCGGTCAGGATATCTCCGCTTTCAAAATCATCAGCACCGAAGAAGACCGCGGTGCCGCAAGCACCCTGCGCGATTACATCGCCAAGGCGACCGGCGTGACGCCGGAATGTATCCGGGAGCACAGCGGAGAAAGCTACCCCTATGAAATCGTGGTCGGCGTGTGCAACACCCGCAGCCCGCAATCCGTCGTGGACCGCCGCGCAAAACTGGGCGACGAGGGCTATATGATTTACGCGGAGGAAAACCGTCTCTATATTTCCGGCGCAACCATGCGCGGCACTTACTACGCCGTGATTTCCTTCCTGGAGGACTATATCGGCTGCCGTTTCTTCACGGAGGACTGTGAGGTCGTCCTGCCCGCCGCGTCCCTGGAAATTCCCGCCGAAACAGACGAGTTTTTTGTCCCCAAGCTCTTTTACCGCGCGGAATATGCCGATTTCTGCAACAACAACCGCTACGCCCCCAAGCACAAACTGAACGCTTACCTTTCCGGAAATCTGGACGGCTACGGCGGCGGCGTTTCCTACGCGGCAGGCGCCTTTGTCCACACCTTCCGTCAGCTTGCGGAAATGAAGGAATACAAGGTCGGCGATCAGCCCTGCCTGACCGATCCCGCCGTCTATGAAACCGTTTTGAAGAATGTGCGCGCATGGCTGGATTCCAACCGCAACGCAACCATCATTTCGGTTTCCCCCAATGACAGCTACACCAATCAGGCAGGCTGCCGGTGCGCAAACTGCAAAGCCCTGGACGACCAGTACGGCAGTCCGATGGGATCGCTTCTGACCTTTGTCAACCGGATTGCACGCGACATCCGTGAGGATTACCCGCAGGTCTACGTGGAAACGCTGGCGTACCATTACACCCAGACGCCGCCCGTCGGACTGGTTGCCGAGGACAATGTGCTGATCCGCCTGTGCCCCTCTGCCTGCTGCATGGTACACGGCATTGCCGGCTGTGAGCGGGGCGATACCTTCCGGGCAGACTTGACCGCATGGAGCAAGATCTGCAAAAACCTCTCCATCTGGCATTACAGCGTCAACTTCGGAAACTATCTGCTGCCGCTCCCAAACCTCTTCTCCATCTATGACGATGTACAGCTCTACCTGCAAAACGGCGTCGTCAGCATTTTTGACGAGGCGGCATACAACTCCCGCACCGGCGAATTTGAAGAGCTCCGTTCCTATCTGTTCTCCAAACTGATGTGGAATCCCGATATGACCCGCGAGGAGTACGAAAGACATATGAATGAGTTTTTGCAGTACTACTACGGGGACGGTTGGGAATATATCCGCCGCTACATTGATGCAACCTATACGGAGATTGCCGGCGTTGCGCACTTTAACCACGCAGCCAACGCCGAAACCGTCTACCCCGTAGAAAAGAGCGATGACAGTTTTGCTTTCCTGTCCGCTATGTACGGACTGTTTGAAAAAGCGGAAGCGGCTGCCACAACGCCGGAAGAAGCCACACGTATCCGCAAGAGCTCCGTACAGGCGCTCTACCTGTGGCTGTACCGCATGGACAGATCCGCGCCCGAGGACATGAAAGAAAAGCTTGCCGCCCTGATCAAGGAGGCGCACATCGCCATGTTCAGTGAAGGACGCGTCATGCCCGCCAAACTGCCCGTGCGCAAACCGGTGCGCCTGTGGTAACATTTTTCCGTACACCGACGTTTCCCGTGCCGTGTGCGTATAATCCGCCGGCTTCCGGATATACTTTTTCCCGGAAGTTCTTTCCGGGGGAGGGTCTTATATGCACATTTGGCAGGAATATTTTTCAACATCATTCACGGGTGCGCCCGCAGGCTTTCTGTCTGCGGCGCACCTTTTGGTATAGAGAACTCCGACGAAGGAGGAGTTCTCTCGAAAACCACCCGCTAAGCGGGTGGTTCCAAAGAGGCTTTTGCCGTTGAACAAAAAACAAATGTTAAGGAAACGCTGATTTAATGAGGTGGTGCATATTCGGTACAGATTTTTTCGTCTGCGATTGCGAAAAACTCAAGATGTACTGGATGTACATCGAGTTTTTCGGCAAGAAGCAGGCGGGAAAAGATGTGTCGAAGATGTGCCGCCGAATAAATCAGTGGTTTCTTAAATACGCAATCACATGAAAGCTCAACATTGTGAGTGTTGTTTTACCTTGAAATACAACTATGCCCGAAAGGGCATATCGTAAGATGGTAATATCATTAAAACGCAATTCCACATTTGTGGAAGCAGCGCAATTTTGCAACTGTTGTATTTTATTCAGTGGGCTTTCAGCCCCGCCAGTACCATGCCCTTATAGGGCTGAGCAAGCCACCGGCTTAGCCGGTGGTTATGACTGTTGCAGGTTGAACCGGATGCCCCACCGGAAAAGCCCGGAACGGGCACGGGTGCCGGTTCCGGGCAATTATACAGAGGGGGGGAAGAGACGACTCACTTGGTTCGCATCTCGCCGCCCAGGGTTTTGGTCAGCCGACGGATGACAGAGGCGGCGGCGGACTCGATCTCCTGCGAGGTCAGAGTCTTTTGGTCGGAGCCGATGGACAGACGGAGCGTCACGGACTTTTTGCCGTCCGGGACCTGCCCGCCGCGGTACTCGTCCACAAAGGCAACGTCCCGCAGAGTCCGGTCGCTGTGCTGAGCCTTGGCAAAAGCCTCGGAGATCTGATCCCACTTGACGTCCGCATTAAACAGCATGGATACGTCGTAGTCGGTCACCGGGTACTCCGCAAGATGCGTAAACGTGTTGGTGCGCGAGCGGAACGGGACAAGCGCGTCGCTGTTCAGCTCAAACAGCACCACCGCCAGATTCCGGATGCCGCAGGTTAGGGATACCTTTTTGGACAGCAGGGCAAGGTCGCCGATGCGCGTATCGCCCAGGTACAGATTGAGCCAGACCACCTCGTCTGCCCAGACCGGCTGCTCTACGCGGCGGAAGGTGTACGCCTCCATATGCGTGTAGCGCGGCATGGAAGCCAAAACGCCTTTGGCGGTGCGGAACAGCCCGGTCACATCGTTTGCCGCGCCGGCAAACGCGCCTGCGATATGCCGCCGCTGAACAGGCAGCATTTCCTGCGGATCGTAAGCCGAACCAAACGCATCGCTCCGGAATATCTGCGCCTCCTCAAAGAGGTTGAAGCTGTCATAAAACCGCTCGTTTTTCGCAACAGCCTGGATCAGATTGGGCAGGAGCGAGGAGCGGATGTACCGGTTCTCCGGCGCGGGCGGCGTGGACAGCGCCAGCACACCCTGGTCGCCGCCCAGAACGGCATTCATGACCGCCGTGTCCATCCACGGATAGGTGAATATTTCCTGCATATTGCACCGGAATGCCAGATACTCCTTTATGCGCCGCAGAAGGTCCTTGTCCAGCTGATTGATGGCGCCGGTAAACGCCGTGACGATGGGCGTCGGCTCAAAGTTCTCGTAGCCGTACATCCGCGCGACCTCTTCCATGATGTCCGCCTTGATGGACACATCGCCCGTGGCACGCCAAGCAGGCACCGTCAGGTGCATGGTATCCCCCTCAAAGCAGACCGCAAAGCCCAGCAGCTCCAGCTTGGCGGCAATCTCGCTGTTCGGGATGCGCTTGCCCAGCCGGCGCTCCAGCCACGACAGCGATACATCCAGCTGTTTGCGCTCCGGCTTGCGGAGATACCGGTCGGAGAAGGCGACCACGCGCATCTCAGGGAACTGCTCTGCCAGCAGTTGCATGGTCAGTGCAAGCGCCATGTCGCACCGCTCCGGATCAATAGCCTTCTCGTAGCGGGAGGACGCCTCGGTGCGGTTGTCGTAGCGCAGTGCCGTGCGGCGCACCCCGGTGGACTCAAAGTTCGCCACCTCCAGGATTACCCGGCTGGTGTCCGGCAGGACGGAATCCTTGTCGCCGCCCATGACGCCTGCCAGCGCCACAGCGCCGGCGGCATCGGCGATGACCAGATCGTCCGGCGTCAGTGTCAGCTGTTTTCCGTTGAGCAGGGACAGCTTTTCGCCTTCCGCGGCGCGGCGCACCGTGATATGATCCGCAATATGATCCGCGTCGAACATATGCGTCGGCTGACCGGTCGCCAGCATGACGTAGTTGGAAATGTCCACCAGCGCGTTGATGGGACGCATACCCACGCGCCAGATGCGGCTCTGCATGGCGAAGGGAGCGGGTCTGACCGTCACGCCCTCGATCTGCGCGCCGATGTAGCGCGGGCAACGGTCGGGGTCGGCGATTTCCACGGGGTACTCCCGACCGGCATCGGGCAGGCAGGGCGTGAACGGCTTGAGCGGCAGGTTATAGAGCGCGGAGATCTCCCGCGCGATGCCGTAGTGTCCCCACAGGTCGGGGCGGTTGGTCATGGACTTGTTGTCAATCTCCAGGATCACGTCATCCAGATCCAGCACCTGCGCAAGCGGTGTGCCCGCCGGCGCGCGGAACGCGGTGATGTCCATGATCTCGGCTTCCTCATGCGCCGGGAACAGGTCGGCAAGTCCCACCTCTACCGAGGCGCAGATCATGCCGAAGCTGGCTACCCCGCGCAGCTTGGCGTTCCGGATCTCGACCGGCTCGCCCTCCCCGTGCCAGCGCACGAAGGAGCCGGGGCACGCCACCACGACACGCATGCCCGGCTCCAGATTGGAGCCGCCGCAGACGATGTCATGCAGTTCGCCGTCGCCGATATCAACCCGGCAGATGCGCAGCTTGTCCGCGTTGGGATGCGGCAGCACCTCCCGGATGTCACCCGACACGATGCCGTCAAAGCGGCGTGCCAGCTCGGTCACACCCTCCACCTCCACGGTGGACATGGTCAGATCGTATGCAAGATTCTTCAGATCCATGTCGGCGGGTATCTGAACATAATCCTTTATCCAGTTCAAAGACAGTTTCATAGCAGTACAACACCCTCCTTCCTAATCAATGGAACTGACCCAGAAAACGCAGGTCTGCGCTGTGGAACAGGCGCACGTCATCCACGCCGTAGCGCATCATGACCAGCCGGTCCAGCCCGATGTTGACGTAGAATCCGGTGAATTCATCGGGGTCAAGTCCTGCCGCGCGCAGTACGTTGGGATGCGGTGTGCCGCCGGGCATAATCTCGATCCAGCCGACGTGCTTGCACACCGAGCATCCCTTGCCGCCGCAGACGAGGCACCCCATATCAATCTCAAAGCCCGGCTCCACGAACGGGAAGAACCCGGCGCGCATCCGTACCGGCACCTCGCGTCCGAACACCTTGGACAGGATGCTCCGGATCATGACCTTGCCGGCAGTAAAGGTGAAATCGTGATCCACGACCAGCGCCTCATACTGGAAGAAGGCACGCTCGTGCCGGGCGTCGGTCGTTTCGTTGCGGTAGACTCTGCCGGGGTACACGAAGCGGTAGGGCGGCTTGTGCGTCTGCATATACCGGACGCTGCCCCCGGTCAGATGGGGGCGCAGGCAGAGCTTCTCGCCTGCCGCTCCCCTGTCGTGCCCCTCCAGCCAGTAGGTATCCATGCTTTCGCGGGCGGGGTGGTTGGGGGGGAAGTTGAGCTTGTCAAAGGCGTACAGCTCGCTGGTGATGTCGTCCTCCTGGAAGATTTCAAAGCCCATGGAGCGGAAGGCGTCATCCAGATCGTAGCGCATCTGGGTGATGGGGTGCAGTCCGCCCGACAGCGGGGGCAGACCGGGGACGGTGCAGTCGAAATCCGGCGGGACGGCGGAAGCCTTGAGCTTCAGCTCCTCGCGGCGTGCGTCGATGAGGGCGGACAGTTTGTTCTTTGCCTCGTTGACCACGCGCCCCATCTCCGGGCGCAGGGACGCGTCCAGCCGGGGCAATTCCTTGAGCAGCCCGGTCAGACTGCCCTGCTTGCCCAGAATGTTGGCGCGCACCTCCTGCAAGCCTGTTTCGCTCCGGGCGTCGCGGATCTTCTGTTCCGCGTCGTGCAGGAGCTGCTCGATTCTCTCTTTCATGCGGCAAACCTCTCTTTATGTGAAAATTGTTCGGAACACGGTTTCCTGTCGGGGGGAAAGGAAAGAAAAAACCGCCCCCGGCTATCGCCAAGGGACGGGAGAAACCCGCGGTACCACCCTGCTTCAGCCCCGACGGGGCTGCACTTTTGCTCGCGCGTATTGCCGCGCGCGGCATCCGGTTTAACGCGGGCGGGGGCACACTGCCTTGCCGCTTTTCGCCGGAAACTCCCATACTGAACCTTCGGAGGATCCTCCGCCGGGCGCTTCCAGCCGCGTCGCCCGTTCTCTGGAGCGGATGCCGTCCTCTTACTCACGTATGCTCATCGTTTGAAGGTATTATACCCGATTGCACGGGATTTGTCAAGGGGGACATTGAAGAAACGGGGGCAGGGGCATTACTTTTTTGCGGCTCCGGTTTTCCCTGCCGCCGGCTACTCCCCAATCCATAAGTTGAGAAAAGTTCTGGGGGGCTTGGGGACTCTTTCAAGAGTCCCCAAGAGGCTCCCTTCCGCGGATCAGAGCATATCGGCGATCTCGTAGATCAGGCGTTCGGTCTTTTCCCAGCCGAGGCACGGGTCGGTGATGGACTGACCGAAGACTTCCCCGTCGGTTTTCTGACAGCCGTCCACGAGGTAGCTTTCGATCATCAGTCCCTTGCAGAGTCGCCGGATATCGGCGTTCTGGCGCATGGAACCGAGCACATCGCGGGATATCCGGATCTGCTCCTCATAGTGCTTGCCGGAATTGGCATGGTTGGTATCAATGAGGACGGCGGGGTTTTCCAGTCCGGACTTGGCGTACCGCTCGTACAGACCGGCAAGATCCTCGTAGTGGTAGTTGGAAACCGTCTTGCCGTCCGTGGTCTGATAGCCGCGCAGGATGGCGTGCGCCAGCGGATTGCCGGTGCTTTCCACCTCCCAGCCGCGGTAAATGAAGGTGTGCGGATGGTGCGCCGCCGTGATGGCGTTCATCATGACCGACAGATCGCCCCCGGTCGGATTCTTCAGCCCGACCGGAATATCCAGACCGCTCGCCGTCAGGCGGTGCTGCTGGTTCTCCACGCTCCGCGCGCCGACGGCAACATAGGAAAGCAGATCGGACAGGTAGCGGTGGTTGTCCGGATACAGCATCTCGTCCGCGCTGGACAGTCCGTAATCCCGCAGGGCGCTCATGTGCAGCTGCCGGATGGCTATGATGCCGCGCAGCATATCCGGATGTCCGTGCGGATCCGGCTGGTGGAGCATTCCCTTGTAGCCGTCGCCGGTCGTGCGCGGCTTGTTGGTGTAGATGCGCGGCACGATGAGAATCTTGTCCTGCACCCTGTCCGCCACGCGGCGCAGACGCCCGATATACTCCAGCACCGACTCGCTCTTGTCCGCAGAGCAGGGTCCGATGACCAACAGAAACCGATCGCTCTGCCCGGTAAAGATGTCCCGTATCGCCTCATCCCGCGCCCGCTTGACCGCCGCCATCTCCGGCGTGACCGGGTACCGTTCCTTTGTCTCCTGCGGGATGGGCAGTTTTCTGTAAAATTTCATGTTCATATGCAGGTATCCTCCTGCTTTCGCAAATGCGAAAGCCTTTCCTCCTATTTCATTTTTCCCGGTTTTCCGGCTGTTCTGCCCGACTGCCGGCTACCGGCTTGTCGAACTTTTCCCGCCGTTCGCCGGACAGGCGCATCATGTCGCGCATGGTCTCCCTGTCCCCGTCCGCCAGCGTCCCGCGCAGCCTGTCAAACGCCGCGCTGAAGCGATCCATCTCCTCCAGCAGAGCGTCCCGGTTGCACAGGAACAGCTCGCTCCACATCTCGTCGTTGATGCGCGCAATCCGCGTCAGGTCGCGGAAGGAGTCGCCTGTGAACGCCTCCAGCCCCGGCTGGTCGTTGGCGCACATCAGCGCCACGGCAATGCAGTGGGTCAGCTGGGACAGGAACGCAATCATCCGGTCATGCTCCCCGACCGACAGGCGGCTGATGCGGTGGAAGCCGAGCAGCTCGCCCAGCCGGACGCACAGCGCGATTGCCTCCGGCGTGTTTCGGTCGGTCGGCACCACGATGTAGTTCGCGCCGCGGAAAACGCTGTCGTCGCTGTGTTGCACGCCGCATTTCTCTCTGCCCGCCATCGGGTGCGCCGCGATAAACTCAACGCCCTCCGGCATCAGCGCCTGCATCCTGTCCACAATGCCGCCCTTGACGCCGGTAACATCCGTGACCAGCGTGCCCGGCGTCAAAAAATGCGCGTTCTCCTCCGCCCATGCCAGCAGGGTGTGCGGGTACAGGGCAAGCACCACAAGGTCCGCCCACGCGAACAGCGCCGGCTCTGCCTCCGTACTGCCCCCCGCAAGGAATCCCTCCCGGACGGCATAGGCGATATCCGCCTGCTCCTTCGTAACGGCGCGGACGGAAAGACCCTGCTTTGTCAGCGCCTTGGCGTAACTGCCGCCGATAAGTCCCAGACCCACGATGAGCACGTGGGCACGGCTGTCCAGTTGTTTCAGTCTGAGTCCTGCTCCCATTCCCTATGTCTCTCCCTCCGTGCGCACCGCTATCCCCAGCGACCGCAACGTATCAAAAAATTCCGGCATACTTTTGGCGACGCACTCCGCGCCGTCGATGCTGCCCCCGGTGCGGCACAGCAGAACCGCCAGCGACATGGCGACCCGGTGGTCGTTGTGCGCGCACAGTGCCCCGTCCGGTGCGTGTACGCCCGGCTCCACCGTAATTTCGTTCTCCCCGACCGTGATGCGCACGCCGCACCGTCGCAGT
>ERZ779876.2669-NODE-2669-length-12301-cov-6.296913_pt1 | contig 12301 bp, 9 predicted proteins | sample MGYA00511068_ERZ779876 | MGnify/ENA primary metagenome ERZ779876 (study PRJEB29588, sample SAMEA1970858) | human gut metagenome | biome: human gut; feature: human-associated habitat; material: faeces | place: Denmark | collected 2008/2010 ...
AACGGCAACGGAACGCACACACGCACCTGTAACGCGGACAGCAGCCATACCGAAACGGGCAACTGCTCCGGCGGCAAGGCTACATCCACGGAGAAGGCTGTTTGCGAAACCTGTCATACGGCTTACGGAGAGCTTTTGCAGCCTGCCAAAACGGTCATCACCACCCCGCCCACGCTGCGCCTTCCGGCCTATGTCGGCAATGAGTACACCGACAGGGCGCTCAGGGGCGGCGAAGCGAAGGCCGAGAGTACGGGCGTCGTCGTTCCCGGCACGTTCAGCTTCAAGTATTATGAAGGCGGCAGAGTACACCCGGGCGAAAACCGCATGGTGATCCTCTTTACCCCCGACGATACGGAGGCATACACCACGGCGGAATGTATTATTACCGTGACGGGGACAAAGCGCACGATCACAAGAGTCCCGGACGACGTGATCATCACGGACAAGCCCATTGGCACGGCGTTTGAGGATCTGGGGCTTCCCCTTTCCCCTTTCGGCGTCAAGGTAGAGACCAACACCGGCGCGAGCTACAGTCCCGTGCCCGTGACATGGGACGGCTCCACCTATGACCCGAACAAATATGGCGAGCAGATCATTACCGGCGCGCTGCATGTTGAAAAGAGCGGCTTCACGGATGGGCTGGAGCCGACAAACACGGTCAAGGCAACCGCCAGAATAACGCTTATTGACGACCGCGTCTTTACGCCCACGCTGGAGCCGCCCACCTATTCCAAGCAGCTCTACGGCGGAGACCTGTGCTTCCTTGTGTTTGCCGATAAATATCTCTCCGGCGGAACGGCCACGGTGAACGGCGAAACGGTTTCCGGCAAATTCACGCTGGACAAAGATCAGAAAATATACGGACATTCATTGACGGCGAGCACGCTATTGCAGGCGGGGCAGCTGCAACTGAAGATCATCTTCACGCCCGACAACCTGAAGCGGTATAACAAGGCGAAATGCACCGTTGATGTGAACGTCGTTCCCCGCACATTCAAGGAGACCAGGGCCGGACACATTACCAATGAAAAATTCGGAACGCCATTTGAGGAGCTGAATCTCTCGGATTCATTCAGCTTTTATGCGGTGGGCGATGAAAAAGATCCCGAGGGAACAGGGATGGACTTCGGTATGAATGTCGTCACCTCATGGGACAGCTCGACCTACGACCCCAATTCGTTTGAGGAGCAGACCATCTACGGCGAAGTCAACCGCGCCGAATTGGAGAAGTATTTCACCATACCCGATGACGCCGACCTCCGAGCCGTGAGAAAGGTTCAGCTGCAGCCTGACCCGGCCGAGACGGAGATCACGCAGCTGCCCGTATTCCGGTGGAAGAACGGCGATTTTACGTTGCCCGACAACACCATATTCACCTGGCGAAAGCTTCAGGTGGGAACCTACAACGGTGAAGTCGGCACGCTCGTCGGCGGCGTGGCAAAGGTCAAGGGTACGGATACCGTCGCCCCCGGCACGTTCTCCTTCAAGAATACCCCGCCGTTCTACCTCCGGACTCCGGGTGAACACGATGTGACGGTGGTATTCACGCCGGACGACCTGCGTCTCCACAAGCCGACGGAGATTACCATCAAAATCAACGCCATCAAAAACACCATCAGCAATATCGATGAACCGGATCCCATTACCGATAAGCCGTTCGGCACGCCCTTTGCAGAGCTTGGCTTGCCGGAAAATGTGTGCATCAATGCCGTTGACGGCGCATGGCGCTGGATCGACGTGGCATGGGATGAATCGTCCTATGATGCGGAGTCCGTGGATTGGCAGACCATCATCGGCACGCCGGTGCTTAGCGAAGATGACGGAGACATCTTTCAGCAGCCGGAGCCTGCGGTAACAGCCGCGATTCGGGTGAAGCTTATCGATAACCGACCCCCTATGCCGCCGACAATCGTCGCGGAAAGCCTGCCCGACGGCATGGAAGGCGAGGCTTACAGCAACCGCTTGACCGCCAAGGGTACCGCGCCCATCACATGGAGCATTGTGAGCGGCGTCCTGCCCGAGGGACTTAGCCTAAACGAGGACACAGGAGAGATAAGCGGCACGCCTGCCGGGGAAGGGACCGAGGTCTTTACCGTCATGGCGGTAAACGATTTGGGTGAAGATATTAGGGAGTTTTCCATCACGATAGCCAAGGCTCCCGAGACGGAATACGCCGTCACCGTCAGGGACGACGGTCACGGCACGGGCAGCGCGGATCCCGCCTCGGCGACGGCCGGAACGGAAATCACCCTGACCGCTACGCCAAACGCGGGCTACCATTTTAAGGAGTGGCAAGTCATGAGCGGCGACGTGACGGTAAGGGACGACAAGTTCACCATGCCGAGCGACAACGTGGAGATCAAGGTCATCTTCGAGGAGGATGCGACGCCCACGCCCACGGAGTACACCGTCACCGTGAAAACGGACGGAAACGGAACGGCTTCCGCCTCTCACGCAAAAGCCGTGGTCGGCACAGAGATTACCCTGACCGCTACGCCAAACGCGGGCTACCATTTTAAGGAGTGGCAGGTTATGAGCGGCGACGTGACGGTAAGGGACGACAAGTTCACTATGCCCGGCAGCGATGTGGAGGTCAAGGCCATCTTCGAGGAGGATGCGCCGCCTACGCCCACGGAGTACACCGTCACCTTTGACGGCAACGACGGTACGCCCTCTGTCGGCAGCATGATCACCACCAAGCAGAAGCTGACCTCTCTGCCCGATGCTTCCCGCAGCAAGCACAGCTTCAACGGCTGGTACACCGAAAAGAGCGGCGGCACAAAGATCACGACGGATACCGTGTTCTCTGCAAATACCACCGTCTACGCCCACTGGACGCATACCGGCGACAACAATCCGCCCGTCAACTACTACACGCTGCGCTTTGAAACAGGCGGCGGCAGTGCTATTCCCGGCGTGCGGGAAACGTACAATACCTACATTGATTTGACCAAGTATGTTCCCACTCGGCACGGGTATACCTTTGTCGGCTGGTACAGCGAACAGAGCCTTGTGAACAAGGTCTCAGACATTTATCTGACCGGGGACAGGACTGTGTATGCCGGCTGGCGCGCGGTTACAATCCCGCAGACCGGTGACAGCGGTCAAATGAATTTGTGGAGCACCGCGTTATGTGCATCTTTTGCCGGATGCGTTGCACTGATCGTATGGAAAATCAGGCGGCGGGAGAAAAAATCACTGTAAATCCTCAAAAAGTAAAAGTCTTATCTTCAGGGGCGCGGGCGAATAACCCGCGCTCCATACTATTTCCCAAAAGCAGTAAGGTGGCTGCCCTTTAAAAGGACAGCCACCTTACTTTTCTGAGAGGATAAATCCGTTTGTCAGCCTGCATCGGCGGCAAGAGCCTGGTCGATGAGCTTTTGCAGCGTCTCCGCTTGATTTTTTTCCGTGATGGCGCCTACGATGGGTTCGCCCACGATGTTGCCGTTGCGGTCAACCACATAAGTGGTAGGATAGGCAAAGATGTTGGTGGTAAACTTTCCCGCCTCACCATCGGAGTTAAAATACACATTCTGATAGGTAGCGCCCTTCTTGGCCAGTACATCCTTTGCTTCGGAAATTGCCGCTTCGTCGCCGTCCAGCGTGAAGGTGTTGACGCCGATGAGGGAGCCGCCCTTCTCCGCAAGCTCTTTGTTCAGTGCGTCCAACTCAGCAAGCTCGCCCACGCAGGGGTTGCAGGTGGTGAACCAGAAATTCACCACGGTGACGGCGTTGGCAGAGAACAGCTCGTCACTTTTCACCGTATTTCCATCCAGGTCCTTGCCCTCAAAGGTGGGGAATTTCTGCATGCTGCCGTCATCGGATTTCTGCATACTGCCGTCATCGGGCGGCGTGGTCGTGTCGTTGCCTGCGGGCACGCTCATAGCGCCATCCGTAGATTCCTGTGCTGCCTCGGGGTACTTTTCCTCAATCATGGTCAGCTTGGTTTCAATGTCGCGGATCTTCTCCGCCCCCTCCTTGAGCAGCTTCAGCTCATCCTCCGTAAACTGATCCTTGGCGGATTCGATTGTACTGAGTAGGAAATCACCGTAGTTTTTGCCGTCCTCCTGCATGGTCATGCCCTTGTCGGCTGCCATGAATACCTTTTCCCAAAGGGCTGTGTTCTCCGAGAGAATGGCGTTTTCCTGCGCCATCAGATCTTTGTGCATGGCGACCGCTTCCTCGGCATTCTTCGGTTCGCTGCTCATTCCGTCCGCTTTGTCTCCGTTCTTTGTGCCGCAGGCTGTCAAAGACAACATCATCAGGGCGAGAAGCAGCAGTGCCAGCAATCGGCCGGCCGTATTTGTTCTATTCATTTTCATCTGTTTTGTTTCTCCTTGTTATTATTGTTTATTGTTTTTCTGCGGCTTTTTTTGCCGCCTTTGTTTTATCTTTGCCGTCTCCGAAGCCGTAACGGAAGCGCACGGCGCCCGTCGGACAGGTGCGTATGCACATTCCGCAGCGGATGCACTCGGTATGGTTGGGCGCTTTCGTTACGTCCACATCCATCTTGCAGGCTTTGGCGCATTTTCCGCAGGATACACACTTGTTTTTGTCCACCTTTATCTGAAAGAGAGATACCCGGTTGAACAGTGCGTAAAACGCCCCCAGCGGACAGAGCCACTTGCAGAAGGGACGGTAGAATATTACGCTCAGCACGATCACGGCAAGCAGGATACCGAATTTCCATGTAAACAGGCTCCCCAGCGCCGACCGGATACCGGAATTGGCAAGGGACAGCGGGATGGCCCCCTCCATCACGCCTTGCGGACAGAGGTATTTACAGAAGAACGGGTCGCCCATGCCTACATCGTTTACAAGGAACGCCGGCAGCAGGAAAACCATCACCAGCAGTACGGCGTACTTGAGGTATCGCAGGGGCTTGAGTTTCTTTGTGGAGAACTTCTTCGTGGGAATTTTATGCAACAGTTCCTGAAACCAGCCGAAGGGGCACAGAAAACCGCAGATAAAGCGTCCGAGCAGGACGCCGAGCAAAATGAGAAAGCCTGTGATATAATAGGAAAAACTGAACTTGGAAGAGCCCACTACCGCCTGAAACGCCCCGATGGGACAAGCGCCGGAGGCTGCCGGGCAGGAGTAGCAATTCAGCCCGGGCACACAGACGGTTTTCCCTGCGCCTTGGTACAGTTTGCCCTTGAGGAAGTTCGGCAGGTGCAGGTTGGTCAATAAAGCGGCCCCCGCCTGTATCCAGCCGCGGAAGCGGGACATAATCTGTGACGCGCCCGAAAACTTCTTACCCAATGCCTACACACTCCAGACATAATTTAATCGCTTTGCTCAGTACCGTCGCGGCCTCGCCGCGCCATGCGCCGAAGCACAGCATGGCGATACCCACAACCAGCAACGTGGCCTGCGCCGCTGCTTTTTTTGCACAGCTCAAATTTATCACCCTTTCACTTTTTCTGCCATCATCATAGCACAGGAAAGATAAAATCCCTGTTAAGAACGAAAATTTAATGCAGATCTTATCTGCTTTTGCTATAATAAAGAAAAAGGAAATGAAAAGGGGGACTCTTATGCACCTTTTGGTAATTGAAGATGAACGCGCCCTATGCGAGACGATTGTCCGCAGTTTGCGGCGCTTGGCATACAGTGTGGACTACTGCTACGACGGGGAAAAGGCGCTGGAACTTCTGGGTGTGGAGCGCTACGATTTGGTACTTCTTGATCTGAACCTGCCGGGAAAGGACGGCATGACCGTGCTGCGCACCTTGCGGCAGACAGACCGCGAGACGCGGGTGCTGATTCTCTCCGCACGCGGCGAGGTGGAGGACAAGGTTGAGGGGTTGGATGCCGGGGCCAACGACTATCTTGCAAAACCCTTTCACTTGGCTGAACTGGAGGCCCGCATCCGCAGCCTGACCTTGCGGCAGTTCACCCAGCAAGCCGTGTTGCTGACCTGCGGGGAGCTGACGTTCGACACACGCTCCCGCACCGCTGCCGTCAATGGGCAGCCCCTGACACTCACACGTAAGGAGACGGGCATTCTGGAATATCTGATGGTACATCAGGGACGGCCTGTGAGTCAGGAAGAGCTGATGGAGCACGTCTGGGATAACAGCGTAGACAGCTTCAGCAATTCTATCCGGGTTCATATCTCCGCCCTGCGCAAGAAGCTCCGCGCTGCGTTGGGGTTTGACCCCATCCGTAATCGCATCGGCGAAGGCTATTTGATGGGAGGAGAGGAAACATGAAGCGACTTTCCTTGCAGTGGCGCATCACTCTGATGACTGTCCTGCTCATCGGTGTCACCTGTGTTGTCATGAATCTGCTGCTCTGTTCCTCCGGTGTGTACTATATGGACACAATCGCGGACACCTTACAGGGAGGCGACACGGTTATGATGAACAGTGAAGGCGCAGAGAGCTTTAATCCGCAGCTCGTAACGCCCGATGAGGATCTGACCATTGTTGTCAACGGAGCGCAAGGGCGCTTTCGCATGACCAACTGGTATATTACGGCAGTGGTGACACTGCTTAGCGGCGTTCTGGCCTATTTTGTCAGCGGACGCGCCCTCAAGCCGCTGCGCAGCTTTGTGTCTCAGGTGGAGAAGGTGCAGCTGAACAACCTGGCGGATATGAGGATTAACGAGAATGTTCTGCCGGAGTTTCGACAGCTGAGTTACTCTTTCAATCAGATGCTGGAGCGGTTGGACAACGCCTTTGCCGCCCAGCGGCAGTTCACCGGCAACGCTGCCCACGAACTGCGCACGCCGCTGGCACTGATGCAGGCGCAGCTGGAGCTGTTCTCCGCGGAGCATCCCGATATGCTGCCGGAAACGGCGAAGTTTCTCGCGCTTTTGCGGGAACAGACGGAGCGACTGACACAGATGACCAAAACGCTGCTTGAAATGAGCAATTTGCAGCAGGTGGCGCGAAACGAGCAGATTCAGCTTGCCCCGATGGTTGAGGAGGTCTTCACAGATCTCGCGCTTTTGGCAGAAAAGCGCAATATTACGCTGGAGATGGAGGGAGACGGCTTCCTCATCGGCAGTGATGCACTGATTTACCGACTGCTTTTTAACCTGACGGAAAATGCAGTCAAGTACAACCGCTCGGGCGGCTCGGTGAAGGTTTCTGTTACGCAGGAGCCGGAAAAGCTTCTGATCCGCGTTTCCGACACCGGCTGCGGCGTCCCGGAGGAATACCAACAGAGCATCTTTCAGCCCTTCTTCCGGGTGGATAAGTCCCGCAGCCGGGAGTACGGCGGCGTTGGGCTGGGGCTTTCTTTGGTGTGGGAGATCGCCAATCTCCACGGTGGCTGCGTCCGGGTGGAGGAGAGCTCGAAGAAGGGCACCACGATTGCGGTGGAGCTGCCGGTACAGGGATAAGGCACTCGAAATCTCCGGTGAGCCGTTCGCGGAATACGAACAGATTTAGAAAAAGCAGCGGTTTTGCGATGAACAGAAGGGAAGGCGATGAACACATGAGAATCTTATATGAGCTGTCTTGGTTATGGGAAATGCTGGGCATCGCGCTTGCTGCTGCGGCTGTCTGCGTGACTTGTGCTGCACTGATTTGCAAAGCAACGAAGAGGCGGCCCAACAAAAAAATGCTGGCAGTCGTAGGGGCGGCAGCATTTGCCGGTGCAATTCTGGCAGTCCTTCTGATTGCGCGGACACCGATGCCGCTTTGAAGATATTTCATCCTTCGGCAGCTTGGCCGACAACACGAAGAAGCTTGCCTGTACAATCCGTGGTCGGAGAATATATAGGCTGTCAAAAAAACTCATGCTTTCAAGCGGTGAAAGCATGAGTTTTTTAGTGTGCCGGTATGGACAGCCGCTGATCTGGTCGGCTTTTTACCTGCGATTAAATGTGTCGTTTTTTAAGAAGCAGGGCGAGCGCCGCGAGGCTGCCTGCGCAGAGCGTCAGCCAAAGTGCGGGGGCAAAATCATCGCCCGTTTTGGGGTGGTTCGTCGGGCTTGGGGTTGCGGTTGGCGTGGCCGTCGGTTCCGCTGTGGGCGTGGCCGTCGGTTCCGCCGTGGGCGTTGCGGTGGGCTCTGCAGTCGGTGTTGCCGTCGGTTCCGCCGTGGGCGTTGCGGTGGGTTCCGCTGTCGGCGTGGCCGTCGGTTCCGGGGTCGGGGTCAATTCGGGCACGGCAATGGTGAAGGTGTTCTTTATGCCCTCATTGGCCAAAGATACGGAAGATAGGGAATGGCTGGCTGCTATGTCATTGCCTGCTTTGTCATGCGAAAGGAAATTTATGGAGCCTGTTACGGCTGTTACTTTATAATTTCCCGGTTCTAACGTGTAGGGAATCAAGAGACTTACACGTGTAGTTGACAGTGCGCTACCATTCGCATCAAATTCTGCATGTGTGAACGCAGGATCCGCGTCGATCACTACGCCCGTCAGCACGGTCGTAGCATTGGTATCCGTATTCGTAACGGTGAAGGACATATCTGCTGACAAAGAAAGGTCGTTAATGGTTATGTTTGGTGATAGTTTGATGCTTGCCGAAGACGACACTGGCGCGAATGAAATGCGCAGCTGCCCGCTTGTAGGCCCCGACTGTCCCGGCTCTACGCCTACGATCACCACGTCCTCTTGTTGACAGCCTGCCACTGAGAGCAGAGCGAACAGCAGAATGAACACGACTCCGATTTTTATACCCTTGTTTTTCACGGCGTTACCTCCTCATAAATTTGAACGGTGTTTGTTGTGTTCATTATACCATGACATGGTGTGAACGTCAATTAGAATATGCTTAGAATTTATTCATTTTTGCTTTACAGCGGGCAAAATTTTCCGTTGCAGCGGGCAAAACGGTTTTTCTTGCAAATGGGTGTTGCTATCTGCCGTGGGGTATGGTAAAATCAAGCTGTATGACCCGTTCTATAATAAGAAGAACGAGGAAAAAGAGAGGATTGGTTCAAATCATGAAAAATATAAAAAAGCTGCTGGCTGTTCTGCTGGCCGCGCTGCTGTGCGTATCTGTGACGGCCTGTGCAAACAACAGCTCTTCAAGCACGGCGGTCGCAACGCTGGAGACATCTTCCGCGGCGAGCGAGGGCGAGACCGCGGAGAGTACCGACAAAGACCCTGCGGGCTATGACGATGATATTCAGGGCCTTTGCAAGTATCTTGAAGACTGCAAGGTGGCAGCGGGCGAAAAGGTGCAGATGTCTTACGACGTCATCGGCGCCGAAAACGGCTATAAATATGTATACCGTTACGCAGATTCCGCTGTGCAGCTTGAAGTGTATGAGTTCCCGGCGGAGCTTTCCGAGACCGCTAAGGCGCTTCAGGACGCTGTGCGCGCAGACGGCACGTTTAAGGTGCTGGATAACACCGTGCCGGGTTATCTTTCAAACGACGGCCGCTTCCTTTTGATCTACACCGACGCGAAGTCGGAAAAGGAAGACGCGAATAAAACACACAAGGAGCACGTTCTGGAGTGCTTCAATACGTTTGCGGACGCAAAGGCAAAATAAAAATTATAGGGGGCGGAAAGGCATGTGCTTTTCCGTCCTTAGTGCTTTCTTATTTTAAAAAATCGGCGGCGGTTAGGCATAAATGGGCATGAAACGCGCCGAGAGGGGAGTTGTACACCATGAACACACAAGATACCGTGCACCGCAAAAGCGCCGCAGAGCTGCGCATACGGCGCGTGATGGATGCACTGGAGAAAAACAACATGCAGGCGTATTATGCGCCCACGTGTGCGGACGCCGTAAAAATCGCAAAAGAGCTGCTGCAGCCGGGCGATGTGATTTCCTGCGGCGGCAGCGTGACGCTGGATGAGACCGGCGTGATGGACTTAATGCGCTGCGGGGACTATGAATTTTTGGACAGAACAACCGCGAAAACGCCCGAGGAGCGCGAGAAGCTGTACCGTGAGGTGTTTTCCTCTGATGTGTTTTTGACGGGCACAAACGCCGTTACGGAGCACGGAGAGCTCTATAATGTAGACGGCAACGGCAACCGCGTGGCGGCGATGCTGTTCGGCCCGAAAAAGGTGCTGGTTTTTGCGGGGTGCAACAAGATTGTGCGCGACATAGACGACGCCGCAAAGCGCGTGAAAAGCTGTGCGACGCCCGCAAATGCCATGCGGCTGAATTTGGACACGCCGTGCACGCACGGGGCGTGTCCCGGCACGGACGGCGAGCTGTGCGCGGGCTGCCGCTCGGAAAATCGCATCTGCGCGATGTACACGGTTTTGGCACGCCAGCGCGTGAAGGGCAGAATTCATGTCATTCTCATCGGTGAGGAGGTCGGTTACTGATATGAAAGAAAAGATACAGGCTTTTATGGCAAAACGACAGGCAAAAGGAAAGCGGTCCTACGAGATCGACATGTGCAACGGTCCGCTGCTGGGCAAAATTCTGCGCTTTGCGGTGCCGCTGATGCTTTCCGGCGTTTTGCAGCTGTTCTTTAACGCGGCGGATATTGTGGTGGTCGGCCGCTTTACCGGCCACACGGCACTGGCGGCGGTGGGCTCTACCGGCGCGCTTATCAATTTGCTCATCAACGTGTTCATCGGCCTTTCCATAGGCACAAACGTGCTTGTGGCGCGCTATTACGGCGCACAGGATGCAAAGCAGCTGAGCGAGACCGTACATACCTCTGTGCTGACAAGTCTTGTGAGCGGTGTTATATTGATTGCCGTGGGCGTTGCGTTTGCGGAGCCGCTGCTGACCCTGATGGGCACCCCGGAGGACGTTTTGGGTCAGGCGGCGCTTTACATGCGCATATACTTTGTGGGCATGCCGGCGATGATGCTGTACAACTTCGGCGCGGCGATTTTGCGCTCTGTGGGTGACACAAAGCGCCCGCTGTACTTTTTGACCATTGCGGGCGTTGTAAACGTCATTTTGAATCTGTTCTTCGTCATTGTGTTCCATCTCGGCGTGGCGGGTGTTGCCATTGCGACGGTCATTTCGCAGGTGATTTCTGCGGGACTTGTGACCATCTGCCTGATGAAAACGAACGCTTCTTACCGTTTAGAGCTGCATAAGCTGCATATCTATAAAGATAAGTTTTTCGGCATGATGCGTGTCGGCCTGCCGGCGGGCATGCAGGGCGCGGTGTTCTCCATTTCGAACGTGCTCATTCAGTCCTCTATCAACTCGTTCGGCTCCACCGTTATGGCGGGCAGCACGGCTGCGGCCAACATTGAGGGCTTTGTGTACGTTGCGATGAACGCGTTTTACCAGACGGCGCTGTCCTTTACCGGGCAGAACATGGGCGCGAAGAAATACGACCGCGTGGCGAAAATTCTGCGCATCTGCATTTTGTGTGTGACCGTGACGGGCGTTGTGCTCGGCTGCGGCGCGTATTTGCTGGGCACACCTTTACTTTCTATATATACGTCTGACCCGGAGGTTATCCAGTACGGTTTGGAGCGTATGCTCATTGTGTGCGTACCGTACTTCCTTTGCGGCATTATGGACACGCACGTGGGCGTTTTGCGCGGTATGGGGTATTCGATCATGCCGATGATTGTATCGCTTACAGGTGCGTGTGCGCTGCGTGTGGTGTGGATCCTGACGGTCTTCCAGATGCACCGCACGCTGTTTATACTGTTCCTCTCGTACCCGGTGACGTGGGCCGTGACGGCGGCCGCGCATTTTGTGTGCTACCTTATCGTGCACCATAAGATGACGGAAAAGGCGAAAGCGGAGCAGGCCGAGGCGGCAAAAGCATAAAGTATACTTATATATAAGAAGAAACGCGTTGTGGGATGACCGCAGCGCGTTTCTTCTATATATAAAGAGAAAAGCAGACCGCAAAACAAAAACGCGTCTTTCTATAACTATATATAAGAAGATATAGGGCTGCATTGTAAAGCTTTACGATAACTTCACGGCGATTTTAAGTGTTTTAAAAACTTTTTTCGGACAAAATCAGAAAGATTATGAGGAGATTCAGAAGTGAAAGGACACTGATGCGCCAGATATATAAGAAGATGTGCTTGAAGCTTTGGGGTACAGAGAGGGGCTTTTGCAACTTTAAGACCACCTTTTCAAAAACTTTTTCTTGATTTTTTCAAAAAAATTTCGTAAAATAGTTTGCGTAAGCCATGTATATGGGCATGTAAATGTAAAAATGCCCATTTGAAGATACACTATATATTGTGTTAAAACCAAGGCACAACATATAGATGTAGTTTTTCGAAAAAAACTTAAAAAAACTTTCAAAAAAGTGTTGACAAAAGGGGTTGTACGTGGTATTATAGTCAAGCGCTCGAGAGAGACGGCAAAAAACTGAAAGCGAAAAGCTTAAAAGGAAAGCCGCTTGAAAGAGAGCACAGGACCTTGAAAATTAAACAACGAGAGA
>ERZ779876.2672-NODE-2672-length-12294-cov-6.548411_pt1 | contig 12294 bp, 14 predicted proteins | sample MGYA00511068_ERZ779876 | MGnify/ENA primary metagenome ERZ779876 (study PRJEB29588, sample SAMEA1970858) | human gut metagenome | biome: human gut; feature: human-associated habitat; material: faeces | place: Denmark | collected 2008/2010 ...
AATAAAACCGATCACGCCGGAGCGTGAGCAGGAGTTGGTTGCGAAGCTCGTGGATCTTCTCAGCAGCCGCTACGACGCCGGGAATCTCTATGACATCCTGCGTCACGGGCTCGGCATGGATCACGGCGACATGGAGGCGCTGGGCTTCCAGCTCCGCGACTACTACGAGGAGGTCGAATAATATGGCATACGAGAAGGTTCCCAGACCGTCCACGGTCTATCATTTGACGCAAAAAGGCAATCTCGACAGCATTCTGGATGACGGCGTGATTCGCCGCTTCAACGATACGGAATGTTGGTTCTGCGAGAGCCTCGACAAAATGAAAGCGTACATGGAGCAGACCGTGATGTGCGAAGGCAAACCGTATCGCACCGCAGATGGACAGCTCTGCCATTACTCCAAATTCAACCCGGAAGCATACATCCTTCTCAAGATTGCTCCCATCCGGCAGGAAAATGCCTGGTATCGCCGGACCCAGGAACAGCCTTCAAGCAGTTCCGATGAAGTAATGCAGGCAGAAAGAGAATTCTTCCCACTGAGTATTGGATATCGCGGTGATATGGCATTTCAAAATGCGGAAGTGATTGATGTGCCAAAATTCCTTGCCGGCGAAATCGTCAGCCACAAGGAACTGACCTCCAGTGAACTGTGGGGCCTGTTATTTGAGCGAACCGAGGTGGAAATGGATGCCTATATGCGCAGGCTGGATCATCTGGAACGTGACGAACTGATCCAGTCCGCAGAGGAGATCTCCGCCATGCAGGTGTGCCGCAGAGGACTAATGGCGGAGAGGAAAAAACTGACAAGAAGAAACGTTCTATTTTTACTTCAGGTGGAAAAGCCGCTGGGAATGATTTCTGAAGTGTGGATGGAGCAGCAGAATGCCGAAGAAGGTAATGCTTTTTCCCGATTGCTTGCGGAACTGTACAAGCAGAAAGGAAATGGGTATCTGATCGATGATGAACAGCCAGAAACCGTGAAGCAGATGCTGGAATCCTGTCCAAACAATTGCTTCATGCTTCTGATGCCGCAAGGTATTTTAAAGCTTGCCTCCGATGAAGCTGAAAAGGCTCTGCGCGGTGAAGAATACACTGTACTTCTGGACTATTCCGGAGATTCAGAACCGATTAAGACAGCAGACTTGCTGGAAATGGTAGTCATTGATATGAGGAAGGATGAGCAGGGCTGCTGGTATGTCCTGGTTGTCCATCCAAAGCTGTTGGAGGCGCTTAGACGGGAAAAGAAAATGACCTGATGTCCTCATTACCGACGAACACATCGGAGCCTATGCGGTGATCGACCACGGCAATGGCCTTGCCACGCTGTACGGCCACTGCTCCAAGCTGCTGGCAAAAGCAGGCCAGACGGTGGAGGCGGGAGACATCATCGCTCTCTCCGGCAGCACCGGGCGCTCCACCGGTCCGCATCTTCATTTCGAGGTGCGTGTCAACGGGGAGCGGACGAATCCAAGGGCATATCTGCCAAAAAGTTAAAAAGGACAACAGTCAAAGGAACAGAAATGGAGGCAAGCGATGTCAGATAAAAACTCGCTATTGGAATTCCCAACGGACGAAACCAAGGAAAAAGTACAATGGACAAAAGGACACGACTTCATGGACGGCACGCCGCGGTATACCTTTGAGGGACGCGATCCCGCTACGACCTATGAGCGCTTTCAAGTCGTAATCTACACAGAGTGGGAACACCGGTACGCACATGATCCCGGCAACCGGTGCAAACACTATTACGGCTATGTGCGTGATAATGAACAGGAATGGTCAGAAACCATCGGACCGTTCTTCTCTGTGAGGGAAGCGAAGAAGGAAACGCTGGCGCTATTCAATTCCTTTATGGAGCGGTTCGTTGCAATGGAGTCGGCTACGCAGAAGCACAATATGAAAATGGGAGGAATCTGAGTATGGCGTATGTAAAAGTCAGGCCGCCGGTCAAGATTTATCACCTGACGGGGAAGGACAATCTCAACAGCATTCTGGACGACGGCGTGATCCGCCGCTTCAACGATACGGAATGCTGGTTCTGCGAGAGCCTCGATAAGATGCGGGCATACATGGAGCAGACCGTGATGTGCGAGGGCAAGCCCTACTACGCCGTAGGCGGTCAGCTCTGTCGCTATCCCAAGTTCGTGCCGGAGGACTATGTTCTCCTCAAGCTCACGCCCAGTCACGCAAAGGATAACTGGTACCGCTGGGATCAGGAGATCCCTCCCGGCAGCCCCAGAGGACTGGTGCAAGCAGCTAAAGAATTCTCTATGCTGAAGATCGGCTACCGCGGCGACATGGCATTCCGCAACGCGGAGGTCATCGATGTGCCGCTGTTTCTTACGGATGGGATCACGCAGGGAGAGCCGGTGCAGACCACATCGGAACTGCGGGAACTCCTGTTTGAACATGTCGAGCGTGAGCAGAGGGAATACACAGATTCCCTCTACCGCATGACGCAGGGACAGCTCATCGCCAACGCAGGAGAGATCGAGGCGAATCGTTTTTGCTATAATGCCTTGCTGACCATGCGTTTAGACCGTGAACAGTTGAAAGTGCTGGCGGCGATGGATGACCCGCTGGAGGCAGTACGCAGCGCATGGGCCTCGGCGCAGGACGTGGGACAGGAGGAAGAATTCTCTCATACGCTGTTTGAAATCTGTGAGCAGACGGCGCAAGAACAGACGATGCGGATGAAATAGGAGGAACATACCAACCATGAAAAAGGAAAATGTCACGATCTCATTCGAGAGCGAGCAGCTTGCCGCTCTCGAATTTTCACTTAAAAAGAAGAACTCCAGCGTGCAAGCACAGTTGGAGGAGCTGCTCAAATGCCTCTACGAATCTGAGGTGCCGGAGCCGGTGCGGGAATATCTCGCCAGCCGCACAGCGCCTGCTGCCCGTCCGCGCCGTCCGGCAAGACCGGCGAAGCCGCAGCCGCGGGAGGAGCCTCCTTCCGCGTTGGCGCAGCCCACTGACGAAAGGAATGGTGAGTGAGATGGCAGATCATGTAGACATCACGCTGTGGATCGACCGGCGATGGAAGGATGCCATTGAAAAGCATCTCAAGGATGAAACCTTGCAGGAGCATCTGGAGGATGTGCTGGATGAGCTGTGCAACCAGCTCCCAGAACGTGAGTATGAGCGCATCAGTGCCGAGATCTACGCGGAGGATGCCGCGCGGCGCACGGAGGAAGAAGCAGCCCGCACCTACGCCGCCTACCATGTGATGGAGCGCGGGCAGGAGTGGTACTTCAAGACCTCGCTCGGCGAGGAGCTGCTGGCGGTCGGAAAAAAGCTGCGCGGTTATCTTACAAAGGGCAGTGGTGTTGCACCGGACAAATTTATCGGAATGTTTTTCGGCGGGCAACCCATCACGGTGGAAGAGTACAACGCGCTCACTGCCCTTCGCATGGAGAACACCGGCAAGGTGCGCGGCGTGTTCGATGTGAACTTCGACAAGCGGGAGTTCTCCGCCGTACACATCATGGACGGCTGGCGAACCTGGGCGATGCGGGATGTCTCCCCGTCCGTCTACCATGCCACAAGGTCGCGCTTTGCTTCGGCGGATGAACAGCTCTCCAAACTATTGGAGCTGCTGGATGGCATGGAAATCACCTCGGCGGGACACCTCTCCGCGCGGAATTTTTCCTTCAGTGATGAGATCATGATGGAGGAAGACGGTAAGCTCAACTTCTATGTGGACGCAGATTTTGATGTGGACGCTGCCTTCGGAACCTTCGTCCTCACGGACAAAAACGATGACTGGCTCAACATCTATGCCAACTACGACATCGCGGAGGATAGACCCTGCGACACGCTGGAGCTGACGCTCTGCAAGGGTGACGGCTCCGAGGAGAGCTGGAGCTATCCGCTCAACGCAGCCGAGCAGGATGTCCTGCTGCGGAAGATGGATGCGTTTTGCATGAAACAGACCGGCATGAGCCTGCGCGAGTATGCCCAACAGCTTCACGAGGAGCAGGCACAGACTGCGGAGCTGCAGCTGTGATCGTAAAGGAAAAGAAAGCGGAGTTTCTCTTGGCTGGTTATCCTAACACCGGAACAGGAGCAGCGCGATTCACCGGTGCTGGGAATGGGAAATCGAATACGCTGCCCGGAGAGCCGTGCCAACTGGCGTGGCTCTCCCTTTTGCACCCGCGGCTTATCTAAAAGATGCGGAACACCGCGCAGGAGCAAACCATGTAATAACTGCGGTTTCCATTGGCTTTTCACAAAACCAGCCATGGATTTTTTGTTGCTTTTCGTGGATAGCTTTTCTCCCTGCGCCGTGCCATTGTGTTTGCACGGGCATTGCCCGAATCAAAAATCAGGAGGAAACAAACATGACAATTGATACCGCAAAGGAACTGCAGATGAATATCGCAAAAGAGGGACTGGCATTGCTGGTGCTCCACCCCACCGCAGATGTGCAGCTCCACCGAGAGTGCATCTCCCACATTGGGACGGCATGGGACATCCCCGTTGGTGACACACAGGAGGTCATCTCACTCCTGGACCGCGAGCTGGATGCCATCCACGCCGCAGAAAAAAATGGCACGGTGACACATGTGCTGCCGGAGGAAGAACTGCCCATGAATGCCAGCGGACTTGAAACGCTGGATAACATCTGGGATCTGTTTGAAACGTCACTTCGTGTAGACAGCCCCTACGCCAGGACGAGGCTGTTCGAGATGGCAAAATGGCTGGAGGAGTCTCAGAACCTGCTGGACTGGATCGAAAAGACGCCGGCGGAAAAGCAGGCATGGATGGAACAAGTCAGCTGACCACACCACACAGGAGGAGCCGCCCCCAGAGGGCGGCCCCTCCCTGTTTCGCCAGCTATTCCCCCTGTGAGCCGCTGTGTGCGGCTTTGGGGGCGAGGGTGGCATCCCTGTACCCCGGACAGGCATCGGCGCTGTTTGCCCCCGCTTTCGCCCCGCCTATGGGGAACTGTGCTGGGAGCCTGCCTGTTCGATAAAAGCACAAGATAAACGCCCGCAGTCGGAAACGACCGCGGGCTGTCCACAAAGCCCCGCAGTGCGGGGCTTTTTCACAGGTCACAAACCAATGTCGGTTTGAGGCTCTGTCAAGATGAACCGAGGTCGGTCCGCAGGAGGAGTGCAGCGTTTGCAGGGCTTTCCGGCGTTTTTGACCGATGGCAGCGGAAGGAAGGAGAAAAAATGGAGGACAATAAGAAATGCACCACGATCTGGCTGCGGCCCAGCGTCATTCGACGCATGGACGCATGGATGGAGGAGGCGAACTGCAGGAGCCGCAGCGAATTCATTGAAAAGGCGGTCCGTTTTTACATGGGCTATCTGGGAACGGAGGACACCTCCGAGTATCTCTCGGACGCGCTGGTGGCAACGCTGCGCGGGATCATCGCGGACAGCACCAACCGCACCAACGGCATTCTCTTCAAGTGCGCGGTGGAGCAGGGCATCATGGCGCACACCATCGCCGCCCACTTCCGGGATACGCTGGAGGATCGCCGCGCCCTGCGCGGGTATGTGGTGGACGAGGTGAAGCGCACCAATGGTCAGATCAGGTTCGAGGATGCCCAGGATGTCCAACGGCAGCTGCCGGATGACACATGGCGAGGTTGATATTTATCTCTCCATACATGAAGGGCGGCAGAGATGCCGCTCGGCTGGCCCATCGTACCCGCTACTTCGCCACCCGCGAAGGTGTGCAGCTCCTCAAGGATGACAATGCCCATCTTCCTGTCACGAAGAAACAGCAGCAGTATATCCAGCGTCTGCTCCGCAGCTTCCCGGAGGCAAGGGAGCTGCCGGAGCATGAGGACTATGCAAACACACCCAACCGGCAGACTGCCTTTGCGCTCATCGCGCAGATCCACGAGGACTTTATCGAGCCAATGGATGGCCGGGAAAACTATCTTGATTATGTCGCAAACCGCCCCGGCGTAAAAGCGTTGGGCGAACACGGCCTGTGGGATGCCCATGGCAAGGTCCCGTCGCTGGAGAATGCCGTGGCAGAGGTGGCGCGGCACACGGGGAATGTGTGGACGCCGGTCATCTCCCTCTCCCGTGAGAACGCGGAGCGGCTGGGCTATGCCGATCTTAAAAACTGGCAGGAGCTCATCAACGCATCTATCACCGACATCGCCAAGGGCTATAAGATTCATCCTGACCGCCTTCGTTGGTACGCGGCTATGCACGAAAAGGAGAAGCACATCCATGTTCACATGGTGCTCTTCTCAACCGATCCGAAGGAGGGCTACCTCTCCCGGCAGGGTATCCGCAGCATCAAGTCCGCGCTGGTCAGCACGATCTACCGGAACGACCGCCTGCACATCTATGAGCAGAAGGATGAACAGCGCGGCCTGCTCCGGCAGGAAGCGGAAGCACGGATGGCAGCGCTCATCGGGCAGATGGCTGCCGGTGCTCTGCAAAGCGATAAGCTGGAGCTTTTGGTGGCGGATCTCGCCCAGCGGCTTCGGGAGGTCAGCGGCAAAAAGGTCTACGGTTATCTGCCGCCCCGTGTCAAACGCATCGTGGATGAGATCGTGGACGAACTGGCAAAGGACGAGAGGGTGTCGTCCGCCTATGCTCTGTGGCAGGATCTCCGAGAGCAGCTTTGCATTGACTATAATCAGACACCACCGCAGCGAGTACCGCTGTCGCAGCAAAAGGAGTTCAAGCCTGTGCGCAACATGGTCATCCGGGAAACGCTCCGACTCTCGGAGCTGCACTTCACCTTCGAGGATGATGCCATGCAGGATGAGCCGGAGCCGGAAGAACCGCCTGTTCCTCCAGATCCAAGTGCGGAGCGGATGATCTATCAGCAGGCGCGGTTTTACCGCAGAGCAAAAAGCATATTAGATGCTGCAGACGCAGATCCCAGTGAGAAGTCAATGGCATTGGTCACCCTCCACCGTCTGTGGGAGGAGGGCTATACCATTGCCGCCCACCATCTTGGAAAGGCGTACCGGGACGGGCTTGGCATATCGACTGACCGAAAAGCAGCGGCAGAGTGGTTTCAAAAATCGGCAGAAGCCGGAAATACTTGCTCCGCATATGCGCTGAGCAAACTACTGCTGGAGCAGGGGCAGATCCCGCAGGCCATTCACTGGCTGCGGCAGGCAGCGGATCAGAACGATCCATACGCGCAATACCGGCTCGGCAAGCTGCTGCTCACCGGCGCGGAGGGGGTGCCGAGGGATGCAGTTGCCGCCATTAAACTTCTGAAGGACTCTGCTGCCCAGGGCAATCAGTTTGCCCAATACACGCTGGGAAAGCTCTATTTGCTGGGGCAAGAGGTGCAAGCAGACCGTGAGGAAGCTCTGCGCTATTTCGCACAGGCAGCGGCACAAGGCAACACCTACGCTCAATATTTCATTGACCATCAGGACGACTTCTCCGGCGCAGCGGTGGGAACCGCTATCCTTCGGATGCTCCATCAGATGAGCCGTATATTCCGCGAGAACGCCGCCCAGCCTGCCATCTATGCAGGAATGCAGATCGACAAGAAGCGTCGCCGCAGATTGCAGGAGAAGCGTATGGCGATGGGACACAAGGCGGATGACCATGAGGATCGCGGACTGACGCAACAGACACAATAAGGGAGGGACTATGTCAAAGTACATTCCGTTTACAACCGAGCAGAAAGAACGAGCCGCATCGGTGGACTTGGAGGAGTTCCTCCGCCGCCGAGGAGAAAAGCTCATTACCTCCGGCAGGGACAAACGCCTTGCCAGCGACCACAGCATCACCATCCGTGGCTGTGAGTGGTTCGACCATGCCACCGAGCAGGGCGGCAGAGCCATCAGCTTCGTCAAGCAGTTCTATGGACTCAGCTACCCGGACGCCATGTCTCTGCTCCTCGGCGATGATCTGGGTGGGAGTTACCCTGCGGCAAGGGAGAAGGTGCCGGAGCCTGCAAAGCTCTTCGTGCTGCCGCCGCAGAGTGAGTCCATGCGCCGTGTGTATGCCTACCTGCTGCAAAAGCGTTGCATCGACCGCGAGATACTCAATGCCTTCGTGCGCAAGAAGCTCATCTATGAGAGCTGTGAAAGATCCAGGGACGGGACAAAGGAATATCACAACGCCGTGTTCGTCGGATTCGATGAACACGGCGTTCCCCGTCACGGGCATAAGCGCGGGCTGTATACCATGGGACAAAGCTATCGCGGCAACATTGAGGGCAGCGACCCGAAGCACAGCTTTCACTATCTTGGCGGCGATGACACGCTCTATGTCTTCGAGGCCCCTATCGACCTGCTCTCTTACATCTCCCTTTTCCCGGAGGGGTGGCAGGAGCATAACTATGTGGCCTGCTGCGGGACATCCTCCATCCCCGTGCTGGAGATGCTGCGGCAGCTCCCCCAGCTCCGGCAGGTGTACCTCTGCCTGGACAATGACGCTGCCGGTCATGCCGCCAGTGAGCGTATGACGAAGCTGCTGGAGGAGCGTGGTATCTCCGCAGAGCGGCTCGTACCGCAGCAAAAGGACTGGAACGATGATCTCAAGGCAGAACAGGAAAACAACATGGAAAGGAGCGAGCTATGCCAAACCTTCTGCTGACAATGTGGGACACGATCAAAAACTCCAACATCGGGATATTGGTCGCGGCAGGGCTGGGGATGTTCGCTATCATCGGTGGACTCTCCATGCTGTCCTACCACTATACACTCAGAGGCATCAAGTCCCGCACCGTGGGTGACGGGCAGCACGGCACGGCGCGTTGGGCGACCGATAAGGAGATTCGCCAGACCTATGCCCATGTGCCGTTCAAGGTCAAAGATTGGCGCAAGGGAGTAAGCCTTCCCACAGAGCAGGGACTGGTGCTGGGCTGCAAGGGCAAGAAAGATGAACTGACTGCGCTGGTGGACAGCGACGACATCCATTGCCTGATGATCGCCGCCTCCGGCGCGGGCAAGACGGCTTTCTTCCTCTATCCCAACCTTGAATATGCCTGCGCGTCCGGCATGAGCTTTCTGGCTCTGGATACCAAGGGTGATCTCGCCCGCAACTACGGCTCTATTGCCAAAAAGTATTACGGCTACAAGCATATCTCCGTTATAGACCTGCGCAACCCCACCCGCTCGGACGGCAACAATCTGCTGACGCTCATCAACCGCTATATGGACATCGCCAGAAAACAACCGGATAACCTCGCTGCCCGCGCAAAGGCGGAGAAGTACGCCAAGATCCTCGCCAAGTCCATCGTCAGCCCAGAGGGGAACTCCGACCACGGACAGAACGCCTTCTTCTACGATGCGGCGGAGGGCTTGCTGTCCTCCATGATCTTGCTGCTTGCAGAGTTTCTGCCACCGGATGAGGAGCACCCGGAGGAACGACGGCACATCGTGTCGGTATTCAAGCTGGTGCAGGATCTGCTGGAGCCGGCGCGTGGTGCGCGGGGACGCTCCCGCTTTCAGCTGCTCATGGATAAGCTGCCGTCCGAGCACAAGGCACGCTGGCTGGCAGGCGCCGCGCTCAACAGCTCCGAGCAGGCGATGGCATCAGTCATGTCCACGGTGCTGTCCCGGCTCAACTCGTTCCTCGATAGTGAGCTGGAGCAGATCCTGTGCTTCGACAGTGCCATTGACGCCGAAATGTTTGCGGCGGAGAAATCCGCCATCTTCCTCATCCTGCCGGAGGAGGATCAGACGAAGAACTTCATGGCTGGCTTAATGATCCAGAACCTCTCCCGTGAGCTGTTCGCGGTAGCGGATGAGAACGGCGGCAAACTGAAAAACCGTGTTATTCTCTTTTGCGATGAGCTGGGTACCATGCCGCCCTTTGATATTTTGCCGCTTTTCAGTGCTGGACGCTCTCGCCGCCTGACGCTGGTACCAATCATCCAGTCACTGGCGCAGTTGGAAAAGAACTATGGCAAAGAAGGCGCATCCATCCTGATGGATAACTGCCAGGATGTGATCTGCGGCGGCTTTGCGCCCAACAGCGAAGCGGCGGAGAGTTTTTCAAAAGCCCTCGGCAGCCGCACGGTGCTCTCCGGCTCTGTGAGCCGCGGCAAAAACGATCCCAGCCAGAGCCTGCAGATGATGGAGCGCCCCCTGCTGACGGCAGATGAGCTCAAGTCCATCCCCAAAGGCAGCTTCATCGTGCAGAAGACCGGATGCCACCCCATGCGCACCCGCCTGCGCCTGTTCCTCGAATGGGGCATCACCTTCAAGGAGGAATACCGCGTGGAGGAACAGGCGGCCCGAAAAGTATATTATGCCGACCAGAATGCGCTGACCCACGCCATCATGCGAAAGTATCCTCCCAAACTGACGGAGCAGAAGACTCCTCGCTCCGTTAAGGGTGAGGGACAGCTCCACGACGCGCCCATGCAGGAGATGGTGGTAGCGGAGGACATTGACTATGACCGTATGCCGCACAAGCGCGCCCCTTATAATCTTCCCCGACAGGAGGTGGATCGGTGAGCTACTTTGACAGTATTTACGCCGACACGCTCCTGCCGCCCAGGGCTGTATCCGTTTATATGTATCTCAAGGATCGGTCCAATAGTGCAGGAAGCTGCTGGCCCGGTATCAAGACGATTGCGAGAGATATGAATCTCTCCCGCAGTACCGTCAAGCGGGCACTGGCGGACTTGGAGCAGCACGGCTATCTTGCCAAGCTGCCCCGATACCGTCCCAATGGGAGCAACACATCCAATCTCTATACGCTGAAATAAATGAAAAGTGGATCGTACAGCGCCCTGGTACGATCCACTTCATTAAGCCAAAAAACAAAAATCTCCACGCCAAGGGGTAACTATACCTGTTTGCTGAACCGAGGAGGGGTTCAATATGAACCCACCAGAACAGCCCACTCTATCGGAGAATTAGGACAGAGAAAGAACAAGAAGGGAATACTCTTGACCTGCAGGTTTCTTCCATTTGAGTGTATAGTGCAACAGAGACTGTGTTATACAACGCCCCCCGGCAGCCGGCCGATGGGTGATTGTTTCAATCAATTATGGTGCTGAATTTGCCCGCCCCGTGGATGCAAAAATGCGAGGGTCTATACACCCGCCCCACTTGCCGAAACCCGCTCATTCTGAAGCTGCGCCTCTTTTATAGGCGACACACTCTCCGTATCATACAATACCCTCATGGACAAGCTACAAAAAACGATACGGAGGATATTTTCATGAACGAGCTGCAAGCCTTTGAAAAGCACCTGCGAGAAAACGAGAAAAGCCCCGCCACGATAGAAAAATACCTGTGCGACGCCTGCGCCTTCCTGTGCTGGCTGGACGGGCGTGAGCCCACCAAAGAGCTGACCGTCTGCTACAAGGAAGGTCTGACCGAGCGATACGAGGCCGCCAGCGTCAACTCCATGCTGGCGGGGATCAACAGCTACCTGTCCTTTTCCGGCCGCGCAGACTGCCGCGTGAAGCCCCTGCGCGTCCAGCGGACGCTGTTCGGGAGCGAGGAACGGGAACTCTCCCGCGAGGAATACGCCCGCCTTGTCCGCGCCGCGGGCGGGGGTTGACCCGCGCAAGGTCTTTCCCCATTCTCTGCGGCATCTGTTCGCCCGCGTTTTTTACAGCGTGGAAAAGGATCTTTTGCGGCTTGCGGACATCCTCGGCCACGCCAGCGTGAACACCACCCGCATCTACACCATGGAAACCGGACGGCAGCACATGAAGCTGCTGGAGCGCGTCAGCCGCGTGCTGCTCACATAATGGCAATTCTGTTGCTGTGGAAGTGTACCGCAGGAAAAAGGGGGTGGCCGTAGGAGACGAGTTAAGGAACAGAAGAATTGCAGCGACCATATTAATCGATTACAACGAAAACGGAGGAACAAGACCATGAGAAAAAGACTTCTCAGCATCCTGCTGCTCTGCTGCATGGCGCTGACGCTACTGCCCACCGCCGCCTTTGCCGCCGGCGATGTGGAGATTGACGAAACAAACTTCCCGGATAAAAACTTTCGGAAGTATGTCAAGGATAATTTTGATACAGACAATGATGCCTTCCTTTCTGCGGATGAGATTGCCGCAGTGGAGGAAATCACACTTGCTCTATAAGTAAACACCGAATCGCACAGCGCGGGCATTTTGACCTGATGCTGTGCAATTTCTTTTTCACCGCATGAAATATTGACCTGCATAGCAGTTTGCTATGCAGCGTGTCTCATACTTTGGAACGATTTACATTTCCGTCAGGGGTTGTATAATAAACCTGAATGATTATAAACCGTGTCGAAAGAGGTATCGACAAGGGGATGCATCCCCTTGTCCCGTATGCCAACCGTGAAGATCTGGAGCGTAACCTCCCGCAGTCAAATAAGGCGGAAAATGCGGATATGCGTG
>ERZ779876.2676-NODE-2676-length-12283-cov-4.845028_pt1 | contig 12283 bp, 10 predicted proteins | sample MGYA00511068_ERZ779876 | MGnify/ENA primary metagenome ERZ779876 (study PRJEB29588, sample SAMEA1970858) | human gut metagenome | biome: human gut; feature: human-associated habitat; material: faeces | place: Denmark | collected 2008/2010 ...
CATGATCCCCGGCTGGACCCACAGCATCATCAATTTGAGCGACACGGAGGAGCTGGTCACGGTCATGACCTGCAACGAGGTCTTTGACCCCGCCCGCCCCGATACCTTTTTTGAGCCGGTCTGAGCCGGGAAAGGAGACACCATGGCGTCCTTTGCCAACAACGGAAAGCTGAAGCTGCTCATCATCGTGGGCACCCGGCCTGAAATTATCCGCCTGTCCGCCGTCATCACCAAATGCCGGAAGTATTTCGATACCCTTCTGGCCCACACGGGGCAGAACTACGACTATAACCTCAACGGCGTCTTTTTCCACGATCTGGGCCTTGCCGACCCGGAGGTGTATCTGGACGCGGTGGGGAAGGACCTTGGCGAGACCATGGGCAACATCATCGCCAAGAGCTATGCCCTGATGGCGGAGACGAGGCCCGACGTGGTGCTGGTGCTGGGGGACACCAATTCCTGTCTCTCCGTCATCGGCGCCAAGCGGCTCCATATTCCTATCTTCCACATGGAGGCGGGCAACCGCTGCTGGGACTGGAACGTCAGCGAAATGATCAACCGCAAGATCGTGGATCATATTTCCGACATCAACATGCCCTACACCGAAAACAGCCGCCGCTATCTGCTCAGCGAGGGCATTGACGGCAAGACCATCTTCGTTACCGGCTCCCCCATGCGGGAGGTGCTGAACCACGCCATGCCCGGCATTGAAAAAAGCGACGTGCTGGAACGGCTGGGATTGGAAAAGGGCAAATATATCCTCGTTTCCGCCCACCGGGAGGAAAACATTGATCTGGAAGACAATTTCTTCTCCCTGATGAACGCCATCAACCACATGGCGGAGACCTATCAGGTGCCGGTGATCTACTCCACCCATCCCCGCAGCCGGAAGTTCATTGAGCAGCGGCATTTCCAGTTCCATCCGCTGGTGCGCAGCCTGCCGCCCTTCGGCCTGTTCGACTACAATCATTTGCAGATGAACAGGAAGAGATAAAAATTGCTATGACCAATGTCATAAACAGGTTCTTCAATAATTTTGCATTCATAATTTTTCAAATTGTTTTTATTAATAAATAAGGAATTAATTAGCTGAATAAAGATCGAAATTCTTCGGAATGTCAAAGAATGTCATTATAAGCAGTAATACACCGCCAATAATCAAAATCGTGGAAAAGACTTCTGGAGAGAGGATGACTGCCCGCCTGATACGTAACCCAAAAGGATAAATCAAAGGTACGACGACCATACCTATCCCAAATGCCAAGTTTGACCATTGGTTTGTCAGTGCACTTTGAGGAGTGTAACTGAAAGTTTTATGCACACTCGTGAATTTTTCGGTTGTTTTTGTTGGTTCCATACTGTTTTATATTTTTAAAGTTGATGTAATCAGCGCATCTGTTATCAGGATATTCTCTGAAATACAAGAAATATTTTTTAATGCAGCTTTCGCTTCCGTTATGCTTCCACTTTCCACTTGTGAGGAGATCCATTTCTTAATTTTCGGGAATACGGTATATTCCGTGACTTCCCAATCAGGAACGCAGCAGCGGATCAATGTGTCAAACACGAAATCGCGAATGCCCTTCTTAGCCATTGTTTCGCAAAACCGCTTCATATTCAACTTTTCATAACCGAGAAGCACACAGCCCGAATACACGGAAAGCATGTCTGATGCCTTGACAGAGCCGTACTCACTACATTTTATCGCCGCCTCTGTCAGAGGTAGGAGCAGGCTCGTTTTTAGATAACGCACGCTCCTGCCCATAGAATACCCGGCTTCAAGAGCACGGACTACGTGGGAAAGGAAAGTTCCGCAGGTTTCAGCTGACGTAAAGGCTTCCTCTGGCTGTTGGCCAAAGGATTTGTTCACAAGCCGATTCCTTTCCATGAACGCCGCCTGCATATTTTCAACCATCGCATCCCGATAATGTTGCCAAGTGTACTTTCGGTTTCGGCTATTGGCAAATGTGATTTCCATATATCCTTCCGATGCGGACGTCATTATTTCCAGTTCTCCGCTACGGATTGCCATGCCGGATTTTCGGTTCCACCTGATACCCTCCACTACAATTTCGCCGCAGAACACACCGGTCGGGGCAGGAAGGTTTCTAACAGATTCCTTGTTTTCCGTCACCCATAGATAGATGGCAGAAATGTTATAGGCGTTCTCTTCGTTCCGGACGGCAGACACCCCGGCATTGTCCCAGACGAGGAACCCCCGTTTGTCATACTGCACAGTCTTGCCTTTGTCATCCTGCATCGTCCGATGCGTGAATATGATTCTCTCTTTGCCGAAAATGTGTACCATAGCTGTATAGGATAAAGGCAGGGAAACCTGTCGCCCGTTGATCTTCAATAAGCCTTCTGTAATCTCTATACCTTCCGAACCCCGTGTGTCAGTGATTTCTGTCGATCCGTCCTTGTTATTTCCCGCCGGACGTGTTTTTTTGGCAGGTGAATGGACGGACGAAGACTCGGTAAACGGAGGTGCGAGCATCAGGCTGGTATCCTCCGACAAGGGAGGCAACTCATAGTCTGTATCGGGATAAGGATTCGGATAGTTGAGCCAATATCCCATTTTTCTCGGACGGCTTGTCGTGCATAGGAAATTCCAGAAATCTTCCGCTCTACATAGCACGTCACCCACATCGTCAAGGGTATTCACGATGATAGTACCGTCAGGCAACGCATGAAGGGACTTAAATAATTCATCCCCCAATACTCCGGGACGGAGGCGCATGACTTCGTTCGTCTTTCGGTTCCAGAGACGGGCATAGTCGGTACGGTTGCCGTTCAAATCGCTTTCCACCAGCACCCACTCTTTATGAAATTCACGCAGGTTGAACGAACCGTCTCCCGTGTGGAGAGGGGCGATCCGGCATCTCTGTGTCGCCATATCCAGATCGAGTAATCCCGATTCAAGCCATATCCCGCTGTTACCTCTTGCCGTGTATTGCCTCAGTAGTAGAATATGTGTCGTATTCGGTACAGGGATGCTGCCGTCACGGAATGTATCGTAGTCGGACATGGAGAATGGCATCATAGTATAGTTTCCCTTGTCGTCATATCGGATGATTCTTGACCGGCTGTATTCCCCCATGATGATATACAGCGTTCCCTTCCCGTCTGTACTGAAACTTGGGGCATACTTCATGCCTTCCGGCAGCATAATCCTGCTTACATACCTGACTCCCCGTTCCGTCATTGTGTGGACAATGGCGCTATGAACATCGCCTAAACAGAGATAACGCCCGCACCATCGGAATTCATACCTTCCTTCAACGGACAAATCACACATGCGTGGCCATTTCTCCGCCTCCAACGGATTCTTTCCGCCAATAGGCATTTCTCCCCAAGAGGTTGAGTATAATGCGGCATAGAAGTCCAGTTCCTCTGAATATATGAAACTGTGGATTCTCTTCATTTTCAATTTTACCGGCTGAAGGGGTGTCATACGCAAATCCACGACGAATGTTCCCTGCCACTCATCCACGTTATCCGGTCTCCATTCCCCATAAGCGAAATAACCTGCAAAACCTCTTGTGATATAGATGATTCCATCATCCGGCCACTCCATTCTTTCACGAGGCATCTGCTTGCGCAGCTTTATGGTTCTTGCCTTCATTCCGAAATCATAACGGGATTGTTTGAATTGACTGCAATACTGCCCGTATTTGCGGCATTTCTCCTCAAAGGCTGACATTTCCGCCTGTGGGAGCAATGCCAGCAAGTAAATCTCATCCCCGTCCAGATCATAGAGTGCATACCCGTATGCGGTAAGTTCCTGTCCCAAGGCTGCGATACCCATCTCGTGAGAAAAGCAGGAATACTGTGTCACAACTTCATCGAAACGCTTGTCTTTCAGTATGGGTATTCCTTCACTCCATTTCTCCCTTATCTCATTCAGTGTGTCACCTATATCTCCTTCGCTTTTGAGTATGCCGAGAGCTTGGTTACATATCTCTTCCATTTGGTCGTGCTCGTATGCCACCATCTCATTCCTTATCCACTCTTGTATTGCGTTCCTTGAAATCCCCTTCGAAGCATATATTCGGGTCGGGACTTTTGAAAACCGTATATCGAAACTTGACAGCCTGTGCATCAGGATAACAAGTTGTTCCGGCGTATAGTGTTCATCCATCATCAGCCATTCTCTATCGTGCAGGAGATAGCCGTCTTTTTCATTCCATTGTCCATGAATAGTATTGTCCCTGTTACTCACATGAATCCGAAAGCTCGTGAACCGTGTATAGTCGCCATAGACTGTTTGCGGCCCGAACAGCTCGACACTCAGGATGAACCATGCCTTCCTTTCCGCTTCATGCTCTGGCATGAAGAACATTTCTCCATTGGAAGTGAAATAGAATGAGATAGACCATTCAAAAATGTCAGGGTATGGGATGCCTGCCTTTGCCAGCCACTTTGTCGACTCAAGACCCGGAATTATTTTCTGATAGTAGCTGGCAAGCTCTTGGTTCAGTCTGTGCAGATGTTCCTGCTCTGGCAGAAGCAACAGAATACGGTACAGCACATGGAGATCTCCCGGTCCCTGTTCCATGAGGGTATGGGCAAGTTCCGACAGGCAGGCGATAGCACAAGCATCCGAGGACTGGGCGAGCAAGGCTACACAATACCAGAATTTTACAATGTCATAATTGTAAATTCCGGTTATGCGGTAATTCTCCTTTTCCGATGGAGTGGAAGGTATGCAGGAATACTCCTGAATGACATCTGCCACGATACGGACAAGCTCGCTGTCCTCCGTATAAATTTTCATCCGATCTGTTTCTTTCTTGTCCGTGGGGGCATGAATGTATGAAGCAAGGGCAGAATTTAGTCTCTTTATCTTGTCGGACAATACATTGTCGCATTCGGAAGGTACAGGTATATATATCATTTTATTACTACCTGTATGAAAAGGAATGACTTCCTTCATCGGATTTTCGTATATGGAAAGAACCATATCCAGATACCAGTTCCAGTACTCCCTGCGCTTATCCGTGTCACCTTCATCCCCTTGGGCAAAAGGACTTCCACCGGAATAGGCTGCCGACCCGATGAAATCAGGACTCCAGCTTTCAGGATCGAAGTCACCATCATCTTCCCCACGATAATCTTCTATTTCCAGCATGTAAACCGTGTTGTAATATACGGTATATCCGAGCATCACGATGGCCCAGTTCACGAACGTATCTATCTCTGTAGGATTATTCTCCACATGAAGCCTCAGCTTTTCCGTTTCTTTCAGGATATCTTCAACAGACTCTTTCTTTCGGTACAGATAATCGTTTATCCGGGAAAGCAACTGCACATTGTCCTTATTCTGACGTCCGATGAAAGAACAGGCTTTCTTACAGCACTCGCACAGGATTTTTTGCAGAGAGTATATCGCCGATCTGTTTCATCAGATCGACCCGCAGGGATAGAGGTAAATGCCCTGTACTACTTTGATCGAGCTTCTCTTTTAGCCTTTTTATACTTTCTTTCATCATTTCTCTGTTTATTGAATGGGATTGGTAATGATTGGGAAAGGAACATCGCTTAGGGGTTAACTTTCCTTGTTACCAATGAATTTACTTTTATATATGGTGTACTCTACTGTGTAAGTAGCCAGCTTCACGCCTAAGAACATACCTACAAGCAGTATATATGCTACAAAACAAAAATGATTATACAGGAGATCTGTTAAGAAGACAGGTATCAATAAGGCTATGATGGTAACGTTCTGAAACCACTTCTGCACTTTCAATAATTGGTTAATGTATAAATGACTCCCTATGTAACTGAAACCCCATTTATAATTATGCCGTTTCAGATAAGACAATGAAAACCACAGTCCTACAAGTAAAGCCATAAGGGCTACTCGCCACCATGCTCCCATGTATGGGAACATACCCTTTAAGAAGGTCAGCAAAACAATGCCTATTATGCTACATTCATATACTATCCTTACTTTTGTTACATTATTCATATATATACGCTATTTGTTGGTAATGATTGGGTGAGAAACAGCGTTTAGCTGTTATCGCTACTTTGTCATAAACTTATCTTATTCCTTTCAATTCTTCTTTCATTCTTCCTTTTAGATGAAAGTAAGCCAGCACGCCCAAAACATTGAATAATGCAGTCTCATCTTCATCGCGCCCTAATGCCTTATAGAATTTTGCAACATTCTGATAAGCCATAATTAAAAAGATTAAATAGACAACAGCCAAAATTCCCCCACTAAATATAAGCGTACAAATGCCTATCAATGAATTTCTCTTGTATGCTTTGTATTGTTTTTCAGCTTCATCATAATCGTGGTTTGTTAAATAGCCAAATTGTTGCAGATCCTCTCTGTTCCAACCTCTCTCTCCTAATAAATTGATAGCATAATCACGAAGTTCATCATCATAGCCATAACGCTTATAATTTTTCACTACGTCTATTAGTTTGTCATTGTCAAACTTATTTAGAATGTCAAAATCTTCCATACAACTTTATTTTATTGGTGATAATGGTTGGAAAGGAGCATCGACCGGATACTGTCTTTCGTTGTAGAGATATTATTATCCTTTCCTGCTTGGGAACATGGAACAAAAGTTGCCTTTATAATTCGATTATTACAGTTAAATGGCACATAAGTTACCTTACTGTCAATACTTAACGTATCGCTTGATTGTTTCAAGTAGGAGTGTTCATTTCGTAATAAGACTTCCGCTCTTGAAAAGTCCACAGAACTGTATATCGGATAGAAACCGAAAAAACAAGTAGATGTTATGTAAGCAATTTGACTTTTATAGTCAAAGAATAAAAAACGATTTCCGTCTGCCACATTATCATACACGGCAAAGCAATCAAATTTTCTTATTCCATTGATTGTATAGCTTTGCACGAAGTCTATACTACTATCATCTACCGCTTTCAACTCAAAAACAATATTCTTTTTACCTTGCTGATTAAAACATAGTCTATATTGAATTTCAAACTCTGTTTTTTCTGTTTCTATATAAAGGGTATCTTGTTCAGTCAAAGAATAATACTTTGCTGAATTTTGTTCCACATAGCCGTTTTTCGCTATAACATAGCTAAATGGGAAAAAGAATGAACAATACAATACAACTATTCTCATATCTGATATATTTAATAGTTCAGCAGGGAACGGCTTTTCCGTTATCCTGCTTCGTTAATAATTCTTTTCTTTTCAATAGATATGAAATGCCTATTGCCAAGAACAAATAAATAACAAGAATTTGGCTCGCCAACCATACAAAAATGAAATCATCAATATTGGGTGGAAGATATGCGTCATACGGGGAATATTTAAGTCCACTCCAATGTTCTTGCAATTCTTCTATTTTGAAATAGTAGGTATAAGACCATATATTGAAACACAATAGAATGGTTATCAAAATCGCTCTCAAGGCTATTTTATGCAAAACAATATCTAAGATTACAAACAATAACAATGCTACTTTTAACAAGAACGCTTGTAAAAATGGGGTGAAATCCATTGCTCCATTTGTATCTCTTATACAGATAGACCACCTTAAAATACCTACTATTATTCCGAATAGGAGAAAATAGACTGTATGATATATCTTATTTTTTATGTTCATCTTTAAGTTGTTATTGATGTATTTATAAGAGCATCGTTAGGTGTGCTACTTTGATAAACAACACCCCATAGGTGCATTTTTTAATCTCTAATAGTTACATCTTGTGTCAATGCTTCTCTTATTCTTCGAATGTTGCGTTTGGCATAACCAAACGAGAATGGAGAAGTACGTTTGTTCAGGTCGTTCACACTATTAATCCATACCTGACCTTTGTCGAACACGATGAATATCTGTTCTCCCCATGTCAGATGCCAAATGGCAGGATTGGTATGAGCCACGATGCAATCGTCCCCGCAATGGTCAATGTCCCAGTCATAATAATCCGCCAGCTTGCATATCTTATCGTAAATCGCCTGTTTGTCTAATGTGGTTGGCGTGCTCTCGAAGTTCAGCTTGCGCCGCTGGTTCCGATAGGACAGATAAGCAAGTGGTACAAGCAGGATTCCAATCCATAAAAAAAGGGTAATGAACACCTCGCTTGCATAAAGTTTTACGCAAATAGTGGAAAAACTCAGCACGGAGAACAGCAGCAATGTATGGGATACGCCATAGTGGGTATATGCCCAGCTTGTGTTTAAAGGCAAAGTTCTATTTTCCAACACAAATTCGGCAAGCGCAGCTTCTTGCTCCTGACGATACCTATGTCTGCCGACAAGCCACCATATCAACTCAAACAATGCGAGTACAATCAATATTATAATAAGGAAGTCCGTTTCATCTATTTTGTTCTTCTTTGTCTTGACGGAATAGGGTATCCCGCCAAAAGTCAGTTCCTTGCAGGATACTTCATAGCCTTCACTGGAAAAGTAGTAGTTGTAAACATATTCCTCCTTGTCGTTAGAACCCGAATAGGAATTGCTTGTGGGTCGGGTTACTTTTCCGTTAATGGACAACAGCGGAGGATTCTGATCGGGACGGGCGTTGCAAGTCAGGCTGGCACGGTATTTTGCGTAATCGCCTTTCAATTGTTCCACCTTCAAATTGCACTTCAATTTGCTCACATCCACTTTGGAAGGATGTACGGTTACTCGACATTCCGATGTGGTATATATCTGATTCCCTACTTTGACGGATGCGACAGGAAGTTGAAGCTCACCGCTTTCCCTGAACCGTACAAAATAGTAGAAGCCGGTTTCATGGCTCTTGTGCCCCACGCCGTTTACAAGAGCATAACTCTCGCTTTTATGTGGCTTCGGACCACTTACAACCTCAATGCTATGGTTGAACACTGGAGAAGACACTAAATCAAATTGGGAATTGGCCAGTGCATACGTCAATTTCAGTACCTGCCCGACACGGAGACCTCCCAGCGTGTCCAACTGCACATGGAAATATACGGAGTCTGCTGTATTTGAAGCATATAAATGAACACCCGACAAAAATACATACATCCATATACAGAAGATTCGTATGCTCTTGATTGATATTCTTGTTATATCATTGACATCCGCCACTTTCAGGCGGTCGATGCTCCGTCCCTTGTGGTATTCCATGAAGTCGCTGAAATAGGCACGGTAGGTTTTCACGGTCGAGGGACTGTACCGCTTCTGTTCCAGCAGTTCCAGATAGCCTTCCGGCAATACGTATGTCCGCTGTGGTTTGGGATGCCGTACGTACACCCGGCTGTAATCTATGTAAGCGTGGGGAGAATAGCGGTCGTAGAAATCCGGCAGTTTAAAGGCGGCAGCCGTCATGTAGGCGGAACCGTTGTCCGTCTTTTCCACGTCCGTATCTTGGGCGAGCAGTAGGGCTATTGCCGGATCGCCTGCATACTCTATCCGTATGTAGTGTTCACCGTCCTTTTTTTCCCTGTACAGGACGATGTTTGACCGTTGCTTCTGTGCCTTGTCCATATCTCTGGCTGTTGCTTCATGCCTCAAAGATAAAGCAAAGTGTTGAAATCTGAACGGTTGTTCAGAAAATATTTTTATCGGAGTCTTTTAAATATTGCTAAAAGGAGTCAGGCTTTCAGGAGCGAGTACAGACAATTGAACTTCTCCTTCAATTCTTCTACGTCCAGACCGTTCAGGAACGATTGCTCGTAGGACATGCCCAGAAACACTTGACGGAACAGCGGAGCGGTCTTTTTCACATCCGTATCTTGCTTTATTTCACCGCTATCCTTTGCCTTCTGTATGACTGTCCTCCATAACTCGTGTTCCTTGCGGAATATTTCTTCCATTTTCTCACGGGCTCCGGGATAATACATCCTCACTTGGGAAAGAAAATGGAAATAGTAGAAGTTGGGACAGCATTCATTGTCGTCCGCACAGCATCGCACCTGTTTGATGATACGGTTCATGGCCGTACTCACTCCTGCCACATACTGCTCTATAAATCCTGCCAGCGTTTCCGTCGGCCCGGCAAACTTGTTGGCCGGTGTCTGCATCTGTATGGCATACTTGTCCGCTACCGCCATGAACAGATCGAGTTTGTGGGGAAAATAATATACCACCCCTGTCTTTACCACCCCGCAGGCTTTTGCCAGCGTGCTGATACTCGCTTTCTCGTAATTCATCCTCAAAAACACCTTGAATGCCTTGTCTATTACTTCTTCCCGGTTGGTAATCATATCGGATTGTCCTTTCTTATGTTTCTTGTTGCGAAGGTACGCTTTTTATTTTGAAGTTTTTGTATCGGAACGTCATTCTTTCTTGCCGGCAGGCCACTTCATGCCATCCCGTAGCCACTCGTTCCCCATTCCCTCCTTTCCCTTTGCGCCATAGCCTCTTACCTCTACTTTCGTGCCGCAATTAACCTGATTGTATCACAATTAAACTCATTCACTTTATGGACAAAAAACTGAAAGATCTGAAAGACGAGGTATTGGTGGTGACCAACGCCGCCGAAGGCAACACCCCGCACGTGGTGGAGGACATCGAACCCGAAGGGGGACTCAAGACCAGACCGTTGGCAGGGGCAAAGCCTTCGGATCAGTTCATGCGGATAGACCGCAACGTGTCTATACTCGAAACGTTCTTCCTCAACATGAAACGACAGTTCGAGCGGCCGTCCGATTTCCGCTTCTATCACCTTCCGGCGGACTTGCTTGCCTCCGCCAAGGAGCTTGTCGGCCTGTTCAAGCAGCCCGAAAGTAATTCTGCCTTACTGGACGAATACCGTCTTGACACGGAACAGTACGTACAGAGCCGGCAGCAGGCACAACAGCAGTCCGGCGGGGGCGGAACGGAGCAATCCACCCGCTGGAGTATGGAACAGGTGGACTGGCAGCAGCTTGAGCGCATGGGGGTAACACCCGAAACGTTAGGAGAACCGGGCCTCAAACGGTTGCTCAACGGCAACGAATCCGCCGTACTCACCCTGAAAACCGTTATCGAGGGAATAGAGTTTGAAACTCCCGCCTGCATCCGTCTGGCGGAGAATCCCGACGGTACGCTCCGGAACGAGATCGAATGTTGCAAGCGTTATCCGGAACTGGACACGCCGTATTTCAACGTGGAGTTCACTCCCGAAGTGAAACAGAACCTGCTGGAAAAAGGCAATGCGGGTTGCGTGGTGGAACTCGAACTGGCCGGAGGCGTGCGTGAGCCGTGTCTGGTATCGCTCAATCCCAAGACCAACCGGCTCCATCACATACCGGTCAGCGGGATAACCATTCCCGCAGAGGTGAACGGCACGGCGTTGACCGACGAACAGAGAAAACGCATCGCAAGCGGCGAGTCCGTCCTTGTCGAAAACATGTGGTCGGAGAAAAAGCAGCGTCATTATGATGCACGTTTGCAGTTCAATGCGTGCAAGGGCGGATTCGACTATGACTTCAAGGGAATCGCCCGCCGGCAGGAGCAGACCGTAGTTCAGGAACAGGAACAGAACCGGCAGCAGGAGCGTGGGCTGGTAATCCCCTCACGGCTGAAGGGGAAAGACCTTACCGAAGAACAGCAGGCATCACTGGCACAGGGCAAGGCGACCTACATCAAGGACATGACCGACAACGAGGGGAACCTGTTCAGTGCTTTCGTCCGTGTCAACCACGAGCGGGCGAAGTTCGATTTCTTCAAATGGAACCCGGACAAGAGCAAGAAACAGGAACAGTCGCAGCAGGCGGCCGTCCGTCAGGACGGAACGAAGCCGGCAAACGCCGTCAGCCGGAACCGCCCGGTACAGAAAGCCGATAAGAAAGGGGTATCCATCTGATCATTCACATGAATAATACAATAATTATATGAAAGTTATCATTGCAGAAAAGCCCAGCGTGGCACAGGGCATAGCGTCCGTAGTGGGCGCACGCCAACGGAAAGACGGGTATCTAACGGGGGACGGATATGCCGTAACATGGGCATTCGGGCATCTGGTCGGTCTTGCCATGCCCGAAAGCTACGGCTTTTCCGGCTTCCGCCGGGAACACCTCCCCATATTGCCGCAGGAGTTCAGGCTTGTACCCCGTCAGGTGCGGGAGGGTAAGGTGTACAAGGACGATCCCGGAGTGGTCAGGCAGCTGGAAGTGCTCCGGGAGCTGTTCGACAGGTGCGAGTCCATCATCGTCGCCACCGACGCAGGTCGTGAGGGAGAGTTGATTTTCCGTTACGTGTACAACTATCTCGGCTGTACCAAACCCTTTGTCCGTCTGTGGATCTCCTCGCTCACCGACAAGGCCATCCGTGAAGGGTTGCGGAATCTCAGGGAGGGAAGCCTTTACGACAACCTTTACCTCTCGGCCAAAG
>ERZ779876.2687-NODE-2687-length-12242-cov-2.300976_pt1 | contig 12242 bp, 11 predicted proteins | sample MGYA00511068_ERZ779876 | MGnify/ENA primary metagenome ERZ779876 (study PRJEB29588, sample SAMEA1970858) | human gut metagenome | biome: human gut; feature: human-associated habitat; material: faeces | place: Denmark | collected 2008/2010 ...
ATTTTTTTGATGCCGTAGCCGGTGTGATGGAGCAATCCGGGTAAGTAGGGACCTAAGAACGAGTAAGCAAGAAAGACCAGCGCAGATATGGACAGCGCATTTCCCATTACTCGTCGTGAGCCCTCTAAAAGAACGATGATCATCATCACTCCGAAAATTATATCCCTTGTAAAGACGACACCACTGCGGTTAAGAATTTCTGCATTGTGTTCAGTAACATACCATGAACCAAGTATTGCGAAGGCAATTAAAATAATGTCAAAAACTCGCAAATACCATTTTCGATTCTCTTTTCCGAGCCAGGTGAGGAATAATATAACAACCATAGCTCCTAGATGTATGGTCCTTTGCCCAATCCCTGGGATGATACCAAAAATAGAGGTATAAAGATGGAAAACAATGATAAAAACTGAAAGCGCAGCGATCAAATACTTAGTGTATTTAACTACCTTTTCATCCAAGTGAATGACCTCCTCTCTGATTGCTATACTTAGTTATTTATAGGTCGTAATGGAACTTTTTCCCGTAACCAAAGGAACCTTCTACAAGGCAGCTCTGGGAAGCAAATTCGGTAGCCACGCGGGAGCAAATCTCGATTGATGGCGAAACACCTTCCTTTTGCATGGATAGATATTTGGTAAGAAACGCTGTAATAAATGAATCTCCAGCGGCCATAGTATCCACTGCCTCAATTTTTTTGGCGGGGAAGGCATAGAGGGTATCACCATCATAGATCAATGAACCGCGCTCGCCACGAGTGGTGATAGCAAGTTTACTACCACTCTCAACGGCTTTTTTCAGCGCATTTATCGCTTCATCATCAGAGTTTTTACCAGTAGAGAAGAAACTGAAGGCGATATAAGGGCATCTCTCCTCAAAAGTTTCATAATCCCAGTGGTGAGAGAAGTCATAAGAAATAATATTTCCGTTATTTACCAGGGCGGGGAGTAGGTCGTTTATGTAGCTGTAAGTGCTGGTATGTACAAGGTCGAAGCTCTGAAGATAATTGTAGTCTCCATCATCAAATTGCAGAGGGTGCTCTCTGGTTACACCACCTTTATTAGACCCCATAAATGTTCTGTCGCCATTTTGAATCATAACTTTAGCACGCCCATTTGCACCCTTCACGTGCCTGCAATGGGAAATATCAACACCTAAGGACTCTAAAACTTCGGGCACATACTCACCAGCATCATCACTCCCGAAAGTACCAAGAAAAGCTGCATCATATCCAAGTTTTTTTGCAAACACACTAAAATTCAATGCATTTCCACCGGGGTACATAGTCTTTGTGTGAAGATAGCAGTCGACAACATTATCTCCGACTCCGATTACTTTCAACATAGTGGCCTCCGTTAGTACTCTTCCTTCCACATGTAGCGTCTTATATTCATGGGGTGTTGACGCTGCTTAGAAAGGTGGATATTAAACACATGTAAAATTTCGGTGAGGAAGAGAGGATTAAAATATTCCCTCACGGCTTGAGGAACCTCTTCAATACCGTATTCTTTAGCATCCAAGGCTTCGAATTTTGCATTATGTTTTGCGAGGAACCGAACAACACGCTCATCCAGATCTCTGGTTTTGCCGTCATTAACGAGAACAATAAAGGCATTCTTTTCGTCAGTCATCTCAAACGGTCCATGGAAGAAATCTCCGGAATGGATTACCGCAGAGTTAATCCATTGCATCTCCATAAATACGCAGATGCTCTCCTGGCGGGCGGAGGCGTAACTGGGGCCAGAACCGATCATATATATAAGCGGTTCTGCTTCAAATTTTTCTGCCATCCTCTGCGCACGATCAGAGAAGCTCTCGTGCATAGTGTGTACTATTTTGTTGAATGTCGAGTAGGAAGCAAGGTAGCTTTCGTAATTGAGGCAACCTTCCGAAACATTAAGCAGTTCGACAGCCAGTTGGAACGCTGTACCTGGTTTTTTGTTCTGCGGGATAGCTTCTTCACCCATCTCATAAGGAATCGAGTAATCTGAAAACTGCGTTATAGGGGATCCTGTAACATTGGTGAGAACAATTGAGATGATGCCACGGTCTTTGCAAAACTTGACGACTCCAACGGTCTCGGGGGTTGTACCTCGTTGGCAAGCGGTTACAACAACTGAGTTTTTCCCAAACCAAGGCGGAGGACAATGCAAAAACTCATTACTGGTATAATAGCCAACTCTAAGATCTTTAGATTCATTCTCCATGAAATACTTTGCTGCGAACATGGCGGTCATCGAGCCACCACAGGCAACAAAAAGTACAGAATGAATGCCTCCTTCCGGATCTAACCGCTCCTTAATTTCCAGAGCTATTTCTCTAATTGTTTTTTCCATATTTTCTCCTATCTGCCTGCAACTTACAGGCTGTTGTCACGATATGGGTCATCCTTGAAAAGAGGCGATGCGGGAATCAAATTACGTATGGTGTCGGAATCCAGCGTGTATCCGTCTTTTACCACGGTTATTACATTGCCGAGATCCAACATATTCTTAATCGGATTCCCTTCAACAACTGCAATATCGGCACATAAGCCTTCATTTAATTCACCGGTATCATAGAATTCGAGGTATTGAGCACCGTTTTTAGTCACACATTTAAGTACATCGAGAGAATCCATTCCGGCCTCTCTGAGGAGCTGGCACTCCTCGGCAAGATTACCCTGATTATCAGTGCCGGTAACAATCCTGCATTTATGCTTTACCGCAAACTTGACGCTTTCATGTTGCCGTTTCCAAGATTCCTTGCTCCTTGCGTGGAAGAATTCGCCACGATTCCACCTAGTATCGGCGTTTTGCTTATAGGCTGTAAGCGTTGGACATACAACGATACCTTTATCAGCTATCTGGATAGCTTCTTCCTCGGTCATGCAGCCACCATGCTCAATGCCATCAAAACCCGCATCAATGGCCATTTGTATAGCTCTTCTGCCACAGATATGGCCGGTAATCTTAATCCCACACCTGTGAGCCAGATCAGACATGGCCTTAAGCTGGTCTAATTCCCACCAAGGAACGCACAGATCTGGATCCTTTACATTGGGAAGATCGTCATGGCTTACGAGAATTTTGATGAAATCAGCGCCCTCCGATGCCTGTTGACGGATATTAGCGAGTGCTTCGTCAAGGCTTTTTACATTCCATCCGCTTAAGTGCCCATGACCATAATTCATTACAATTGCACCTCTTGAGGCGCGAATTTTGGGACCCATTACAGTTCCGTTATCTACAGCTTTCTTCAAGTCCCACTGTACATTGTTTCTATGCCCCATATCCCTTGCTGCGGTGACGCCGTCGCGCAGACAAACCAAAGCACTTCTCGCAGCACGAAATGCCTCATCTGCATCTGTGAGAGTGAGGTTCTTTTGTAGCGTTCCATAGACCTGCCGGACCTCAAAGTGAAGATGGCTATTAACTAGACCGGGCATTATAAAGCCATTTGCGTAATTACGCAGTTGATACTCTGCGTCATTTAGATGAGAAAGTACATTTTCTTTGTTACCAACGAAAAGAATTTTTCCGTTGAAAGCAATTGCGCCATCTTCGATAATTTTTTCGCCGTCAAAAAGATAAGGGGCCGTAAAGACATTAATCATGAGGTTTTTTCTCCTTCCATTTGATATAAGCCTCTACAATATTATTTAATGCTCGTTCGAGAGTCTGCGATTGACAACCGATGTTAAGTCTCATAAATCCTATACCGCCATCGCCAAAGGTAGCGCCGTCGTTGAGCCCAACTTTCGCCTCATTGACAAAGAAACTTTTTAGATTAGCTTGGGTTAATCCCATACCCCGGCAGTCAAGCCAAAGAAGATATGTTCCTTCCGGCTCGATAAGAGTTATTCCATCCAAGGGAGACAATTTTTCTCTTACCACTTTCAAATTATCTGCAAGATATTCTAGCAGCAGATCTGCATACTCGTCGCACTTTGTATAAGCGGTGACAAATGCGGCGGCCCCAAATATATTTCGCCCATAAGTCTTATTTGCGGACACTTCGAGGGAGACACGACTTTGTATATTAGAGTCAAAGGAAATTATTGCCGCAGTCCTTAATCCGGCAATATTAAAGGTTTTGCTAGGGTTGATACACAGAACCGAGTTTTTCGCAGCTGCCTCGGATAAAGATGCGTAAGGGGTATGGGTATGTGGTTTATATGCGATATCTGCATGAATTTCGTCTGCAATCACAAATACTTCATATCGAAGACAGAGTTCGGAAATTCTCTGAAGCTCTGCTTTTGTAAATGCGCGACCGGTTGGGTTATGAGGGTTGCAAATAATCATGGCCTTTACGTCGGTCCTCGCAAGAGCTTTTTCTAAAGAGGAAAAGTCAATCTCATAATGACCGTTTATTAGTTCTAGCTCATTCGATACGACTGTCCTGTTGTTCTTTCGGATGGCCTCGTAAAATGGGGGATATGCCGGTGTCTGGATTAGAACGCCATCTCCAGGGTTTGTAACTGCTCGCAATGTACAGATTACACCGTGGATTGTGCCAGGAACTGATTGCACGTTACATGCGTCAACTAAAAGACCGAAGCGCCGCAAAAGCCAGCTTTGTGCCGCCTCTGCAAAATCCATATTGTTGTTGGGATAACCATACACACCCGCATTGGCTCGTTGAGTAACAGTCTCGATTATTTCCGGAGGGCAAAGAAAATCGGTATCAGCAATCCATAGAGGAATGACGTCTTCGGCGAAAAAATCCGGGGAATATTTCTTTGAATCTGTGCCACGTCTTTCAACAGAGAGATCAAAATATGATTTATCCATAGCCACTTAGCTCCTTTTGCTGGTCTACCAAAATCCGAAAATATAAATCTGGAAAACCATCCTTGCGTCTATGTGCATTATAGGAGTAAAAAAAAAGAAATGTCAACACGAATTTAAAAAAGCACAAAATTTTCGGCAAAATATATGAATAGCCAGCAGTCTACTTAAACAATTTGCTGATTTAAAAAAAATATCTTGATTTTAGACGGATTGATGATATGATAATTTATGTAAAAAAGTGGTATACCAATAAGACAAAATAACAATATGCCAAAAAGCTGTATACCAGAAGCGCGAACGGTATTTTATTTGTTTCTCTTCTGCTATTGGCTATTTTCATTTAGTCAGGTAACCAAAAGGCCAATTACAATATATCTTGCATGCTGAGAGACGACGCAACATTCACTTCAAAAATAAGGAGATGAACGAATGTCTGAAGGAAACAAAAGCTTAGCAAATGCTAATTTTGACGGCATCAATTATTCGTTAGAGGAAACTGTTGGTGCCTCCGGTGCAGCAAAACCGGAAGGAATAACATATCGAGTAATTATTGAAAAACTTCTAATGATGATGACTACTGGCAATCTGAAACAAGGAGAAAAGCTCCCCTCCGAAAGAATGTTGGCAGAGAAGTTTCACGTGAGTCGCGTCCCTGTCAGAGAGGCATTGAAGGTTCTTGAGTATCTGGGTTTTCTTCAGGTAGGTACGAACGGAACGCTTTACGTCGCAGAGAGAAACGTTGAAACCTTGGTGTCAAAGCTTAACTTCGGAGTTGTTGCGACACCACAATCATTGCACGATTTGTTCGAAGTGCGTATATCTTTGGAGTCTACTGCCTGCTATTATGCAGCCCTTCGAAGAACTGACGAGGACATCCAAAAGATCCGTAGCTGCCTTGACAATACAAGGCGGCTAATTGAGACGAGTTCTGATACTCCGGAGGAAGAAACAGAACTACGCAAGTATTCTCATCAGTTTCATATCTTCGTGGTTGAGGCAGCACACAATTCTGTCCTTACGGGGACTTACCATTCACTCTTCAATTTACTGGAAATTTCAAAACAGCAGACCATTCACTCTTCAAGCGGGTCCTATGATACGCTCTTGGCGCATGAGGCCATTTTCAACCAAATTGTTGCGCAGGATGCTGATAGGGCTCGGGCGGATATTATTGGACACCTGAACCACGCAATGGAAAAACTGAACACGCATTTAAACGGAGGCAATTAACACAAAAAGGGGGAATAATGATGAATCTGGATATTTTTGCATATACAGAACCGGGAATTGCGACTGCCTATCTAAATGAGAAATGGACGGTATGTATTAAAAACTTTCGTCCGAAGAACAGTATTGAGAACATTGCGCGTCTTGAAATACACCACGAAACCGATCAGCAGTATCTTCTGTTATGCGGAAACTGTAGTTTAGTGGTTGCGGAGCCGAAAGATGGCATGCTGGATGTTCAGGTCGTGAGGATGGAAATAGGAAAAGTTTACAATATTCATAGGGAAACATGGTTTAATACCATATGTGAGCCGGGTGCAAAAATGCTATATATTCAGGATGCCAATACAACAATGGAAAACAGCGAACTTCATGAGTTGACCCCAGAAGAAAAGACTGAGCTTACTGAGAAATATTATGGTTGAGTCGTTCAGACGGGAGTGCCTTTATGCCACAGTACACAAAGGAATTTTCACAATTCATAGCGAAGATGGACTTTTCATGTCTAAATTCAACTGATATCGCAGCTGTATGCTCTTGTCTGAAGGACTTTGTGGCAGTTACGATTGCTGGGTCATCGGGAAGGGAAGCCGAAATATGGCAGCAATATTATAGTGTTATGGATAATACCTTGCCCTCTGCAAACATTCTCTCTGCGCGATTTCAAAGAGCAGGCGTTCTGGAGGCTGCTGCAGTGAATGCAGTAAGTGGCCATTCACTGGATTTGGATGATGTTCACACCAAATCTATTACCCATCTTGCAGCAGTTACTATACCGACCGCGTTGGCACTAGGGCAGAAACTGAATTCCTCTGGCGCAGAGATTATCTTGGCAATTGTAGCGGGATACGAGGTGGGGGCACGAATCGGTGAAGCCATTAATCCTTCCTCCTATAAGCATTGGCACACCACCTCGGTTGTGGGGACATTTTCCTCCGCAGCTGTAGCAGGAAAACTCCTTAATCTTGACGAAGAAAGCTTCGTAAACTGTATGGGATCGGCTGGTACTCAATCGGCAGGTGTATGGGCATTCTTGGAGAACGGATCAATGAGCAAAACTCTGCATGTGGCTCATGCCAATTTGTGCGGAATCCAATCGGCCTATTTAGCAAGTCTTGGCTTTACCGGAGCCAGTACCATACTGGAGGGAGAGAGAGGGATTATTTCAGCTGTCGCACCGGAATACAACCTGGACAGGTTACTCGCCCCCTCACCAATGAGATGGAAAGTTAACGAGAATTCCATTAAATTGTATCCGTGTTGCCGACATTTGCATTCTGCGATTGATGCGGCACTTATTCTTCATAGGGAAGAAAAAAACAGAATTGAAAAAATCGTAGAAATAACAGACTATACTTATTCAACTGCAATAGCACTTACCGACAATCCAAGACCAGCAAATGCATATGCAGCGAAATTCAGCCTGCAGTATTGTATCGCGGCCCCACTGCTCTATGGAAAGCTCAATAAAGAGAGCTTTTCAGAAGAATACCTCAACAATCCGACCCTTCAAAGTTTGATGAAAAAAATCACGCCACTCTGTGACGAATCCATTGATGCGCAGTATTGTGAAACTAAAGATAAATGGGCACATAGAATTGTCATTCGCTTCTCTGATGGTAATACTTCTGAGCAGTATGTAGACTATCCAAGCGGTGATTTTCATCATGCTCTATCTGACAGTCAGTTGAATGAAAAGTTCGTTTCGCTGACAGAAAAGATGCTGTCCACAGATATGATAAGCAAATTGATCGCGAATATAGATGTGCTTCCAGAGATGGATAATGTAAATGATCTTTTCCACTTTTAACGGATATTTTGGAGGAATACGAGATGGACATGGAAGGAATTATTGCAACGGAACTATTCAATGCTGTTATTCGAGCAGTTACCGGAATATCTCCTGATGTAAGGAGATTGCTTGAAAAGGCATATCAGGGAGAAACAGATGGCAAAGGGCAAAATATAACTCGCTCTATGCTGGAAAATCTTGATGTTGCTCGTATGAATGACAAGGCAGTGTGTCAGTCACCAGGATATCCTACAACATATCTTTTTTATAATGACAGCTTTCCAGTTGCTACTGTGAAGCCGGCAGTGGCGCGTGCCCTCGGCGAAGCCACAAAGAAAGGGTATTTGCGCCCATCCATTGTTGACCCACTTACTAGAAATAATCCTGGCGATAACACGGGAGAGGGAGTACCGAATATTGAGTATATATATACGCCACAGCAAGAGTACACGGATTTTTTCATCAGCTTCAAAGGCTGTGGCGCAGAGCTTGGAAATGCAATGAAGATATTCACAACAGCAACTCTGGATTTAAGTCACGACTTTGCGGGCCTAAAGAAATTTGTTCTCGAAACGGTTATAGAGGCCGGAGGAAAGCCGTGCCCCCCATACGGTATAGGGATTGGAATTGGGGGTCAGATGGATATTGCTTCTAAGCTCAGCCGTCAAGCCATCAGTACCCGAAAATGGGACGATAGAAACCCGGACCCACTGCTGGCTCGACTTGAAGAAGAGTTGCTCTCAGATATTAATGCGCTTGGAATCGGTCCAGCAGGAATAGGGGGGAATACCTCCTGCCTTGCAGTAAAAATCAATAAAGCAGCTACCCATACTGCGATAGCGCCTGTAGCAATTAATTTCCATTGTTGGGTTGCTAGGAGAGCGGGAATTCGTTTCTTTAAAGACGGAACGGTAGAAAGTATTTTATGACGAGGGAAGAATATGGCTGAATATTTTTTAACACTTCCAATTTCAGAAGAAGAAACTAGAAAACTCCGAATCGGTGATGTCGTGTACCTCTCCGGAATAATTTATACGGCAAGAGACATGGCTCACCTGAAATTAAAAACTCTATTTGAGAACAACCAGCCTCTGCCTTATAACTTCGAAGGCGAAGCTGTGTTTCATGCTGGACCAGTATGCCTCAAGGAAAATGATAGTTGGAATCTAAATGTCATTGGGCCAACGACGAGCATTCGCATGGAGCCTTATGCTGAATTTACTGGGAAGATTGGTGTGCGCTTCGTGATAGGCAAAGGCGGAATGGGCGAAGGTACGCGGGAAGCTTGTAAAAAGTACGGCTATGTTTATCTTCAGGCGGCTCCAGGGTGTGCCGCTAAGTTGGCACAGGGTGTGCGCCAGGTTAAAGGTGTGACTTGGTTTGACCTTGGAATGCCAGAAGCTATTTGGAAGCTTGAGGTTTCCAATTTCGGACCATTGGTTGTTGGCATGGATACGCATGGTGAAAGTATTTACTCAAATGTTAAACAAGCTGCTACGGAAAGAATGAACCATCTTTACCAGCAGATGATTGGATAACGCGGGCAGAAAGGGACAATACATATGGAATACAGGATGGAACACGATTCTCTTGGCAATGTTAAAGTACCCGCAGGTCGCTACTGGGGTGCGCAGACACAGCGGAGCCTCGAAAATTTCCCCATTGGGAAGGACCTGATGCCGGACGAAATAATTCATGCATTTGCTATTCTGAAAAAGGCTGCGGCGCGTGCAAATCAGCGCCTGGGGAAACTTGATGAGAGACGTGCAGATTTAATTGTACAGGTCTGCGATGAAATCCTGGGCGGAAAACTCTGCGAGGAATTTCCTCTCACTGTTTGGCAAACTGGAAGCGGAACACAGAGCAATATGAACATGAACGAGGTTATTGCGAACCGCGGTAATTTCCTCGCAGGAGAAAAACTGCTCCATCCCAATGATACAGTTAACATGTCCCAGAGCAGCAATGATACGTTCCCGACAGCAATGCACATAGCCGCAGTCATAGCGCTTCGAAGGGGCGTGCTTCCAGCGCTGGAACGCATGATTAATACATGTAAGTACCTTGAGACGGAGAACAAGGACATTATTAAAATCGGTCGTACTCATCTTCAGGATGCAACGCCGATTCGTTTCAGTCAAGAAATCTCCGGCTGGCGGGGGATGCTTGAGAATAATTATGAGCAGATCATTGCCTCTTGTTCAGGCCTACAGCGGCTTGCCCTCGGTGGAACGGCAGTGGGAACAGGGATTAATGCGCCTGAAAATTTTGGTGAAGTATCTGCCGAAGAAATCAACAAATTTACGGGATACATGTTTGAAACAGCACCAAACAAGTTCCATGCCCTTACTGCGAAAGACGATCTTGCCTTCTCACATGGTGCGCTGAAGGCTCTTGCAGCAAACATGATGAAGATCGCAAACGATGTTCGTTGGCTTGCAAGCGGTCCCCGCTGCGGAATAGGAGAAATAAAAATTCCCGAAAATGAACCAGGCTCCTCAATTATGCCAGGAAAAGTAAATCCGACACAGTGCGAGTCTGTTACGATGGTGGCAGTACAAGTAATGGGAGATGATGCGGCTATCGGGTTTGCTGCGTCTCAAGGGAATTTCCAACTTAATGTTTTCATGCCTGTCATTATCTATAATTTCCTTCATTCTGCCCGGCTGCTCACCGATTCACTAAATTCTTTCTGTACGCGCTGTTTTGCTGGCATTACTGCTGACCGTGATACGATGCAGAAAAATCTTCATAATTCCCTTATGCTTGTAACATGCCTTAATCCTATTATCGGCTATGAGAACGCTTCCAAGGCGGCGCGACTCGCATACACTGAGGGACTTACCTTGAAGGAAGCAGTGCTCCGTCTTGATCTTCTCACAAGCGAGCAGTTTGATACCGCAGTTGATCCGCACAAAATGGTTTAATGGAGGATGGCAATGAATTATCTGGAAGAATCCCTGAAAATGCATTATGCCCTTAAGGGAAAAATTGAGGTAACTGGGCGTTGCGCCGCAAGTGATCGGGATAGCCTGTCGCTTGCTTATACGCCTGGCGTCGCGCAGCCATGTCTAGAAATCCAGAAAGATATTTCTAAGAGCTTTGAATTGACCCGCAGATGGAACACCGTGGCAGTCATAACTGATGGCAGTGCGGTTCTCGGACTTGGAGATATCGGTCCAGAAGCAGGTATGCCGGTCATGGAAGGAAAGTGTCTTCTCTTTAAAGCTTTTGGCGATGTAGATGCGATACCGCTTTGCATTAAAAGCAAGGATGTCGATGAAATCGTAAACACAGTAGCGCTTTTGGAAGGTTCCTTTGGAGGAATTAATCTGGAGGATATCTCAGCGCCCAGATGTTTTGAAATTGAGGGAAAACTTAAGGCTCGTTGTAGCATCCCGGTATTTCATGACGACCAGCATGGAACGGCAGTGATTGTGTTAGGAGCCATGATCAACGCACTGAAGGTTGTTGGCAAAAAACTAGAAAACGTAAAAATAGTGACTTCTGGTGCTGGCGCTGCAGGCACAGCTGTAGTAAAGCTCCTTATGGGAGCTGGACTCCAAAATGTTATTATGTGTGATCGTCATGGGGCAATTTACCGAGGCCGGGAAGGCCTTAACGCCTCAAAGCAGGAAATTGCAGAGCAAACTAATCCAGATAACTTTTCGGGATCGCTTCAAGAGGCAATTGATGGAGCAGACGTGTTTATCGGTGTTTCTGCGTCTGGCCTGTTGACAAAAGAAATGGTCTCTACAATGAATAGAGATGCGATTGTCTTTGCCTGTGCAAATCCAACGCCTGAAATTCTCCCGGAGGAAGCAAAGGTGGGAGGAGCCGCAGTAGTTAGTACCGGAAGAAGCGATTATCCAAACCAGGTAAACAATGTGCTAGCATTTCCAGGAATATTCCGCGGCGCTTTGGATGTCCGTGCGAAGGAGATAAATACTGAGATGGAGATTGCCGCAGCGTATGCGCTTGCCGGGCTGGTACCAAAGGAAAAACTCTGCGCGGATTATATACTGCCATATGCGTTTGACCCCAAAATAAAAGAGACCGTTTCACGTGCCGTAGCTAAGGCGGCAAGGGATACTGGGGTGGCTCAAATTTAATAATCAAATCCATTTTAAACGGTGCAAGCTCGGCGTGGTGTACTTCTGCCAACTTTTTCTGCTTGTCTTTCCGGCAGATTTGCTTGTATTCATCGTGGATGGTGCCTGTTCAATGAGCTTTTGAAGCTGACGAATGTGCATTTCTCTCGGCTTCAGTACCGCTGCGAATCTCGCTTGCCTTTATCTGCTTTGAATCCTGCGAAACGCGCCAGGGCTAAGTGAAGCAGGTGAGGCATTCTTGTTCTTTCTCTGTCCTGTATCCTCCGGTAGAGTAGGTTCTTCTGGATGCGCCATGATGACGCCACCCTATAGACAGAATTTTCGCAAAAGGTCACA
>ERZ779876.2688-NODE-2688-length-12241-cov-7.648449_pt1 | contig 12241 bp, 8 predicted proteins | sample MGYA00511068_ERZ779876 | MGnify/ENA primary metagenome ERZ779876 (study PRJEB29588, sample SAMEA1970858) | human gut metagenome | biome: human gut; feature: human-associated habitat; material: faeces | place: Denmark | collected 2008/2010 ...
CGGAATGGGCAGGCGGTCGTGCAGACGGTCGCGGACACCGCCGCCGTGGTCAGCACGACCGCCCCGACGGATGCCGATGACGGCAATATCGTATACTACCGCCGCCGAAACGATCGCATGGAGATAGCTCTCAGCTTCGATGACGGCCCCCACCCGACGTACACGCAGGAGATCCTGTCCATCCTGGCGGAGTACGGCGTGCCGGCGACCTTTTTCATGGTCGGCGAGAATGTGCTGTACTATCCGGAGGCGGCGGAAGCCGTGCTGGCGGCAGGGCACGAGATCGGCAACCACAGCTACGATCACCGGCGGCTGACAAAGCTGAACGAAGCAGGCGTGCGCAGTCAGGTGTCGCGCTGTGAGGAGGCGCTGGCGTCGCTGGGGGAGTATCGCCCGCACCTTTTGCGCCCGCCGGAGGGAGCCATGAACGCGACGGTGCGCCGCGTGGCGCGTGCGGAGGGGTACCGCCTGATCCTCTGGGACATCGACACCCGCGACTGGGCACACACGCCGCCCGATACCATCACCCGCAACGTGCTGGAGTCGGTGCAGGCAGGCGATATCATCCTCATGCACGATTATATCGGTCACGACAGCCCGACACCCGCTGCTCTGCGCCGGCTTATTCCCGCACTTCTGGAGCGGGGGTACCGTTTCGTGACGGTCAGCCGCCTGATCGACGGCTGACGGGGGCTGTCAGACCTTGTCGGACGGATGTGAATTTTTTGTAAAAGGTGCGGAGTACGATGCCATTCCTCCTGAGTATGTGATATAATAGGGATGTTTGACGCTCGTAAGAGGTCGGGACGATTGCGATACGGCGTCACGGCGGAAACCGTGTGCCCCTGCTTTATGCATACAAAGGAGCGGCTTGTGACAGAAATACTTGAGTCGGTTGGCGCATTTTTTCGCGCCAATATATGGACCCCCGTGTCCTCCATGACCTGGAAGGACGGATTGGATATCCTCCTTCTGGCGGTTCTGTTTTATTTTTTATATTCCTTCGTCAGCGTCCGGCGCGCGGGTAAGCTGCTCTTCGGGTTGGCGACCGTGGTGGTGCTGTACGTGGTGACCGGTTGGCTGGATCTGCGCGCCGCGCACTGGCTGCTGTCCGCGGTGGCGTCCTTCGGCGTTATCGTGCTGGTCGTGATCTTTCAGCCCGAGATACGGGACGCGCTGGATAAGCTCGGCTCTACCGTGTTTGACCTGCGTTCCGGCGGGCGCAGCGGTCATGCCGCCCTGACCAACACCATCAACGAGGTCGTGGAGGCGGCGTGCCAGATTGCGCAGCAGGAAAAGGACGGCGCCCTCATCATTTTGGAAGGCTCTACCCGATTGGGGGAGTTTGAAAAGAGCGGTATCGCGCTGGATGCCCGCGTTTCCTCCAGCCTGCTGACCAATATCTTTGTGGATCGTTCCCCGCTGCACGACGGCGCCGTTATCATCCGCGGCGACCGGATTGTGGCGGCGGGCTGTAAACTGCCGCTTTCCACAACCGATAAGACCGGACTGCGCCTCGGCACCCGGCACCGGGCGGCGCTGGGTATTACGGAGCTGAGCGACTGCGTGGTGGTCGTGGTGTCCGAGGAACGGCATGTCATCTCGGTGGCGAACAACGGATGCCTCAAGCGGGACTATAACAAATCCATGGCGGATTTTGCCACGGGTGAAAAGGAGATACAGAACCGCTTGCGGGCAGACCTGTTCCTGCTGATGACCGGCTCGGCTGACCCCACCGCCGATACGGGCAGTAAGGACAGTGACCGGCACCGGAAGAAATACCGCGTCCGGAGCACGCCTGATGCGGGCGATGTTCCTGAGGTTCCTGCGGACGCTGACGAGCCGGACGTACAGGACGGATCGGAGAACGGCGGGGAAGACGTGACGTCGAGAAAGGCTTGAACGATATGGCAAAATATGAGATCAGGCAGGACGACCGCAACCGGCGTCGCGTCCGGATCAGCCGTAAAAGGCTGGAACTGCACTGGCCCGCAATGGCTGTCTGCCTGCTGTTGGCGGTGCTTTTGTGGCTGTATGTCGTCAACGGAGGACTGCGGCAGGGATACCGTGAGCCGCCCGTTACGGAGTCCGGGGCGGCGGAGAACACCGTGCCTGCTCCGGACGCGGCATCCGTGCAGACTGCATCCGTGCAGACTGCATACGTGCAGACAGCATGCGTGTTGTAGGGAACGGTATGGAAACAATCACATACAGGGAAGCCGTGCTTGAGGGGATTTCGGTTCCGGTCGGTACGCCGGAGCCGGATATCCTTGCCCGCGCGGCGGAGAAAATGAAGCGGAGCGGCACCGATGTCCGTTCGCTTCATTTTCGGCTTTATAAAAAGTCGGTGGACGCGCGCCACCGGGAGGATATCCGCCTGGTCTGCTCCGTGCTGTGCCGTGCGGCAGACGACGCACCCGGCTTTTTGCCGGAACAGCTGGCGCGGCTGGGTGCCAAACCCTATGCGCCCGGACGGCTGGAATTGGGGCGGGGCGAGTTGCCCCTTGCCGCACGTCCCCTGGTAGTGGGGATGGGACCGGCGGGGCTGTTCTGCGCCCTTCTGCTTGCCCGGCAGGGGTACGCTCCGCTGCTCATCGACCGGGGCGACGCCATCCCGGAGCGCACGGCTGCGGTGGCGCGCTTCACGCAGGACGGTGAGCTGGACACCGAGTCCAATATTCAGTTCGGCGCGGGCGGCGCGGGAACCTTTTCGGACGGCAAGCTGCTGACCCGGATCAATGATGCCCGGTGCGCTTTCGTACTGGAGACCTTCCGTGCGCTGGGAGCGCCGGAGGATATCACGCTCAAGGCAAAGCCGCACGTCGGTACCGATGTACTGCGCGGGGTTGTTACCCGGATGCTGGACGAAATACGCGCCGCAGGCGGCGAAACGCTTTTCCGCTGCCGCATGGATGGCTTTACACGCCAGCCGGACGGGAGCTGGACGGTACACACGACGCGCGGGGATATCTCCGCCGGAGTCGTGGTGCTGGCGCCGGGGCACAGCGCGCGCGATACCTACGGGATGCTGATCGCACGCGGCTCCGAGGTCGTTGCCAAGCCCATATCGGTGGGCGTGCGTATCGAGCATCGGCGCGAGGACATCGACCGGCTGTTCTACGGAAAAATGGCAGGACATCCCGACCTCGGTGCGGCGGAGTATTCCTTCTCGGACACTGCGGGAGAGCGCGGCGTGTATACGTTCTGTATGTGCCCGGGTGGGCAGGTGGTCGCGGCGGCGTCGGAGCGCGGCACGGTCGTGGTCAACGGCATGAGCTGTCGGGCACGTGACGGCGTCAACTCCAACGCGGCGATCGCCGTTTCGGTACAGACGTCGGATTATGAACCGGTTGACGGAAGCCTTGCGCTGGGTGCCATCGCGTTCCAGCGCCGCATAGAGTCCGCCGCCTTCCGCGCGGGTGGCGATCATTACGACGTTCCGGTCGAAACGGTCGGAGATTTTCTTGCCGGAGACAGGCCGGTACATATGCCCGGACGGGTACAGCCCGGATACCGGGGCGGCGAGCACTTCCGGCTTGCGCGCATGGGGGATGTCCTGCCCGATTTCGCCTGCCGGAATCTTGCGCGCGGACTGCGCGCCTTTGACCGTAAGCGCCCCGGCTACGCCATGCCGGAAGCAATCCTGTCCGCCGCCGAGACGCGGACATCCGCGCCCGTGCGCATCCTACGCGGGGAGGATTTCTGCGCGATCGGACAGCCGGGGCTGTATCCCTGCGGGGAGGGCGCCGGATATGCCGGAGGCATCACCAGTGCCGCCGTGGACGGCATCCGCGTGGCGGAAGCCATCTGTGCGCGGTACGCCCCGGTGCACTGAGGGGATTACCTCCCGGCGCGCCGCGCAGAATCCTATCACAGCCTTTCAGAGGTGCCCCTAAACCGACACGCGAAGACCGGGACGCTGTTCTTCCCAGCCCGATGCGATGAATCAAGGAAAGGAAACAGCCATGCCCGAAACAAGTTCCGCAAACGCCGCTCTGCCCCGCCGGGCAAGGATATGGTCTCTCCGTTGGCAGGAGGGAGACTCCGAACGGGAGTCCGCCGCCCGCAGTCTGGAGCTGGCGCTGGGCATCCGTCCGCTGACCGCCCGTCTGCTCTGCAACCGCGGCTACGATGATCCCGCCGCTGCTGCCACCTTCCTCAGCCACGGCGGTATGCAGCCGCATGATCCCTTCCTGCTGACCGATATGCAGCCCGCCGTTTCGCGCGTACTGGCAGCCGTCCGGGACGGGGAGACGGTTGCGGTGTACGGCGACTATGACGTGGACGGTGTGACCTCCGTCACCTGCCTGTACCTCTACCTGCGCGGACTGGGCGTTCCGGTCGTCCGGTACATCCCAAACCGTCTGCGCGAGGGATACGGAATGTCCCGGACCGGTGTGGACGCGCTGGCGGCAAAGGGCGTGACGCTGGTCGTGACGGTGGACACCGGCGTGACTGCCGTCCGGGAGGTCGCGTATGCCGCCGGACTCGGCATGGATACCGTCGTGACGGATCACCATGAGTGTCTGGATGCCCTGCCGGACTGCGTGGCAGTGGTTAATCCGCACCGCCCTGACTGCCCGTATCCCTTCCGGGAACTGGCTGGTGTGGGTGTTGCTTTCAAGCTGATCTGTGCCTGTGAGCAGGCACGCACCGGCGGGAACGCCGTCGAGGTGTTTGAAGCCATGAGCCGGCGATTCATGGATCTGGTCGCCATCGGAACCGTCGCGGACGTCATGCCGCTATGCGACGAGAACCGCCTGATCGTGTCGCGTGGGCTGGAGATACTCAATCGCGGCGAGGAGCGTCCCGGCATTGCCGCCCTTTTGGATGCCGTAGCCGGGAAAGGGGTTCGTCCCGCGGCGAGCGGCGCCGAGCGTCCCCGGCGGCGCGTCAGTGCGACGGCTGTCGGCTTCGGCATTGCGCCGCGGCTGAATGCCGCCGGACGCATCACCGATGCCATGGAGGCGGTGGAGCTTTTGCTTGCCGATACGCCGGAGCAGGCGCAGGCGCGGGCGGAATCCCTGTGCCGGATCAACGTCCGGCGGCAGGAAGAGGAAAACCGCATCGCCACAGAGGCGTATCGCCGCATCGACGCAGCGCTGTCTGTCGGGGATGTCCCGTGGAACCGGCAGGGGCTGGTGCTGGAGGATGACGGCTGGGCGCAGGGGGTTATCGGCATCGTAGCCTCGCGCATCACGGAGAAGTACGGACTTCCGTCCATCCTGATTTCGTTTGAAGGCGTTCCGGATGAGGACGGGCAGGAGATCGGCAAGGGCTCCGGGCGGAGCGTCCGGGGACTGAATCTGGTGGATGCGCTGTCGTACTGCCAGGATCTGCTTGTCCGTTTCGGCGGACACGAGCTGGCGGCGGGACTGTGCATCCGGCGGCAGGACATCCCCGCTTTTCGGGAACGACTGAATGAGTATGCTGCCGCCCACCTCACCGATGACATGACAGCCCAGCGGCAGGAGGCGGAGTGCCGTGTCACGGCGGACGAACTGACCATGGAGCAGGCGCGGGAGCTGGAACTGCTGGAGCCGTGCGGTACGGCGAACCCGGTTCCGTTGCTGATGCTGGAGAACGCCACGGTACAGCAGATCACCGCACTGTCGGGCGGAAAGCATACCCGCCTTTCGCTGTATGCGGACGGGAGGCTGTTCCAGGCACTCTGGTTCGGTATGCCGACGTCCGCACTTCCGGTTCAGACCGGCGACCGGGTGGACGTGCTGTTCCAGCTGGGGATCAATGAGTATCACGGCGTGGAGTCGCTGCAACTGATTCTGCGGGATGTGCGGCACTCTGCCGCCGAGGATCGTGAAAAGGCGGCGGCGGACGAGCGGCTGGCAAGCCTGCTGGCAGGCGGCGGGCTTTCTCCGGAGGAGGGACTGCTTCCCGATCGGGACGACGTGGCACGGGTGTACGTTTGCCTGCGTGAGCGTGTCCGGAACGGCTCCCGCACCGTGCGTACAGGGGAACTGCGCGCGCGTCTGGCTGCCGCCGGAGCGCCTATGTGCTACGTAAAGCTGATGCTGATTCTTCGCATCCTCAACGAGATGGCGGTCTGCCGCATCGAAGATGTGGGTGACGGCATCCTGACCTATGAAATCACACCGGACGCACCCCACACCTCGGTGGAGGCGTCTCCGCTGTTGCGCAGCCTGCGCGAGCGTTGCGGGAAGGGAACCGCGCCCGCATGAAGGATGGTATCCCCGCGCGGCGGAGGATCGAAAGGATAGGACGATGGAACAAACGGTACATGAGAGTATAGACCGCCTGCTTGATATTCTGCGGGCGACCGGCAAGAAGTACGACATTGACAAAATTCAGCGGGCGTACGACTACGCCGCCGGACTGCACGCAGGGCAGCGGCGCGCCAGCGGGGAGGCATACATCACGCACCCCGTAGCAGTGGCGGAAATCGTGGCGGGGCTGGAGCTGGATACAGATTCCATCTGCGCCGCCCTGCTTCACGACACGGTGGAGGACTGCGGCGAGAAGACCAACACGAAGGAAATCGCCAAGCGCTTCGGACCGGAGGTTGCCGCGCTGGTGGACGGCGTTACCAAGATGGTGGTGCTTCAGGTGGCGGACAAGGAGGAGGCGCACATTGAGAACCTGCGCAAGATGCTGCTTGCCATGTCGCGGGACGTGCGTGTCATCCTCATCAAGCTCTGTGACCGCCTGCACAATATGCGCACGCTGGACGCAAAGCCGGAGGAAAAACAGCGTCTAACCGCGCTGGAAACCATGCAGGTTTATGCTCCGCTTGCACACCGGCTCGGTATGCAAAAGATCAAGCAGGAGCTGGAAAATCTCAGCCTGAAATACCTTGACCCCATCGGCTACGCGCAGGTGCAGCAGCACATTGAGGAAAAGTACGGGCAGAACCTGGACTTCATCGAGAGCATCCGCAGCATGGTAAACGACAAGCTGATGGAAAACCATATCCACTTCACGCTGGAGGGACGCATCAAGACGGTGTACAGCATATACCGCAAGATGTTCAACCAGAACAAGAGCTTTGACGAGATTTATGACTTTTACGCCATGCGTGTCATCGTGGATACCGAGATGGAGTGCTATACCGTGCTGGGTATCATCCATGAGATGTTCAAGTCTGTTCCGGGGCGCTTCAAGGATTACATTTCCATCCCCAAACCCAATATGTACCGCTCCCTGCACACGACTGTCATCGGGCGGGACGGCATTCCCTTTGAGGTACAGATCCGGACGTGGGAAATGCACCACGTTGCGGAGTACGGTATCGCCGCGCACTGGAAGTACAAGGCAGGCGTTACGTCCAAGGAGGAGATGGACAAGAAGCTGGAGTGGATCGCCCGGCTGATCGAAACCGAGGACGGGACGCGCGACCCGGAGGAGTTCATGAAGGCGCTCAAGATCGACATTTCGCACGACGAGGTGTTCGTCTTTACGCCCAAGGGGGACGTCATCTCACTGCCGCAGGGCGCCACTGTCATTGACTTCGCGTATGCCATCCACTCCGAGGTGGGCAACCGCATGATAGGTGCCAAGATCAACGGCATGATCGTGCCCATCGACCGCGTGCTGAACAACGGAGAGATTGTGGAGATACTCACGGCGTCTGCATCTTCCGGACACGGCCCCAGCCGGGACTGGCTGTCGGTGGTCAAGACGGGCGAGGCGAAGAACAAGATTCGCCTGTGGTTCAAGCGGGAGCGGCGTGCAGAGAACATCCAGATGGGCAAGAACACCGTGGATGCCGAACTGAAGAAGGCGGCGCCGCGGCTGGGCGAGTCCCGCCGGCTGGAGCTGGTGACGGCGGCGGCGCAGAAGAACGGCTTCACCACCGCGGACGACCTGTATAACGCCATCGGCTACGGGGAACTGTCGGCAGGCAAGATACTGCCGAAAATACTGGAGGAGCTGGCGGCATCCAACGAGGCGGAGGACACGCAGCCTGCCCCCGATCCGACGCCGGAGGAGGTCGTCACGACCACTCCGCTCCGACACCTGCGCTCCAACAGCGGCATTGTGGTGGACGGCGCAGACGGCTGTGTGGTCAAGTTTGCAAAATGCTGCAATCCCCTGCCGGGGGATGAGGTGGTCGGCTTTGTGACCAAGGGCTACGGTATTTCGGTTCACAAGATTGATTGTCCAAACGCGGTTCAGGGCATGGGCAATCCCGATCAGGCAGACCGCTGGAAGCGCGCGTACTGGGAGGCGCCGGAGACTGCCTCTGACAGTCGCAGTGTGTACGGGGCGCTGATCCAGATACACTCGCTGGACGTGGTGGGTGTGCTGGCGGACGTGTCGGCGGCGCTGGCGGACATGAAGGTGTCCATCCTGTCAGTCAACACGCAGAAGGCGAGCGGCGGACGTGCCATCATGAACCTGAAGGTCAGCTGCAAGAACGTGGATCATTACAATTCCATCGTCAGCCGCCTGCGTTCGCTGGAGAACGTGGTGGACGTTGTGCGCGGCTTTACCGGCTCTGCCAAGGGCGGGGACAAAGCAGGCGAATAATCGCGGGGGATTCCTGACAGAGCGCCACGTGTGGCAGCCGGCGGAACGCCGGAACAGTCAGGGAATCCCGCTATCGGATATCGGAGAAAGGATCTGCCCCGCCGGGGCAGGGTACAGTACATGAAAGCGGTGCTTCAGCGGGTCAGTGCGGCACAGGTTGATATCAGCGGCGAAACGGTCGGCAAAATCGGGAGAGGCTTCCTGGTTTTGCTCGGCGTCGCGCAGGGGGATACCGAGGAGGATCTCGACCGCCTGCTTGCCAAGATACTCAGACTGCGCGTTTTTGAGGACGGGAACGGTAAAATGAACCGGTCGGTGCAGGATGTCGGCGGCGGGTTGCTGGTTGTGTCCCAGTTCACATTGCTTGCCAACTACCGGCACGGCAACCGTCCGGATTTTCTCGGCGCGGCGGCGCCGGCTGAGGCGGAACGGTTGTATCGGCTGTTTCTGGAACGGGCGGCGGAGACGGTTCCGGTACAGCACGGGCAGTTCGGCGCGGATATGCAGGTCAGCCTGTGCAATGACGGACCTGTCACCATCGTGATGGATTCCGAGGTGCTGAAGCCCGGCGCGGGCACATCAAAATAATTGTGAGGGAAATAGGATTCCGGTATGAGACTTTATATTGAAGGACCCGTGAACAAGTATTATGTGCAGACGCTGTGCATGATCTTTTTCCCCGGCGCGAAGTTTTCGGACGAGGAGGAGCCGAGCGCGGAAACGCCCGCACTGTGGGTCTCCCTGCAACGGGACGCCGTCCGGGCAGAGGAGAGCGGCGAGCCGCGGGAGGGCGTGACCGTCCGGGCAAAGCTGAACTTCCGGGGGGAGCAGGCGGAGGCGGAGCGCAGTTACCCGTATCGTGAGGGGTACACGCGGGAGCGCATGGAGAAGATTGCAGTCGGGGACGCCGTGACCAATGTCTGTGAGACATTGCGCGGGTATCGTCCCGCGTGGGGGATGCTGACCGGCGTCCGCCCGTCCAAGGTGGCAACCGAACTGCTCCAGCGCGGCATGAGCAAGACGCGCGTCAAAAAGGAACTGGCGCGGGACTACTTTGTCATTCCCAAAAAGGCAAGCCTTGCTACCGAGGTGGCGGTCAACGAGGCGCGCCTCATCGGAACACCCGGCAAGCGCGACTGCTCGGTCTACATATCCATCCCCTTCTGCCCGACGCGGTGCGCCTACTGCTCCTTTGTGTCCTACACATCTAAGCGCCTGCTGTCGCTCATTCCGGACTACCTTTTGCGGCTGTGCCGCGACCTGCGGCGAACCTTTGACCTGATCGGTCGGCTGGGACTGAACCTGCGCACGGTTTATATCGGCGGGGGCACGCCCACCATTCTGAATCCCGACCAGCTCCGGCTGTTGCTGGGTACGGTGGCGGAGATGACGGACGTCAGCCGGTTGGAGGAATTCACGCTGGAGGCGGGACGCCCGGATACCATTGACGCGGACAAGCTGGCGGTGGCACGATCCTTTGGCGTGGGGCGCGTCAGCGTCAACCCGCAGATCCTGTGCGACGAGGTTCTGCACAGCATCGGGCGTGCCCATGACACCGAGATGTTCTTCCGCGCCTATGAGATTGCGCGGGCATCCGGTATTCCGGTCGTCAACACCGACCTGATTGCCGGGTTGCCGGGCGACCGGTTCCCCACCTTCTCGGCGTCCTTTGACCAGATCATCCGTCTGCGCCCGGAGAATATCACGGTGCATACTTTCTGCGTCAAGCGCTCCTCCGACCTGCGGCGCGGCGGCGGGGATATCTACTCCATGCGCGGCGGCGATACCGGAAAATGCGTGGATTATTCGCAGATACAGTGCATCCACGAGGGATATGTGCCATACTATATGTATCGGCAGAAAAACACGGTCGGCAATTTCGAGAACGTCGGGTTTGCTCTGCCCGGCTACGAGGGACTGTACAATATCTACATGATGGAGGAGGTTCATTCCATTTTTGCCGTCGGTGCGGGCGCTGTTACCAAGCTGGTGGATTACGCGCCGGCGGACGGCTCAGCCCGGTATATCAACCGCCTGTTCAACCCCAAGTATCCCTACGAGTATCTGGACAGCGACGGGGATACCGTTATGGCAGAGCAGGCAGACCGCATAGAGGCATTCTACCGGGAGCGCGGACTGCTGGAATGAGGGAGCCCGCACGGCTTGCAGTATTGCCGGCAAAGGAGGAAACCGATTGTTCAACCGATACACATCCAAGCAGACTTATAGGACGGTTCCGCCGTCGCTGGGAACGCCTGAGGAGGCGCGGCGGATGGTGGAGACGGCGGAGGCGGATTTTGAAGCGCGGCTGGTCGCGCTGTCCGCCGCTGTCAGCCGGGAGTGCGCCGAGGACGGCATCCGTATTCTGCGTCTGACGGGACCGACCTGCTCCGGAAAAACCACGGCGGCAGGCAAGCTGACCGAGGCGCTGGAGGCGGCGGGGCTGTCCGTATATCCCATTTCGCTGGACGATTTTTATCTGGACCGTCAGGAACTGGAGGAGCGAGCCCGGGCGCGCGGCGGGACACCGGACTACGATTCCGCCGATACGCTGGATCTTGGTGCCATGGAAGCCTGCGTCCGGGAGCTGCGGAGGACGGGGGAGACCGACATTCCGGTGTTCAATTTCACCACGGGCAACCGCGCGGGGACGCGGCATCTGGCTGTCCCCGCCGAGGAAAAGCCGGTGTTCCTGTTTGAGGGAATACAGGCACTGTACCCGCCCGTGACGGCGCTGTTTGCCGACATCCCGTCCCGCAGCGTGTATATTTCGGCTTTGCACGGGCTGGAGGTAGCCGGCGAGATTTTTCCGCCGGTGGAGTTGCGCCTTCTGCGCCGGCTGGTGCGGGACGAGGCGGTACGGGACGCGACACCCGCCTTCACCCTGGCACTTTGGGAGAGTGTCCGTGCCAACGAGGAGACATCAATCCTCCCCTTTGCCAACGGATGCGACTATCTGATAGATTCCGCCATGCCGTTTGAACTGCATATGCTCAAGCCGTATCTGGAGCGCCTGTTCCGGGACTACCCCGTGACCGGTCGTCATGCCGTGCGGGCGGAGCATATCCTCGCGTCACTCCGCGCGGTGGAGGGCATCCCGTCCGCATACCTGCCCGCCGGTGCGCTGTACCGGGAATTTATCCCGATGTGTCTGGAAACCGACAGATAGCAGTCTGTAATCCTGCTTCCCTGCATACCCCCGCCCCCCTGCGCATACCATGAGGTAACGTTCTGCTGTCCGGAGGTGTGCCGTGAAGTCTGCTGTCAACCGCACCCGCGAGGGTGGAAAATTCCTCTCGGGGGTCAGTTTGCTGACGCTGTCTGCCGTGGCGGTCAAGGTGATCGGACTTGCCTACCGGATCCCCATGCTCCGGGTGCTTGGCACGGCGGGGATGGGGTATTTCAATACTGCCTATGAGGTGTACGCGCTCCTGTGCGTGCTGTCCACCGCCGGTTTGCCGGTTGCCATGTCGGTACTGCTCGCAGGCGGGGACGGCGCGCCTGCCTACCGGGCGCTGTCAAGGCGGATATACCGTGTTTCACTGGCGGTGTTCTGCACCATCGGTGTGCTGGGAACGGCGGCACTGTTGCTGCCTGCCCGTCTGTGGGCGGAGATGCTGGGCAATCCGGACGCGGCGGCGAGCATCCGGGCTGTGTCGCCCGCGGTGCTGGCGGTCTGCCTGGCAGGTGCGGCGCGTGGCTATTTCCAGGGGCTGTCGGGCATGAAGCCGAC
>ERZ779876.2689-NODE-2689-length-12241-cov-3.933284_pt1 | contig 12241 bp, 10 predicted proteins | sample MGYA00511068_ERZ779876 | MGnify/ENA primary metagenome ERZ779876 (study PRJEB29588, sample SAMEA1970858) | human gut metagenome | biome: human gut; feature: human-associated habitat; material: faeces | place: Denmark | collected 2008/2010 ...
TGCAGCAGCCTTTATATCCGTGATAAGAGAGATCTGCTTTTTGAAGTGACTTATTACAAAAAGAGAATCAATTTTGAGGTCTTTCATGTACTGACGGACGGAACCGGTGCCAGTGAATTTGTACGGGAGCTGGTGAAAAATTATCTGTATCTGGCACATCATGAGGATGGACTGGAGGATGTGGTTCTGTCAGAGTATTCGGAGAGCCTTTTCGATCAGGAAGCAGATGGATTTGAAAGATATTATTCCCGCCAGGCAGACCGCAAAAAGGAGAAAAAACCGGCAGCGCATCAGTTTCGCGGAAACCGGCGTGAGCTTGGAAGCCTGCAGACGACAGAGGCAGAAATTCCGGTCGAAGAACTGAGGCATCAGGCAAAGACTTATGGTGTATCGATGACGGTATTTCTGACTGCGGTATATCTGTGTGCGATTCACCGGACAATGACAAGACGGCAGGAAAGCAAGCCGGTTGTACTGATGGTTCCGGTAAATCTGCGTAATTTCTTTCCGACCAATACAATGCTCAATTTCTTCAACTGGATCGAACCGGGATATCATTTTCAGGGTGGAAAAGAAGAGTTCACAGATGTTGTGCAAAAAGTAAATGCATGCTTTAAAGAAGAACTGACAGCGGAAAAGATGGAGAAGCGGATGAACGAATACTTCGCCTTGCAGGTGCATCCAATCCTGAAATTTGCGCCGCTGGAACTGAAAAATGTCTGTATCAATATCGGGGCGAGGACGGCAGAAAGTGATGTGACCGCTATTTTTTCCAACATGGGAATCATCCGGATGCCGGAGAGCTACGAGCCGTATATCGCGCATTTTGGCGTTTTCACAAGTACGCCGAAGGTAGAACTTTGTATGTGTTCTTTTCGGGATAAGATTTATCTGGGATTTACGTCCAGATATGACTGTGATGCGATCAAGGACAACTTTTTCCAGATTCTGAAAGAGCAGGAAGTAAAGCCTGAGATCCTTGAAGTGGAGTATCCGGAAAGTGTGATGACAGAAGCGAAAGGAATGCAGATTTTCAAAATATTTACATTTCTTTGCATGATCGCGATTGTGGCGGCACTGGGAGTGGATTATAGCATTGATACGAATTTCCATCTGTCACTGTTTGTGTGCGGCGGTGCGTTCAGTATGTGGTTGGCGCTCGCAGTCGGTTTCTTCAAGCGGTACAATCTGCTGAAGAATGCCATGTGGCAGCTGATCATTGTGACAGTCGGCTGTATTATCTGGGACTGGCTGACCGGCTGGCATGGCTGGTCGATTGACTTTGTGCTTCCGGGAGTCAGTGGCTTGATTATGATTTCGATGCTGATCATATCGAGGGTGTATTACCGTCAGGCGAAGGACTATCTGGTGTACTTTGTGATGGCGGCGCTTTACGGAATGATCTTACCATTTATCTTTTTGCTGACTGGTAAGGTACGAATTGTATTTCCGTCTGTGATTTCAATTGGGATGGGCGTGCTGATGCTGATCGGACTGGTGCTTTTCAAGGGAAAAGAAATGCGTCAGGAAATGGAAAAGAATTTACATGTATAAATCGGTGGTGCCGCAAAATTATCTGGATTGATGATTTTGCGGCACCATATTTTTTGCATTTAAATATCTGACGAGTGCGGTGATCTGGATCAGAAGTTCTTCCTGATGCTTTGCATCGAGTTCTTTAAATAAAGAAAGAACTTGGAATTCAAAACGAAGCAAAGAAACAGAAGGATCCGGTTCACCAATTTCCAAAGCTTCATCTGCAGAGATGCCATACAGATTGGCAAGGGTTGCGAAAGTGGAGAGATCCGGCTCGGCAACGTTATTCTCATAACCGGACAGAGATTTTCTGTGGATACCGGTCAATTCCATCACTTGTTTCTGGGTATATTCTTTATTCTCACGGGCGTTTTTCAGAATTTTACCAATATCTTTCATGAAAATGTTCCCCCTTCAAACATAGTATAAGTTCATTATAAATGGTCAGAGCAGGAAAAAGCAATGACAATTTATTTTGATTTTTTATCGAGATAGTCTGCGAGAGATTGAAACTGAATCAAAAGCTCTTCCTGGTGGCTGGTGTCAAATTTTTGGAAAAGAGTAAGCATTTTTCATTCGCAGCGCGAAAGGGAAAAATGCGAGGGGGGGGGTAGAAGTCTTAATTCCTAATACTTCATCCGCAGAAAGTTGATATAAGCGGAGTAATCTGGCAAATGTGTCAAGATCTGGTTCAGCTACACTGTTCTCATAGCCGGACAGAGTCTTGCGGTTGATACCGGTCAGTTCTATTACTTTCTTCTGAGTATAAAAATTATCTTCACGTGCTGTCCGGAGAATTTCTCCTATATGTTCCATGGGCGATCGTCCTTTCGAAGATTTCATATATAATATAAGTGAAGTGGTATGTACTATTGCTATTATATAAGAAATAGACGTTAAAAAGAGTAGAATTCTTAGAAAAAGTACTAATAAATCAAAAAGTCTTAAAATTAAAGATACACATGTGCTATCATATTCAAACTTTAATCTCTAAACTTTAATTTTTCCGCCTATGATCTCTAACGAAATAGGAATTGTGAGACTTGCGGCGCCATATTTTTTGTATGCAAAAATCTGACAAGTGCGGTGATTTGAATCAGGAGTTCTTCCTGATGTTTGGGGTCAAGTTCTTTAAATAAAGAAAGAACCTGGAATTCACATTGAGGCAGAGAGTCGGAAGAAGCTTTTCCACCAATATCTAATACTTCATCGGCAGAAATACCATAGAGATTGGCAAGAGTCGCAAAGGTTGATAGATTTGGCTCGGCAACGTTGTTCTCTTAACCAGAAAGCGATTTCCTGTGGATGCCGGTTAATTCCATTACTTGTTTTGTGTATATTTTTTATTCTCACGGGCATATTTCAGAATCTTGCCAATGTCTTTCATGAAAACGGTTTCCTTTCAAATTTACTACTTTCTTATTATAAAGCACAAAGATAAGAAGACGCAATTTTGAAAACTATGGTTTTTTATCGAATTATTTATAAAGAATTTGCCTATTAAAATACTGAAAAATAGGGGAAATAACATTAAAAACCCACTATTATAGTGAAAATGTTAATAAAACATTTAATTGTTTTGAAAAAGAAAAGAAAAAAATAAAATGTTTTGAAAAAAGTATGTTAAAAAGACCAGGAAGTCCTAGAAAAAGAGATAATACTGTTGACTTCTTAAAAATTAAGACTTATAATAACCAAGATAGGATACGTATGCAAAAAAGCATATAATTTTTTAAGATGAGAAAGAGAGGAAATTAGAGATGAAAAAGAGAAGAGTACTTCATCAGGCATGTGCGTTCTCTGTCGCAGTAATGCTCGTTGGAGTAAATGCTGTACCGGTTGTTGCGGCTGATAACAATAGTTCTGCTACAACTGTTGCTACAGATGAAAAAGCATTTAACATTACAGTAACTTTCAATTACTGGGATTATGCAGTGGGTGCAGACGGACAACACTTTTTAACTAAAGAGATGACGAGCGGTGATACTATCACGCCACCAACACTTACTGTTGAAGAGGGATATGAGCTCAAGGGATGGACAATTAATGATAAGTTTTTTGATGCTACTGCCCAAATGAGTTATGAGGATATTGTAAGAGCTGCTGGTACTTCAGAGTTTGTAGCTATTCAAGCAGTTATTAAACCAGTAGAGATAAAGAAAACTGCTCATGTTGCTTTCAATGTTGATCCTGAAAAAGGAAAATTTACAGACCCGGCTGGAGCTAAAGTAGTAACTTATGATTTAGATGAAACTGACGGAGACGCGCATCCTATTCCGAAAGTGGAAGCAAAGAAGGGATATGAATTTACTGGATGGCATGTTAGTGGAGCTAATGAAGCAGATTGGTTACCAGAGTCAGAAACATTTTATGTTTCAGGATTAGCATTCTATGAAAAAGACAAGAATGATGGATATGTGACATTCGAGGCGACATTCAAAGAAAAAGAAGCTGCAGTAGAGAAAAAAGATGCTGAATTACGTGTACATTACGTTGATGTAAATTCAGACAATTATATTAAAGATAATATCCAGACCATTAAAAAGAATGGTAAAGTTGGAGAAAGCGCTGAGTTTACTGCAAAAGATCTTACAATTCCAAAAGGATACGAACTTGCAGATGATAAGTGGAGTACTTCTGTAGAATATGGTAAGGATGCAGATGTTAATGTTAATGTAAAAGCTAAAGAAGAACCAGCTGAAGAAAAAACAGTAGAAGTATATTTCAATATTATTGATTCAGAAAAAGGATCATTCCCGGATTATGCACCATCAACAGTTGTTTCTTTCAAAGGTATTGCTGCAGACACAGACCAGCAGTTTGAAATTCCGGCAGTAAAAGCAAATGATGGATACAAGTTTACTGGATGGAAAGTTGAAGGCGCTGAAACACAGAATTGGGATGCAGATGCTAAAACATTTGGTGTGACAGGACTTGCACATTTCCCAGAAGGATCTAATGTTGGTTATGTAACAATTACACCTGAATTTGAAAAAGTTGAAGAAACACCGGCTGTAGCAGTAGCAAATGCAACAGTTGTAATCGATTCAAACGAAGGATCATTCGAAGGATACGAAGGAACAACAGAACTTCATAACGAAAACCTTCAGGATAGCAAATACAACCTTGGATTCCTTCCGACAGTAGTAGCAAATGAAGGATATACATTCAAAGGCTGGAAAGTAACAAACAAAGCCGGCGAAGAAATCTACAACCTTGATGCAAATGCAACATCAATTTCATTCCCATACGGAGTAGCTGATGACTACACAGTAACAGCTGTTCTTGAAAAGAATGAAGAAGAAGTAGCAGTAGCAAATGCAACAGTTGTAATCGATTCAGTAGCAGGATCATTCGAAGGATACGAAGGAGCAACAGAACTTCATAACGAAAACCTTCAGGAAGCAGAATACAACCTTGGATTCCTTCCGACAGTAGTAGCAAATGAAGGATATACATTCAAAGGCTGGAAAGTAACAAACAAAGCCGGCGAAGAAATCTACAACCTTGATGCAAATGCAACATCAATTTCATTCCCATACGGAGTAGCTGATGACTACACAGTAACAGCTGTTCTTGAAAAGAATGAAACTCCAGTTGATCCGGATCAGCCATCAGTTGATCCTTCAAAACCAAGTACTCCAGAAGAAAAACCGGGTACTTCAATTGAAGAGAACAAGAAAGATGACAAAACATCTACAACAGTAGCAAAAGATGACAAAAAGACAAACAAGAAGGAATCTGCTAAGAAAGCAAATGAGCAAAAATCTGATACAGTTCAGACTGGTGATCATAGCAACGTATTCGTATACGTAGCAACACTTCTTATTGCAGGTGCTGCAGCAGTTGTAGCATTCTTCAGAAGAAGAAACGCATAATCTGGTCTTAGCAATAAGCACAGATGATGTGAATTTAATCAGGTGGCTGTGAGTTCTCTCACAGCTACCTGAAGTTTATAAAGGATATTTCTATATGAATAAGCATACGAATCTAACTATCGTAAAAAGACCAAAGAAAACTCATCGTGACCGCGGGACAGAGATAGGTTCTGTTCTTGTCATACTTCTTGCATGTGTGGTGATTGGTGGAGGTATTTATTTTGTACGGCAAAATTTGAATGGGGGAAAGAATACCACACAAAAAGTTGGCGATACAATTACCATCACACCACAGAAGTTAGACAAGACGCAGTTAAAAGCATTAATTGACAACACAGAATCTATTAATACAGAGACCTATACCGATGAATCCGTAAATGAGCTGAAAGCAGCTGTAGAGAAGGGAAATACACTTTTACGTGGGGTTCCCGGACAGGATGCAATCGAAGAAACGTATATGGAAATTGTTAACGCGATCCAGGGGTTGACCAAAAAAGACACGCAGTAATGCGTGTCTTTTTTTGTTCTATATTGAAGTAATGGAAGAACAATTAACCAACTGTTCTGTATTTTTTATCTACTACGTTAAGAAGCTCATATCCGTCTTCTGTTACGAGAACAAGGTCTTCGATACGTACACCGTATTTGCCTTCGATGTAGATTCCCGGTTCGATCGAAAAGATCATACCCGGTTCAGCTACGTTCTTGTTGATCGGGCTTACATCACCGTATTCATGGTCTTCCTGGCCGATGAAATGTCCAAGACGAATCTTCCAGTATTCTCCGTATCCTGCTTCGCCGATGAGATCTCTTGCCTGCGCATCGATATCACAGAAACGTACGCCTGGTTTGATGATGGCTTCTGCTTTCTCAACCGCTGTACGAACAAGGTCATGGATTGTGACCTGTTCTTCGTCTACGCTCTTGCAGTAGAAGGTTCTTGTCATATCTGAGCAATAACCGTTCCAGATGCATCCCATATCGATCAGAACGCATTCTCCGGCTTTCAAAGTTCTTGTCTCGCTTGGTGAGTGATGTTGGTCAGCAGCGTTAGCACCGAAGCATACGATCGTATCAAAGCTGAGTCCTGTTGCGCCTTCTTTGTAGTATTCTGCTTCAATGAAATCAGCAATCTGTTTTTCTGTCATGCCTTCTTTAATGTAGGCAGCAGCTCTTTCCATAACCATGTCATTGATTACAGATGCCTGTCTCATGATCTTGATTTCTTCTTCATTCTTAACAGCACGAACACCGTCTACACAGTCAGATCCCCATATCGTTTTCAGTTCCGGGCAGCGTTCCTGAAGCGGGATCAGGAAACGAGCAGGAAATGCTTTGTCGATACCGATTACGCCCTTGGTATCGATATGTTCTGTCAGAACCCCGATCTGATCATCCATATCACTGAACCATACTTCTTCAAATCCTGTATCAGATACATAATACAGATAGTTCAAGAACATGGTGTGCTTTCCGTTTGTACGAAGCAGCAGAGCGTACAATCTTTCCCCTGGATGTACCATGATGCCCGTTAAAAAGCGGATGCTGAGTGGATCAGATACAAGTAACTGATCGATTCCTTTTTTTTCCATTTTTTGCAATACGCGTTCCATTCTTTCGTTCATTGCTATAATGCTCCTCTCTTAAATACACTACACCAATCATAGCACATTACAGGCAAAATATGAAGAGAAAGCTGCCATCTATTTTTTAAAATATGTCTTACGAACAGTGCAGGATTTTTTTTGCATTTTCCACACGTTCTCTCGAAGGTGGATTGATCCCTTCGAGGGGATAATCAAGTCCCAGCTCTTTCCATTTGTAGGCACCAAGTGTGTGATAAGGCAGGATTTCCACTCTTTCTACATTATCAAGTGTCTGGATAAAATCATTTAACCGGTTTAAGTATTCATCATAGTCGCTGCGCTCCGGTACGAGCACATGGCGGATCCAGACAGGTTTTTTGATATCGGAGAGAAAGCGGATCATATCCAGAATGTTTTTATTTGTTTTTCCGGTCAGCTCTTTGTGAGATTTTTCATCGATATGCTTGATATCAACAAGAAGAAGATCGGTATACTGCATCAGCTCCTGGAATTTGGAGAAAAATGGTTCTTCTCTGGTAAAAGGACCGCCTGCAGTATCAATCGTTGTGTGAATACCTTTTGCCTTTGCTTTTTTGAAAAGATCCAGCAGAAAATCAATCTGAAGGAGAGGTTCTCCGCCGCTTACGGTGATTCCACCGCCATTTTTCCAGTAAGTGCGGTAACGCAGAGCCTGCGCAAGAAGCTCATCGGCACTGCGCCAGGTGGCGCCGTTTTTATCTGTCATATTCCAGGTGTCAGGGTTATGGCAGAACTGACATCTCAGTGGACATCCCTGAACAAATATAATAAAACGTACCCCAGGCCCGTCAACAGAACCAAAGCTTTCTGTAGAGTGAATAAGTCCTTTGATTTGAGTCATATGAAAATCTCCTTTTTCATTGTGTGATTGGAAAACTGCGGATCAGGCAGAGTCTTTTAAATGCCTTAGTATGCAGGAAAAGCTGCCAGCAGCATCTCTGTATGTGCCGAAAGTCATGCACTTTAAAATGCATGACTTCCAGCATAACGATATGTTTGGCAAAAGAGTGTAAGTTCGGTAATTACATACGATCGTGGCAGGTTCTTGCGATTACATCGAGCTGCTGTTCGCGTGTAAGGTCGATGAACTTAACCGCATATCCTGATACACGGATCGTAAAGTTTGCGTATTCTTCTTTTTCCGGATGTTCCATAGCGTCAAGAAGTTTTTCTGTTCCGAATACGTTGACGTTCAGATGGTGAGCACCCTGTGAGAAGTATCCGTCCATAACATTTACCAGGTTGTTAATGCGCTCCTCCGGAGTATGTCCGATTGCATCCGGGTTGATGGTCTGGGTGTTAGAGATTCCGTCAAGTGCCCATTCGTAAGGCAGCTTGGCAACGGAGTTCAGGGAAGCAAGAAGTCCGTTCTGTTCTGCACCGTAGCTCGGGTTTGCTCCAGGTGAAAGCGGTGCGCCTGCTTTTCTTCCGTCCGGAAGAGCACCGGTAGCTTTTCCATATACAACGTTTGAGGTAATGGTAAGGATAGAAGTTGTCGGTTCGGATTCACGGTAGGTGTGATGCTTTTTCAGTTTCTTCATAAATGTCTGAAGAAGCCATACTGCGATATCATCTGCGCGGTCATCATCATTTCCGTATTTCGGGAAATCACCGGTTGTCTCGAAATCTACAACGAGTCCGTTTTCGTCACGGATTGTTTTCACTTTTGCGTATTTGATCGCACTTAAGGAGTCAACTACATGAGAGAATCCTGCGATACCTGTTGCAAATGTACGACGTACATCGGTATCGATCAGTGCCATCTGAGATGCTTCATAGTAGTATTTGTCATGCATGTACTGGATCAGGTTCAGTACGTTTACATACAGTCCAGCGAGCCACTCCATCATCTTGTCGTATTTAGCCATTACTTCATCATAATCAAGGTATTCAGAAGTGATCGGTGTGTAAGCCGGTCCTACCTGATCTTTTGACTTGCAGTCGACACCACCGTTGATCGCGTAAAGAAGGCATTTTGCAAGGTTTGCTCTTGCTCCGAAAAACTGCATTTCTTTACCTGTCTGTGTTGCAGATACGCAGCAGCAGATAGAATAGTCATCGCCCCATACCGGACGCATTGCATCATCATTTTCATACTGGATAGAACTTGTTTCAATAGAAATATGTGAAGCGTAGTCCTTGAAGTTCTTCGGAAGACGTTCTGTGTAAAGTACAGTCAGGTTCGGTTCCGGAGACGGTCCCATGTTTTCCAGGGTGTGCAGGAAACGGTAGTCTGTCTTTGTTACCATAGAACGTCCGTCCTGTCCCATTCCGCCGACTTCCAGTGTAGCCCAAACCGGGTCACCAGAGAAGAGCTGGTTGTAAGATGGGATACGTGCGAACTTAACCATACGGAATTTCATTGTCATATGGTCAACTAATTCCTGAGCTTCTTCTTCGGTAAGGATTCCTGCTTCCATATCTCTCTTGATGTAGATATCAAGGAAGGTAGATACACGTCCGACGCTCATGGCAGCTCCGTTCTGAGTCTTGATTGCTGCAAGGTATCCGAAGTACAGCCACTGGAATGCTTCTTTTGCATTTTTTGCCGGCTCGGAAATGTCGAATCCGTAGATAGCAGCCATTTCTTTCATACCCTTGAGGGCACGGATCTGTTCTGCAAGTTCTTCTCGCTGACGGATGACATTGTCACGCATGGATCCGTATCCGCAGTTTGCGAGATCATCCTGCTTCATAGCAATCAGAAGATCGATGCCGTAAAGAGCAACACGACGGTAGTCACCGACGATACGTCCACGTCCGTAAGTATCCGGAAGCCCTGTAAGGATCTTATTGTGACGTGCTTTTTTCATTTCCGGAGTATAGGCATCAAATACTGCCTGGTTATGTGTTTTATGATAATCTGTAAAGATTTTATGAAATTTCGGGTTTGGTTCATATCCGTAAGTTTTGCATGCTTCCTCAGCCATTTTGATTCCGCCGTATGGCATAAATGCACGTTTCAGAGGTTTGTCAGTCTGAAGCCCCACAACCTGTTCTTTATCTTTCAGTTCTTCGCAGATATAACCTGGACCGTAAGCGGTAAGAGAAGATACCACTTCTGTTTCCATATCCAGAACGCCGCCTTTTGCACGTTCTTCTTTCTGGAGTTCCTGAAGCTTGCCCCAGAGCTGGTTTGTTGCTTCGGTCGGGTCTGCAAGGAATGAAGAATCTCCCTCGTAAGGTGTGTAGTTGTTCTGGATAAAATCACGAACGTTGATTTCTTCTTTCCAGAGTCTTCCTTCAAATCCCTGCCATTGTTCTTTCTGCATCATTTGGTTATTCCTCCTTCTTGTGGGTGAGCCATAGTACCTATGACCCGGTTATTATACACTATGTTGCTGCGGTTTATGCCCGGAAAGTTCTGGCAAATTCCAGACATATGAAAAGGTTCAGCCAGAAGAACCGATGGATGTTTACGCCTTTTATATAGCCCTGATTTATGATAATCTTATAAAAATGCGTAAAAAAAGCCGGCATCTGAGCTGAATCGCCCAGACGGTCGGCTAAATAATCAAATCCTCATATTTCCCTGTGGTTCATTCCACTTCCGTCAGTCATATGAGCAACTTTAATTTAACAAATTGCTATATAAATGTCAATGACAAAATTGTTTTTTTGAAAAAACATAATAATGATGTGAATGTCAATAAGTATAAACACCGAGAAAAGCTTAACATTTATCAAGAAATCTCTCAATCGAATTGAGGCATGTACCTGGAATAGAATATAAAAAAATGTTAAAAAAATATCAAGCATCTATTGAATTCTGTTTTTTAGAGGATTATAATAAAAACATCAGGTGATTTACAAAATAAAGGAGGATTTTTATCATGGCAAGAAAAGTTGTTTTAGCAGGAGCATGTCGTACAGCAATCGGTGTAATGGGCGGACAGTTTGCAAATACATCGGCTGTAGAACTTGGAACGATCGTAATCAAAGAAGCTCTCAAAAGAGCGGGCGTTTCTCCGGATCAGGTTGACGAAGTGTATATGGGAAATGTTATCCAGGCTGGCAACGGACAGAACCCGGCACGTCAGGCAGCTGTATATGCAGGAATCCCGAATGAAGTACCGGCAACAACTATCAACGTACTTTGTGGATCCGGTCTTCACTGTGTAAACCTTGCAGCGAAGCTGATCGCAGCTGGAGATGCAGATATCATCGTTGCAGGTGGTATGGAAAATATGACAATGGCTCCGTACATGTTGAGAAACGGACGTTATGGATATCGTATGGGAAATGCGACAATCGAAGATGCTATGATCAAGGATGGTCTGACCGACGCATTCCATAATTATCACATGGGAATCACAGCAGAAAATATCTGCGAACAGTGGGGACTTACAAGAGAAGAACTGGATGAATTTGCAGCATGGTCTCAGAACAAATGTGAAAAAGCAATGGCAGAAGGTAAATTTAAAGACGAGATTGTTCCGGTCGAAGTGAAGAAGAAAAAAGAAACGATTCTTGTAGATACAGATGAAGGTCCTCGTAAAGGAATCACAAAAGAAGGTCTTGCAAAACTTCGTCCTGCATTTAAGAAAGACGGTATGGTTACAGCAGGTAACGCATCCGGAATCAATGATGGCGCAGCTGCACTTATTGTTATGAGCGAAGAAAAAGCAAAAGAGCTTGGTGTAACACCTATGGCAACATGGATCGGCGGAGAACTCGCAGGATGTGATCCGGCAATCATGGGAATCGGACCGGTTTATTCAACACGTAAGGTTATGAAGAAGCTGGGAATGGAGATCGGAGATTTTGATCTGATCGAAGCAAACGAAGCATTTGCAGCACAGTCAGTAGCAGTTGGAAAAGATCTTGGATTTGACCTTAGTAAGCTGAATGTCAATGGTGGAGCAATTGCTCTCGGACATCCGGTTGGCTGCTCAGGTGCAAGAATCCTTGTAAGCTTGTTGTATGAGATGCAGAAAGAAGATGTACATACAGGACTTGCAACACTTTGTGTTGGTGGCGGAATGGGATGCTCTGCTGTAGTTAAAAGAGATTAGGGATAGAAAAAAAGGGTGGATACTTTTTTAGTGTCTGCTCTTTTTTTGAATAATTTAGGTTGTGTTGATAAATTGGGCAAAAGATAATGCGTCTATTCTAGTTGTGCAAACCATTCCGATGAACCCCCTAAAGCGAAAATCGTGTTTAGCAGAGGCTTCCACGATTTTTGGGTTTCATCTCCATTGC
>ERZ779876.2700-NODE-2700-length-12180-cov-5.398351_pt1 | contig 12180 bp, 8 predicted proteins | sample MGYA00511068_ERZ779876 | MGnify/ENA primary metagenome ERZ779876 (study PRJEB29588, sample SAMEA1970858) | human gut metagenome | biome: human gut; feature: human-associated habitat; material: faeces | place: Denmark | collected 2008/2010 ...
GGCTTCGTTTTCTGCTGGAGTTCCATACGAAAGAGCGCGGGCAAAGCCTGCGGGCGGCATTGGGTGACGCGGGGCTTTCTGCGCCGCTTCCGCACGTAACAATGCGTAGAAAAGCCGCAACCGCGTTGGGCGCGAGCGCAGAAGAAATGCAAAGTGCGCAAATCGCGGGAACGCTGAGAGTCGGACTTGGCGGCGCAGATTTAACCGGGGCGAAATCTTTTCGGTTTTTACTGCAATCATCGAGCGCGATTCGGTTGAAATTCGGTTTTATCGATAAATCGGGCACGGCGTATCTCATCAAAAAGCAGTTTTCCAAAACAGAAAACGGCGATACGGCTACGATAGATCGGGTTACATATTACAACTATTCTATGGGAAAAATCCGTGATACCAGAGCCAACGGACAGGATACTGATTTGAATTATATAGGCGTGCGTTTTAACGATACGGGTAATTGGGGCGCTTCGTATGTGGATATTTCGAAAGAAGCGTTCGTAAACGCACTTTCTTATAAAATGAGCAACGGCGTAGCGTTTGGGCACGGATATTCGAAAGGCGATGAAAACGCTGTAATCGATTGGAGTAATATCGATTCGATGTTTATAGAAATGGTGAATTACGCTTCGTTTCAATCGAACGTGAATTTTTATAATTTACAGGCAGTTTCTGCAAACGGGGTAAGCGCAGTGGTGAACGCGGCGAATTTTAAAAAGATTGAAAAGCCCGCGTACAACGCCGAAAATTCGGGGTACGAGTTAAACGATTATTCGTTCGGCACCCGCCCTACGCTTCCAAACGAAAGTCTTTCAACATATTTTGACGATTGTCTGTATTCTCCCGAAAGTTATTACGAATTTAGCAAGGGCGGCGAAATTTGGGCGAGCGACGGCACGGCGCAAAATCTGACGGGGTACAATGCGATTTCGTATTATGTAGACAATACCGTCGTCGGCGAAGCGGCTACGGAAATCGATTGGCAATTTGTAGTAAAAGACGCGAATGATACCAACTATTACGGCGCAGGCGCGGGAATACGTATTCCCGACGGCGGCGAGGCGCAGGAATTACAGGCAGACGTGCAGAAAATTCCCGCGGGCTTCAAAGGGCAAATCGTAATTCCGTTTACTTCGCTTAAAATAGAAGATTCCAAACTTGCGGGCATAAAACGTACGCTTGTGAAATTGCCTACGAGCGGTATTGCAAGCGGGGTGACATATAAGTTAGAAGTTGACAATATCAATTATATTTCGAATTACGAAACGTATCGTGCGGCGGCACAGAAGAGCGCGGTGCGCGAGGAGGTAACTACGTTTTGCGAAAGTTTTGCAATGACGGACGGCGCTGCGTTACGCGTGAAGAAGGGCGATTACGGTTTGCGCTTTATGGTGAATCTTTCCGCGAACGCTTACGCGGCTTTGAAAACCGCGGCGGAAAACGCGGGCGTTTCGATAGAACTCGGCGCGATTTTGGCTTCCGACGATTCTTTAAACGGCGCGGCGTTGACGAAGGATAATAAGGAAATGTCTTTGATTGTGGGCAAGTGGAATAAAGAAAACGAAAGCTTTTTCGCAACGCTCGGCTACGATAAAATTCAAGGCAAGGAAGGAGTGAATTACACGGTGCGCGGCTACCTTACGCTGACGTTTGCGGACGGTTCGTCGCAGACGGTGTATACGGAATATTCCTTGCCTGAGAACGGCGAGAAAAAAGCGGGCGGAGCGATTTCGCGTTCGCTGAAACAGGTGGCGGAAGCGGTGAGTCTGAACGAAAATTTCGAAAAAGAGTTTGCGGATAAGAGCGACGCGGGCAAGGCTTACGCGCGGGAAGTGCTGGAACAGATTCTCGGCGTGGCGAACGCGTGAGCGGGGAGGTGAAAACAATGAAATTATATGAAAAAGCAAAAATCGAAACGGTGGATTTTTTCGAGGAAGTTGTGAGGACTTCCGGCGAGGAATTTACGGGAGATAACGAAAAAGACAATATGTTTCAATCGGTGCCGAAGCAGTTTTGATTGAGTTTATTTGCAAGCAAACAAAAAGCTTTCTTGCAACAAGCATAAACTTGCTTGTTGCAAGAACACGGAGGAAAGAATGGAACGGAAACAAAACAGAAAAATTGCGGCGTTGATAGCGGGCGCGCTGTTTGCCGTAAGCGGCTTGACGGGCGTTGCGAACGCGACGCGGATTGGGTGCGGAAACTCTTTTACGGCGTACGGCGCGGCGGCGGAAGAAGCGGCTACTCTTCAGGACAAAAATCTGGCTATCGCAAATTCTACGTCGTTCGACGGTGTGCGCGTGAGTATAACGGGGCAAGTAGAATCGGATGCGGCTGCGGAGGCGTATGCGCGGAGGACGGTGTTGTACGCAGGAATCGGCGAGGGCGACAGGGATTTATCGGAAGCGGAAAGCATTTCGGTAAAGCTTAAATTCGTGACGGCGAATTCAAACCGTATATTCATCGTGTTGGCGGACGGAACGGGCAATACGGCGGTGAGCAAGTTTTATGTAACCCTCCCGAAAGACGGCAAGCCGCTCGGCTCGAAATTTTACGACGAAAGCGGTGCGGAAGTGAGTCTGACGGAGGCGAGCGGCAGCGCGTGGGAAGGCGTGACGGCGAAAAATGCGGGCACGGCGGGAACGCTTGTTTGTGCGAAAGACGGATTTTACACGGCGGAAAGCATGTGGAGCGACAACGCGGCGGCAGTCACGAACAAAAACGAATACGGCATTGCGGATAAAACGGTAACGCCGAGCGGGACGTTCGATTGGAGCGACGTGCGGCGGGTAATGGTTTCGGTTGTGGTATGGAACGTAAACACGCTTGATATCGGGGATATTTCGGCAGAATACGCGGACGGCGGAAAAAAGACGCTTTTCGACGCTTCGGAAAGCGAAAGAAAAACGGCTGCGGAGATTTCTGCTCTCGGAAAAGACGAATGGGCGTTTGCGCCAAGGCTGAATTACATAGAAGCGTGGCAGAACGACAAAGGCGGCGTATTTGAAAATTTGGGCAAAGAGAACGTTACGATCACGGCGGCGTACGCGGCGGAAAATTCGATCGTTCTCGGCAGAAAAACGGCGGCGGAAGGAACTGCCGCGCCGAGCTATGACGTGTGGCAGAAAATCGTAACGGAGAGCGGGAACGAATACGGCGACGTTTCGGGGTACGAAGCGTTTGCGTTCGACCTTGATTCGACTTCCTTGAAAAGCGACGGCAAAATCGAATTCGAACTGCGCGTGCGCGATGAGGGCGGCGCGACGATTTCTTACCGCGGGTACGGCAACGGCACGACTTCGGAGAATTATTTCCATTTGATTGACGGCGAAGGAACGATGCGGACAAATTCCGCGATGGGCAAAGGCGGAAACATTATTCCGAAAGGCTTTAACGGATCGTATCTTGTGCCGTTCGGCGCGTTTCAGCGGACGGTGAAAAACGACGACGGCGAAAATACCGTGGTAAGACCGACGGAAGAGGAACTGAAAAGCGCGATCAGTCTGTTAATCGTGTTTTCGGCGAGCGACTACGAGGGCAGCGAAACGGTGAGCATCGGGAACATGAAGCTGATCGACGAATTTTCGGCGCAAATTCCGTTGTATGCGGTGAATAACGAACTGCGTTCGATGCGCTCGAAGATTAACGACGATAATTACGAAACGCAGAAAAACCTTGTGCAAAAGGCGGAGTCCGGATATGAAAATCTGACGGCGGAGCAAAAGGGACTTGTAAAAAATTACGAAAAACTTGCCGAAACGAAAGCGGCGGTGGCGGCGTACGGCGTGTCGCTGACCGAGCGGAAAATCGACGGTCTTGAAACGGAGATTTCAGGCGAAAACTATAAGGCGGCGAAGCGCGCGTATGCGGCAGTATTCAAACAATACGAGGCGCTCGGATCGGACAAAGCGAAAGTGAAGAACGCGGAAAAACTTTCTGCGGCGGCGGAGGCGATAGAAACGTACGAGGCGGGAACGGTGAGCGAAAAAATGAACGCTTTGCCCACGGCCGTGGACGGCGAAACGATAGCGCGCACGCGGCAGGCGATCGACGAAGCGAAAAACGCATATGACGAGCTTTCGGAGGGCGCGAAGAAGAAAGTGACGGGCTTGGATAAACTTTCGGCTGCGGAAAACGCGGTGAACGAGTACGACGCCGCGCCCGTATCGGCGATGCTTGCCGCGCTTACGGAAAGCGTGACGGCGGACAATTACGAAGCGGCGAAAGCAGCGTTTAAAGAGGCGCAGGAGGCCTATGCGGCTTTGAGCGCGGGAGCGCAAGATAAAGTGCAAAACACCGAAAAATTCGCGGCGGCGAAAGGCGCGATAGAGGCGTATGAAAAGTCGCTTAAAAAGAAGGGGTGCGGCGGCGAAATTACGACTTCGGCAGCTGTTTTAGCGGCGACTTCGGCGGCTGTTGCGGTTGCGGCGTTCGCTAAAAGAAAGAAAAAGCATAATGCGGAGGAAGACGAGCGGAAATGACGGAAAAGGAAGCGTCAGCCGGGCGGACAAACGAACCGACGGCGTATCGAAGTGCAAAACCGCAAGGCGGCGCGGCGAAAAAAAGAGAGCGAAAACGGACAATCAGCTTTTTATTATGGCTCTTGCGGGAGCGGTGTTTCTGTTTGTTTTTTCGTATCTTCCGATGACGGGAATTTTGCTTGCGTTTCGCGATGCGGACAACGTGATCGATGTATTCGACGCGATTTTTCACTCGGCATGGGCGGGCAGGCACGGTTTTGAAAATTTTTATTATCTTTTAACGGACGATCGGCTGTACCCCGTATTGATGAATACGGTGGTGTATAATTTGATTCGTATAGCGATTACGATGCCGATTCCGATGATTCTTGCCATACTCTTTAACGAGGTGCGCGCGCCGAAATTGAAAAAGACGATGCATTTGTTTTCGTGTTTGCCGCATTTTGTTTCTTCGGTGGTATACGTGGGTATTGTATTTTCGATGACGAACATGCAAACGGGCGTGATCAACGATTTACTGAAAGGGATGGGCGTGATTGAAAAGAGTATCAATTTCAAGGGCGATCCCTCGTACAGTTGGGCGATGAAAATTGTTTCGGCGATTTTGAAGGAGTCAGGCTGGGGTACGATTATTTACATGGCGGCGATGACGAACGTGGACACGGGTTTGTACGACGCCGCGGAAATCGACGGGGCGAATCGATTCTGGAAGGCGCGCGCCGTATCGCTGCCCGCGATGTTGCCGTTGTTTTCTTTGAATCTGGTACTTGCCGTATCGGGAATTTTAACGAACGACGCAGGCGAGGCGTTGCTTTGGCAGACGCAGAGTAACTTGACGAAAACGGAAATGTTCGATACGTTTATTTTGAAAAACGGCATCAACGAAATGCTGTATTCGTACGCCACGGCGGCAGGACTTTTTAAATCGTTGGTTGGCACGGCGTTAATTGTGGGAACGAATTTCGTTTCCAAAAAAATCAACGGCGAGGGGGTGGTTTTCTGATGAACGTACTAAACGAAACGTTCGGCGCGGAAGAGGAAGAAGTTGCGGAAAAAACCGCAGAAAAAATCGCCGCCCCGAAAAAGAAGAAATCGCGTTTGCATAAGAACACTCCCGGAGATATTGCGATTATCGCGTGTTTATTGATTTTCTCGGCTTTAACGTTTTATCCGTTGTGGTACGTGTTGATCGGCTCGGTTTCGGACGGGCAGGATTATCTGAAAGGCGGCGTGTATTTTTTGCCGAGAATTTTTACGTTTGAAAGCTACAAAACGATTTTTGCGAACGAGCGGATTTGGAACGGGCTTGTAATCACGTTGTTGCGGTGCGCCGTAGGACCGGTGAGTTCGGTGCTTTTTACTTCGTTTGTGGCGTACGGGATGAGTCGCAAAAATTTGCGATGGCGGAAATTTTTTAACGTATGGGCGTTGATCCCGATGTTCTTCGGCGGCGGATTGATTCCGTATTATTTGCTTTGTAAAATGTTGGGACTTTTAAATACGTTTGCGATTTACATTATTCCCGGAATGTACAGCGTGTACAATATGATTTTGATCCGTTCCTTTTTTAAGAGTACGCCCGAGGAATTGCATGAGGCGGCGGTGCTTGACGGCGCGGGGGAATTCCGCATTTATTTTCAGCTGATGATTCCCTTGTGCATGCCCGTTCTGATTACGATTTTTATGTGGAGTTTTATCGGGCATTGGAACGATTATCTTACTTCTATGTTGTATTGTCCGCAACGCCCCGATCTCGATTCGTTGCAATACGTGCTCAGGCAAATCATTGCGGCGGCGGACGCGGGCAGCTTCGATTCGGTACTCAGCGTATCGGGCAAGGCGACAAGCGAAACGATTTCGTACGCGGCGATGACCTTCGGTGCTTTGCCGCTGATCGTGATCTTTCCGTTTGTGCAGAAATATTTGACGCAAGGCGTATATGTGGGCTCTTTAAAGGGCTGAAAATCGAGTAAGGAGAAAAGCAGAGATGAAAAGCAAAAAGACATTAGCCGTTTTATTGGCGGCGGTATCGGTTTCAGGCGCGGCTTTCGGTGCGGGGTGTTCGAAAAAATCGACGAAATGGCAATATCCCGATCGGGCGGATACTGTGCTTGCCGAGGGCGAAAAATCGTGGGAAAAGTGGAAAGAGGAATGTCCCGAAGGGTTGGAAATCAACTGGTTTACGAATGTGTATATGGACATCAACAAAAAAAGCGTGGTAACGAAAGCGATTAAGGAAAAAACGGGGATTACCGTGAATTTCGACTCGGCGCTCGGCAGCACGGCGGATAAACTTTCCGTAATGATTTCTTCGGATACTTTGCCCGACGTGATTACCGTGGAAAAGAGCGACGAGCGGTTTATTCAACTTGCAGATCAAGGGTATCTTTTTCCGTTGAACGGGCTTTCGGGGAAGTGGGCTCCCGACCTCGATTTTATGGGCATGCAGCAGACGTTGACAGACGGTAATATTTACGGGTTGCCTTCGTTTTATTATTCTTCCACTTCCGCGGGGAAGTTGCAGACGAACGGCGGCATGATGGTGCGCAAAGACTGGTTTGATGCGTACATGGAGTACGTGCAGGATAATATCGCCGAATCGGAGCAGAAAGCGTGGGATATTACCACGCCCGACGGATGCGTTAAGGCGATGAAATGGGTGCGCGACAACTGTTTGACGAGCGCGGAGAAGGATACGTATCAAGGGTTTATGCTCGATCCGTTCGATACTTCGAAAAACAACGGCAATCAGGGCATTGCGTGGCTTTGCCAATATTTTGCCGTGCCGTTCGAAACGGAGGACGGAAAGTATACAGACGGCATAGACATGCCCGAATACCTGGATATGATGAAATGGCTGAACGAATTGTACCGCGAAGGACTTTTGACGGACGAGGCGATTTCGGCGAATACGCAGGCGGAAGTGGGGCGTAAAATCGCGAACGGCGAAGTGTTTATTACTTCTTGTTCTCCGCAGGACTACCCCACTTATTTGAAAGCGGCGGCGTTTCCGAAGAGCGGCAAGAGCGTCGAATACATGTCGTTTACGGTGAAAAATTCGAACGGCGACGATCCCGTACTCGGCGATATTGCAGGCACGGGGTACGCGGTGAACTGCATTACGAAAAACGCTTCCCGCCCCGACATCATCATTAAACTTTTCGATTATCTGTGGAGCGACGAGGGACAGATGCTGTGCGGATACGGGTTAGAGGGAAACGCGGACGAAAACGGCAACATTATCTCGCTTGCGGATTCCGATTTCGCGGGAAAATTTACCGCCGCCGACGCCACCTGGTACAAAACGGAAAGCGGCGAGATCAGGCGCTCGCAAAACTATCTCGATCTTGTTAAAACGGAGGGCGTTTCCGACGCGCAACTTGAAAGCAATCAGGCGCGGTTGAAAGAGTTGGGCTTGAACGAGTGGCAACTTTTCCGTCGTCCGCAGTATTTCGATACGCTGAACACGGGCAGGAAGCAGGCAACGAAAGAGAACGCGTATGTGAACAACATGAAGCTGCCTCTGACGATTTATTCTTCGGACGCGTATATGATTACGGGGGGACTCATCGATCCGACGAGAAGCGATTACAGCGAGCTTGTGAAGATCGATAACCAAATGAATACGATCTGGTCGCAGAGCGTACTGAGTATGATTCAGGCGAAAAGCCCGGAAGAGGTGGAAACGGTATTCAAAAACGGCAGAAAGCGACTGACGAGCAAGGGGCACGACAAGCTGTTCGACGCGCGCGCCGAGGTGTACGCGCAAAAGAAGAGTTCGCGAGGCATTGCCTGGGGGTATCCGCACCGCGATCCGAATTATAAAAACGCCGTGATTTCCGAGTATTATACATGGGAAAGAAACGGAAAAACTTACCGCGATATTTTCGGGGCGATCGGCGACGTGAGTTATTATATCGATTACGAGTTGATCGGATAAAGGAGAAACGCGATGCAAGGAAGAATGAGAAGAATATTTTGCGCTTTTCTTTCGGCGGCGGTGTGCGGGGGCGTTTTCGGAGCGTGTGCGAAAAAATTGCCGACGCCCGATAACGGCGGCAACGGGAACAAACAAGAGGAAGTTACGGATAATCCCGAAGAGATTAAAAACGCTTCGGCGTTCGACGCGGTGCGGATTACGCAGAATTTCGGCGGAAAGCACGGCGAGGATGAGAGAATGCCCGCCTTTCATGCCAAAGGCATGGCTTCGGGCGTGGTTTGTTTGAACATCGGCGTGGAATACGGCGACTGGAGCGAAGCGAGCGCGGTGAGAATTCGTATGACTTCGCGCGATAACGGCAGTTACGGACCGGACAACAACACAGGCAACGATATATCTTTCGGATTCGGCGGTGAGAGTACGTCCGGCTCGGGAAAAACCGTAACGGTGATGAACAAGTTGCGCGGCGATATTAAATTTACCTATCCGAACGGGCAAAACTGGAAAATGCTGTATTATCCGTATGCGCACATGCCGTCTTTCAACGTGGCGCGCACGTTTACGGGATGCGTCCAGTTTTTGCTGAACGAGGATACGTTCGGCGAGCCGTACAGATTCGGCAGCGACGAGAAAGACTGTATATTCAATACCGTGGGAGAGCCCGCGGGGGCTACGGCGGATCTCGGCAACGTGAAATTCGTATACGTGTGCTACGACGCGTTTTATCTGAAAGGCCGAATCCACGATTTCGGAAATGTGGAGATTCTTGTAAACGGCAAATGGAAAACCGTTGCGGACATGAGCAAGGCGAAGATCACAGAAAAGGGAGAAAACCAAACTTGGTACGAGGCGGTATCGGGGCTGAAAGCGAACGAAGTGATGCTCGATCCGTTTTTTACGGATTCGTTTGAATTAAGCACAGATGCGTTTTCGATGGAGAAACAGGCGCCGGTGGCATGTGAAGTTCACCCCGACAACAACGGAGACCGGCACTGCGACAGGTGCTTTGAAACGTTAACGCATTTCGGTTGGGACCTGAACGGCGACGGCATTTGCGATGATTGCAAGGGCGAACTTTGCGCCGAGTGCAAAGACGTAAATCTCGACGGTATTTGCGATATTTGCAAACACCTTATGGAAGATCCCGAAGAGATTGCGTAAATTGCGGGAGGAGGTATTATGAAAAGAATTGTATATTGCGCGATGAGCGCGATGCTTTTGGCGGCATTCGCTTGTTCGGCGGCGTGCAAGGAAAAAGAAAAAACACCCGTCGTTGAAATTCCCGAGGGATATACGCGGGAAAACGGCGAGAATATGTTCTGGGAAAAAGAGGACGTCGTAAAAGACGGAACGGTTGTGCCGAACGTAGGCATACGCATTTACAACTATGCGCCGAGCATTTTCGAAGAAGACGAGAATACCCGCCATGCCTATTATTGTTCCAACAAATATACGGTGGGAAACGATCCGCAAAAGGGGAGCATCAACGCGGACGGAAACGCGCAGATTACCGACTACATCGCGTACCGCAAGGGCGTGAAATTGGAGGACGGTAATTGGTATTGGAGCGAAAAATCGTACGTGCTTTCGCCGTTGAAAGGATCCGAAACGGAAGGCAAGCACATCTGCGATCCAAACGTGATTAAAGGTGAATTTACTTACAACGGCGAAACGTACCCTTATCTGATGGCATATCTTGCCGAGGGGTTCACGGAGTATGTGAACGAATTTAACAACATTTCGCTTGCCGTGGCGAAAGCCCCCGAGGGGCCTTGGAAGCGGTGCGGCGAAATCAACCCTTTAAAAAAATACACTTCCGACGAATACCCCGAGGAGTGGAACGACAGAAAGTTGCATCCCGAAGCGTATCTTTGGGGGTGGGGGCAAGCTTCGATGGTCAGCGTAGATAAAAAGGGCAGAGTGATGATGGCTTATTCTTCCATTCGCCCGTTTGCTTCGGACGGAGAGAATTGGCGGCAAACCACGATGACTACGATCGACCGCTACGATTTTTCGAATCTTAACGATATTAAAAAAGAAGACGAACTTTTGATGATGCCGATTGAAGGCATAATGCGCGGAGGGTATCAGACTACGGTGGTATCGAACGGCGATTTTGCCTATGAGCCGAAAAATAACAGAATGTACATGATTACCGACGGCAAATATGACGATACTACGGGCAAAGCCGCAGGCGCGCCGCTTTCCTGGATAGATAACGTCGGAAGCGAGCCCGGGGACGTGTTTAAAAATATTGCCGACAGGGCAGCCGCGCCTAAGTGGTCGAACGTGACGGGCGTATCGGGCGAGGATTCGCTGAATAATATCGCCTCTCACAATACGGCGATCATCCGCGACGCATACGGGTGGCTGAAAACTTCGGAAAAGATAGAAGTGGCGATTACGGGCTCGTGCGTGGCGGGCAATATTTACAAGGTACACCCCGAATCGACGAAGAACGATCCTAACGCTTCGCTTTGGTCGTTCAGAATTTTAAGAAAAACGGTAACGTTGTAAGGACGAAAAGAAGGACAGATATGAATAAAACAAAGGAAACAAAACAAATTATTTTCGATACGGATATAGGCATGGACTGCGACGATGCGGCGGCGCTCGGCATTTTGTTGAACGCGCATAAACGCGGAGAGTGTGAAATTCTTGCGATTACGGCGAGTACGGGGCGCGAGGGCGCAACGGCGACGGTGAACGCGATTTGCGATTATTACGGCGTAAACGGCATACCCGTGGGCCGAATGAAACGCATGCTGCGGTGCGACGGCGTGAACAATTACGCGCGTGCGGTGATGGAAAAATACGGAACGGAGGACGTGGAAACGGACGCCGTGCCGTTGCTCAGAAAAACGCTTGCCGAGGCGGCGGGAAAAGTATCGGTGATTGCCGTAGGTCCGCTTTCCAACCTTGAAGAGCTTTTAAAAAGCAAGGCAGACGAATTTTCGCCGCTTTGCGGGGCGGATCTCGTGAAGCAAAAAGTGGATAAACTGTACGTGATGATCGGATCTTTTCCGCAGAATTTCGACGGAAAACGCTTCCGCGAGTGGAACTTATTGCAAGACGTGCCTGCGGCGCGGTACGTGATTGAAAATTGGAGTACAAAAAAGGTGTATTTACCGTTCGAGATCGGCGCGGCGGTTTTCACCGAAATGGGACAAAACGAAAACCCCGTGTGGTACTCGATGAAAAATTTTGCGATCGCGAACGGCGTAGATATTTCGAACGGCTACCGCCGCGAAAGTTGGGATCCCGTGACGTGCATGATCGCGCTTAACGAGAACAATCCGCTTTTTATCTACTCGCCCGAGGGCACGGTGACGGTGGACGGGGATTGTGTGACGCTGTTTGAAGAAAAATCGGGCGGACTTGACAAATATTTATCGGTTAATTCCGATTTAAAGGGCATAGAAAAGCTTCTGAATTTGTCGGTGGAAAAGAAATAGCGGTAAAAACGCGGTAAAAGCAACGCCCGCGCAAATATTGCGCGGGCAGCGGGACGGCTTAAAATTTTTGTGCCGCAATCGAAGCAATCAAAGCAATCGAAGCGTTTTTGCCGCATTATTTTTGTCGGGGCGGCTCCGGCCGTTTTTCCGTGGGCGTGAAATGAATGTCGGAAAATTCGGGGAGCTTGTTTTTCTCGCGGTACTGCGTGGGGGCGAGTCCTTCGGAATCCGTAAACGTGCGGCAGAAATGCGAAACGGTGGCAAAGCCCGTTCGGCGGGCGATTTCCGTAACGGAAAGGTTGCTTTCGAG
>ERZ779876.2702-NODE-2702-length-12166-cov-2.794732_pt1 | contig 12166 bp, 10 predicted proteins | sample MGYA00511068_ERZ779876 | MGnify/ENA primary metagenome ERZ779876 (study PRJEB29588, sample SAMEA1970858) | human gut metagenome | biome: human gut; feature: human-associated habitat; material: faeces | place: Denmark | collected 2008/2010 ...
AGATGAGGGCCGCCGATTCCCCGACGATCCGGCCGATGCTTAAAATGACCGAGGTGACGATACCACGGAGGGCGGAGGGCAAAACGATCTTAAAAATCGTTCGCACCTTCGACGAACCGAGCGCAAGCGAGCCTTCGCGCATACTGTCGGGCACTTCCCTGAGGCTTTCCTCCGTAGAACGGATCACCGTCGGCAAAACGATGAGCACCATCGTGAAAGACCCCGCCCACAGGCTGTACCCCAGGCCGCAGATATTGCAGAAAAAGATCATGCCGAACAGCCCGAACACGATGGACGGAACGCCCGCAAGCGTGTCGATGAACAGCCGCACCGTTTTGACGAATCTGCTCCCCTTTTTGGAATATTCGTTGAGGAATATGGCCGCGCCGATCCCCAGCGGCAGGGCGATCAGCAAGGTCATAAAAATGATCAGCCCCGTCGAAACGAAAGCGGGAAGCAGGGTTTCGTCGCCGTTTCGGCTCTCCCCGAACAGGAAATGCAGGTTGAGATGCGGAATCCCCTTGACGCAGATAAACAGGACGAGAAAGGTCAGTACGAAAGCGATAAACAGAGACAAAACAATGCTGATATATTTCAGTACCTTCTGCGAAGCGCCGCGCTGCTTATAGACATATACCTTTTCCGCGGCTCTATGCTTTCCGATTTTTCCGCCGAACAGTTTATTGCCGCCTGCTTTATCCCGTTTGATGACGTTGAGTGCGAGATTGATCAGCAGGACGAATACCAGCAGAACAAATCCCGTCGCGATCAGCGCGCTTTCGTGGATACTGCCGGGAGAGGCGTAGCCCATTTCCAGCACGATCGTCGTCGTGAGGGAGGCGACGGGCGTATAGAGCGTCTCGGGGAAATTTCCGGGCGTGCCGCCGATGACGAAATACACCGCGATGGTTTCTCCCACCGCCCTGCCCACGCCGAGAATAATCGCGGACAGTACCCCCGATTTCGCCGCGGGGAGCATGACGCGGAACACCGTCTGATCCTTTGTGTTTCCAAGCCCCAGCGAACCTTCGTAATATTCCTTCGAGGCGGCTTCGAGGCTGTTTTTTGCCAGAGAAGCGATCGTGGGCATAATCATAATCGAAAGGACGATGATTGCCGAAAGCACGCCCGTGCCCGTCTGGTGAGGGGGAAGAATATCCCGTACCAGCGGCACGATGACCACAAGGCCGAAAAAGCCGATGATGATTGAGGGAATACTCGCCAAAAGATTGATTATCTGCTCGAATATCCCCTTTAACGGCAACTTGTTGAGTACGGGGATTTTTTTCAGCACGGGCACGTTTTGGAGATTTTTCGGGCAATAAAACGCCATAAATACGGCGGTGAACACGCCGAGCAGTCCGCCGAACAGCACCGATCCGCCCGTTACGGCGAAGGAGGTGACGATCATAGGCGCGACGCCGAAAATATCGCTGAACTTATATTCGCCGTTCCAGGCCTTGTCTTCCCAGGTAGGCTTCCAGCCCGTCCCGAATATGAAATTGAAAACGCCCACTTCCCGAAAAGCGGGAATACTGCGGTAGAGCACGAAAACGATGATCGCAAATACCGCGAATATGGAAAACGCCGCACAGAGGCCGAACGTCACCTTTGCCGCGTTTTCTTTTGTAATAGCGTCCTTTAGTTTTCTCATTGCGTTGAATCCGATGGGAAATTTCCCGTTTCAGCTTATTTTACTGCTTTGATATAACCGTCTTTTTCGACGATCGCCTGCCCTTCCGCGGAGAAAATAAAGTCATGGAACTTCTGAGCGGCTTCGCTTAAGGTCTTACCCTCTTTCGACAAAAGCAGGAAGGGACGGGAAAGCTTATACGCGCCGCTTTCGATATTGGCGACAGTGGCTTCCACTCCGTTGTATTTCAACGCTTTCACCTTTTCGCTGAGAGAGCCCAAAGAAATATAGCCGATGAGATTGGTATTTCCCGCGGTAGAGATCTGGGTGATCACTGCGCCCGTGGAATTTTGCGTCTGAACGCATTTTGCGAAGCTTTCCGCTTTATCCAGCGTTTTACCCTCGCTGTTTTTTACCAGCTCGTCGAACGCGCCCCGCGTACCCGAGCCCGATTCGCGGGAGATCGCCGCGTTTACCGTCCCGATCGCCGTTCCCTCCGCATATAAGCCGTAAACCTCGTCGGGCGTCACGTTGTCCAGCGTACAGCCCGTATTGACGATGATCGCAATCCCGTCCGTGGCTATTTTTTCAGCCTTGATCCCCGTTTCGCTGTCCTGCAGGCAGTTGCGGATGTCGCCGGGCGGGAGCATGCCGAGCTCCTGCCGGAGCACGCCGCTGCCGCCGCCGTTGACGACGATCTCTATATCCCCGTGCGCTTCCTCGAACGCCGCGCCGAGCTTTTCCATCAAGGGCTGCACGGAAGTGGAACCGCTGAGCGTCACGGTTGTTTTATCGCTGCCGCAGGACGCGAATGCCGCCAAGGTACCCATCGTGACCGCCGCCAGAGCGATCGCCATAAATTTTCTCGATCTCATAGTTTTTTATCTCCTTTAACTTTGTGCCTATATCATAAACCCTATTTGTAAAAAAGTCCGCACGGATTTGTAACAAACAAGTAATAAATCGGTCACTTTTTTGTTACAAGTGTAATAAATATTTTTACAATTTCCCCTCTTTGTTCCATACGCGCTCTTTCGCTTGCCTTTTTCGCGCATATGTGCTACAATACATTTTGTTCGCCCGCCTGTCCGCAGGGCGCGCAAGCTTTACTTTCAGTTTCGGCAAAAGAGAGAAATTTATGTCCAACACCTTTTCTTCCAAAGTAAAAAAATTTTTCGGGGAATGGAACCTTTTCGAGATTCTGCTCCTGTCCGTCAGCCTCGTTTCCACCGTCACTATTTTCTGCCTCGGCAAAGAAAAAAGCGTCTGGTCGCTTTTGTCCTCCGTTTCGGGGATCGTCTGCGTACTCTTTACGGCCAAGGGCAATCCCGTCGCACAGTATCTGAGCATCATTTTCGCAATTTTCTATTCGGTCGTGGCCTATCAGTCGAAATACTACGGCGAAATGCTGATCTATCTCTTTTTAATGACCCCCATTCATATCGCCTGCATCGTGTCGTGGATCAGAAACCGCCGCGACCCCGAATCCGCCGAGGTTAAAATCAATCTTCTCCGCCCGCGCGAGTATATTATTATGGGAATAGGCGATTGTCTCGTCACCGTAGCGTTTTATTTCCTTCTGAAAGCGCTGCATACCGATCAGCTGATCGTCAGCACGATTTCCCTCGTCTCCAGCGTCTCCGCCGCCTATCTCATGCTGCGCAGAAGCGAATATTATGCAGTGTGCTTTATCGTCAACGACCTTATTCTGCTTGTCCTTTGGGGCCTGCGCGTCTATAATTACGGCGTCGCCTCCCTTCCGACGCTGATTACCTTCGCCGTGTTCCTCGTAAACGACGTCTATGGCTTCCTCGCGTGGAGAAAACGCAGAAAAAAACAAACGGCGCCCGTTGCGGCTCCCTGACGTTTCCTTTCCTTTTTTTCGCTTTGTTTCTTTTAGCTGCAAAAGCAAAACCGCGGACAATGGCTCCCGCGGTTTTTTTATAAACTTTTCTGCCTCTCCCCCTTTACAAACGCTTTTTTTTATGATAAAATATAAATGATTGAAAAAAGGAAAAAGGAGAAAGCGATGATCTATTCTATCGAAAACAAAATTCTCAAAGCGACGGTCGATACCTCGGGGGCTCAGCTTCAGTCCATTTATTCCAAAGCGACGGAGACGGAGTATCTTTGGCAGGGCGACCCCGCCTATTGGGCGGGCAGAGCCTATAACCTTTTCCCCACGATCGGAAGAATGTATAAAAATACTTATACGTATGACGGAAACGAATATTCTCTGCGCTGTCACGGGATCGCCCGCTACCGCGCGTTTCAGCTGACCGACCGCACCGCCACAAAGCTTACCTTCCGCCTTACGGAAGACGAGGACAGTCTGAAGGAGTATCCTTTCAAATTTGAGTTTTTTATCCGTTACGAGCTGAAGGAAGCGACGCTGGAAATCTCGCTTATCGTAAAAAACACGGACGAAAAGGAGCTGATTTTTGCGCTCGGCGGGCATCCCGGCTTTAACGTTCCCTTCGGAAACGGTGCCTTCGAGGACTATTATCTCGAATTTTCGGAAAAGACGAAGGTGCTTTTCCATACCCTTTCGGAATCGAAGTTTATGACGGGCGAAAAACTGCCTCTGCCGCTGACGGAGGGGGTACGTCTGCCGCTGCGGCACGAGCTGTTCGACAACGACGCGGCCATTCTCGGCAATACCTGCCGCGAAATTTCTTTGAAGAGCAAAGCGGATCCCCGCTACATCACGGTAAAATATCCCGATTTCCGCTATCTCGGCGTATGGCACACGCCCGAAACGGACGCGCCTTTCGTCTGTATCGAGCCGTGGTCCGCCCTCCCCGCAACGGACGGCGTTATTACCGACCTTTCCGCAAAAGAGGACATGACGAGGCTGGCCCCGGGCAAAACCTATAAAACCTCGTGGAGTATCGAAATACACGAATAAATCCGAAAAATACGGATAATCGTATCCGACGGCAAAAGCGCCCCGCTATAAAATCGGGGCGCTTTTTTTACCAATTTTGTTCCTTCAAGCTGCCGTTTCTGTACGCTTCGAGCAGTGTCGTCAAGTCGGCTATTCGCTCCCGCAGCTCCTTTCCCGCGTCGGTATCTTCCGTTCGGAGACGGCGCAGCGACCTTGAAACGATCTCCGCCGTGGAATGCATTTCCCGCTCGCTTCTCACCGCTTCTTCGGTGGAGACAAACGGCTCGTGCGCGATGAGCTTGACCATGCGGGAATCGGATACGAGAGTATAGCCCGCGATCCCCGTCACGCCCTGGTACGCGCGGGAAAAGCCGCCGTCTATGATGATGAGCCTGCCGCCGCAATGAACGGGAGATTCGCCCTTTTTCACTTTAACGGGTACGTGGCCGTTGATAATGTGCCCCCTTTCCATATCGATGCCGAACTCCGCGAAAATACGCTTCACCGTCGCTTCGTCGTCCCAAAGGCGGTAATAGGCATTTTTTTCTTCCGTATAACATTCGGCGTCCGCGATAAAATACCGCTCGAACGTGGCCATCTTGTCTTTGCCGTAAAGGGGGGACTTTTCGTTTGACCAAACAAACCACATTACGTCCCTGCCGTAAGCCCGTTCCTTTGCGCTCGCCGAGTACCTGCCTTTCCGTATCCACTTTTCAAGGACGTCGTAAAGCGCTTTTCCCGCATAGCTTTTCCCGGCAATTTCCGCGCTTTTGAAGCTGCCGTCCTTCTCCAGCGGTATGCAGCCGTGATACAAAAGATTTCCGTTACAAATGCGGTACATGCTCCCGCAGGAAAAGAGAAATTCGACATGACGGCGCAATTTTTCGCTTCCGCGGAAGGCCTCTTTCAACCTCGCGCATACCCGCGCTTCCCCTGCCGTCAGCTCGTAGGGACGGGCGGGATCTACGGTAGGAAAATAGGCGTCCGCGAGCGGATAAGTTTTTTCGCCGACCCTGACGGTGCCCTTTTCCCGATCGATTTTGTCGAGAAAAATCCGTTCCCTCATACCGAACTCGGGCCGCCGCAAAGCGAGCTGTCCCTCAAGCTTCAGTTGAATCACAGCGATCGCCTTATGTATTTTCGCCGTCAGCGCGCGTTCCTTTTCGTCCTCTCCCGCCTCGGGGTAAAACCTTGCGCAGTCGTCCCCGCCGTAAATTTCGGAGGCAAAACGCTCCAGGGGAATAAGGTTGATGCCGTATCCGTCCTCGAGCGTGGATAAATTTCCGTAGCGCGCCGAAATGCGCACGACGTTGGCAATGCAGATCTCCGAGCCGCTTGCCGCGCCCATCCAGGAAATATCGTGGTTTCCCCACTGGATATCCACCGAACGACGGTTCTCCAGCGCGTCCATGACGGTTACGGCGCCCGCGCCTCGGTCGTAAATATCGCCGATGACGTGCAGGCGTTCCACCGCCAGCCTTTGGCTCAGTTGACAAAACGCCGCGATCACGGCCTTGGCCCGTCCCGTCCCGAGGATCGCCTGAATGATCCCGTTATAATATGCCTCTTTGTCGGGCAGCTCGGCCTTTTCCGTGAGAAGCTCGTCGATGATATAGGCAAATTCGGACGAAAGCGCCTGTTTCAGCTTTTCGCGGGAATATTTGGACGCGACTCTGCGCGTCACCCGGATCAGCCGCAACAGCGCCGTACGGCACCAATCGCCGAAATTTTCCCTCTCGTTTTCTTCGATCTCCAGCTTTTCGGCGGGGTAATAGATGAGGGTGGCAAGCTCCCGCTTTTCCGACTCCGTCAGTTCCTCCGAAAATTCGTCGTCTATCTTTTTTCGGATAGAGCCGGAACCGCTTTTCAGCACATGCAGAAAGGAGGCCGCCTCGCCGTGTATGTCGGAAACAAAATGCTCGGTGCTTTTGGGCAGATTGAGCACGCTCGACAGCTTGATGATCTCCAGCGCAGTCCGCGCGGCGTCGGGATATTGAGCGGATAATAATTTCAGATATTTTTCGCCTTGCATCTTTTCCTCTTTTTAATTATGCCGGCAGGCGGGGCGCGGGCGGGGAAACAGCTCCGCGTCTTCCCCCACGATACTGCCGATGGCAAAGGGTTTTCCGTCCGCCGTATAGAGACCGTCTGTTTCAATGCCGAGCTCGGCGTAACGACCTGCGATTTTATCTGCGGCTGCTTGCGTAAATATCGTGTCCTTTACGAGATAGTAGGCGTCTAAAAACTCATTATCTCCGTAAAGGGACAGCTTTACATACCTTTGAGAACGGGTCCAGACCGCATACAGCGCTATTTCCCCGCAATCGGGAACAAGGCCGTCGAAAGGCCGTTCGCCGTCCCGATCGTATGCCCAGCCCGAAAAATGATAGACGGGCTCCGAAGTCGGCTCGACCCCCGTCGTCAACAGTTTTGCCTGCGCCGCTTTTTCGTTGAGTTTGATAAAAGCATTTTCCGCGTTGTCCAGCTCGGCCGTTTCGCCCGATTGGGTACCGACGAGGACCTTGTCCGCCACGGGAAAAGGACTATTGAAATGCAGATAAAAAAGGACTTCCCGCACCTCCTCCGAACTATCCGACGAGGACTCTTCCTCAGGAGAATCCTCCGAAGAAGCTCCGAACGAGGAATTTTCCGCTTCCGAGGAAAAGTTCGAAGCTTTTCCGTCCGTGCTTTCAAAACCGTCCGTTTCGTCGCGCGAGCCGTTTTCGGTTTCTTCGCTCAACCGGTCGGCGCTGCTGTTTCCGCGGATTTCCGCGGCTCCGCCGCAGGCGCCCGCAGACAGAAGCAACGCGAGCAACACTGCCGAAATCACCCTTCGACGTCCTTTCATATCTTCCTCCCGTCTCTATCCCGATAAACGTTTTCTTTGCAGCGACGGACAAAACTCCGCCTTGAAAAATTTCCCGTTGTTCCTTTTTAATAAACGCTCTCTCCTACCAAAACGGGATAGACTTTTTCCCCTTCAACGGTAAGATAACAATAGCCGCCGCCCTCGCCCGCGGGACGGCGAAGAGAGCCGGGATTGACGAGCAATACGCCGCCTTCCTCCGAAATATCGGCGCGGTGGGTGTGGCCGTAAAGAGCGACGCGGCATCCCCGCCGCCGCGCTTCTTCCGCAAGAGAGGATAGCTCGGATTTAACGCGGTATCTATGCCCGTGGCAAAAAAAGATTTTCACGCCTTCCACTTCCAGCTCGCCCTCGGACAGAGCGGGGACAAAATCGCAGTTTCCCTGACAGACGAATACTTTTTCGGGGAACGCATTGACGACTTCGCGCATGTCGCCCGCCCCGTCGCCCAGATGAATGACATAATCGTTTTCCGAAAACAACGGCATCAGCCTTTCAATTCCTTCCCTATGCCCGTGCGTATCGGAAAAAATGATCATCGTTTTCATTTTTGCTTCCGTTTTACAGCCCGTCCTTCAGCATTTCGGACAGCTTTTGAAGGGCGCGGAAACGGTGGGAAACGGCGTTTTTTTCCTCAGCCGAAGCCACGCCGAACGATTTGCCCAGATCTTCGCTTTCGAAAACGCAATCATAGCCGAAGCCGTTTTCGCCGGTTTCTTCATAAAGAATATTTCCATAGGTGCGGCCTTCGGCTATCAGACATTTTCCGTCGGGATACACCAGCGCGATCGCGCTTTGGAAATATGCCCGACGGTTTCTCTCGTCCTCCATATTTTTCAAAAGCAGCAAGCGGTTTGCCCGATCGTCTCCGTGTCCGCCCGCATAGCGCGCGCTGTAAACGCCGGGCGCTCCTCCGAGCGCCTCCGCGCACAAGCCACTGTCGTCCGCCAAAGCGATACACCCCAGAGCCCTCGCCACCGCTTCGGCTTTCAGCCTGGAGTTTTCCGCAAACGTTTCGCCCGTTTCCTCCACTTCTCCCTCGAAGCCCGCCTGTTTTGCGGAGATTACTTCATAGTGCGGAAATATCTCGGCAATCTCCCTCAGCTTGTTGACATTTCCCGTCGCCACCACCAGTCGTTTCTTTTCCTCTTTAGCCGCCATATTTTACTCCTTCACTACTTTTTCGTAAGCGATCCGTTCTCCGCCGTAGGCGGGATAAATCACCCCGCACTCGATAAAACCGTTCTTTTTCAACGCGGCGCGCATGGCGAGGTTATCCCTGTGCGTATCCGCGCGCAGACTTTTACGCCCGCAGGAACGCACCAGCGATTCGGCAAAGGCATATAATTTTTCCGTAAGTCCCCGCCGCCTGAATTTTTCCCTTACGCAAACGCGATGAACGGCGAGATATTCCCCGCTTTCGCCCGTCAGCCATGCGCCGCCGTAAATTTTATCGTAATCGGGCTCCCGCTCCACGATCGCCATGCCGGCGGCGGGTTCTCCGTCCGCCGTTAAAAGATAGGATGCGCACGATTCTATATCCTCAAAAACGTTTTCGAGGACGGGATAGTTATCGGTCCACTGATCGACGCCCGAGGCGCGCAGAAACGCCCGCCCTTCGTCGTACATCGCGGCGACGGCTTCCGCTTTCGCAAATGTCGTTTTCGAAATTTTTATCTCCATAGCTTCTCTATTATATCATATTTTTCCGTCAATGCAAAGCGTTTGTTTCCCGTCTTGGACGAAAAAAACGGACGACCTTAAGGCCGCCCGCATATTTTTCATATTTCTTCGCCCTTGATTTTCAGACGCATGCGCAGGGAGTTGAGCACCGCCAGAAGCATGACGCCGACGTCCGCGAACACCGCCAGCCAAAGCGGCATGACGCCGACCACCCCGAGAACCATAAACGCGACTTTCATAAAGATGGAAAACGCTATGTTTTCGGTGACGATCCTGCGCGTCTTTCTTGCGATCCGTATCCCGCGCGGGATAGCTTTAAGGTTATCGGAGACGAGCACCAGATCGGAAGCCTCCACGGCCGCCGCACTGCCCAGCTTACCCATCGAGACCGAGCAATCGGCCGCCGCCATCACGGGCGCGTCGTTGATTCCGTCGCCCACGTACATCAGCGCCCCGCTCTTTTTGAGCTGTTCCGCTTTTTCCAGCTTCTCGTCGGGCAGCAATTGGGCGTTTACCTCGGACATGCCTATCTCTTCCGCCACTTTTTCAGCCCGTGCACGGCTGTCTCCCGTCAGCATTACCGTCCGCGCGATCCCCAAGGCTTTCAGCTGCGCGACGGCCTCTTTCGTTTCGGGGCGGAGCTTATCGCCGATCTCTATCCGGCCGAGATATTTCCCGTCCCAAGCCACGTAAATGAGCGTATAAGGGCTGTCGGCCTCGGCTGCCTCCACGCCGTTTTCCCTCAAAAGAGCGGCGTTTCCGACCAGGACGGTTTTGCCTTCGACCTCCGCGGCAACGCCCCTGCCCGCAAGCTCGCGGATATTTTCCGCCGCATAGGCCGTTTCTACATTCTTAAAAGCCTTGGCAATCGGGTGGGACGAACCTTTTTCCGCTGCGGCGGCGATTGCAAGGACTTCTTTTTCCGATACGCCCGAGGCGACCCGAGTACCGCAGACCGCAAAATTTCCTTCCGTCAGCGTACCCGTCTTATCGAAGGCGATCGCACGTACTTTTGCGGCGGTGTCGAGATACGTCGCACCCTTGACCAGGATACCGTTACGGGCACAGCTTCCGATACCGCTGAAATAGGTGAGCGGAACGGAAATAATCAGCGCGCAGGGACAGGAAATAACGAGGAAAGTAAGCGCCGTCTCTATCCAGCGGGAGAAATATCCTCCGTAGCCGCCGCCGTTGATAAGCCCGAGGAAAACGGGGACGAGCACCGCGATCGCCGCGGCCAGGCCGCACACGATCGGCGTATAGTAACGCGCGAATTTAGTGATAAACTTTTCGGGCGCCGCCTTTCTGGAAGCGGAATTTTCCACCAAATCGAGAATCTTCGCCACGGCGCTGTCCTCGTAGGCGCGCACGATCTTCATTTCGAAAACGCCCCCCGCATTGATACAGCCCGACAGCAGCTCGTCGCCCTCGTTTGCCTCGCGGAGCGCAGCTTCGCCCGTCAGAGATTTTGTATCGAGAGACGCACTGCGGCTGAGCAACACTCCGTCCGCGGGCACTTTTTCACCCGCTTTTACCAAAACGACGTCGCCGATCTTCAAATTTTCGGGCTTTACGCTCCTCTGTTCGCCGTCCTCCAAAACCGTTGCGTTTTCGCTTTTCAAATCCATCAAAGCGGCCACGGAACGGCGGGACGAACCCACCGCGATACCCTGCAGGAGCTCGCCGATCTGGTAAAGCAGCATAACCGCCGCGCCCTCGGCCCAATCCCGCAGGCAAAACGCGCCGATCGAGGCGACGGTCATGAGGAAATTTTCGTCGAAAATCTTTCCCCTGACTATATTTTTCACGGTGGAAAGCAATACGGGATATCCCACGATCAGATAAGCCAGGATATAGGAAGAATATTCGAACGCCCGAACGAGCGCGGTTTTTCCGCCGAAATGCTCCAGCAAAAATCCCGCCAGAAACAAAGCGGCGGAAAGCGCAATCTGTAAAATTTCTCTAAAATGCGATTCTTTAGGAGGCGCGGCCAATTCCCCGTCCAGCACTTTTACTTTATCGAAACGCCCCGCCGCCCTGACGACCTTCCGCACGGCGTCCTCGTTTTCCGCGTCGAGGAGGATCGTTTGAGAGACGAAATCCACGCTCACTTCCTTTACGCCTTTTATTTTTCTTAAAATGTCCTCAAGATCCATGGCACAAGCCGCGCAATGCAGGTTTGCCAGATGTAAAAGAATTTTTCCGTCCTCGAGCCGCCCGCCGTCCGCAATCGACGTCTCCTCTACCACTTCCACTTCCTCGAAGTGGTTCGCCTTATGCTTGACGAGCGCGAGCGTCTCCTCCGTATCATATTCCACCGTCAATTTTTGGTTGACAAAGGTTACGGAAACAAAGCTTACGCCCGCCGTAGCGGCAATTTCTTCTTCCAGCTCGCCCGCACAAGCGGCGCAGTCCAGACCTTTCAGCTGCAAAGTCTTTTTCATTTTAGTCCTCCAATTTGCAGTTCAGATGTTCTTTGCTGATCTCTATGAGCTTTACGATATGATCGTCCGCAATCGAATAGAGAACGTTTTGTCCCTCCCGCCGCGATTTGATTACGCGGTTATCTTTAAGCACGCGCAGTTGGTGGCTGACGGCGCTTTGCGTACCGCCGCACGCCTCTACAATATGATAGACGCACATTTCGCCCTGTAAAAGCGCCAGAACGATTTTCATCCTCGACGGCTCGCCGATAATCCGAAAGGTATTGCACACGCTCTCGAGGTTTTTGGCGGTAGGCATGTTCTCTTTGGCGCGCCGTACGACGCTTTCATGCTCGGTTTCGTATTCGCAGTTTTCTTTTGTCATAAGTTTAGTTTCTCCAATATATGAACAACTATTCATAGTTTAATACTTTCATTTTATTTTGTCAAGCGTTTGGAAGATATTTTTTGATTTTTACAGAAAAAACCCCGAAGCGGATTCCTTTTCCGCCTCGGGATTTTTATATAGCTCTCTACTTTTCCTCTCCGTTACTCCGCAATTCCGCCTCGAAGCGGGAAACAAACATCTTATCCTTCAAATAATCGAGCGCCCCGCCCGCAGCAAGACGCAGGCTCTTGGCTACGAGGCACTGTCGGGTGAGCCCGAAACGCCG
>ERZ779876.2704-NODE-2704-length-12156-cov-3.344021_pt1 | contig 12156 bp, 4 predicted proteins | sample MGYA00511068_ERZ779876 | MGnify/ENA primary metagenome ERZ779876 (study PRJEB29588, sample SAMEA1970858) | human gut metagenome | biome: human gut; feature: human-associated habitat; material: faeces | place: Denmark | collected 2008/2010 ...
ACTCTGGATAGTATTGTTTGGGATAAATCCCGTAAAAAGGACATTTTGCGTCTGAAAGCACATTCTTAGGTAACCTACGTTCTTATTTGGTGGATTTTTACCCGAGGTTCTTTAGGGCTCTGACAATGAAGTAGACTCCATCTGATGAATCTGATATAACGATCTTGAAGTTGTTATAATCACGATCAAAGATATAATATGAACCTGATTCATAAGGAATCCCATTCATTGCTTTGGAATCATGTACGGATGCTTCGGTAATATGAAAGAATACCGGGATCTGTGTTTCCACATCATATAATGTATACGCTTTGAAACCGTCTTTCTTCTTGCCTAATTTAGCCTACAGAAGACTGAAAGCTATAATCAATTGTCGTCGAATAAAAAGCATAAGCGTTACCACCAATTTTGAAAATATGAGTAACCCGCTTTTGCGTACTTCGTTAACCAGATAGTAAGCGTATTCTTCAAAGATGTGATAGTCTCTATCTTGATTTGCCCTTGCCAAGGATGATTTTGATACATTCTTGCCCATTCATAAATGATAACATTTAGAATGATGAGCTTCAAAAGCAACTATCAAATTTCGCAGGCTTTCACGGTTGGAAAATTGACCAAACGTCAAAGCAAGTAGTTGATTTCAGCAAATGAAATGCTTCACATATTTTATCGCCGTCATACTTGGTAACACTGCGGTTAAACTTACTTCGCTTCAGAAACGAAGTCAACAGCTCAAAAACCTATTTGCCATGGAACATATCTCATTAGAATAATCTGATGCAAAGCTACAAATTTAAGTTCGTTCGAATCAAGTAATTCGTACTTTACTTGCATAAAATAATATTGTACTTTCAATTCTTGATAGTTAGTAATAAAGTAAGCATTGATTGTACAAGGTGGAACGACTGTCATACAACAGTACGAAACCTTTTGTGTAACCTTCTTCTTGTATTGCGTTGACAGCCGTTCCTATTTCCATAGTTCGCAAAGATACAAATTTTTATTTATAATCTCAATCCTCTGCATTAAACAAAAGTATTCGCTTTCTCTGTAATCTTTTACCTGCATCCCTTTCGGCTTCCCTTAAGGTTGCCCTACCTGTTACGATGTCGGTAGGGGAAATACGGGGAGATTCTATATAAGTGACTAACGATCAATTCAGCCCCCATTTCTCTTCATCAGCAGTATGATGTCTGTGTAATCTTATATACCTAAATGACCTATCTTAACTGCTTGCCTTTTGGCTATAGCTACCCAATATCCGTAAGCCATTCTTTGTCACGATGGTGCAGCGGTTTACTTATATTGCTACCTAACAATTATACATTGGATATTTCTATATAGGTCCATATTGTCAAGGGAACTCGTACCAAATCATTACTGGTAACGCACGCCTTTTTAGGCTACTATTGATGTAACAATAGGTTCAGACGTAATGCAGAACAATTACTTGTACAACTTCCTGTCGTACGGAATATTTAAAGAAATAAAAATGACTATCTTGTAATGATATTGTTATCTTTTGAGTGTATCCCTATTTAATCAGGGTTTTGGCACGAAAAAGGATGAATATCGTTTCTTGTTTTTTCTTTCTCATTACGCTGCTCCTCTTTCTTTCTTTTTGCAATATATTCTTTGGGGAGTAGACCGAAATAATCAACAAAACACTTTGTAAAATAACTATGGTTGTTGAATCCTACTAAGTAGCATATTTCATTGATCTTGTATTCTTCTTGAATTAATAATTCTGCAGCCTTTTGGAGTCTTATAGCTTTTATATAATTATTGGGTGTCATTTCTGTTATTTCTTTGACCTTTTTAAATAGAACGCTTCTACTCATGCACATTTCCTTAGCTACATCATCCACTGTAAGGTCGTGTTTTGAAATACATTGGACAACAATGTCACTAAATTGTTTTAGGAAACAATCGTCAACATTGTTATCAGAAGGTTCTGATAGAGTAATGAACGAGTGTTTGCTAAAAAAAAGTTGTAGTAATTTTCTTTTTTCTAAAATATTTTTTATTCTTATTTTCAAATAATCAACATTAATTGGCTTCTCAATGAAGGCTTCGGCACCATTTTGAATACAATAGCTTTTAGTGTTAATGTCAGTATTATCTGCAAACATAATAATAGGTATATTGTATAAATTAGCATCTTTTTTTAACCGTTTACAGAGATTTATGCCATTCATTTTAGGTATCATAACTTCACAGATTATTATATCTGGTTTTTCCCCAATAGAGAGTATCTCCATAGCTTCTTCTCCATTAGATGCTGTATAAATTTTGTACTCTTTTGAGAGTGCGTCAGCTAAATATAATTGTAAATCTCTGTCATTATCTACAATTAGTATTCTATTGTGCTTTCTTAAATACGAATCTATCTCAGATTGATTTATATTCGCTACTGAAGGAGTGTCTAATGAGTTCAAATCTTGAATTCTTTCTAGTATTGTTTCATTTGCTATGCTTTTTTCGTAAATCGGTATACTAATGGTGAATGTAGTAAATTTGTTTACTTCACTTTCGATATTTATAGTCATATCCATTTTGTACAATAATAATTTTGATATTGTAAGTCCGAGTCCAAAGCCTGGTACATTTACTCTATTGGTCTTATCATAGTGCCAAAAAGCATTAAATACATTCTTTATGTCGTCTTGTGAAATACCAATTCCATTATCATGTATAGTAATGATAATATTATTTTTATAGATCTTTGCTCTGACCTCTATAAGGTTGTTGGTAAATCTTAATGCATTTGAAAGCAAATGGTTCATAATTTTATTCCATGCATCTATGTTAAGGTTGGCGACTACATTTTTTTTGATTTCATCAATGAACACGATATCCACGTCAAGAAAAGAATTGTTTGCTTTAAAGGTGTTAACAATCTGGCTTGTTAAATCTATTATGGGTGTAGGATAAATATTTACTTCTGCATTTATTTTTTTTAAGTCAAGAATTTCATCTGCAAGATTAGAAAGTTTTTTAGAACTATTTTGGATGATAGAAATTTTTTGTGCTATATTTTCTGGTAAATTTTCGATACTAGCAATTTCATTTATTGGATTATTTATCAACATGATAGGAGTTCGAATCTCTTGTGCTAGATTGAAAAAAAACTGTAGCTCAGTTTCAATGCGAGTCTTTTCCCTAACATATTTAATTTTCGCTATTCTATTTTTCTTTTTTTGAACGTGGTGCATGATTGAGTAAGTGATAATACCGAATACTAGAGCCATACATATAAGAATATATATTATTATAGCTACTTTACTATTCCACCAATGCGGTTTTACTATAATATTCCAAGAAATAGGTGTCCCCCATACTCCATCATTATTAGAAGAACATACCCAAAATGTATATTTGCCACAGGGAAGATCTGAGAAGGTAACGTGATTATTTTTCCAGTTGGTCTCAATCCAATTACTATGATAACCTTCCAGATAATATTTGTATTTGTTATTTATTGGTGAGTGATAGCTTAGACTAGCAAATTTGATGGTGAATGGATTGTGCCATTTGTATAAGATTGTACTGTCTGTATGTTTATAAAGAGTATTTGATGTATGGATAAATATAGTGTTAGGTTTTACAGTATTGCTTTTAAGTCTATCTGGAGTGACGATATTGAACCCATTATTTGAACCGAGATAAATTTTACCATCTGATGCAACTATTCCTGAATTAGGATTGAAAAGATTTGTATTTAATCCATCATATTTACCCAAAATGTTACATTTTGCGATAGATGGATTATAACAGAGTAGACCTTCATTGGTACTGAGCCAAAGATTGTCTTTATAGCTTATAATATTATAAATGGATAGATGTTCCATCTCAATATTTGAACATTTCTCTTTTGTTATGGATTCTGTTGGAATATGGTATTTTATTAGCCCTTGCCCTGAGGTCCCAATAAAAAGGTAGTCCATATGTAGTGACATAGATGTAATTTCATTAGGTATTTTGATTCCATTGGAGCCTTTAGAAATGTGGGTAATATTGTGGGTAGTAGGAGTGTATTTTAGTATTCCCTTATTAAGAGATGCGAACCAAATGCTCCCTTTTAAGTCTTCACATATAGCAATAATATCACTATTGTACCCTAACTCCTTTTCTTTTATAAATCCATGTTTTTTTGTCCATGTCCAAATTGCAGTTTTGGTACCAATCCATATTTTTCCAGATAAATCTTCATGTATAGAATATATACTTTCGTTTGTTATGCCGTCTTTTTCAAAATAGGGTATATGCTCGACATATTTTGTTTTATGGTTTATTCTATATAGGCCTTTAGAATAAGTACCAATCCAAAGGTATGTATCATTGCTCCAAATTGCGTGAATATTTAAATTAGGATTAGATTTATCAATTGTATATCGATGGCACTTGTCTTTGATCGGATTATATATAAATAATCCTCCATCATCTGTCCCGATGAATATATCACCATTTTTATCTTCATGAAATTTACTGATAATTCTTCCTCTTGCTGATTCAGTTGCGCAATGTCTAATAGTGAAGTTTGAACTATTGGGATTTGAATAGTTTATACCACCAAAATATGTAGTGATCCATAGCCCACCTTCATTGTCTTTTAGGATATCATAGACAAAGTCATCAGATAAACTACTGCTATTGTTTCGGTTGTAAGAAGTGGTAATGTATTTTTGCGTAGATGGATCAAACAATGTCAACCCTTGATCTGAACCAATGTATATCTTGTTAGGCTCGAACGCCTTAATTGTATGGATACGCCCCTGTAATATTGGTCGGCCCCTGTCCGTCAGATAATTTTTAAAACAGGATTCTTCGATAGAATAATGAAATATCCCACAGTCCCAACCACTAATCCAAAGATCTCCTTTCCAGTCTAAACACATAGTGAATGCATTTGTTTCAACCATACCATTTTTTTTATCTTTTATAAGAATTTTCTCGAAAGTATCGCTATCGTGATTGTATCTATGTAAATAACTCCCGGATGTGAGACACCAAATATTGCCTAATGAGTCAGATAATATCTTTGTTGAATAATCTGAATTAAGTCCAACATTCTGTGATTGTCTATAGTTTCTAAGTTCTTTATTATTTGGATTATATTTGAAGATACCATGTCCCAGTGACGCTGCCCATATTTTACCATGTGAATCCTCTGAGATTGATCTTATATGTGATTTTTCGATGTTTAATCCATTTATTTGTTGGAATTTATCCAAATCTTTGTTGAAAAGATATAATCCCTTTTCGGTGCCTATCCATAGTCGATTATTGCGGTCCTCGTATATGCAGTAGATTCCATTATTACCAATAGAATAAGGGTTATTGGAGTCTGTTCTCCAAGTTTTAAATGTATATGTATCATATGTTGTTAATCCATCATTGGTTCCAAACCACATTTGACCATTACTATCTTGAAATGTACAATAAACCGTGTTTGAATTTAAACCTGTTGAGATATCCATATGCTCAAACTTTAAATTTGTATCTATTGCAAATGTTGGTTTAGTGCACAAAATAAATACGGAAATCCAAAAGATAAATGTAAAAAAACTATTGCTACTCATATTTGTATTAAATATAAATTTCGTCCAAATATATAAGAATAATCTTTATTGCACTAATCTAAATCTTTATAAAGCTATTAAAATACAATATTTGTATAAAAAAAGACGATTTTGTTAAAACAGGTGGTGTCAGTGCGGGTATATTTGCAGCGATATTCAAAACATTTATTAACCTTAAAAAAATCACAGTATGAAGTTCTTAAAAAGCAAAATGTTGCTACTTATTGCCTTCTTATTGATTGGTATGGTTGTTTCTGCACAAAATTTAGTTACGGGTGTAGTAACAGATACGGGAGGAACGCCATTACCAGGTGTTAACATTATGTTACTAAATGGGCAATCAAACTATGGAGTTGTGACTAATTTAGATGGGCAGTTCAAAATTGATGTTCCTAACAATTCAACAATTGAGGTCTCGTATGTTGGATTTATTACACAAACGATCAAAGTAAAAGGTGGGCAAAGGCTCAAAATTCTTCTCCAAGAAGACGCACAAAGTCTTGATGAAGTTGTAGTAGTAGGTTACGGTACTCAGAAAAAAGAAACAGTTGTAGGTTCTATTTCTTCCGTAAAACCTGTCCAATTACAGGTTCCTGTCCGTTCACTAAGTCAATCTTTAGTTGGTAATGTAGCAGGTCTTGTTGCTCTTCAATCTTCGGGAGAGCCAGGTAAGGATGATGCTCAATTCTGGATTCGTGGTATAGCAACTTTCACAGGTGATCCTAATCCGCTCGTGCTTGTTGATGGTATAGAACGTCCGCTTGAGAATGTAGATCCACTTGAGATTGAATCTTTCTCTGTATTGAAAGACGCTTCTGCAACAGCAGTTTATGGTGTTCGTGGCGCTAATGGTGTAATTCTTATAAATACACGTCGTGGTTATGATGGTCCAGCTAAAATAGATGTTCGTTATGAACATGGTTTTTCTGCACCTAGTAAGCGTCTGTCTTTTGTAGATGCGGCGACTCGTTCAATGCTTTTCAATGAAGCTGTAGATGCTACTGCTGGTATTTCTTCTTCGTTTAAATATTCGGATGCCGAGATTAAGGCAATGCGTGATCAGACAGATCCAGAGGTATATCCAAATGTTGATTGGCAAGAGGTTTTGATGAAAGATTTAACAATGTCAGAGAAACTGAGTGTAAATATTTCTGGTGGTGGTAAATATGCACGCTATTTCACTGCGGTATCTTTCTATAATCAAGAGGGACAGTATCATATCAATCCGGGCTCTTATTCTTGGGTACCTTCTTCTATTGGGAGTTTTGGTGAAAATGTAAATTATAAGCGTTATAATTTCCGTTCAAATGTAGATATGGATATATCTCCCAAAACAACCGTTAGTTTTGGTATACAGGGAAATGTCTCCGAGAATACAGAGCCTGCTGAAGGTGGTTCCGCTTCTATTTATCGTGATATAATTAATGCAGCACCTAATGCTTTTCCTGTCATATTAAAGGATGGTAGATTGGCCGGCCGTGATGGTCTTAATAATCCATATAACATGTTAACTCAACGGGGTTACGTAAAAAATATCTCCAATGCTTTAAGGGCAAATTTAACTGTAGATCAGAATTTGGATTTTATCACAGAGGGCTTGACTGCAAAACTCACTTACGCTTATGACTATAGTACTGATGCTGCAGATACTCGTTCTCGTAGTATAAACTTTTTCGAACCAACAGGCCGTGATGAAAACGGTGACTTGTTAGCAACAGAATGGTATGCAAGTTCATATCAGGATTATCTTAATTATAGTCACTCAAGTTCGTCTACTCGTTCACAGTATGCAGAAGCTACTATCAACTATTCCCGTACATTCGGAAAACACGATGTTGGTGGACTAGTTATGGGATTTGTAAAGGACAATCGCTACATGATTCAAGGAATGGATTATATTACATCCTTACCTAAACGTAGTCTTGGTCTTGCAGGACGTGTTACGTATGGTTATGATAATCGTTATCTTTTAGAGGCAAATGTTGGTTTTAATGGTTCTGAAAACTTTGCTAAGGGTAATAGAATGGGTATATTCCCTGCAATTGCTTTGGGCTGGGTGGCTTCGGAGGAATCTTGGTTGGCTGGTAATGAAGTTTTAACATGGGCAAAGTTACGTGCGTCTATCGGACAGGTCGGTAATGATCAGATTCCTTCAACTCGTTTTATTTATCTTGCCACAATCAATGAATCTGCAGGTGGGTATAACAACCTCGGCCTTAATTATGACCAATACCAATCTGGAATCGGAGAAGGACGTATGGCAAACAGTGATGTTACTTGGGAGGTTGCGACAAAATACAATCTCGGTGTTGAGCTCGGTTTCTTTAATAATTTCCGCTTAAATGCAGATGTGTTCTATGAAAAACGTGAAAATATTTTCTTGTCACCTCAAACCTCTGAAGTTGCGGGTCTTCCAAACGGTTTTGATATTTATGCCAATATGGGTGAAATGGAAAATAAAGGTTTTGAAATTTCTGGAGAATATTCTAAACAAATTAATAAAGATCTATTTATTTCAGCAAGGGGTAACTTTACCTTTACCAGAAATACTGTCCTTAAAGACGGTAAATATTATGCGTATCCTTGGCAAGATTACAAGGGGGTTCGTTATGGTTTGACTTTGGGATATAAAGCTATGCACCTATTTTCTCAAGAAGAGTTGGATAACATGCCTGAATATTATGAGCAGTTCTCGATGGATAAGACACAGCTTCGCCCAGGTGATATTCGTTATGAAGACCTGAATGATGATGGTAAGATTACTGAAGCTGACAGAACTTGGATTGGTGATCCGTCAATGCCAGAGTTAGTTTATGGTTTTGGTGCATCTCTTAAATATAAAGGATTTGATTTTTCATTCCTGTTACAAGGAGCGGGTAATCGTTCTACTTATTTAACTGGAGGATGGTATTTTCAGCCATTCCAAGCAGACCGTAGTCCTAAGTACATGGGTAATGTCATGACTATGTTCCTTGATCGCTGGACAGAGGATAATCCAAATCCAAACGCCTTTTCACCTCGTTTGAGTTATGGTGCAAATGCAAACAACTACAAAACATCAACATGGTGGCAACGGGATGCAAGTTATCTGCGTATAAAAAATATTGAATTAGGATATACTCTTCCTGAAAATCTCACTAAAAAAATTCATGCAAAATCTATGCGTGTATATCTTCAGGGTGTGAATCTTCTTACAATAAGCAAATTCTACTCTGATTTTTGGGATCCAGAGACAAGTGCAGACTCTTATCCCATGCAGAAAACTATTTATCTTGGTTTGAATTTATCATTTTAACAGTAAATAAATATGAAAAAATATATACATATTGTATTAATGTTACTAGTATTTTCTTCTTGTTCTGATTATCTTGAACAGGACGCGGGCGAATTAAATACTATTGATAAAATCTTTGCTTCAGAAGTTGAAACAAAAAAATGGTATTCGCGCATGTATAGTGATGATTTTATGGTGCAAGAAATGCACTATAGCGGTCAAATACCATATTTTTGGTGTACTGACGAGGCTGCTTATGTTATGGAAAGTAATATTCGTAATATTTCTGAAGGCTTGATGTCGCCAGATAATTACTATGGTTATACAGGTTATAATTTATATTTCTTTGTGCGTTATTATCAAGCTATCCGTCATATTAATATCTTCTTGGAGAATCTTGATAGATGTGTTGAGATGGGGGAACTTGAACGTCGTACAAAATACGCAGAAGCAATTTTCATGCGTGCGTACTATCATTATCTCTTACTTCGTTTGTATGGTCCTATTCCAATAGAGGAAAGTAGTAGAACTGCAGATGGAATAGCTGCTTCCAGCGCACGTAAACCTTTTGCAGAGTGTGTTCGATGGATTAGTGAACAGATTGATTGGGCCTGCGAAAATGGTATGCCTAAAGAACGCAATGAGTCTATTGAATTAGGTCTTCCAACAATCGGGGCGGCTCGTGCTATTCAGTCACGTATGCATCTAATGGCTGCAAGTCCGTTATATAATGGCAACAGTGTATATAGTAATTGGAAAAATAATGATGGAACAGTTCTTATTTCAGCAGAGTATGATAAGGAACTTTGGAAAGTAGCAGCAGATGCGGCAAAAGATGTAATTGATAACTATGGATATGAACTGAAAAAGCCTGATGCTGAATCTGGTGAACCTACTTTCGATGAGGTGGTTGAGAATATACGTACAATTACTACAACTTGGGGTAAAGATCAAAATCCTGAGTTAATATGGGGGCATCCGAATTCTATCCAGTGGTATGCAAGATGTGCAGTGCCTGCTCGTTGGTATGGTTGGAATGGTCGTTATTCACTGCCGTTAGGTATGATTAATGACTTCTTTATGGCAGACGGCTCAAAGGCCCGTCCGTTGGAAGAATGGTTTGAAAATAAAGAATTTTCTACTGAAGCCGCTAATGGTACCATTGCAAATACATTCCACATGTTTGTAAATCGTGAACCTCGCTTCTATGCTAACATTCACTTCCCTAATCAGCGTGTATCTTATGCGTACCCCAATGAAGAGGACTCGTATCAAGATGAGGACGGTTATGGTATAGTCGACTTTTGGTATAAAGGTGTTTCAGGCAATGGATCGACTCCTGGTGATAAAAATACAACCGGTTTTTCCGTTCGTAAAAACATTCCGCTTAATTACTGCTCAAATAAAGAAAAGGCTAAAGACACATGGAATTTAAATGTGCCATTCCCAATCATTCGTTTAGGTGAGGTGTATCTGAACTATGCAGAAGCACTTAATGAATATTACGGAGAATCTCAGCATAATGAGGTCTTGAAATATCTTAATGCTATTAGAAAACGTGCGGGTATTGCACCTTATGAGGGTAGTTATTCTCAGGAAGAGATGCGTGAAATGATACGCCATGAGAGAAAAATAGAGCTTTGTTATGAGTGTCAGCGTTTCTTTGATGTACGTCGTTGGTTTATTGCTCACGGACCGAATGGTGCTTTTAATCACAACGAGTATGGTCTTGATATGTCAAAAGGAGAAAACGCCACAGATAAAGAGTTCTTCTCTATGACAGAGGCAGCTATTAAGCGATTTGACATTAAACATTACCTTATGCCTATAAAAGCGTCTGAGTGTGAACTTAATCCAGAATTAGTACAAGCTCCATTCTATTAATAGAGAGTGTTCTATTGATTGTATGGAATTGAAACGATAAAAATACAGTCTTATTATGAAAAGATTTTTTAAAATATTATTTTCGACTGCCCTCATTGGTGTGATGTTTGCTTGTGAGGCAGAGTTGTCGCCAATTACTATAAAACCGGATCCAGTATTTGATAAAACAGGTCTTTATACGGTGAATACCATATCGATTTACGACGAACAAGAGACAGTAGTTAACATTTCGAGAATTTACGGACTTTCAAAAGAGCTCGATTTAACCATTGGGGTAGATGAGACATTATTAACAGAATACAATAATCTTAATGGGACAAATTATCAGTTGATGCCAGCTGAGTATTATGACTTCCCATCTACTATCAAGTTAGATAAAACGGATAAGGAAGTAGAATTACCCGTCGTGATTAAGCCAAAAGCTCTTGCGGCAAAAGGTATTTCTACTGCTAATAATTACGTACTCCCTCTTTCTTTGAATGCTTCATCTGTTGAGGTGGAGGATAAAGGGGATGCAGCACAGGTGTTGCTTATTCCTAATATTGTAAAACCAACATTTACAGTTAAAGTCCCTGAGGAGAATTTTTCATTGAGTTTTATCAGAGATGTTTTATTACCTCAGACAGTTGAAATCGAAGCAACTTCTAATTTTACTACAATAGATGCTAATATGGTGACTTATGAAGCATCTGCTACAGCAGTTGAAGTTTATAATGATGCCAACGATGTTGATTATAAACTACTCCCATCTGAATACTATAAGGTTAATACCGGAGTATTGGATCCTGAGACTATGAACTATAAAACAAGTATTACGTTCACTTGTGGGAAAATGGAAAGTGACGATATTTTCCTACTTCCTTTGGTTATGGCTTCAGATGTATATCAGATTCAACAAAAGGAGCCAATTTATGTGTTGGTTCAGTTGAATACACTTAAGATGTGGGTCGCAGGTGCAGAGCAGGTAGTGGTTAATAAAACGGGAAATGGAAAAATTTCAGTTGCAATGAATGCTCCTATCAGCGATAATCAGCCGGTGAAATTGACTGTAGATAATTCTTTGATAGAGTCTTACAATACAGAGAACGGTACTTCATTCATCCCATTCGAACCATCTAATGTCAGCGTATCAACAGAGTCGATAACTGCTGGTGAAATGGAGGTAAATGTTGCTTATCAAATCGATCTGACATCTATGTCTTTTGATGGAATTGAACCCTATTTGTTTGCGCTTAAGCTTGATGAATCAGAATTGTTTGAGGGAACTCAAGTAGAAAATAACGTGATTTATATTCAGCCTTTTAGAACATTGGCAGGTGATTATGAAAAGGAAGTTTGGGGTGAGGAAAAGAGTGATAGAGTTTCAGCACCAGCAATCTATTTAGCAGGTGAGAATGGTTGGCCGGCTTCTCAGAG
>ERZ779876.2710-NODE-2710-length-12140-cov-10.242118_pt1 | contig 12140 bp, 7 predicted proteins | sample MGYA00511068_ERZ779876 | MGnify/ENA primary metagenome ERZ779876 (study PRJEB29588, sample SAMEA1970858) | human gut metagenome | biome: human gut; feature: human-associated habitat; material: faeces | place: Denmark | collected 2008/2010 ...
GCGTGCTGAAGATGGTCAACGGCGTGCTGCTGCTGGTGGACGCTGCCGAGGGCTGTATGCCCCAGACCCGCTTCGTGCTGCAGAAGGCTCTGCAGCAGAACCTGAGCCTGGTGGTCGCCATCAACAAGATCGACCGCCCCGACGCCCGCATCAAGGAAGTCATCGACGAGGTGCTGTACCTGCTGATGGACCTGGGCGCTACCGACGAACAGCTGGACTGCCCCATGCTGTTCTGCTGCGGCCGCGACGGCACCGCCAGCCTGGACCCGGATGTGCCGGGCACCGACCTGATCCCCCTGTTCGACACCCTGCTGAGCACCATCAAGCCGCCCGAGGGCGACCCTGAGGCTCCCTTCCAGATGCTGGTGTCCTCTGTGGACTACAACGACTTCGTGGGCCGCATCGGCATCGGCCGCATCCAGAACGGTGTTGCCAAGGTGGGCGAGGAAGTGGTCGTGTGCGACTGGCACAACCCCGACCTGAAGATGCGCGGCCGTCTGACCAAGCTGTACGACTTCCAGGCCAACGGCCGTCAGCCGTGCGACAACATCACCGCAGGTGATATCGTGGCATTCTCCGGTCTGCCGGACGTGACCATCGGCAACACCCTGTGCAGCCCCTCCAACGTGGAGCCGCTGCCCTTCGTTAAGATCAACGACCCCACCGTGGAGATGACCTTCTCGGTCAACGACAGCCCGCTGGCCGGCCGTGAGGGCAAGTTCGTCACCAGCCGTCAGATCCGCGACCGTCTGCAGAAGGAGCTGCTGAAGGACGTGGCCCTGAAGGTGGAGGACTCCGCCACCACCGATTCCTTCCGTGTCATGGGCCGTGGTGAGATGCACCTGTCCATCCTCATCGAGACCATGCGCCGTGAAGGCTATGAGCTGCAGGTCTCTCCCCCGCACGTTCTGACCAAGGTCATCGACGGCAAGACCTACGAGCCCATGGAGCATGTTGTCATCGACGTGCCCACCCAGTATCAGGGTGCCGTCATGACCGGTCTGGGCCAGCGCAAGGCCATCCTGCAGCAGATGGAGTCCCTGGGCTCTGACCGTGTGCGTCTGGAGTTCCGGATGCCCAGCCGCGGCCTGTTCGGCTACCGCAACCAGTTCCTGACCGATACCCACGGCGAGGGCATCATCAACCAGATCTTTGACGGCTACGACGTCTGGGCTGGCATGATTGCCAACCGCTCCACCGGTTCTCTGGTCAGCTTTGAGACCGGCGAGGCCGTCACCTACGGCCTGTTCAACGCTCAGCAGCGCGGCACCCTGCTGGTGGGCCCCGGCGAGAAGGTGTACGAGGGCATGGTCATCGGCTACACCGCTTCCGGCGAGGATGTGGACGTGAACGTCTGCAAGACCAAGCACCTGACCAACACCCGTTCTTCCGGCTCCGACGACGCTCTGCGCCTGATCCCCATCAGCAAGCTGAGCCTGGAGGGCTGCCTGGAGTTCCTGGCACAGGACGAGCTGCTGGAGGTCACCCCGGAGAACCTGCGCATCCGCAAGCAGATCCTGAACCATGAGCAGCGCATGAAGGCCAAGAGCCGCATGAAGTAATTGCGTTACCTATTATAATAGTCTCCCGCATCCCGGCAGAAACCGACCCGTTTCTGCCGGGATGCTTTTTGTTTTTTGCACTTTTTTGAAATCAGGGCTTGCAAAACGGCCAAGAATGCGGTATAATATCACTCGCAGTCACTTAAGTGATCTGCCTCTTTAGCTCAGTCGGTTAGAGCACCTGACTGTTAATCAGGGTGTCGCCTGTTCGAGTCAGGCAAGAGGCGCCACGAAGGCAATGTTCTTTGGAACATTGCCTTTTTTGTTTGCCGTGCCGCATGTTTCAGAAGTGTTAATTTTTCACACTTTTTTCATTTCTCACGATTTCTTAAAAAAGAAGTTCTTGAAGATGCTGTCATATTGTGGTATACTGCACATAAGCTGTAACGCCTGCGCATACAAACTTTGCAGGCATTGCAAGCCGGAAATCTGAGCATTCTGCCCCATTCCCGGGCGTTCAGAGGCGGTAAATCCTTCCGGTTTTGGCGGTTTTGTCAAATTCACTGCATGTTTTCCGGTCCGTGTGTCTGGCAGATGTGTATGGTGTTTGAATAAATTTGTATAGTTTCAAAGGAAGCATCTATGCGTTATACCTATGTCCGGCAGCATGACACTACCGACTGTGCGGCTGCCTGCCTCGCAATGGTGTGCCTCCATTACAAAAAGGAGATCACCATCACGCGCCTGCGCGATATGATGGGTACGGACCTGAAAGGCACAAACCTCGTTGGTCTGCAGAAGGCCGCGAACGAGCTGGGTTTCACCACCGCCGCGGTGCGTGTGGACCGTGAAAACTTCCTCAGCGACTTCTCGCTGCCCTGCATCGCGCAGGTCATCACCGACCAGGGCCTGGCCCACTTTGTGGTGGTGTTCAAAAAGACCACCCTCCGCGATGACGGCGAGCGCCGCAAGCACATGCTGGACGAAGCCGAGCGGGCCAAGGAAGCCGAAGAAAAAGGCAAAAAGCACAAGTGCAAGGATTACGTCATCATCGGCGACCCTGCTACTGAGCTGAAAAAGATCAGCCTGGATGAGTTCTACAAGAACTTTACCGGTGTTCTGCTGCTGCTGAACCCCACCTCGGAGTTCAACGTGAGCCAGCGCAAAAAGCTGGCACCTGGCGCTCCCGGCTATGAAGCCCAGCAGGCCAGCGAAAAAGACGACGGCAAGCCCAACCGCTGGGGCATGATGAAGCGGTACATCGACCTGCTGCTGCCCCAGAAGAAGCTGTTCTTCTACGCCATTTTAAGTTCCGTCATCACCACCATCCTGGGCATCGCGTCCTCGATGTTCAATAAGATCCTGATGGATGAGGTCCTGCCTTACGGGCTGGACAACCTGCTGGTCACCCTGATCATCGTGTTCAGCTTGGTGAGCCTGACCAGCACCCTCATCGGCTTCGTGCGGCAGTGGGTGCTGATCCATCTGTCCATCAAGATCGACATCCCGCTGATGCTGGGCTACTTCGGGCACATCTTCCATCTGCCCATGAAGTTCTTTGCCACCCGCAAAACGGGCGATATCACCACCCGTTACTCGGACGCAAACACCATCAAGTCCATCTTCACCAGCATTGCACTGAGCCTTGTGATGGACATCTCCATGGCCATCATCACCGGCATCATCCTGTTCCGGATGAACGCCATGCTGTTCTCCATCTCGCTGTTCATGGCACTGGTCAGCATCCTGCTGGTGCTGGTGTTCAAGCAGCCCTACAAGCGCATCAACGAAGAGACCATGATCCAGTCGGCTGCCCTCAACAGCCAGATGATCGAGAGCCTGCGCGGCATCGAGACCATCAAGTGCAATGCCAACGAGGACACCCAGCTGGAGAACCTGGAAAAAGAGTACATCAAGAGCCTGAAGATCAGCCTGCGGTCCAGCCGCATCAGCACGGGCCAGGGCCTGATCTCCACCTTCATCTCCACCGGTTTCAGCATGCTGACCACCTATGTGGGCATCAGCCAGGTGCTGCACGGTGAGATGACACTGGGCGGCTTCATGGCCTTCAGTACCCTGTCCAGCTACTTCACCTCCCCGCTGAGCAACCTGATCGGCCTGCAGATGAGCATCCAGGAAGCCGGTATCTCCATGAAGCGTCTGACCGAGATCATGGACTACCCCGCCGAGGACGAGGCCAAGGAAGGCAGCGAGCTGATCCCGCTGGAAAAGGTGGAGGGCGACATCGAGTTCAAGGACGTCACCTTCCGCTACGGCAACCGTGCCCCGGCGCTGGATCACATCAGCTTTACCATTCCCGCCGGCAAAAAGGTGGCTCTGGTGGGCAGCAGCGGCAGCGGCAAGTCTACCATCACCAAGCTGCTGCTGAAGTACTACGACCCCGAAGAGGGCGAGATCGACTTCAACGGCGTGAATCTGGCCGAGTACACCCATGATTCGGTGCGCCGTGCCATTGCCTATGTGCCGCAGAACATTGAGCTGTTCAGCAAGACGATCTACGACAACATCCGCATCTCCCGCATGGACGCTACCATGGAAGAGGTGAAGGAAGCTGCCAAGAAGGCCGATGCCCATGAGTTCATCCGCCATCTGCCGCTGCAGTACAACACCTACCTGGAGGAAGCCGGCAACGGCCTGTCCGGCGGTGAGAAGCAGCGCATTGCATTGGCGCGTGCCTTCCTGAAGGATTCCGGTCTGTACATCCTGGACGAGTCCACGAGCAATCTGGACTTTGCCACCGAGAATCTGATCTTCAACATGATCTACGAGCAGCTGGCCGACCGGTCCATGCTGATCGTTGCTCACCGTCTGTCCACCGTCCGCGACTGCGACCTGATCCTTGTGATGGATCACGGCAAGATCGTGGAGCGCGGCACGCACGACGAGCTGATGGCCAAGGATGGCAAGTATGCTGAGCTGTGGAACATGCAGCAGGGCATCTACCGCCGCCGTGAGCCGGTGGCCAAGCAGCCTGTGGCTGCCGCCGTGGTAGAGGATGACGATGACGGCGAAGCCTTTACCTACTGATTCGTTGCAGTCGGGTGCGCACCCGATTACATAAAACCGGTTCCCTCCCGGCAGCGCAGCCGGGGAGGAACCGACAAAAGTTCATTATTTGAAGGGAGTAATTCATCATGATGATGCCTGCAAATTTTTCCGCAATCTCTGAGAACGAGATGACCTACGTCAACGGCGGCGCAAGCCTGTCCGAAATCCTGGCCCCCGAGCTGAAGCTCGAGAACTGGCAGAAGTTCAACCAGAACATGGTCACCATTATCGGCAACTCTTTCCTGGGCAGCTATGTCAGCAACACCGTTGGCACTCTGTTCGGCGGCGCTTACAAGCCCGGCAACCTGGGCAAGGCCTGGTTCAGCTCTGTTGGCAAGTACTACCAGGGCGGCTACGATGCCGTTGTCGGTAACGGCACCGACGCCGGGATGACTTATGGCAATACTGCTCTGGGCGCTCTGAACGGCGCTCTGAACGCCGGCCTGCGTATCGTCGGCTCTGCTGCTGCCATCTACAACCTGGCTACCGGCAACGCCAAGAACGCTCTGCCCAGCCTCTTTGACTTCGAGAAGAATGAGACCGTCTTCCCTAAATAAGACTGTTTAATTCTGGCTTCCGGGGTTAAGTAATTGCACTGGTTTCCCTGCCGCGCAGGACTTTTCGGCAAACAGGTGCGCACCTGTTTGCCGAAAAAAGTACCTTGCGGTTGCGCAGCCGCAAGGTACCCGGCAGTACGGCAGCTGGCAGAACGCCGTGCGGTATCTTACCCCACAAAAAACGATATGCAGTGTGTTTCCGGCCCCGCTGCAAAGCGCCGGACCGGTGACAATGCCTCGTTATGGTGTGCCCGGAGGCGTCCTGCCTCCGGGCACATTCTATTTTTCGCATCACCCATTACTGCTACAGTAATAGGTGATCAGAAGCAGAGAAGGTGTGCTCTGCCCTTTCTCTGCCTGTGATTGCCTATTACGGCCTCCCCTTTGCGGAGGAAATTCAACGATAGGACAAAGAGGTATTTCAACATGAACGAGATCAAAGTTGCTGAAAACAAGACCCTCAAACTGACCAATGTCGTGGCACGCCGCATCGCCCCCGAAGAACTGGGCAACATGATGGTGGCGCTGACCCAGCTGCAGAACTTTATCAAGAGCCACAACGCACAGCCCATCGGCCCGCTGGTGCAGGCCCTCAAGATCGGCCCGGCCCCGGAGCATGCCCCGGAGCTGTACCTGATGCAGCAGGCCACCCAGCTGATCACCCAGACCGAGCCCGGCTACGAAGTGGACGCCGTGCTGCGGGTGAAGAACTGCCTGTACGCTCATTATACCGGCCCCATGGCCTACAGCCAGCTGGCAAGCTCCAAGCTGCAGATCCTCGCCTTTGAAAAAGGCCTCAAGCTCACCGGTGACAACTACACCATTTTTGTCAGCCAGGACGATGATGACGCCGTGGTTGACGTGTTTATGGAGACCAAGTAACTATGACAACGACCATCCAGAACCTCGATGATCTGCAGGACCGCCGCATTATGATGGACCGGGACGTACCTCCCTACGGGTACGCCTTTGTCATTCTGGTGGGCTTGTTCATGATCTTTCTGCTGGTGTGGAGCACCCGCACCAACCGCATCTACGTCAGCCAGAACTCCGGCACGGTGCAGGCCAGCAACAAGACCTACATCATGTCCAGCTATTCCGGCACCCTCACCGAGCTGTACATCTCCGAGGGCAGCTATGTGAACGAGGGCGACCTCGTGGCCCACATCAAGAGCACTGACCTGGACATGCAGCAGGACAACCTGGAAAGCCAGCTCAAGATCTACCAGACCCAGGTGGACCAGTACAATAAGCTGCTGCAGTGCATCCAGGACGACACGAATTACTTCAGTGAGACCAGTGTCGAGGATCAGCCCTACTACTACCAGTACGAGACCTACAAGAGCCAGGTGGAGCAAAAGACCTTTGACGCTTCTGCTTATCAGGCGGCCGGTTACACCGACGCCCAGATCAAGACCATGATGGAGCAGAACCAGAGCGAGATCCAGGCCCTGTATTACTCCACCATGCAGTCCATCTCCCAGAGCATCACCAGCGCCCAGAGCAACGTGGACAACGTGCAGGCGCAGATCGACGCCCTGAACACCGGTGCCAACGACTACTATCTGTATGCCCCCACCTCCGGCGTGATCCACATGGACAGCCCCTACAAGGAGGGCATGGTGTTGAGCGCAGGCTCCCCGCTGGCCACCGTTGCCAGCGAGAACGATGACCTGGAGATCGTGGCCATGGTCACCGTGAACGACCGCCCGCTGCTGCATGTGGGCGACCCGTGCAAGATCGCCATCACCGGCTTGTCGGAGTATTCCTACGGCACCCTGACCGGTACCGTGACCGCCATCGACAGCGACGTGACCACCAGCACCAGCGCTTCGTACTACAAGATGACCATCAAGCCGGACAGCACCTATGTGGTGAGCCGCAGCGGCGACAAGGTCGATCTTTCCAACGGCATGAGCGTGACCGCCCGCGTGGAATACGATCAGGTCACCTACTTTGAATATGCAATGGAGGCTCTGGGTGTGCTGTTCCGCTGATGCGGGCACCGTTTCCGGCGCTGAATCCTACGCTCCATTTTTAACACCCAGAGAGGTACACGAACCATGAAATCAACCGTAAAGACCCTGGCCCTTGGCGCGGCACTGCTCTGCCTGCTGGCCGGCGGCATGGCCCTGCCGGCATCGGCTGCCGTGCCCCTGACCGGCACCGCCGTGTCGCTGCCCTGGAACAGCGACAACAGCGTGCCTGCCGAGAGCATTGAGGCCGGCACCTATTCTTCCAACATGCTGTTGGGCGAGACCCAGCAGCTGTCGCCCACGGTGCGCCCCCGCAACAGCACCGACTCCGTCATCTACCTCACCGATGACAGCAGCGTGCTTACCGTGAGCAACAGCGGCGTGGTGCAGGCTGTGGGCGTGGGCACCGCCACCGTGACGGCCGCCGCAGGCAACCAGATCTGTGCTTACACCATTTCGGTTTCCATGGACTCCACCATGATCGTCACCGAGATGGATCTGGCGCTGTCCTCCAACACCATCTATGTGGGCAACTCGGTGTCGGCATCGCTGCAGGTGCGGCCCTCGTCCGCCTCGCAGTACGCCACCATCTCCCTGACTTCTTCCAATGAGAAGGTGGCCACCGTCAACAGCTTCGGCCGCGTGACCGGCGTGAGCCCCGGCACCGCCACCATCACCGCCGCCTGCGGCTCGGTCACCGCCAGCACCACCGTTACCGTGCTGGCCATCCCCACCGAGACGACCACCGGCGGCACGGTCAGTTCCGGCACCACCTCCACCAACAGCGGTCAGGTCATTACGGTAACCCCCTCCTATGTGGTGCTCAAGCCGGGTGCCACCCGCACCCTGTCGGCCAAGGCCACCCCGGCTTCGGCCTCCCAGAGCTTCACCTACAAGTCCGGCAACAGCAGTGTGGCCACCGTGAGCCCCAGCGGCGTGATCACCGCCGTGGGCACCGGCTCCACCTCCATTACGGTTTCCAACGGCAAAGCCACGGCGCTGGTCACCGTCATCGTGAACCGCTCTGCTTCCGCTTCCTCGGGCAGCGACAGCAGCAACGGCGATGACGCTTCCAACGGCGACAATGACAAGATCACGCTGGACCCCACCGTGCAGACCATTCAGGACAGCACCGACCATGAGGTCGTTTTTGCTCAGTCGGAAGTCCCGGTGATCACCGGCGACATCCTCAACTCTCTGCGCACCACCGGCAAGACCCTGTGCGTGGTGGGCGACGGCTACACCCTGCAGGTGTCCGGCAAGGACGTGCGCAACACCACCGGCGAACTGAACACCTCGCTGGAACTGCAGCAGGTGGAACAGGGCCTGGAGTTCGTGGTGAACGACGGCAAGACGGTCCCCTGCTCGGCCCGCATTGATCTGGACAAGAGTGATTACTCCCGTCTGTACCTCTACAACGAGACCACCGGAAAGTGGCAGTACCTGAACAGCTACAAAGACGGCGTGATCACGCTGGACACCGCCGGTCGTTATCTGCTGACCAACGAAAATCTCCGCTTCGCCAACATCAACTGGACCTTCTTCATCGCTGGCGGCGCGGTGCTGGTGGTCATTGCGGTGGCCTACATCGCGTTCAAGAAGCGTTACTGGTTCTGGTAAGCCGCTCTTCCTCATCTGAAACAAAGATACAGCGAGGCCCCTCTGAAACGCTCAGAGGGGCCTCGCTTTTGTTGTAATTATATTCTGGTTGCCGTACTGTCAAAAGGCTCCATCCCTGAGGGAGTTCCCGTAATTCCCGTAAGCAGCAGTTTATTCCACGGTCACGCTCTTGGCGAGGTTGCGGGGTTTATCCACGTCGCAGCCGCGCAGCACCGCCATGTAGTAGGCGAACAGCTGCAGCGGCACGATCAGCTGCAGGGGCATCAGGATGTCTTCATATTCGTCCAACCGGATCACGGCATCGGCCACGCCCTCCGGCACCACGGCATCCTTTGTGGTGAACAGCAGCACCCGTGCACCGCGGCTGCGGGTCTCCTTGGCGTTGGAGATGGTCTTTTCGTATACCTGTTTCTGGGTGGCCAGCGCGATCACCGGCACACCGTCGGTGATCAGGCTGATGGTTCCATGCTTCAGCTCACCGGCGGCATAGGCATCCGAGTGCACATAGCTGATCTCCTTCAGCTTCAGGCTGCCCTCCAGTGAGAGGGAGTAGTCGAACCCGCGTCCGATGAAGAAGCAGCTCTGGGTGTTCATATAGCGGCTGGCAAGGTATTTGATCTGCTCGCAGTCTGCCAGACGGGCCTTGATGATCTCCGGTGCCCGCAGCAGCTGGGCCGTATAGCGGCGGGTCTCTGCCTCGCTCAGGCGGCCCCGGGCGTAGGCCAGACGCAGCGCGAACAGATACAGCACGCACAGCTGCACCATATAGGCCTTGGTGGAGGCCACGGCGATCTCCGGCCCGGCGTAGGTGTACAGCACATAGTCGGCGGCCCGGGCGATGGAGCTGCCCACCACGTTCACGATGGCCAGCACCGGCACGCCCCGGCTCTTTGCCAGCTTGAGGGCGGCCAGCGTATCACTGGTCTCGCCGGACTGGCTGATGATGATCACCAGATCGTTGGGGTTCAGGATGGGGTCCCGGTAGCGGAACTCGCTGGCGATGTCCACCTCGGCGGGCACCCGGGCCAGTGTCTCAATGGCTGCCTTGCCCACCATACCGGCATGCATGGCCGTGCCGCAGCCCACCAGATGCACCGTACCGATGCTGCGCAGCACCTCATCGGTGAGCTGCGGGATGCGCAGGTCCGGCATGCCCTCCTCCACGCGGGGACTGACCGTAGCCGTGATGGCCGTCGGCTGCTCGTTGATCTCCTTGAGCATGAAGTGCGGGTAGCCGCCCTTTTCGGCTGCCTCCATATCCCAGTCCGCCGTCAGCACCGGGCGCTGCACCGGCTCGGCAAATTCATTGTAGAAGCGGATGCCCTCGGCCGTGCACACGGCCATGTCGCCCTCTTCCAGCACGCTGTAGCGACGGGTATACTTGAGCAGGGCCGGGATATCCGACGCTACGAAGTTTTCGCCCTCGCCCCAGCCCACGATGAGCGGGCTTTCGCGCTTGACTGCAAAGATGGTGTCCGGGCGGTCCCGGAACAGCACAGCCAGCGCATAGCTGCCCCGCACCTTGGCCAGTGCTTCCTGCAGCGCCCGCAGCGGGTCGCCGGTGTAGCAGCTGTCGATGAGCTTGACCAGCACCTCGGTGTCCGTTTCGCTCTCAAAGGTATAGCCTTTGGCAATCAGACGCTCCTTGAGGATGCCGTAATTTTCAATGATGCCGTTGTGCACGATGCTCACCCGCGGGGTGGAATGCGGGTGGCTGTTCACGTCGCTGGGCTCACCGTGGGTAGCCCACCGGGTGTGCCCGATGCCGCAGAAGCTCTGTGCCAGAGCCTGTGCGGCCAGTTTCTGGCGCAGCTGTGTCAGCCGCCCCTTGCTCTTTACCACGCGGATGCCGCCGTCCAGCGCCAGCGCAACTCCCGCTGAATCGTACCCGCGGTACTCCAGTTTTTCCAGACCGTCCAGCAGCACATCCTGTGCGCTGCGCTTGCCGACATAACCAACAATGCCACACATACAAAACACCTCCATGCCGGCGTCCCCCGCGCAGAAAAAACGCACAGCCGGGGCCGTCAGCTTCCCTATCAGTTTATGTTCTTGTATGGCTTTCTTTGAAGGGATCTGTTGCGGTATCACTGCCGTTTTTTGCCCTTCTCTGCGGCTGGTCTAGCCTTCAACCGGAGAAACATCCGCCGAAATTTTCGATGATTCCTCTCCTCGTCACCCTCGCGGCTGTCACCCGCGTGGCCCGGCGCTTTGCGTCAACTGGTGGTTTTGCATTCCCTCTTTCTGCGGCCCCTGTGGGCTGTTGGTGGTTCAGTATACCACACTTTCCCATTTTGTGCAACTGCTGTGCAACAATCGTTCTCAGTGCATGCCCAGCATCCGGTGCAGCTTGGTCTGCCACACCAACCGGTACAGCATGAGCAGGTTGTGCAGGGCCCGGTCGTACAGCAAAAAGGCCACGTTGCCCATGGCCAGCGTGGACAGGGTAACTATCCACGCCGTGGTGCGCAGCTCCTGTGAGATGCTGCCCGCCGGGATGAGCACCAGCAGCAGGCCGTACATAGCCAGCACGGCGGCGTTGCACAGCAGCAGCTTGCACACGCACCGCAGCACGGCCGGGCGGATGCGGTCGAACCGGGGTTTTGCCAGCGGGTAATACCCCAGCAGGAACACGAAGATCAAGGCCACTTCCTTGTCCGGCACAAACAAAAGCGCCAGCAGGCTGACCGCCGCGTAGGCTGTGAGCGCCATGGTGCGCCCGCACTCCACACACACTGTCGCGATCAGAAACCCTGCCAGCGCAGGCGCAATGAACATGGCAATGGGGATCACGGCCCCCAGCAGCATCAGCGCGACGCACAGCGCCGCCGCCATGCCGCAATAGGCCATCGTCCAGCTTTTTCGGTTTTGTTTTTTCATGGGATCTCCCAGTTTTCCTGCTCTGCGCCCACTTCCAGCGGTTCCACCGCGTGGTGCAGGCCCAGCAGCATGATATTATCCAGCAGGCTGCGGTTGAGTTTGACATCCAGCATGCTGTACACCCGCATCAGGTCGTTGGCGGCGGCCAGCGCCTGCCGACGGGCATTTTCCACAGCCGAGGCCTGCCCCATCAGGTCATTGACCACAAACACGTTGTACCGGCCGCTGCACTTGTCGGCTTCAAAGCGCTCGGCCTTGTCCATCAGGTAAAAGATGCGCCCAATGCTGCTGCCGATGTAGCGCATGCTCTTGCGCTGGTTGGGGTCATCGGTGGCGAGGGTGGAATACAGCGCGCCGTAAACGTTGCTCATGGGCTCTGCAGCCAGGTTGTAGTTCTTGGCATTCAGGTTCATCTGCACCACGGCCTGGTCCCGCTCCTGCCCGAACAGGCGTTCCAGGGCCGGGTTCTGCTGCACGGCCCGCTCGTAGGCACGGCGCAGCAGAACCCGGTCCAGCGCGCGGCGCAGCCGCTTGGC
>ERZ779876.2716-NODE-2716-length-12119-cov-17.625580_pt1 | contig 12119 bp, 9 predicted proteins | sample MGYA00511068_ERZ779876 | MGnify/ENA primary metagenome ERZ779876 (study PRJEB29588, sample SAMEA1970858) | human gut metagenome | biome: human gut; feature: human-associated habitat; material: faeces | place: Denmark | collected 2008/2010 ...
CTTCCGCCCCGGTTATATACGGCCGTTTCCTGCTGCGGCGTCAGCGGCATGGCGATTCCTCCTCTCGGCTTTCTTCCTCCACAAATTTCCAGAATTCTCCCGGGTCTACGCTTCTGATGTACCGCACCCGGTCGCCGCCCCGGCCCTCCTGGAATCCGCAGGCGGCGGCAAAGTCGCAGTGCTGGCAGGCCCGGTCCTGGGGGCCGTGGGCCACCGGGTCGGCGTCGATGCTGCCGGAGCCGATCTCCCGGGCGATCTGGTGCAGCAGGCGGTCCACATAGCGGCCCAGCTTGCCCAGCTGCTCCGCCGAGGCGACGCCGTCGGCGATGGAGCCGTCCTTTTTCACCTTGATGGGCAGGTAATGGGGCGATTCCAGGGCGCTGTGCTCCATGGCCCGCAGCACCTGGGGGTCGGAGAGCACCATGCCGCTGCGGCGCAGGGCGCTCTGCAGGGCCAGCTGCAGCTTCTCCGGCTGGATGCCCCGGTCCGCTTTCAGGATCACCTCCCGGGCCGGGTGGTACAGCACCCCCGCCGGGACGATGGGATAGCCGAAATAGCTGCGGCCCTCCTGCTCCAGGGTGAACAGGTACAGCAGCATCTGGATCCCCAGGCCGTACCGCAGGTCCGACAGGTCAAAGGACTTTTTCCCGGTTTTGTAGTCCACCACCCGCAGATACAGCCTGCCGTCGTGGAGCCAGCCGTCCACCCGGTCCACCTTGCCGCTGACGGACAGGCGCTGATCCCCCTCGGTGATGGTCACGGCAGGCAGCTGCCCGTCCTTTCCGCCAAAGCCCAGCTCAAAGGCCACCGGGGAAAAGTCCGACTGGGCCAGCTCCCCGGCCATGTCCTCCACAATGGCATAGGCCGCCGTCCGCAGCCGGGAAAACAGATACCGGAACCGGGCGCTTTTCTCCTGATACCCGTCGATCTCCTCCCGGGCGTAGCGGTCCGTATATTCCCGGACCAGCTGCCGCAGCTCCGGCTGCTGCACCGCGGCCCAGCCGCCCCGGGTCTTGACCTCCCGGGCCACGTTTTCCAGCAGATAGTGGATAAACGTGCCGATCTCCGGGGCCTCGAACCCTGCCGGGCGGCGGTCCCTGGCCCGCAGGCCGTACTGCATGAAGTACCCGAAATGGCACCGCTTTACCTGGTCCATCCGGGAGGCGGACATATGCAGGGAGCGGCCATACAGGGCCTCCACCGCCGGGCCGGACAGCCGTCCCCGGCCCAGGGCCCGTCCCCGGTCCATGGCGTCCAGCACCCGGTCATAGTCCCCCCGCCCGCGGAAATACTGCCGCAGGGCGGGGTCCTCTCCCGCCAGCTCCAGGGCCGTGGCGGGGAGTCTGCGGCGGTAGCTGCCGTCCTCCCGGGTCACACGCAGCCGGGGAAACAGCTTTTCCATCCGCTGCACCACAAAGGAGGGGCGCAGCTGGCTGCCGTTGACGTCCCCCACCGGCCAGCTGACGGTGAGCCGCTCCGTGGGCTGGGCCAGGCAGGCGTAAATATTCTGCAATTCGTTGTCCAGCGGGTCGAAGCTGGCGTCCGACAGCAAAATTTCCCGCTGCTGCAGGGCGGCCCGGTCCTCCGGGTCCAGCAGGCCGTGGCCGCTGGGGGGCATGGGCAGCACATGGTCGTTGGCTCCCAGCAGGAACAGGCACTTCACCCGGTGCCGGTCATTGCGGGTGATCTCGCTGACCTTCACCTGGTCCAGGGTGGCCGGGATGGTACCCACGCTGTACTGGGTCAGCACCAGCCGCAGGAGCCGGGCGAACTCCTCGCCGGACAGCTCCGTATCCCCCAGGATTTCCGCAAACTGGTCCAGCACCCCGCAGAAGATCGCCCACAGCTGGACATATTCCTCCGCCAGCTGGGGCCGGTCCTCCTCCAGGAGCTTTTTCGCCGTGTCCTCCAGGGTCTGCGGCACACCGGCCTCCTGCAAAAACCCATACAGGCACTCCGCCTTCTGCCGGGCCGCCCCGGCGGTGCGCATCCCCCGGTACAGAGGCTCCAGCAGCAGGCGCACCCGCCGCCGGATGCCGTTGACTCGCTCCAGCCGGGCGGCGCTGCGCTCCGTCGGCTCCCGGCCGTATCCGTCGGGGCTTGCCGTCCAGTCCCCCTCCCGTAGCCACATGGAACTGCCCCGGATGTCCCACAGGATGACGTAATTTTCCAGAATGTCGCACTCGTCCGGGGTGATGCCGCCCAGGCCGGTTTTCAGGCAGCGGAACACGTCCTCCCGGTCGAAGCCGCCGGTGACGGCGTCCAGTGCCCCCAGCAGCATGGTGATGGGGGGCTTTTCCAGCAGGTCGCTGCGGCGGCTGATATAGGCCGGGATGCCGTCCCGGCGGAACACACTCTCCAGCAGCGGGCCGTAGACCTCCATATTCCGGGCGCACACACCCATGTCCCGCCAGCGATAGCCCTCCGCCGCCAGCTGCCGCAGCTGCTGGGACACCCATTCCACCTCGGTAAAGGCCGTGGCCGCCTGGTACAGCTCCAGGCCCTCCGGTTCCCCGTCGTAGGGGACCTCCTGGCCGAAAAAGTGGGCTTCCAGGTGCCCCAGGGGGCCCTGCCCCCGGCTTTCGCACCACAGCACGTCCATCTCCTGCCCCGCCCGGCGGGCCATGCGCTCCAGGCGCATCCGCTGGCGCAGGGCGTTCTGGAACAGCCGGTCGCTGCTCCGGTCTCCCAGCAGCGTCACCGTGACGCTTTCGGCCTGCCGCAGCACCAGCTCCAGAATGCTCTCCTCCTGGCGGTTGAAGTATGAAAAACCGTCCAGATACACGTCGCAGCCCCGGAGATAGCCGCTTCCCTCCAGGTGCTCCCGGAGCTTCTGGAGCCGGGAGCGGGCATCGAAATCGCCGCTGCGCAGCCGGGCGTCATAGGCGGCGTATATCAGGGCGATGTCCCGCAGCTTGCCGCCCATGGCCCCGTCCAGGTTCTCTACCTGCCGGTACAGGGCCTGGGGGCCGATCTCGTAGGCGTAGAACTCCTCCGTCAGGTCTGTCAGCTGCCGCAGGAACGACGCCCGCTGGCTGGGCCGTCCGAATACCCGCAGCTCCGGGGCCAGCTCCTGCAGCACCCGCCGCATGGTCAGCAGCTTTCCCCCGTTGTCCAAGGTAAACTCCGCCAGACCGCCGGTTTCCGCCAGCACCCGGGACGACAGGCTCCGGAAGCTCAGCACCTCCGCGTCCCGGGACGCCGTGGGCCCCAGGGCCCGGCACAGGTCCACCTCCGCCTCGTGGGAGATATGCTCCGGCACCAGCAGCACCTGCCGCCGCAGACGGCGGTTCTTTTCCATGGCCTCCAGCACCCGCCGGGATTTCCCGGAACCGGCCCGGCCCACCCATATATGAAGCATTCGCCGCGCCTCCTTTCCGACAGCAGGATACCACCTCCGCTGTCCCGAAAAACTCTCATCTGACAGTATAGCGCATTTTTCTTCCGCTGAAAAGGACAAAAAAACACCGGCTGCTGCGCAGCCGGTATTTTTTCGCTTACTGATTGTCGCCCAGCTCCCGGAGATACCGGCTCAGGGCGTCCTTCCACTCCGGCAGCGGCGTGAAGCCGTTCTCCGCCAGCTTGCTCTTGTCCAGGCGGCTGTTGAAGGGCCGGGCCGCCTTGGACGCGCCGTATTCCGCCGTGGTCACGGCGTCCACCTGCACCGGCAGCCCCGCCTGGCGGAAGATCTCGCAGGCGAAGTCGTACCAGGAGATATACCCGCCCTCGTTGGTGGCGTGGTAATACCCGTACTTGTCGGACTCGATCATATCCGCCAGCAGCCGGGCCAGGTCCAGGGTATAGGTGGGCGTGCCGATCTGGTCGCACACCACCCGCAGCTTGTCGTGGGTCTTGCCCAGCTGGAGCATGGTCTTGATGAAGTTCTTGCCGTTCAGGCCGAACACCCAGGCGATCCGCACGATGAAATACTTCTCCAGCCGGGAGCTGACGGCCAGCTCGCCGCCCAGCTTGGTCTCGCCGTAGAAATTCAGGGGCTGATAGTCCTTGCAGTCCGGCTGCCAGGGCGTCTGGCCCTGCCCATTGAACACATAGTCCGTGGAAATGTACATCATCTTGCAGTCCTGGGCCTTGCACGCCGCCGCCAGATGAGCGGTGCCGTCCACGTTGATGGCCCGGACCTTGGGCTGCTTGTCGGCGTCCTCGGCCAGGTCCACCGCCGTCCAGGCGGCGCAGTGGATCACGGCGTCGGGCCGCACCTGGTCCATCACCTGCCGCACCTGCTGCTCATTGGTGATGTCCATGGCCACATAGGGCATCCCCGTCACGGCGGAGCCGTCGGCGATGCCGCTGTATACCGGGGCAATGTCGCTGCCCACGCCCTGATGGCCCCGGCGGGCCAGCTCGTTCATGACGTCGTGGCCCAGCTGACCGCCCACGCCCGTTACCAATACCTTCATTGCTTGTAACCTCCTCGTTACAGATACTTGACCGCCTTGCAGATGGGCCGCTCTTTTCCCCAGCGCCCGGTCATGGCGGCTTTGACCTTCTCTTTGCACCAGACCAGTGCAGCCTCAATAAGCATCAGCACCGCGAACTCCGCCAGCATCATCAGGAAATACGGCGCCATCGGCGTCTGTGCCAGGTAAAAACGCTTGCCCAGCATCAGCAGCTCCGGCGCGATCTGCCAGGGCAGATGCGTGGCCATCAGGAACATGGAGTGCCTGCCGCACCAGATCAGGGGCCTCAGGGATATGCGGGCCTCCAGCCAGCGCAGCAGCTCCAGAACGGCCACGGAACCCAACACACCGTTGAGATAGAACACCGGAGCAAAGGACCCCAGCTTAAAGGAGTTGAAATCCAGGTCCGGACTCAGCAGCGACAGGCCCAGATTCACCGCCAGCAGGACCGCCAGCACCGGCAGCCTTCCCAGCCGCTGCGGCTTCCCCCGCCGGGAAAGCAGATACCCGCACAGCATGAACCAAAAGCCGCTGACGCTCTTGGCCAGAACAATAAACAGGTTGCGCACCACCTGCACCCACAGGCGATCCGCCCCGGGAATATCCATTCCCTGATAGAAATAGCCGATGACGCACAGGATAGCCGGCGCCAGGACACACACCAGTATGCGCTTGGCGGCAGACCAGCCCTCCGGCCGCACCGCCGCAAACAGCAGCTCGGCGATCAGCAGCGTAGGCAGAAACCACAGGGTGGCAACACCCCGCAGCGTCACCGTCAGGATCACGTCCCCCTTCAGGGCCGCCAGTCTGCTACCACCGTGTATGGTGAGAAAAGCCAGGTGCGCCAGAATCGCCAGAGCCGAAAACACGCCATAGGGGATCACCAGGGAATACCAGCGTTTTTTCATCACCTGTGCACAGGAATCCCTCTGGCCCCGCTCCCCATAGCGGTATGCCTTCAGCAGGCCCACCACCACATAGAACACAGCGATCTTGAAGGAGGAAAACCATACGGAGCTGGTGCTCCACAGGTAGTCCATGTGGCCCCAGATGATGGCCAGCATGCCCAGGCCCTTTGCCGCGTCCACAAAGCCCAGGTGCGTCTGCCCCATCCGGACTTCTACTGCCTGCTGCTCCATGGCTCAGCGATTGCCGTACATTTTCTCGTAATAGTCCTGATACTCGCCGGAGATGATGGTCTCCCACCACTCCCGGTGATTCAGATACCAGTCGATGGTCTTTTTGATGCCGTCGGCGAACTTGGTCTCCGGCAGCCAGCCCAGCTCGTTGTGGATCTTGGTGGGGTCGATGGCATAGCGCATATCGTGGCCCTTCCGGTCCGCCACATGGACGATGAGGCTCTCGGGCTTGCCCAGCTCCTTGCAGATCAGCTTCACAATGTCGATGTTGCGCATCTCGTTGTGGCCGCCCACGTTGTACACCTCGCCTACCCGGCCCTTATGGATGATCAGGTCGATGGCCCGGCAGTGATCCTCCACATACAGCCAGTCCCGGACGTTGAGGCCCTCGCCGTACACCGGCAGGGGCTTGTCGTTCAGGGCGTTGGCGATCATCAGGGGGATCAGCTTCTCGGGGAAGTGGTAGGGCCCGTAGTTGTTGGAGCAGCGGCTGATGGTAACAGGCAGACCATAGGTCCGGTGATACGCCTGCACCAGCAGGTCGGCGGCAGCCTTGGAGCTGGAGTAGGGGCTGGAGGTGTGGATGGGGGTCTCCTCGGTGAAGAACAGGTCGGGCCGGTCCAGGGGCAGGTCGCCGTACACCTCGTCGGTGGACACCTGGTGATAGCGCTGGATGCCGTATTTGCGGCAGGCGTCCATCATGGTGGCGGTGCCGATGATGTTGGTCTGCAGGAACACGCCGGGGTCTTCGATGGAGCGGTCCACATGGCTCTCGGCGGCGAAGTTCACCACCATGTCCGGATGCTCCTCCTCAAACAGCTTGTAAACGGCCTCCCGGTCGCAGATATCCGCCTTCACAAAGCGGAAATTGGGGTTGTCCATCACAGGGGCCAGGGTGGACAGGTTCCCCGCGTAGGTCAGCTTGTCCAGGCACACGATGCGGTAGTCGGGGTGCTCCTTGAGCATATGGAACACAAAGTTGCTGCCGATAAAGCCGGCGCCGCCGGTAACGATAATGGTCATGGCTCATTCTCCCTTTCCGTAAACGAAGTTGCAGTCGCTGTCCGCCAGCAGGGGGGCGTTCTTGTCCTTGTCGGACAGAATGGGGTCCGTCACGCCCCAGTCCACGCCGATGGCGGGGTCGTCGAAGCGGATGGACCGGTCGCTGGGGTGGTCGTACAGGTTGTCCGCCTTATAGCAGAAGTCCACGTCGTCCGTCAGGGTCACGAACCCGTGGCCGAAGCCCCGGGGAATGTAGAACTGGCGCTTGTTCTCGGCGCTGAGCTCCACGGATACCCACTGCAAATAGGTGGGGGACCCCTTCCGCAGGTCCACCGCCACGTCCATCACGGCGCCCCGCACCACCCGGACGATCTTGGCCTGGGCCATGGGGTCCTGCTGGAAGTGGATGCCCCGCAGGGTCCCCTTCTTGGCGGTGAAGCTCTCGTTGTCCTGCATGGGCGCAAAATGCAGGGATTCATACTTGGGCTGGGACCAGGTTTCCATGAACCAGCCCCGGTGATCGCCGAACACGTCCGGCTCGATGATCTTTACCTCGGGAATTTTTGTGTCCAGAATTTTCATGCAAATCACCTATCAATATCGAATTTTGCCCTCAGCCACATGCATCAGGTGCTGGCCGTAGGGGGACTTGCCATAGCGCTGGGCGGACTGGAGCAGCGTCTCCCGGTCGATCCAGCCCTCGTTGAAGGCGATCTCCTCCAGGGCCGCGATCTGGGAGCCCTGGCGGGTCTCGATGGTGCGCACAAAGTCCGCCGCATCCACCAGGGAGTCCATGGTGCCGGTGTCCAGCCAGGCATAGCCCCGCCCCAGCAGCTGCACGTTCAGGGTGCCGTCCTCCAGATAGAAGCGGTTCAGGTCGGTGATCTCCAGCTCGCCCCGGGCGCTGGGCTTCACCCGCTTGGCCATGTCCACCACCCGGTTGTCGTAGAAATACAGCCCCGTGATGCAGTAGTTGCTCTTGGGATGCTGGGGCTTCTCCTCCACGGAGATGACCTTTCCGGTTTCGTCGAACTCCACGATGCCGAAGCGCTCGGGGTCGTTGACGTAGTAGCCGAAAATACTGGCCCGGCCCTGCTGTGCGTCCGCCGCCGCCTGCTTCAGGCGGGCCCGGAAGCCGCTGCCGTAGAAAATGTTGTCTCCCAGCACCATAGCACAGCAGTCGTCGCCGATGAACTCCTCGCCCAGCAGGAACGCCTGGGCCAGCCCGTCGGGGGAGGGCTGCACCTTATAGCTCAGCCGGATGCCGAACTGGCTTCCGTCCCCCAGCAAACGCTCGAAATTGGGCAGATCCGTGGGGGTGGAGATGATGAGAATGTCCCGGATCCCCGCCATCATCAGGGTGGACAGGGGGTAATAGATCATGGGCTTGTCATACACCGGCAGCAGCTGCTTGCTGGTGACCATGGTCAGGGGATACAGGCGCGTACCGGCTCCGCCGGCCAAAACGATACCTTTCATGAAATGGCTCCTTCCTTATGTTCCTCCGACGGCCCTTGTTCCTTGGGCCATACGGTGTAAAAATGCTGCCCGATCCGCTGTTCCGGCGGCGGGGGCGTCATGTAATCGCCATAGGTATGGCGCAGCACCCGGTCATATCCGGCGGGAATGGGGAACTCCCCGTCCTCAAAGGGGACGTACAGCGTTTTTTCCAGGTCCTCCCGCGGGTACACGATGTTCCAGTTGGTATCCCACATGGTGCAGCCCACATACCGGCAGTTTTCATAGTCCTTCTGCCGGGCCCAGGCCTCGATGCGGTGGATGTAATGGGCGCTTCCGTGGAGCCGGGCCCAGGCAAAGCCCGCCAGCTTGGCGGGGGTGTGAAGCCAGCCCCGGCGGCTGGGGGTGAACTTTTCGGCGGCGCAGCAGTTGATGAATTTCACGTCCCGCATGGGCTGCTGCACCCAGGCCCTGGCCTCCTCCTCGGTGTTTCCGCAGCCGTCCAGCGGATAAATGTCCACAAACAGGCCCAGGCCGTAATCCCGGATGCCCTGGTACTTCACCCGGTAGCGGGTGTCGCTGAACCGGGCGATGGGGTACACATACTGGGGGTTGTCGTCCACGGTCATCAGCTGCATGGGCTGAAGCTCCTGCCGGTGCCGGCGGCAGTATGCCACCAGCTTATCAAAGTCCGGCCGGGGCATGGCCACGTCCAGGTCGTCATCCCAGGGAATGAAGCCCTTGTGGCGGATGGCCCCGATCAGCGTGCCGTAAAACAGGAAATACCGCAGTCCCTGCTCCCGGCAGATGCCGTCCAATTTCTTGAGAATGTTCAGAGCTCCCTCCTGCATTTGCCGAAGCGTCAGTTCCTCCACTTATCTCACTCCTATCCGTTATTTCGTAACTTCTCTTATATTTCCGTCCCGGGACAGGGCGGGATGTCCCGCAAAACCCGGGGTTTTGTCCCGATTTCAGGCCGATTTCCGGCGGAACACCGCAAGGGTCCGGGCCACCTGGTCCCGGTGGCGGAGGGCCCACAGTGCGCACACGCCCAGAAGGGCCGCCAGCAGTCCCATCCGGACCCAGAACAGGTCCGTCAGGGCCACCGTCACCAGCGACACCACCGACACGACCCCCAGCCAGAGGAACTGCTGGAGAATGTCATACACCATGCCCTTGTGGACCCACCAGGAAAATGCCACATGCAGCAGGTAATACAGCAGGTAGCAGGCCACGGTGGTATAGGCCGCCGCCACATAGCCGAAGGCCGGAATGAACACGGCGTTGAGCAGGATGTTCATGCCCGCCGCCAGCATGGTGCCCAGGGCGATGAGCTTGGTTTTCTTATAGTAATACTCCACCGAGGAGGGCAGGGTATACAAAAACGCGTAGTACATGGACAGCACGATGGGCATGGTCACGTAGCGGCTGTCGCTGTATTTGGAGCCGCCGGCAATGAGGATGACCTCCGGAGAGATCAGTGCCAGGGCCATGGCCCCGATGGACACAAACACCACATACGCCGAGGCCGCCCGGCGAATGGCCGGATACTCCTTGGCCTTCATCTTTTCAAAGAACCAGGGCGCCCAGGCGGTGTCCATGGAATTGGTGATCACCTGGAAGATCATGCCCACGTTGTAGGCAAAGCTGTAAAGCCCGGCCTCGGTGCTGCCGATGATGGACTTGATCATGATGCGGTCAAACTGGTTCAGCAGCAGCTGGCTCAGGCCGTGGGGCACCGTGGGCAGGCTGATGGCCATGCCGTAGCGCCAGTATTCCCGGCTGATGCGGGGGCGGTCCTTCCGCCACAGGCGAATCACCACATAGATGCCCACCAGCACCGCGGGGATCAGGGTGCCCAGGATGCGGCCCAGGTATCCCTGGCCCCGGCAGAGGGTCAGGATCAGCAGCACGGAGCCGCCGATGCCGGCCACGGCATACACCAGGCTCAGTACCAGGTACTCCTTATACTTATAGTCCACCGAAAGGACGGAGTTGTAGAAGGTCAGCATGGCCATGCCGAAGCTCTCCAGCACGATCAGCGCCGGAAGATACGGCTGCTCCAGGCTCAGGGACCGGGCCAGCGGTGAGGCAAACACCAGGCTCAGGCCCAGCAGCAGCAGGGAGTTGCCGATGACCAGCAGGGTCACGGAGGAGCAGTAGGAACCGGTGAGGTCCACATAATCCAGCTTTGCGTTGCGGACGCTGGTGTGCAGAGTGAAGCCCGCCAGCACCGTCATGATCATCACATAGGAGCTGAAGGTGCTGTAAATGCCGAAGTCCTCCACCGTCATCAGCCGGGCAAACAGGGGGATGGCCAGGAAGGACAGGCCCTTCACCAGCATATTGCCCACCGTGTAGCCAAGTCCGGCCTTCAGGGCTTTTTTTCCGCTTGATTCATTCGCCATGGGGAAAACATCTCCTGTTGCGTGGGATTCAGATGCTGTGCTCCTCTAAAGCCGTGGGCACCGACAGGGTGACGGCGTACCAGGCGATGCCCAGCACAGCATTCATCCAGGGGTTGAACCAGGTGACGATCCAGAAGGTGCACAGGCCGCAGACCACGGCCGCCCCCTCCGGGCACTCCCGCAGCAGCTCCCGCCGCCGCAGGCACCAGACCACCACATAGCCAAAAGGCAGCATGTACAGCAGCAGACCCACGACACCCGTCCGGGCCAGCATGTCCAGATAGAAATACTCGTCCACGCCCTTGTCGCGGTTGGCCGCCGACGCGCCCAGGCCGCAGCCGATGATGGGACTGCGCTGAATGTAGACATTCAGGCTGTCCTTGGTCTCCTGCCGCAGCTGGTCGGACTTCTCGGTGACCTCGATATAGGAGCGCTGGCTGTCCATCTCGCCGTCGTCGGGGGAATCGCCGGGGTCCTCGCCCCGAAGCTGGGACCGCAGCTGGGAGGCCCAGGAGGTGGGAACCTCCCTGCCGATGGTGCGGGACACGGCAAAGCTCAGATAGCTGCCCTCCAGGGCAAACTCCTGCACCGTGACCAGCACGCCGAAGCACACCACGGCAGCCAGCAGAAACGCCAGCGTCCGCTTGCGGCCCTCCGGGCACAGCACCAGCACCGCGATGATGCTGATCAGGGCCGTCAGCCCCAAAGCTCCGTACAGGGAGCGGGTATAGCTTAAAAGCAGGGCGTTGAACAGCAGGCCCACTGCCAGCACATAGCGCCAGCGGAGCTTGGGGGCCCGGGCCTGACGGAACAGGGCCACCACACAGCCCACGATCATATAGGGGCTGCTTTTAAAGAACACACGGACCAGCCGCGCCGACACCACGTCCACGATGCCTACGGTGTGCTCGTTCAGCCACCGGCACAGAGGGGCAGGGTCGTCCATCAGCACCACGGCGGCGTTCACCGCCAGGATCAGGGCCGCCTGGATCAGCGCACCCGCCAGGACCCAGCTCAAAAGCACCCGCAGGCGCTGCCGCGACCGGACCGTGGCCACCAGCACAGGCACCAGGAACAGCCACATGAAGCCCTTGATGTCCGTCAGCAGCACGTCCATGCGGTTTTCCGCCCGGACGCCCCGCCAGGCGCAGAAGGCCAGCCAGGCCACGAAGGCCAGGGTCAGCCAGACGGCGGGCTTTTTCAGGTATGCGCCCAAATGCCGGAAAAGCTCCGGCAGGGCCAGCACAGCGGCCAGGCCCCCCAGCAGAATGCGGATGCTGACAGGCCCGACCTCCCAATAGCGGCCGCCGCCGGTGATGCTGCACTCCAGCAGGAACAGGCACAAGATTCCGAAGGAGAGCTGGCTGCACCGCTGGGTAAAGGTACCCCGCCGGAACTCCTCCGTTATGTTACGGATTCGATTTTGCAAAAGATTCACCACCAAAGAATTTGTCCGATACGGCGGTTCAGGCCGTACTTCCACAGGCCCCGCCGCCGGTAAAGAGTCAGCCGGGCCAGTTTTCCCTTTTCAGGGGCGGCGGCATAGTCCGCCAGCAGGGCCTGCTGGTCCGGGGTCAACGCTTTCCAAAAAGGAAAAAACTCCTTCAGTTCCAAAAGAAAACACCTCGCTTGGTTCTCCTTTTCATGATAACGGCAAACCGGGAAAAATTCAATCTAAAATTCCAACCTCACTT
>ERZ779876.2728-NODE-2728-length-12054-cov-5.108842_pt1 | contig 12054 bp, 9 predicted proteins | sample MGYA00511068_ERZ779876 | MGnify/ENA primary metagenome ERZ779876 (study PRJEB29588, sample SAMEA1970858) | human gut metagenome | biome: human gut; feature: human-associated habitat; material: faeces | place: Denmark | collected 2008/2010 ...
ATGCTTATCAAGCACCATCGACAGCTTCACTTTCGTTCCGCAGCCGTCTGTTCCCGACAGCAGTACCGGCTCTTCCATTTCTTTGATCTTATCAAGAGAAAATGCTCCCGAAAATCCTCCGAGTCCTCCGAACACTTCCGGACGCATCGTCTTTTTCACATGCTCTTTCATAAGTTCTACTGATCTGTAACCGGCCTCTATGTCAACTCCTGCTTTCTTATAATCCATACCACTTTCTCCTTTACTTTAAATACTCCTCATATCCGACCTCGGCAAGACGATCGGCTTTCGCCTGAACGGTATCTTTCATCTCTGCCGAATAGTCTTTTAACTTTTTTAATACCTCTTCATCTGATACAGCGAGGATTTTTGCCGCAAGAATCGCAGCGTTCATTCCACCGTCAATCGCAACAGTCGCAACCGGAATTCCCGGCGGCATCTGAACGATCGAGTAAAGAGCGTCCATACCATCCAGATTCTTTCCTGACATCGGCACTCCGATCACCGGCATCGGGAACAGCGCCGCACACATTCCCGGAAGATGTGCTGCTTTTCCGGCTCCTGCGATGATCACCTTGATTCCACGCTCTTTTGCGCCCTTTGCCCATTCAAAGAAAATGTCCGGTTCACGATGTGCAGAAATGATCTTCATCTCATAATCGATCCCGAATCTGTCAAGCATCTCTGCCGCCTTTGCCATAACAGGCATGTCTGAATCGCTTCCCATTACTATTCCTACTGTTGCCATTTTTTCTTCCTCCTGTTTCTTTGCCGGCTTCTGTGTAGGTGCCGGTGTGGGTGCGGGAGCAGGTTTATCCTCCGGTGCAGGCGTGGGTATTGCCACCTGTTCAGGGGTAGTGGGCGGTGCCGTTTCAGCGGTTGTAGGCTGCTTTTCTGCGGCGTTATCCGCATTCTCTGACGTCTCCGCCCGCTCGACAGGCCGTGGTGCGTCCGCACTGTCCTCGGTTTTGCTGTTTTCCTCCACCGTCTGCGATGGCAGTAACGCGGTCACCACTTCTGCCGTATCATCGGCTTCCTGCGCCGAGGTCAGTTCTGTCTTTGCGGAAATCGGTGTCTGTGTCTTGCCCGATGCTTGCGCTGCACAGCCCGCCATGATCGCCATGCAAAGGATCAGAGCCACGCAGAAAATTGTTCGTTTCATTGTAACATCATCCCTTCGTTTTAAGATACTCCCATTATGTGGTCATAAATATCTGCTGTCAAATTTTTGCTCATCTCTCTACGCTCTGCTCCTGTTTCTTTTCCTGCTGCTGCGGTGCAAGGCCGCGCTGGATGCTGGCGCGCTGTGCAGCGAAGGTCTGCTGGAAATCAGCAATAACCCCCATTCTGTCACGTGCTTCCAGTCCGTCAAACATTTCCACAAGCCCTACGGGCTTAGGTCTGTCGCAGGGAACGCCATAGCTGCGGCAAAGCATATAGCTGACGCTATCCGCGCCCAACGCGCAGGACTCACGGCTGTAATAGGGGAAGTTCCCATGATCATGAATACCCGCATGGACGATCTCGCGGCTCAAGGCGCGAAACGCTGCGCTGTCCGAAATATACCCGCTGACAATGATCTGCTGTTGGCTGGGGTCATACAGTGCGTCCTGCCCACGGGCGTCACCGGTCACAACGGGGACGTGCGACACCGTCAGAAGCTGGTACAGTGCCTTGCTCATGGCGTCGCTGTTGTCCGTAAGCTGATTTTTCACCATTTGACCGCGGCCTGCGGTCTGGGAGATGTCGAACACACGCCCCACCTTGTAGCCGCGGTACTGTCGCCCGTCTCTGACATAGGTATCGCCCACGCGGATCTTCATACCCACCTCCTCCCGCATGACGTTACGGTTCAGGCCATTCCAGCCCTTAACGCTATTGAACACCGTCACCTCCGGGTTCTGCTCCATCGCCAGCAGCACATTGGACGCGCTGAAACGCGGATTGTCCGCCTGCACATCCAAATAATGCAGGAATGCGCCGGTACTCTCCGTCACACGCAGTGCGGCGGCGTCATTCATCTCGTTAAGGCTGTCGCGCTCATCTGCCTTCCGCTGCTTCCACTCCTCGGTCTGCTGCTCCTTCTGCCGGATCAATTCACTCAAATTTGCCATAATAATCTCCTATCTCTGTTCATGCTCCGGCGCGGCAATAGTCCTTGCCTGCCGCGCCATCTGTTCGGATACCTTCTTCAGCTCCAGCATTTTCGCCCGCACGGATGGCTTATCCATCTCGGTAGACGTTCTGGCACCATTCCCGCGCTCCCTGAAGCTGCTCTCTGACCGAGCGCGGGGGGTCGATTTTTTTGTCGGCACATCCTCCCGTACCGGCGCAGGATAGCCCATCCGCTCAAAGATGCGGTTGATCTGTCGGGCGTCCTTGGCTTTCGCCATGATCTCCACTGTGCCGGTTTTCTCCACCCGATTGATAATGGGATAGAACAAAACACCGTACCGCTTGCTCTCCATTTGGAAGCCCCGCAGATCCTCCTGCTTGACGGAGAATATGGCCAACTCCTCGCCGTCCTGGAGCAGCCGCTTTAGTCCCGTCTTGCCGGACAACTTAGGGTTGTCCTTGGCTACTGCCACCAGCAGAGCCGCCAGGTTCTTTGCACCCAACCCCGCCAGCTTAACAGCACTCTCCGTGATCTGGATGCTCTCCCGCACCACCATATCGGCGGTTTCACCGTTGGTACTCACGCTTTTCTCACTTCTTCCCGCCGTTCCGCCTCGGCTTGCTGCACCTGCCGGGATACCAAAGGCACATCCTCCAGTATCCTGCGGCACAGGGCAAGCTCCCTTCTCTTTTCCCGCAGGGCGGCGGTCTGGCGGTCGATCTCTGCACTGCACTGTGTTTTGTACGCCTCATCTTCTGCATCTCTCCTTTCCCGATATAGTGGTTTTCTCTGCTGCTCACCGTCGTATATCTCCCGCTCAAGAGCGACGATCCGCTGCTCCAAATCCTCCGCCGTGGTCATGCCGTTCGCCCACAGATACCGAAACTGCCGGTCATAGCGTTCCAGTCGGACGACCTCCTGCCGCACGGAAAAAGGGACGCGCCGGAAGTGCTTCTTCCGGCGTGTCCCGCGCAGCAGATACAGGTATCTGAGATAGAGTGCCTGAAACCCTTTTATCTTCCTTTGTGTCCCTATGGGACGCCTGCCCTTGATGCGATACCGTCTGCCTGTATGCGTAAAGGTATGTGTCGTCAGTGTGCCGCCTTCGCGCTGGGCGGTCAGCCTCCTGCGGATGTCCTGTTCTGTATAGCCCTCGCCCAAGCTATCCAGCCGGATCGCCCTCTTACCGCCCGGCGGCAGCACGGTCACATATTTACGGCTGGGGGCGTTCCGCACCACATACCCCTCCTGCCGCAGGAGCATCAGAAACGTCTCGTATGTATACGCCTCTCCGATGAATCGGTCAATATCGCCGCGAATGATGCTGCGGATAGTGGGCTTGCCGGTGTTCTCCGCTTTCCATTCGGCGTAGTGTTTCCCCTTGCCCTGCGGCGTGATAGTGGATAGGTCATTTTCCCGGCACAGGGTGTCGGATGTGCTTCGCACTTCAAAATAATAGCTGCCGGGGCTGCTGTGATATTTTTTGCCATCCACAAAGGACACAGAGTTCACCACCACATGATTGTGAAGATGCGCTTTATCCAAGTGCGTACCAATGACCGCCTCATACCGCTTGCCAAACAGCCCCTCGGCAAATTCCACGCCGATACGGTGTGCCTGTTCCGGCGTTACCTCCCCGGGCGCAAAGGATTGGATGAAATGATACCCCACTACGCCGCCCAGCTTGCCAAACCGCTGCTTCGTGGCCTGCATCTCGGCAAAGGCGGTCTCACAACTTTCGCAATTGATGGCGGACGTAAAGAACAGCTGTTCCGTTTTCTCTGGATTTGTGGCATAAGTAATACCCGTATCCAGCGTAGTCTTTTCTCCGTTGACAGCATAGTTTACCCGCTTATCCAGCCGGTCACGGATGGCGATGATCTTCGTAATGGCCATTCTTAGAGGGCTTTCACCGCCTGCCAGAGCAGCCCCTGCATCGCCTTGATCTGCGCTATCTCATCCATGCGGACAAAGCCACTGGCATTGGCCACCTTGGCGATCTGGTTGATGTTTACGGCCACACCGGACATCTGGCGCAGCAGCTCCGTCAGCTCACCGGGTGGACGGGGACGTAGTTCCGCGCCCACAATAAGCCTGCGGATCACCGGCTCCATTTTCAGGCCGGTATCCATGGAGAGCTGCTTCAAATGTGCATACTCTGTGCTGTTCAGCCGCAGAGAGACGCGCTTTGCAATTTCTCTCATGTGTTCTGCTCCTTCCGTTTTTTAATGGGGGTTTTAGGGGGCTTTGCCCCTTAACAAGCGCGTTTTGCTGTCAAAATGCTATGCTTGCCAGGACAGCGGCGCTCTGCGCCGCGTCCTGCAATACCCGCCGAAGAAAGAAATCAGCGGGCTTCGCCGCGCTGCGCGTCACGCCGATACCGCAGCAGATCATTGTAGTCTTTTCCCCGCACCGGTGGTCTGTCAATGACCTCATATCTTCTCAGTAGCTCTCGCAGCAATGCCGCCGCCATCCGTCCCGGCGCATCGTTGTCCAGACACAACACAACGCGGGAGATATGTGGCGCAGTCTTTAGGTACTGCGAAAGAGGTGGCGGCAAGCCCCGCCCCTTCTCTGTGGAGATACCTCCCAGCGACAGCGTGTTTGCCTTATGCCAGTCCTTTCCTCGCTGCTTCAGCAGCGTCAGGTAGGAAAGAGCATCAATGGCACTCTCAAAGATACACAGCGTGGCACTGCCGCCCGGTGTCATCGGCACAGCAAAAGAGTAGCGCTTATCACTGCCGGCCACCTCGCCCACGAATCGCTTCTCTTGCAGCGTCCCCCGCTGCATGGCGTAGGCTGGTCTGTCACCGGCGAAGCCTACGAATACGCAATTATGATACTGTTCCGATTCATAGAGCAGGCCGTGTTTGATGCAGTGGTTGATGATCTCCGGGTCGATACCGCGCCCACGCAAGTATGAAAAAACACGCCGGTTGTCGGCGTGTCTGGGCGGCAGGGAAAATGATTTTGTCGGGCGGGCTTTCCGGCGCGGCGGTTCTGTCAACGCTGCGCCGCCGGCACTTAGGACGCGCTGCACCGCATCCGGCAGAGACAGCCTCCGCACGGTGGTCAGGTAATCCAGCGCACTGCTGCCGCCGACGCCCCGTGACCACCAATACCATTCCCCGTTGGAGATCTTCAGGCTGTCATGGCTTTTGGTTGCATAAGCATTGCCGCCCACGCTGACCAGTTCATCCGGTTCACAGCACCGCAGATAGGTCAGCAGATCCATCTCACGGGCGCGGGCTAACTGCTCTGGCGGGATAAACGGCATAGGACATCACCTCCTTCCAGGCAAGCAAAAAGCGCAGGCACTATGCCTACGCTTTTTGTTTACCGCGCATCTTCATGTTAAAAGCCACAGCAACTCTGCTATTTCAATTAGGGAACTTTTTGAAGTGACAGGCGCCTCGTTTGTTCCCTATATCAGAATTTCTTGATGCACCTGTCTTTCATGAATTCCGTGATACCGCGGTCTCGATCTTCGTAATATGCGACCAGCATTTTTTTGAACTCCGACACCTCTTTTTCCGGAATGATCAGCATTCCGCCGCCCTGTGAGATAAGAAAGTGGTTTGCAAAAATGACCGAGGCCCGCTTATTGCCATCGGTAAATATCTGCGCTTTCATGCAATAGAGGCACAAAGCAATCGCTTTTTCATCTGCGGGCATATCACGCTTCAGTATTTCTTCAAGGTTTTCCTTGATGACCGTTTCGATGGGCAGAGGAGGAATATAGCTTGATCCTCCAATGGTTACCGGAACACCACGGATGCGCCCTCCATCCTGGAAAAAGCCTTCGTTGACCAGCTTGGCGATGTGACACAGAATGGAATAGTCTGTGGGGTATGTGATCACATCCCGATCAAGAATAAACTCCCATGCGTGCTTCAAATTCAAAATCTTCTGCACATCGGTGGCTGTCATACCGCTGACAATACCGTTGTCGATAATATCCTCCGTCTGCGGAAAGCTGGTGGCAACACCTTCCAAAATTGCCTGGTCATAGATGTTGGACTTCATATTGGCTCGTGCAAAGTCCAAATTCATCTGCACCCTTGGAGACACCTCTTGATCTGAATATCCCAACTGAGCCAGTTCCTTATCCAAACGGCGGATATTCTTTCTATATTCTCTTGCATCGCGGGCATTGCGGAGCAAAAGCTGATACAGTTCATCAGAATATACATCCACATAAGTAGAATTCAGCCTTGAGCCGATCCTCTTGCGGATATACAAATACTGCTTGCCGCCGCTTTCTTTGATCTCAGGGCTTCCGTCATACGGCAATAGGTTTAACCTCGCCTGATAATCTGCTCTCTGGTGAAGCAGTTCTTGGATCTGCGGATAGTTGTCTTTCATACGGCACTCCTTATAGGGAACTTTTATTTCTTTAATTATATTATAAAGTTCCCTATTTTTCAATCCCTATTCCATGCACGGTTCAACTGCTTTGACATATATACAGCACACGCCCTACCTCTCCGGCACATCTTTCTTCCGAGCTTTTCTCTCCTTCTCCCTGCGGATCGCATCATTGGCGCAGCACTCTATGCTGCTGCGGAAATTGTCCATCTCGCTCGTCTCACGTTTTATCCAGTCGCCGTATAACTCTGCCAGCGGATGCTCAAACCGCAGCAGGGCGTTGAGCTGCTGCGGTGTCAGACCGGTTTCATCCTCAAAAAGCATCAGGAAATTGTCGCGGCAAGCGATCTCATAGGCGTGGGCAATAATATCGTCCGCCGTTTGCTCCCGCAGCTCCGCAAGGAATTGTTGGTTTTCCCCCTGCATCCTCTGATACAGCTTTTCCTCCATCATTTCTTTTGTCATGACAAACCTCCATATTTCCGAATGTATAGTGCTATCTCGCCAGCCCTGCCCGCATACGATGCGCGTAGTTCTCCACGCTGTACCGCCGCATATAGGCGTTCTCACTGGGCGCGGCGCTGTCCAGGTCAATGCCCTCCAGCCGGTAATCATCTGGCCGCAGCACCTCCTCCACTGGGATCACGCGAACACGCGCCCTGCTTTTCCACTCGCCGCCGAACACGCCGCCCACGCTGTGAAAGCCCCGATCACCGCACACCCACAGCAGCCGCTTTCCTGCCGGTATACTGCCCAAAGGCTGTTTGAGAACGACTATGGAACGCGGCTCTGCGCCAGCCACCCGATAGTAACCGGCCTGCTCCGCCTTCTCGTATGTGCGTATCAGCTTCTCGAATTTCCACTGCGGCTCAATGTAAAGAAAGCTCTCCTGGTATCCCATATTGACCTACCTTTCTAACTCTGTCGTTTTTCTTGTTGGAGACTGCTGGCTATTATCCGGTGCTTCCGTTTCGGCTACGACCTCCGGCTCACGCTTATCCATATTCAGCAGCGCGTTCAGCTCCTCCAACCGCGCCAGCTTTGTTTGCAGCTCCTCCTCACGCGGAAATGGCTTCAACACCTCCACCTTCGCCGTTTCCAGCTGGTTATGCAGATCACTCAGCTTTTCCCGGCAAGCTTGCTCCTTGAGGGGCAGCGATTCCAGCAGATTATCCATGCGCTGGATATTGCCGAACACATCGGTACCCAGCGTCACCACATGGCGCAGCTGCCCGATCATGGTCAGACGGTACTCCTGTGAAAAGCTGTCAAAGTACAACTCCAGTGTCAGACCGCGGTAAGAGCCTACCTGCATCGGCTCCGGCGTCAACATATTTTGGCACGTAGCCAGCAACTCCGCGCCCGCGGCCTTTTTCTCTGTGTAGACCTTACCCGCCAGCGTCATGGGGGAGAATCCGTCCGCGTTAGGCGCGGTGTGCTCCTTGACCGTGGCAATATCTGCATCGTACCCGACAAGGCGCTCCTGCGTCTCGGCAAGAGACTTGGGGAACGTTTTGCTGATGGCGTCCTCCATGCTGTATCGCTGGCTAAGGTGGCTGCTTTTCAGCAGCTTCAGCTTCGTCACTTCAATGTCCAAATCCATTTTCTCTTTAATAAGAGGGTTTCCGCTGGCCAGTGCCTTGATTTCCGCATAGGAAAGTGCCTGATCGTCCACGTCCTCAGCAGAGCGCACCGGCGACTTGCTGGTCATGATCTGTGCGATGAATTTCTGCTTCCGCTCCACCAGCTGGTAGAGATAGGCGTCGAAGGTGCCCTCGGTGACATAGCTGTAAATATCCACCTCGCTATTTTCATTGCCCTGCCGAATGATACGGCCCTCCCGCTGCTGGAGATCTGCGGGACGCCACGGGCAGTCCAAATGGTGCAATGCCACCAGCTTCTGCTGGCAGTTGGTTCCGGCTCCCATGCGCTGGGTGCTGCCCAGCAACACCCGCACCTGACCGGCGCGCACCTTGGCGAACAGGTCTTTTTTCTGCGCCTCCGTCTTAGCGTCATGGATATAGGCGATCTCGTTTTCCGGCACGCCCATTTCCACCAGCTTACTGCGGATGTCGTCATAGACACTGAAAATGCCTTCACTCTTTGGCGTGGACAGGTCACAGAAGATCATCTGCGTGGAGTGCTTTTCCGCCGTGCGCCGCCAGATGTCAAACACCGTCTCCGCGCACTTGACCGCTTTGCTCTCCGGGTCGGCGGGCAGCATGGGATTGATGAGCCGCTGGTCTAATGCCAGCTTCCGGCCATCGTTGGTGATCAGCAGCATGTTGTCCACGCTGCTGTCCACCTGCTTGTTGCGTACCTGCTCGGCACGCTCCGCCAGTGATGCCACCATCTCCTTTTGATACTCGGACGGCTTCAGGGCAATATTGTGGTAGTGTGCCTCCGGCACAGGCAGGTTCAGCATATCCGCCGTTTGGATGTCCGCCACATTTTTGAATACGGAAATCAGCTCCGGCAGGTTGTTGAACTTGGAAAAGCAAGTCTTGGCGCGGTAACCCGTCCCCTCCGGGGCAAGCTCGATAGCCGTGACCGTTTCGCCGTAGTTAGCGGCCCATGCATCAAAATGCTGGAAGCCCTGCTCCTGCAACGCTCCCATTTGCAAGTACCGCTGGATGGTGTATAGCTCCACCATGCTGTTAGAGATAGGCGTACCGGTGGCGAACACCACGCCACGCCCACCGGTGATCTCGTCCAAGTACCGGCACTTCATGAAAAGGTCGCTGGACTTCTGTGCCTCGGTCTGTGCGATACCGCTGACATTCCGCATTTTGGTATAGAGAAACAGATTTTTATAGTAGTGGCTCTCGTCGATGAACAGACGGTCAACGCCCAGCTCCTCAAAGGTGACCACATCATCCTTCCGGCTCTGGTCGTTCAGCTTGTCCAGCTTATTCTGCAAGCCTTTGCGGGTCTTTTCCATCTGCTTGATGGTGAAGTTCTCCGCCTTGTCCGCTTTTGCCTCCCGGATGCCCAGGATGATCTCATCCATCTGCTGCTCCAAAATAGCCCGCTGCCGCTGGATGCTGACGGGTATCTTCTCGAACTGACTGTGCCCGATGATGACGGCATCGTAGTCGCCGGTGGCGATGCGTCCGCAGAAACGTTTGCGGTTCTTTGTCTCAAAATCCTTTTTCGTGGCCACCAGCACATTGGCGGCAGGATAGAGCTGCAAGAACTCGCTGGCCCACTGCTCGGTCAGGTGGTTCGGCACCACAAAGAGAGATTTCTGACACAGGCCCAGCCGCTTGGATTCCATCGCCGCCGCCACCATCTCGAAGGTCTTGCCCGCGCCCACCACATGGGCCAGCAGCGTATTACCACCATAGAGGATGTGGGCGATGGCGTTCACCTGATGCTTCCGCAGGGTGATCTCCGGATTCATGCCGGAAAAGTTGATATGGCTGCCGTCGTATTCCCGTGGGCGGTTGCTGTTGAACAGGATATTGTATGCCTTGCAGATCTTCTCCCGCCGTTCCGGGTCTTTCCATATCCACTCAGAAAACGCCTCCTTCAGCAGCTCCTGCTTGCTCTGTGCAATGGCTGTTTCCTTTTTGTTGAGCACCGCCACACGCCGCCCGTCCGGGTCGTACTGGTAATCGAAAATACGGACGTCCTTCAAGTTCAGACTGCTCTCGATGATGTCGTAGGCACTGGCTCGCGACGTACCGTAGGTGCTGTACGCCTTGACATTATAGCTATCCTTGCTCTTGCCCTCGATGCGCCACTCGCCGGTGATTCGGGAGTAATGCACCTTAATGTCCCACCGTGCACGGCGGGACGTGTCCAGCGTCTCAAAGATGAACTGCCGGATATACTCCGGATCCAGCCATGTGGCACCCAGCCGCACGGAGATCTCACTGGCGGTCAGGTCCACGGGCTGCACCTTCTCCAATGCCTCCACATTGGGAAGGTACTGCGGCTCCGTTTCCGCCTTTGTTCTCACCTCCGCCAGCTTCCGGCGCACATTGCCGGACAGGTACTCGTCGGCGGGCAGGTATTTCTCGCCGCCCCTTTCCCCGTAATCAGGGTTCAGAAAGACGACGCCCTGCAAGTCCGCGAACAGGCTATCCTCGTCCTTGCCGGTGAGCTGCCCCATATACACCATATCTACGCGGGCTTTCTCCCCGATGGACAGGGCCAACGCTTCCACCGCCGTATCCACCCTCTCGGCAGGCCGGTGGCTGCGGATGGTGCGTTTGGTGAACAGGTCGGCTTTCCGCTTCAGGCCGCCCTCCTCATCCAGCACCTCCAGCGAACACAGCAGGAAATAGGAGCTATCCTGGTCAAAGGCGATGGCGTTGCCCCGTGAGTTGATAAGCCCGTAGTCGTGGGTAAAGCGGTCATAGAGGTCGTTCAGCTCTGCTTGCTGCTGGCGTATCATGTCATCCGGATAGTCCTCCGTCTGGTATTCCAGCAGCTTCCGCACACAATCCCGCAGGCCGATCATACCGCGAATACGGCTCTCGGCGGTCTTGGACACCTCCACCGGATTCATGCGGCTGTCCTCACGGTAATAGAGCTTATCGTTCACAAGTGTATAGGAAAAATTACGAACGGTGGGGTCTGCCTCGATGGACTGATCCTCGCCCTCCAGTTCCACCTCGCGTTCATAGGCGGTGATTTCACCGTGGATATTCTGCACGGCGTTGGCAAGGAGGCTGTCCAGCGGCTGATCCGGAAAGGGTACACAGGTGGGCTCCGGGCCATACGGTCCCGATACCATTTTCATCTCGCCCAGCACCATATCCGGGTGGTCGAGGAAATAGCGGTTCATGGGGATGCCGTCGTCGTTCGTCCCCAATCTCACCCAATCCGGTTCAATGTCCACCATACGGTCACGCTTTTGCAGGAACAGAATGTCCGACACCACCTCTGTCCCCGCTGCCGCCTTGAAGGTATCGCTGGGCAGGCGGATCGCGCCCAGCAGTTCCGCACGTTGGGCGATGTACTTCCGCACATTGCCGGTGCGCTTGTCCATGGTATAGCTGGAGGTGACGAATGCCACCACGCCGCCCGGCCTCACCTTATCCAGCGTCTTGGCAAAGAAATACTCATGAATGGACAGGTTCAGCCTGTCATAGCGCCGATCCTGCACCTTGAACTGGCCGAAAGGCACATTGCCCACGGCCACATCGAAGAAGTTGTCGGGAAAATCCATCTTTTCATAACCCCGCACGGAAATACTGCTGCGGGGGTACAACTGACGGGCGATGCGTCCTGAAACGTCATCCAGCTCCACGCCGTAGACCTTGCTCTCCGCCATGCCCTCCGGCAGCATACCGAGGAAATGGCCGACGCCGCAGGCAGGCTCCAGCACGTTGCCCTGCCGGAAGCCCATCTGCCCCAGCGCGGCGTAGATGCTGCGGATCACCACAGGCGGCGTATAGAAGGCGGTCAGCGTGGATTCCCGCGCCGCGGCGTACTCTGTTTCGGACAGCAGGCTTTTCAATTCCTCATACCGGCTGTGCTTAGGGTCAAAGCAGTCCGCCAGACCGCCCCAGCCCACATACCGGGATAAGACCTCCTGCTCCTCTGCTGTGGCGAGGCGG
>ERZ779876.2740-NODE-2740-length-12011-cov-3.421295_pt1 | contig 12011 bp, 9 predicted proteins | sample MGYA00511068_ERZ779876 | MGnify/ENA primary metagenome ERZ779876 (study PRJEB29588, sample SAMEA1970858) | human gut metagenome | biome: human gut; feature: human-associated habitat; material: faeces | place: Denmark | collected 2008/2010 ...
GAAGAAACAGAGCTGCCCGGAGAGTCGGAACAGCCTACGGAAGAGCCTGCCCCTGCACCGACAGATGTACCGGAAAAAACGGATGCGCCCGATGGACAGGACGGAAGCGGCGGCTTTATCTCCGAAGATGAGGAACAGGCGAAAAAGCCGGTTAGTCCCTGGTGGCTGCTTCTGCTGTTGCCTGCGGTGCTGGGAGGCGGCTGGTATCTGTATTACCGGGAGAGCGGCCGCAGATACAAAGCGGCCGTAACGCAGGAGGATGGCCGAAAGGCTTTGCTGTATTTGTACGGGCGGCTGGAAAAGCTTACCCGCTGGGGAGTGATCTTGCCGGAAAGAGCCGTGCAGCTGGCGCAAAAGGCCTGCTTCTCGCATCACGATATCACGGCGGAAGAACGGGCACAGATGGAAGAAATGCTGCAGGCGGCGGGGCGCTCTCTAAATCAGAGTATGCCGCGCTGGAAGCGGATGCTGCTGCGGGATGTGCTGCGATTGTGGCCATAAAAAGACAGGCGGGAGGGCATATCCTTTCCGCCTGCTGCATATATTTATGTTCAGGAAAGTCTGTCAATGATACCCGGCAATTCCAACGGATCGTCAATAACAAACTCACTGCCCAGATCCTCCAGCAGCTGCCGTCCCTTAAATCCCCAGGCAGCACCGCAGAAATGCAGTCCGGCGTTCCGGGCAAAGGCAAAATCCACATCGGAATCACCCACGTAAAGCGACTTTTCCGGGGAAACCTTCAGCGCATCCAGTACATATAAAAGGCTGGCCGGATCGGGCTTTACGGGGAACCGGGGATCCTGCCCCTGAATGCAGTCAAAAAGTTCCTTCCAATCCTGGAAAAGGCAGTGAAGCATATCTTCTGTATTTTGATGTGGCTTATTGGAAACTACAGCCAGTTTCAGCCCTCTTTGACGCAGACTGTGCAGTGTTTCCCGGATCCCCGGATAGGGCTGGGTGCTGTCACAAAGATGCACAGAGTAATCCGCATAATAGGTTTTCATGACCTGTTCCCATTCCGGCTCCCGTCCCCGGGGCATGGCGCTGCGGCACAGCTCTTTCATACCGTGGCCCACCATGGACTGGATCTCTTCCTGCGTATAGGCGGGTATGTTATGTGCGCATAAAGCCCGGTTCATGGAAGCGGCAATATCGGCTATGGTGTTGCACAGGGTGCCGTCCAAATCAAAAGCAATCAGCTGCATGGGTTCACATCCTTTCCGAAAACAGCTTGAGTATACCACGACTCGCCCATGGAATAAACCCCTTTTCCAGACTTCACAAACCCTTGCCGCCTTGCTATAATGAAAACGGAGATAGTATATGGACACTTTTGTACGGGTAAACAAACAAAATATTGCTGCACTTGCCCCTTATTTTGCGGCTTCCCCTAATCGGATCTGTGATAACACGCTGGGTGTTACTTATCAATGGCGGGATATATTCGATACCTGGTATTCTCTGACGGGAGAAGTGCTGACCACTCGCTCCGTATATCCCCGGATCGGCCTCTGCTATGCAGTGCCGCTGGGACAGGGAGATACTTCTGCCGCCTATACGGCTATGGAGGCGGATGCGGCGATGTTGAGGATTCCGCTGCGTTTTGCCTGCGTTGGAGAAGAACAGCTCCCTTTACTGGCGGAACGTTATGGAAAAGAACACCTGCGCATAGAAGAAAAACGCGATTGGGCGGATTACCTGTATGATCCGGCCGGTTTTGCTTATAGCGGCAAGCGATTTCACACTCAGAAAAATCATGTAAACCATTTTTACAAGGAATTTCCCGAAGCAAAGCTGGAACCTGTGACGGATTCCATGATGCCGGAAATAGAGGCATTCCTGCAAAAAGTCATTACCCAGCATCCGGAAATGAGCAATGCGGAGCGGCAGGAGGTTATGGGTACACTGGATCTTATTGAACACAAGGAAGCGCTTCAGCAGTTAAGCGCCTGCCTTCGTACCCGTTTGGGTATCACCGCCATTTCCGTTGGAGAACGGCAGGGAGACACGCTGTACGTTCACGGGGAAAAGGCTGATGCCGAAGCGGCCGGAGCCTTTCCTTCCATGGCACAGGCCTTTGTAGAATATGCGGGAGAGGGTATGCCTTATGTGAACCGGGGGGATGATGCGGGGGATCCGGGTATCCGCTACAGCAAAGAACAGTACCGTCCTGTGCAGATGCTGAAAAAATATCTGGTCACTGTAGATTGACAGGCAGGGGATGATCCATATGAAAAAACAGCTGCTGTTCCTTTTTGCGGAGAAATTTGGAGGGGAAGAACTTCCACGGGCCTTTTTTGCCGGAGGACGGGTGAATCTCATTGGTGAGCATACAGACTATAACGGCGGTCATGTTTTCCCCTGTGCGTTGACCATGGGCACATGGTGCCTGCTTCGCCTGCGGAGAGACCGTCAGCTGCGCTTTTTCTCCGCAAACTTTTCGGAACGGGGGATCCTTTACGGATCGCTGGACGAGCTTGCCTATGCAAAAAAAGCAGGCTGGAGCAATTACTGCGCAGGTATGCTTTGGACTATGGCACAGCGGGGCATATTCATTCCGCTGGGGTTTGATATGCTGGTTTGGGGCAATATCCCCAGTGGCGCAGGGCTGTCTTCTTCTGCTTCGCTGGAGATGGCCATGGGGGAAGCGCTGCGGCAGGTTTACGGTTTGGAGTTTTCCAACACAACGATGGCTTTGCTGGGGCAGCAGACGGAAAATGACTTTATCGGTTTGTGCTGCGGGATCATGGATCAGTTTGCCATTGCCATGGGTAAAAAGGACAACGCTATTTTCCTGGATACTGCAACACTGGAGTATGAGTATGCACCGATCCATCTGGAGAATGCGAAGATCGTGATCGCATGCAGTAATAAAAAGAGAGGCCTGGGAGATTCCAAGTACAATGAGCGCCGCAGTGAGTGTGAGACTGCACTGGCAGAGCTTCAGCAGGTAGTGAAGATCAAGACTCTGGGCGATCTGGACGAGGAAACTTTCGAGAAGTTCAAGGCTATTATCAAGAGTGATGTCCGCAGAAAGCGTGCAAAGCATGCAGTATATGAGAATCAGAGAACGATCCGTGCGGTAGAAGCGCTGAAGAATAATGATGTGAAGCTGTTTGGTGAGCTGATGAATGCATCCCACGTATCCCTGCGGGATGATTATGAAGTAACCGGTATTGAGCTGGATACTCTGGTAGAGGAAGCATGGAAGGTAGACGGTGTCATTGGATCCCGTATGACCGGTGCCGGCTTTGGCGGATGTACCGTAAGCATTGTGAAGGATGAAGCTATTGATACCTTTATCGAGCAGGTAGGCAAAGCATACAAGGAAAAGATCGGCTATGCGGCTGATTTCTATGTAGTAGAGATCGGTGACGGCCCTCAGACACTGTAAGGAGAAAAGAAAATGGATATTCAGGTATTAATTCGTAAATTAGTATCCTACGGAGTACAGACAGGACTGGTTCCGGAGGAAGATGTGATCTATACCACCAACCGTCTGTTGGAGCTGTTTGAACTGGATGAGCTGGAAGACCGTGACAATGTAACCATGCGCGAGGATGAATTGGAAGAGGTTCTGAAGGGCATGCTGGATTACGCTTATGAAAAAGGCATTCTCAAGGAGAACAGTGTGGTATACCGCGATCTGTTCGATACGAAGATCATGGGACTGCTGATGCCCAGACCCAGTGAAGTGATCCGTCATTTCCATGAGCTGTACGAGCAGGTATCTCCTGAGGCAGCTACCGACTATTATTATAAATTAAGCAGAGATTCCGACTATATCCGTCGTTATCGTATCTGCAAGGATATGAAATGGGTGGCTCCCACCAAATATGGCGATCTGGATATTACTATCAACCTGTCCAAGCCCGAGAAGGATCCTAAAGCTATCGCCGCAGCAAAGCTGGCAAAGCAGTCCGGTTATCCGAAATGCCTGTTGTGCCGTGAAAATGAGGGTTATGCAGGCCGTGTGAACCATCCTGCCCGTCAGAACCACCGTATCATTCCGGTGACCATTAACGGCAGCCAGTGGGGATTCCAGTATTCTCCGTATGTATATTATAATGAGCACTGCATCGTATTTAACTCTCAGCATGTGCCTATGAAAATCGAGCATGCGACCTTCTGTAAGCTGTTTGATTTCGTAAAGCAGTTCCCTCATTATTTTGTAGGTTCCAATGCGGATCTGCCCATCGTAGGCGGCTCCATCTTAAGCCACGATCATTTCCAGGGTGGGCATTACGAGTTTGCCATGGCAAAAGCTCCGGTAGAGAGAACCTTCTCTGTAGCCGGTTTCGAGGATGTGGATGCCGGTATCGTGGCATGGCCCATGTCTGTCATCCGTCTCAGCGGTACGGATACTGACCGTATCATTGCACTGGCAGATGTAATCCTGAACAAGTGGAGAGAATATACGGATGAAGAGGCATTTATCTATGCCTACACCGATAACGAGCCTCATAACACCATCACTCCCATTGCAAGAAAGAGAGGAGACAAGTTCGAACTGGATCTGGTGCTGCGTAACAATATCACCACAGAGGAGCATCCGCTGGGAGTCTATCATCCCCATGCAAAGCTGCATCATATCAAAAAAGAGAATATCGGCCTGATCGAGGTTATGGGTCTGGCAGTACTGCCTGCCCGCCTGAAGGGCGAGATGGCGCATCTGAAGGAAGCAATCCTCGCCGGTAAAGACTTAAGAGCTGATGAGGAACTGGCAAAGCATGCAGACTGGGTAGACGAGTTCCGTCCGAAATACGATGCCATCACTGCTGAGAACATCGACGGTATCGTAGAGAAGGAGATCGGTCTGGTATTCATGCAGGTATTGGAAGATGCCGGTGTCTATAAGAGAACTGAAGAAGGCCAGAAGGCGTTCGATCGTTTTGTAAAGAGCTTATAATCATATTTTTGTTGAATGTTTGTTGTACATTTGTTGCGAGGAAAAGGAATTGTGGTGACACAATTCTTTTTTCTTAGTATAATAATCCCATGAAATTCTTATTAACAGCTATTAATGCAAAATTCATACATTCCAATCCTGCTATTTACAGCCTGCGGGCAGGTGTGGGAGAAAAGTTACAGCCTTATGTGGAACTGGCGGAATTCACCATCAATGAATCTCTGGAAAGTATTCTGGAGGGGATCTGGAAGCGTCAGCCAAAGGTAATAGGATTTTCCTGTTATATCTGGAACTGGAAGCTGATCCGGGAAATTCTGACGGAATTGCCGAAGATCCTGCCGGATACGGAGATCTGGCTGGGAGGACCGGAGGTGACTTATGATGGACCGGGGCTTTTAAGCGAGTTCCCTCAGGTTACCGGAATCATGGTGGGAGAAGGAGAAGTTACCTTCCGGGAGGTACTGGGCCAATATGTGCGGGAAGCAGAAAGCACCGGACAGTCCGAACAGCAACCCGAACCCGACAGCATAGAACAGCAGGCAGCAGATCGAACGGGAACGCTTGCAGGAAAGTCTGTGGCAGAGCGCTTTGGACAGATCCCCGGTCTGTGTCTTGCCTCCGGTTATACGGCACCTAGAGAACTGACGGATTTGACCACACTTCCTTTTCTCTATGAGGATATGGAGCCTTTTACGAATCGTATCATCTATTATGAGACCAGCAGAGGATGCCCTTACCGATGCAGCTATTGCCTGTCCTCCATAGATAAGAAGGTAAGACTACGTGACATAAGTGTCGTAAAGAGAGAACTTCAGTTTTTTCTGGATCAAAACGTAAAACAGGTGAAGTTCATTGACAGGACGTTCAATTGTGACCACAAGCATGCCATGGAGATCTGGCGGTATATTTATGAACATGACAATGGCGTCACCAACTTCCATTTCGAGATTTCCGCCGATATTTTGCGGGAAGAGGAGATTGCCCTGCTGAATCGCTTCCGTCCGGGACTGGCACAGCTGGAGATCGGGGTACAGTCTACGAATCCGGAGACGATAAGAGCCATTCACCGTGTTATGGATGTGGACAAGCTGGAGAAAATTGTAGCGGCCATTCACAGAGGACAAAATATTCATCAGCATCTGGATCTGATCGCGGGTCTTCCTTTTGAAGATTATGAGAACTTCAGCAGATCCTTTGACAGGGTGTATGCAATGCAGCCGGAGCAGTTACAGTTAGGCTTCCTGAAAGTATTAAAGGGATCCGATATGCATGAGCATGCAAAGGAATATGGCATTCGTTATCTGGAACAGCCTCCCTATGAAGTGTTGTATACGAACTGGATCAGTTATGGAGAGATCCGGAGACTGAAACGGATCGAAGAGATGGTAGAGCTGTATTATAACAGTGGCCAGTTCACTCATACCCTGCCGGTTCTGGAAAAAGCATTCCCCGGTCCCTTTGCCATGTATGAGGCACTGGCGGATTATTATCAGGAACAGGGATATTTTACCAACAGCCCCGCCAGAGCCTACCGGTATCAGATCTTATTGGAGTTCGCAGCGATGAAAGATCCGGCCAATCGTGAGATTTACAGAGAACTTCTGACTTATGATATGTACCTTCGGGAGAATCTGAAGAGCAGGCCTGCGTTTGCGGCAGAGATCACGGAAGAGGAAAAACAGGATATTCGCCGCTTTTATCAGACAGAAGAGCATGAGAGACATTATCTTTCTGCCTATGATCAGTATGACTGGAAACAGTTAAGCCGAATGACACACTTAGAACTGTTTCGATATCCGGAGCCCCATTACGTGTTGTTTGATTATCAGGAGCGGAATCCGCTCAATTATGAAGCCAAGGTACAAGTGATCGGGTATCCGATATTATAAGTACAGGAGGAGCTCGGTTCATAAGAATTGAGGTAGGCAGTCAGAATATATCGGAAGTACTGTGGAAGGATAAGAGAATAGTATGTATGACACTTATGTCAGTATAGATTTGGAGACCACGGGCCTGAATCCCAAGAGAGATCGGATCATAGAGATTGGTGCGATCCGTGTGGAGCAGGGACAGATTGCGGAAGAATTTTCTACGTTTGTGGATCCGGGGCGGAAATTGGAAGAACGGATCACAGAACTGACGGGAATCCGGGACGAAGACCTTGCGGATGCACCGCAGCTGGATGAGGTTTTCCCAAAATTATTGGAATTTATGGGAGAATTACCGTTGCTGGGACACAGCATTTTGTTTGATTATTCTTTTTTGAAAAAGGCGGCAGTGGATCGGAAGATTACTTTTGAGAGATCAGCGGTGGACACTTTGCAGATTGCCCGGAAATATCTGCCGGAACTGCCTCATCGTAATCTGGGGTATCTATGTCAGTATTATGAGATCCCGCATCATGCACACCGGGCTCTGGAGGATGCGAAAGCCACGGACCGGTTGTTCCGAAAGCTGGCAGAATTGTTTTATCAGGAGGAAACCGGTGGACAGGCATCGACAGAATCCGTCGAAAAGAAAGCAAACAATAATCTGTTTGAGCCGCAGCCATTACATTTTCAGGTAAAAAGAGATACGCCCGCGACGAAACCGCAAAAAGAGCGGTTATATCGTCTGGCAGAGCAGCATAAGATAACTTTGGAGGTCGATGTGGAAAAGCTTACCCGCAGTGAAGCGAGCAGGCTTGCGGATAAGATTCTTGCAAAGTACGGACGATAGAATTACGCAAAGCGGAACGCAGTCCTTCCGCACGGAGGATCAGATCGGCAATTTTGTCATATTCCTCCCGGCCGGCATAGATTTTAGCCAGCGCATAGTAAGTATGGCTGACGTCGGTGCCGATGGAGACGGCATACGCGAGAACCGTTTCCGCATCGTCTGTCAGACCGGATTCCAGAAGCAGATCGGCCCATTGCTGCAGAGTACGTACCAGTACGGTGTAATTCTGATCATACTGGGACAGCGGTGTAATGTTCGCAGTGCCGTATTCCAACTTGAGGTCGGTGTTGGTGAAGCCTGTGAGATTTACGATCGGCTGTGTAGACAGAGAAGTAAGGAGACTACGGTATTCTTCGGCTCTTTCGTTGTCTGGAAGGGCATCCACGGGAAGCTTATCCAGGTGGATTTTTACATAGTCTAGATCATCCAGAGGCTTTTTGCGGACGGAGTTGGCTTTCCGCTCTCTGGCCCAGAACTCTTTTTCCCGGTTTTCCGCGATGCGCTGTTGGCGTTTGGTAGCATGTGCCACTACGGCAATCAGTATGATTAAACTTGCCAAAATCTTTAAACTCATATATAATATCCTTTCAGAGTAAAAGTGATTTTTGAAGCATTTATGGAGGTTTTTACCATGTTTAATATGAATAATAAAAAAGTAAAACAGCGAATCTCCGCAGCTATCATCGTGCTGCTTGTGATTGCTATGATCGTACCTACTATAACATCTATTTTCTACTAATTCAACTGCGGATGGAACAGTAGATGTGCCCGAAGGAAGGGCAGAGGAGTATTATGAATAAATATCGTAAGGGATTTTACGGCATTCTGTTACTGACTTTGACAATGCTGTTCGGAATGACAGCGCAGGCCAAGACAGATGATACTATTAAGACAGGAATTTATGCCGGGGATGTGGAACTATCCGGAATGACGGCACAGGAAGCAACAGCGGTGATCGAAGAACATATCGAAAGTCTGAAGGATGTGGAGATCACACTGCTTGCGGCAAATGATCATGATGTGACCACCACAGCCGGAGATCTGGGTGTGACCTGGAAGAATCCTGAGCTGGTGCAGGAAGCATTGGAACTGGGGACACATGGAAATGTTATTGAGCGTTACAAGACCCTGATGGATCTGCAGCATGAAAATTACGTATATCCCATTGAACTGGATTTTGACTTACAGGCCATCAATGATCTGCTGACCAGATGTACCAAGTACGATCAGGAAGCAATCAATGTCTCGCTGAAGCGGGACGGCGGTAAATTTACCGTAGTGGAAGGTCAGACCGGATATGTGCTGGATGTGGAGAAATCTATCGATGCGGTATATGACTATCTGACAGAAGAATGGAATCATGAGGCTTGCAGCATTCCTTTGGAGATCGTAGTGGATGAGCCGAAGGGAAGTGCTGAGGAGCTGGCACAGGTAACGGATGTATTGGGAAGCTTTACCACATCTTATAAGACATCCGGATCCTCCAGAAGTGCAAATGTGGCGAACGGCTGCAGTCTGATCAACGGAACGACCCTGTATCCGGGAGAAGAATTTTCTACTTATAAGACGGTATCTCCTTTTTCCGTGGCGAACGGCTATTACATGGCGGGTTCTTATGTCAGCGGTAAAGTAGTAGACAGTCTGGGCGGAGGAATCTGTCAGGTATCCACCACTTTATATAATGCAGTATTATTGTCCGAGCTGGAGGTAACGGAGCGTTATAATCACTCCATGATCGTAGGCTATGTGGATCCTTCCGCAGATGCAGCCATCGCGGAGAGCTCCGGCAAGGATTTCAAGTTCGTAAACAATACAGATTATCCGATTTATATTGAAGGTTATACTCATGACAAGCAGATCACTTTCAACATCTACGGCAAAGAGACCAGAGATGCCGGACATTCGGTTCGTTATGAAAGTGAAGTACTGGAAACCATCACACCTCCTGCGGATCAGATTTATGCGGATGCCGGTCAGCCTATCGGTTACATTGTGACCGAGAGTGCACATATCGGCTATAAGGCAAGATTGTGGAAGATCACGATGGAAAACGGTGTAGAGGTCAGCAGAGAGCAGGTCAACAGCAGTACTTATAAGATGGTGCCCCGAAGTGCTACCGTGGGAACCGCTACCTCGGATCCCCAGGCATATGAAGAGATCATGGCAGCTATCAGTACAGCGAACATTGATCATGTGAAAAACGTGGCAGCAGCATTGAATGCGAGAGCGGCAGCGGCTGCACAGGAGACAGAAATCGTAGACGACTAAAGGTGACATAAATAGAATGAAAAGCGGCAAAGTACCCGTGAACGTATTGAAACGTTCCGTTCTCAGACAACTGAAGAATAAAAGGTCGGAAATAGCAAATAGCGCAGGTCTGGGGGCAGACTGCGCTATTTTTGAGCCTTTTTCGGAGGGGCAGCTGGTGACCTGTGTTCAGGAAGGTGTCGTAGAACTTCAGTGTGAGAACGACCTGGCAGAGGCGGAGAGAGAGGATCTGTCCGTGATGCCGATGCGTCGTATTTTCCAAAAGTGTGCAAACAATCTGGCAGCGGCGGGCGCAGAGCCTGTGGCGGCAGAGTTGGTGATCTTCCTGCCGGAGACGGTGGAGGAGCCGGAGCTGAAGGCATTGATGGAAGAGGCGGAGAAAGTAGCCACAGATCTGAATATCCAGATTATCGGCGGACAGACCAGAGTAAGTTCCGCGGTACGGCAGCCCCTGGCCACGGTGACCGGATATGGCATCCGCAAGACTGGTGCGGTGCAGATGGATGTGCGGAAGAAGCTGGCGGGACAGGATATTATCATTACGAAATGGATCGGCCTGGAAGGCACTGCGGATCTGGCGGCCCGGAACCAGGAAGAACTCCTGACGAGATACCCGGCGTATCTGGTGGAAGAAGCTGCGGCGTTTGATCGGTATTATTCTATTTTGCCGGAGGCCGCTACCGCCGTGAAGTCCGGCGGTTGTACCATGCATGATATTTCCGAAGGCGGTGTATTTGCAGCGCTGTGGGAGATGGCAGAGGGTGCAGGTGTTGGACTGACAATAGATATGAAGAAACTTCCTCTCAGACAGGAGACAGTGGAGGTATGTGAATTCTGTAATGTAAATCCGTATGAACTCAGATCCGGCGGCAGCCTGATCATTGCAAGCCCGGAGGGAACCGCAGTGGTGGAAGCACTGGCGGCAGAGGGAATTCCGGCAGTGATCGTAGGAAGATTTACAGACAGTAATGAACGACTGATCCTGAATGAGGACGAAGTTCGTTATATGGATCGTCCTCAGAGAGATGAGATCTATAAAGAAACAGAATAAAAGGAGATAGAGGCATGAGAGAAGAATTATTAGCGATCATAGAGAAGAACAGCAGGATCGATCTGAAGGAACTGGCAGTGATCCTGGGAGTGGAAGAGATCGATGTGGTAAATGAACTGGCAGCACTGGAAGCAGAAGGGATAATCTGCGGTTATCATACCCTGATTAACTGGGAGAAGACAGACATTGAAAAAGTAAGCGCTCTGATCGAGGTACGTGTAACTCCCCAGAGAGGCCAGGGCTTTGACAGTATTGCAGAGCGTATCTACAAATATCCTGAAGTACGCAGTGTGTATCTGATGTCCGGAGCGTATGATCTGATGGTCATTCTGGAGGGTAAGACCCTGCGGGAGGTATCTAATTTTGTATCTGACAAGCTGTCCACACTGGATTCCGTGCTGAGTACAGCAACGCATTTTATCCTGAAGAAATACAAGGATCACGGAACCGCATTTGCTGTAAAAAAAGAAGATGAAAGAGAGATGATCACCCCATGAGAAACCCGTTAGCAGAAAAATGCGTGGGGATCAAGCCCTCAGGCATTCGTAAATTTTTTGATATTGTCAGTGAGATGAAAGATGCTATTTCCCTGGGTGTTGGCGAACCTGATTTTGAGACACCCTGGCATATCCGTGATGAGGGTATCTATTCTTTGGAAAAGGGCAGAACCTTCTATACATCTAACGCAGGTCTGAAAGAATTAAAAATAGAAATCTGTAATTATTTAAAGAGACGTTATAATCTTTCCTATCATTATGAGAATGAAGTACTGGTTACCGTAGGTGGTTCTGAGGCGATTGATATTGCTATGCGTGCCATGGTAAATCCTGGTGATGAAGTGCTGATTCCACAGCCAAGTTATGTATCTTATGAGCCATGCGCACTGTTGACCGGTGCAAAGCCTGTCATCATTAATCTGAAGCATGAGAACCAGTTCAGGCTGACCGCACAGGAGCTGGAAGAAGCCATTACAGAGAAGACAAAGATTCTGGTGCTGCCTTTTCCCAATAATCCTACGGGTGCCATTATGGAGCGTAAGGATCTGGAAGAAATAGCAGAAGT
>ERZ779876.2743-NODE-2743-length-12002-cov-3.357077_pt1 | contig 12002 bp, 10 predicted proteins | sample MGYA00511068_ERZ779876 | MGnify/ENA primary metagenome ERZ779876 (study PRJEB29588, sample SAMEA1970858) | human gut metagenome | biome: human gut; feature: human-associated habitat; material: faeces | place: Denmark | collected 2008/2010 ...
AAGTGTTTTTTCTTCCCCCAGTAGAACTGGGGGTTTATTTTCGCTAAAGCTCCAAAGAAAAACGGAAGCGCATTTCCCCGCTTCCGTTTTTTAACGATAAAAGAATATTGAAAGGCTTTTTAAGCCGACGGGAAACCGAACCGCCTGCGCCTGTCGTTTTTTACGATAACGGAATATCGAACAGCTTGCCGTCCGTCACTTCCGCTTTTAACAATTCCGCGGCGAACCGCCAGCGCTCCTCGACGGTTGCCCTTTTGAACAAATGCTTCAGCGCAAACGCCCGAAACATTTTTTTGTGACGGAGCCGAAGATCGGGAAACAGATATCTCCCGCCCGAAAAGACGACGAAATTCCCCTTCTCCCCGCCCGACACCGTGCGGAAATCGAGAAAATCCCTTCCTTTCTTCAGCCGATAAATATACACGCAGGAAGAATCGGAGCCTTTGTCGTACAGATATTCGTATCCGAACCCCGCTTCCGACAAAAACGCCAGCTCCCTGCCGATGATCTCTTCATAAGGCTTTTCGTCCATACGGCCCTCCCAGAAAAAGGCTTTAGGAAAGTATAACCCTTTTGCACAAAAAAGTCAAACGATTATTTATTATCCGCCTCGGGCGCAATATAATCGCAGTAATACCGACGTTTCACCTCGTACATCTTCTTGTCCGCCCTGCCGATCAGCTCGTTGACGTTTGACACGTCCGCGCTCCACTCCGACCCGATCGACGCGGCAAGCCGCCCGTTTTCACAAACGCTCTCCGTCAAAGACTGAAGCCGTTTGTCGAATTCCGTGCGGGAAATCCCCGCGCACAGCGCCAGAAATTCGTCTCCGCCCAGACGATACAGCCGATATTCCCCGAAATAGGCCGCCAGCTTGCGGCTGACAAACTTCAGGCAAGCGTCCCCCGCCTCGTGGCCGTAGGTGTCGTTGATGCTTTTAAGCCCGTTGACGTCCATAAACACCACGCCCAGCTCCCGAGGCCTTTCCGTTTGCAGATTTTTGAGGTCACCCATATATGAATTGCGGTTGTGCAGTTCGGTCAACGAGTCGTAATAGCTCATGTGCTTCATCTTTTCGTAAGTGCGGTGCCGCATGATCGTGTTGGCGTACAGATAGGAGAGCGTACCAAACAAAAACGGCACCTTGGCAATGAGCACGGGCGGAGGATTATCCACCCCCATATAGCCGATCAGTTCGTTTTCCGCAAACAGCGGCGCCGCCACGAGGCTATGTATGCCCTGTCTATGTAAAACGTCATATTCCCCGGGATCGCTTTCGCAAATATTTTCCAGATTGCAGATCACGACGTTTTCGCCCTTGTCGAACAGCTTCTCCCATCGCGTTATCAGCGTCCGCGGCATATTCTGAAGCTCGTCTTTCTCCGCCTTAATGCCCGCGGCGCACCACTCGTGCGTGTTGCTCATCCTGTCGCCGTCGAACTCGAACAGATATACGCGGTCGCATTCGAGAAAATTTCCCAGCCGATTCATCGAACGCTCCACCGCTTCGAGAAAGAGCGTGGAGGAGCTAAGGTCCTGCACGCAGAGCAACAGCTGTTTTTCCGTCTCCAGCCGCTCGTTGAGCGCGTCCTGTTTCTCACGGTATTCCGTCACGTCGAAGGCCATTTCGATCCGCTTCCACGTTCCGTCGTCCCAGCGGAGCAGCTTATCCTTCAGCATATACGTCTTTTTTGTGATGGGATTACGCTTTTCCCAAGTGTAAAAGCTTCCCTTTTTCAGCTTCGCATTGGTGCAGAATTCGCACGGGGCGTCCCTGCCCTGCAAAACCTCATAGCACTTTTTTCCCTTCAGCTCTTCCTGAGAAATCCCGAAGTCCTTTTTTCCTTCTCCATTCAGATAGAGCATATCGTAGGTTTCCGGATCCGCCACATAAACGAGCTCGGAAATATCTTCCAATAAATCCATCAGTTTCACGAGACGATAAGCCCTCCGTTTAATGAGATTTGATATTACATGTATTATAACGCATTTTTCAGAGTTTGTAAATACTTTTTTACGTATATTTTCAAATTTTTACAAAAAAATGATTAAAAAACTTTTTTTGGCTGAATAAAAGCCCCCCCCCGCATATTTATTCATTTTCGTCTTATTGAAACCGAGGGGAAAAATAGGGGAATTTTCGGAGGGTGAAGCGAAATTTTGGGATAAAAAAGGAATCTTTCCGAAAGCGAAGCGAAACGTTGGGATAAAAAAGAAATCTTTCCGAGAGCGAAGTGAAACGTTGGAGTAAAAAGGAACTTTTTCGAAGGGCGAAGCGAAACGTTGGAGTAAAAAGGAACTTTTTCGAAGGGCGAAGTTAAGCGGGAAGCCCCCCCGACAGGTCCTTCCCGCTTTTTTCTGAAGTAGAATATAGTCCGACGGGGCCGCGCGGCCGCAGTCGGAGAGATTTTAGTCGGCTGAAGCGCCGAAATCAAACGTTTATAAGTCGCCGTGACGACCTTAACGGAGTAGGCGGAGAAATGCGGAGGCCGCCGACGGGTATAATCCGCCGCGACGACCTCAGCGAAGTCAGTGGGTCAAAACGGCCTTGATGCGGCGCACGCCCGAGCTGGAGCTCTGCTCCTTGACGATTTTGAAAGAGCCCAGCTCGCCCGTATTTTCCGCGTGAGGGCCGCCGCAGATTTCCTTGGAAAATTCTCCGACGGAATAGGTTTTCACACGCGCGCCGTACTTGCTTTCGAAAACGCCCGTAAAGCCCTCCGCCTTCGCTTCCTCGAGGGTAAGCTCCCGCATGACGACGGGAATACGCTCCGCGATCTTCGCGTTGACGAGAGCTTCCACCGCCTTGATTTCCTCGGGCGTCATGGCGCGGGGAAAATTGAAATCGAACCGCAGGCGCTCCTCGGTGATGTTCGAGCCTTTCTGGCTGACGTCCGCGGACAGCACCTGCTTGAGCGCCGCCAACAACAGGTGGGTGGCGGTGTGGAGCTTAGTGGTCTCCTCTTTGTGATCCGCAAGACCGCAGGCAAACTTCTGCTCGCTGCCCGCCTTGCTCTTGCTTTGGTGCTCCTCAAAGGCCGCGTTATAGCCGTCGAGATCGACGCCGTAGCCCCGTTCCTTCGCCATTTCCGCCGTGATTTCCACGGGGAACCCGTACGTATCGTACAAATGAAAGGCCTGCTTGCCCGCGATCACCGTTTCGGGCACGTAAGAGGGATCCTTCGACGCCATAAACGCATTTTTGCGCTCCAGCCCGCCGATACATTTTTCAAATTCCTTCAGCCCCTGCTGAAGAGTTTTGGAGAATTTCGCCTCCTCCTTTTCGAGTTCCTCCGCAATCCGCGCGCGGTTGGTCTCCAGCTCGGGATATACCGCCTTATACTTTTCGACAAAGGTGGCGGCGATCTGCGAAAGACTTCCCTCGGGCAAATCGATTTTGCGGCCGTAACGCACCGCGCGGCGGATAATGCGGCGCAGAATATAGCCCTGATCGGTGTTGGACGGGGAAATGCCCTTTTCGTCGCCGATCATAAAGGTGGCCGTGCGCACATGGTCGAGAACGACGCGGAACGCCCTCGTCGTCTCCTCGTCCGCCCCGTACGTCCGCCCCGTAAGCTGAGAGATCTTTTCGATTGTGTCGGCGAAAATATCCGTTTCATAGACGCTGGATTTTCCGTTGAGCACGCACAGCGCGCGCTCCAGCCCCATGCCCGTATCCACGTTTTTCTGCTCCAGCTCGACATAACTGCCGTCCGCCCGTTTATTGAAACGCATAAAGACGTCGTTCCAGATTTCGAGGAAAGCGCCGCAGTTACAGTCGGGATTGCAGCTCGGCCCGCATTTGGGCTTTCGGATGACAAACATCTCGGTATCGGTGCCGCAGGGCCCCGTGAGGCCCGCGGGCCCCCACCAATTGTTTTCGCGGGGCATAAAATAGATATTTTCCTTTTTGACGCCCGCCTCTTCCCAAAGCCGCGCGGCCTCGTCGTCGCGGGGCAGCGTATCGTCACCGCCGAACACCGTCACGGCCAGCCGGTCGGAGGGGATACCGAGATATTTCTCGCCCGTCAGAAACTCGTAGCTCCAGGGGATCATTTCCTTTTTGAAATAATCTCCCAGCGACCAGTTGCCCAGCATTTCGAAAAAGGTGCAGTGGCGCTCGTCGCCCACGTCGTCGATATCGCCCGTGCGGACGCATTTCTGCACGTCGGTGAGACGGTTGCCCGCAGGGTGCTTTTCCCCCAAAAGATAGGGCACCAACGGGTGCATGCCCGCCGTCGTAAACAGAACGGTGGGGTCGTTTTCGGGAATGAGGGACGCCGAAGGGATCACCTTATGGCCGCGGTCCCTGAAAAAGCCGAGATACATTTCTCTTAAGCTTTCGCTTGTATATTCTTTCATATCGCTTTACCTTTTTGTTTTTATATTCCGTCTTATTATATAAGGTCACGGGAAAAATGTCAAACTCTTTTAAGCGTTTTTTTCGTTGACAAAGGAAAAACGGCTTGTTGCGTCGTATTTATTAGTGAAAGAAAAAGCTTGCGGCGCAGAAAACACGGCAAACGGAAAGTTGTTACCGAAAGTCCGTTTTTTTCGGTAGAACCTTCCTGCCGAATCGGAAATTGGTTTCCTTGTTTTTTAGATAAAAACACAATATAATTAATATATAAAAAAACAAAAGGAGAACTACAATGAAAACCTTAAACCCTTTGACAAAAAACCTGCAACGCTTTTTAGAAAAAAAGGGCTGGACGATTCCGCAGTTTGCCAGAGAATTAGAAAACGCCGATATCCATGTGGACGAAAAAAGCGTGAGAAACTGGTACAACGGGGACAATTATCCTCAAACGGAAACGTTGATACAGCTTTCGGATTTTCTCGGCGTTTCCATGGACGTTCTTGTGAAATCAGACATAACCGAATTCGGCTGCGAAAAATTCGATGATTTAAGCCAAGAAGAAAAAGAAACTTTATACAGGCTTTGTACATCGAAAAACGTTTATTTTACGGTGGAAATTTCGCCCGAAACGCTCCATATCAAGCCCGACATGATGGCCGAGATTGAATTTGACGAAGCGTTCCGCTCCGCCGCCCTCAAAGCTTTGAAAAAAACTCGAACCAAAGATTTTCTTTACGATCTGCTCAAAAAGGACGGCTTATTAAATCGGGCGCGCAAATCCGAACCCGACACCGATCGCATTCTCGACGAGTTAACGGAGGAAGCGTGCAAATATCTCAACATCGCAATTCGGGAATCAGACGAACGAACCGAGCCGGAGTTATACGATTCAGCCAAACAAACGCTTAATGAAAAAGACTTCGAGCTTAACAAAGTTTTGGCCGAAATACATTTTGACAATGACGACGAAACAGAAGATAAAACCCCGCTAAAGGAAAGCGATTACAATATTATCCGTGAGGAAACAACCGCGTATAATACATATTACACTGCACCCGGAGTCGCCGTCCTCAGCAGAAGCGATCTTATAAACGGTTTCGGCACGGACATGACTTCCCTTAAAGGGCTGGAACTTATCGCCTCCGCCGTCCGCCAGGAAGAACGCTTAAAACAGCAATTTTTTAAGTTTCTTATCGACAAAAAAATCGTCAACGATATTCCCGAGGGGAATTACGTCAATAAATTGATCGACGGCGAATTTTCTTATTCCGCATACTCTTGCAGCGTCGAGCTGGGTTTAACCGAGGAGGAAAGATTGTATTTCCTGCGTAAATACGCAAACGAGCTGCTTCTTCGCGCCTATTTTCCGTCGTCAAAAAAGGAGAGCGAAAATGACTGATAAAGAAAAACAAAAAAGAAGAACGGAAAAAAGAGAAGAGATAAGGAAAAAGTGGGAGCCTGTTTGGACTATTTTAAATCTGAACGCAAACGAACGGGACAAACTTATCGCACTGCATCAAATCGCAGATCCGCAAAGCGGAAAAATCGGCGCATTTTTCTTTTCCGCCGACGGAGACGGAGGAGATATCGAATCTGCGATACTTTCCGTCAAAGGGTTTTATTTGCGAAAAAAGTTTGAAAAGGGCACGGGCTGGGCTTCCGTTAACCCTTTCGCGTGGGAGGACGATCTGTCCGAAAGGCCGGAAAAATCTGCACCGTCACGTCTAAGCAGGGAGGGAGAAATAGAATTTCTGAAAGAAGTCGGGCTTTACGAATTAATGAATAAAAACATAATAACGGTCAGGGGCATTTTCTCTTTATACGTATTCCCTTTGCCCTTTCCGCTCTCGGACACAGGCACAGAAGAAGATACCTCTACAGAGATAGACCTTTTTTGCTCAACGGATTACGGTGGAACTCCGGGATATAAAGCAGAGCTTTCTTTGAACCTGCCCGCTTTTTTTATACCGGGACAAAGAATGCGGGTATGAAAAAAAGGAAATAAAAAAATTTTGATAAAATCGACGTTCTAAAAAAATTTAACAACCGATACGACCGTTCGATAAACAAAGGAGAACAACGCTTATGAAAATAGAGGTATGCGAGCAAATGCTTTCCGCTTGGCTCAAACACGTAAAAGGCTGCCAAATCGTTCAGACAAATTGGAGCCCCTCGCCCGTTTTTATCGAGGCTTTCGCGGAAAATAATCTCGATACGATAAACGGGTTTGTCGAGGAAATAAAAAAATTCGCCGCAGAAAATAATTTGGATATTTTCAAGCAATCTACTATCCGACAAATGATTATTCAATGCGAAATAGACGTAATCGGCATAAAAATCGAAGACGGAATAATCGGCGATTTATATCTGATAGACAGCGCTTTTCACGAAAACGGATTAAATTACGGCGACGTTGTGGCGAGAGTTTTGAAAAAAATTCTTCGCGCCGTTTTCGTCGCAGACGGCGTTTTCAAAAACATTCCCGCGAAGATCGTTTTCGCGTCCCCGAAATGCGCGGAACATTTACAAAACACGTTGCGTGAAAATGTTCTGGTTCTTCAAGAAACCGTTAAACGTTTCTATCCCGACGCAGATATTCTTCTGTTATTCAACGAGGATTTTTCCGAAGCCGTATATCGGCCTTTGCTTGAAAAAATCGACCTCGTCAGCGACGACAACGACCTCTTCCTCAGAAGCGTCAAGCTTTGCAAGACCGCAGAAAAATACGAAACCCGAAAATCGACCGTCTCGGAACAGACGATCCCCGTAGTAAATACAACGTACCGCTATCGGGATACGACAAAAACGCCCAAAGGCGGAAATATGAATATCGTTTTCGGAATTTTACACGGATTGATCGATAATGGTCTGATGACGAGAGAGCTTGTAGAAGAACTGCGCCGTCCCGAATTCGCCCGAAGGCAATTTTCCCTCTCCTCGTTTCCCGTTTTGATTCCCGAAACGCAATTACGTTCCTCAGGCTATGAGGAATGCCGCTTTTACAAAAATAACCCGATTGAAATTTCGGGAACGCAATACCTCGTATGCAGCCAATGGATTCCGGACAGAATCCGCCGCTTACAGACCTGGTATAATACGCTGACACAGCGTTAAATTTTGCCCATCCGCGTACATAGTACGTACCTTCCTTTGGTTGCACGGACGGAATAGCTCAAGTTATTCCGTCCGTGTTTTTATATATACGGGAGGGAGCAGATATGGGACAAGCGATAAAAACTTCTCGGATGTCAGTTTTTCGTCAGCGTGTACCCCTCTTTCGAATCCTTTACCGCATAGCCCATTTCCGCCAGCTTTGCGCGCAGCGCGTCGCTCGCCGCCCAGTCTTTGCGCGCGCGCGCCGCAAGTCGTTCCTCCGCCACCGCCTTCACCGCCTCGGGCACGTCGGAGGAAATTTTGCTCTCATACCACTTGACGTACGCCGCCGCGTCCTTTCTGAAAAGCCCTAACAGCGAATACGTCGCTCTGATCTGCGCCGCCACGGCCGCCGCCCTCGGGTCCTTCTCCGAGACAAGCTTTTTCAGTTCCTTAAAGTAGCCGAACAGGTTCCCCAGCGCTAAGGCGGTGTTAAAATCGTCGCTCATGCACTCGTCGAACTCCGCGTCGATCTTTTCGGCGTACGCCTTGTCCGCCGCGCCCGCGGACAGGTGCGCGCCCTCCGCCGAGGCAAGGGCGGAATAAAACTCGTACAGGTGCTTTTCCGCCTCGGGAAAGAGATCGTCCGTCACGTTGATGTCGTTGCGGTAATTGGTTTGCAGGAGCGCGAATTTAATCGCCTCGTCGGAATATTTGCCGAGCAGGTCGGACAGAAGCAGGCTGTTGCCCAGCGATTTGCTCATTTTCTGGCCGTTGACTTTGATCAGCCCGTTGTGTGTCCAATATTTGACGAAGCGTTTGCCCGTCAGCGCCTCCGACTGCGCGATTTCGTTTTCGTGATGGGGGAAAATGAGGTCGCGTCCGCCGCCGTGCAGGTCGATCTGGTCGCCGAAGGCGGCGCGGTTCATGGCGGAGCACTCGATATGCCAGCCGGGGCGCCCCTTGCCCCACGGGGAATCCCAGCAGATTTCCCCTTCCTTTGCGCTTTTCCAAAGCGCGAAATCGTAGGCGTTTTTCTTCTCGTCGTCGTTATCGACGCGCACGCCGTCCAGAGCGTCCTCTATATTGCGGTTGGAAAGGTGCCCGTAGGCGGGATAGGTATCGACGTCAAAATAGACGTCCCCCTTCTTCGTCGCGTAAGCGTGGCCCTTTTCGATAAGCTCCGCGATAAAGGAGATAATGTTGCCGATATTTTCCGTCGCCTTCAGCCACACGTCGGGGTCATCGACGCGGAACTTTCTCATCACCTCGTCGATTTTTCCGATCATTTCGGCGGCATATACGTCCGCGGGAATCCCCGTTTCCCTCGACTTGGCGATGATCTTGTCGTCCACGTCCGTATAGTTGCGGGCATACGTCACCCGATAGCCCAGCTTTTGGAGATATTTGCGCATGATGTCGTAAATCAGCGCCTGATAGGCGTGGCCGATGTGCGCTTCGCCCGATACCGTGATTCCGCAGGCGTACATCTTTACCTTGCCCGCCTCGATAGGCTCGAATTCCTCTTTTCGTTTCGTCAGCGAATTATAGATTTTCATAGCGTTTGTCCCTTTCCTTTCTAGTATGTTTCTTTTTTCTTTTTATTCTTCGTCTTCGTTGATCTCTGCCATGGGTATGCCGTTTTTCAGCTCTTCCAATATTTTTTCCAGCTCGCATACCTTGGCGCGCAAGTGACAGACTTCCGCGACGCAGCTTTGATAGGGATCGGTTTTATCCTGATCGAGATCGGGTTCGCACACCTTTTCGCCGTTGATGCGGACGACCCGCCCGGGCACGCCCACCACCGTCGCATGCGGCGGAACCTCCTTCAACACCACGGCGCCCGCGCCGATCTTCGCGCCCGCGCCCACGGTAAACCCGCCCAAAATTTTCGCGCCCGCGGAGACGGTGACGTTTTCCATCAGAGTCGGGTGGCGCTTGCCGTGTTCCTTGCCGTTGCCGCCTAGCGTCGCGCCCTGATAGATGACCGTGCCCGCATGCACCTCCGCCGTTTCGCCGATGACCACGCCGCTGCCGTGGTCGATGAACACGCCCGGGTAAATCTTCGCCGCGGGGTGGATCTCGATCCCAGTGAAAAACTTGGATACCTGACTGACGATCCGCGCCAGAAGCTTCAGATGTATCCGATAGAGAAAGCTTGCAAAACGGTGATTGGAGAGCGCGTGCACCCCCGAGTATGTAAGAAAAATTTCAAATTTGTTTCTCGCGGCGGGGTCGTTCCGTTTGGCCGCGTTGATGTCCTCCCGCAAACTTTTGAACCACATATTTTTTTCTCCTTCAAAGGAATTTGTCCGACCCGTTTCCATAAAAAAAGCCTCTATGCCATATAGTCGGATACTATATAGTATAAAGGCGCGGTCAAACGCTGTTCCACTTTATTTCAAAAAAGTCCGCAGACGGCGAAACTTTTTCCTCGTATGCCCGATAACGGAGGCGCCCGCAGAGGATTGGTCTGTCCTGATGGCGCGGAAACGCACCTTCCCCGCCGCGGAAAAGACGCTCGGCGCGCTTTCAGCCTTCGGCGCGGCCTCTCTGTCGGAAATCTTTCTCCCGCGGGTACTCTTTTCCCGCTCGGAATATTCGGTTTTTATCGTTTTCAAAAATACGGCGCCGAACAATTTCCCGACGCGCGCTATTTACCTTTTTATTATACCACGGGCGGAGAAAAAACGCAAGGATTTTTACGCCCGCCCGTTAAAATCAAAGCTCTTTGATAAAAAGATTGGTCACCTTATACTCTTCGAGCGCGCGTCTTACCATGTCCGCGTTATAAACCTTCCGCGTCAGAAGATAGGCGATCACGGTGTCCTTGACGAGGGAATAATCCAGCTCGTACCCGCACAGACCGAACAGCTCCTCGAGGTCCTCGGGCGTCATGCGCACGGTGAGGGCCAGGGAAAACAGAAGATTTTTCGTCGGCTCGTAAACGCCCTTGCAGATGCGGCTCCAGGTCACGACGTCGATGTCGAGAAGCTTTACGGCCTCCCCGCTCGTCGTGCTGTATCTCGCCAGAACCTCGGGCAGCGCCTTTTTGAAAGTCCGTTTTGCAAAAATCCCTTTAATCCGCGCAAACAGACCCAACGGGCGGAAGGTAAAGGAAAACGTCGTGTCCGTCATACGTTCCTTCAGCTGCGCGAGCAGGTCCTTCCTGTTTCTCTGCGCGGCCAGCCGCATCGTCGAGGCGGGCAGCGTATAGGAATAATCCGTTCCGTCCTCTCTGCGTTCGGTCGTCTGCATCTTCGGCATCTCGTACCCGTTCAGGATACAGATGTGGTCGTAATTCGCATACTTTTCGCAAAAATATTCGTCCAGGTCCTCAAGAAAATCAAAGGCCATGGCAACCCCTCCTTTTGTGCGGACGGGGTTTTCCCCGTCGCTTCTTTCATTATGACATAACCGACGCTATGCCTGAATAGGGCGCGAAAATACAGACACTGCTTTGCGTTTCCCGTATTTTCCATGTCTATAATAACATAACCGACGTTATTTTTGAAGCCGCGCGGAGCTGCCGATAAAAGCTTCCGCGCTTATACATCGTCGATTTCATTATACCATACTATTTTGAAAAACGCAATCGTTTTAGAGGCCAAGAGACAAGCGCCGAGCAAACGACCGAAAAATCGTTTTTTCGCATTTTATGTTAAATCTTATAAAAAATATTGAAAAACGTTCGCTATTTGCTTGATTTTTTGTGAATTTTATGATAAATTTGATATATACTGAAGAATGGCAGGAGGTTATGGGATGAAGAGAGAACGCATCGAAGAGATCGCCGAACTATTGGACAAACGCGGCAAACTGACCCTGGAGCAGTTGGAAGAATATTTTCCCAACGTATCGCAGATGACGCTCCGCCGCGACCTTTTCCAGCTGGAAGAGGAAGGGAAGATCATTCGCGTACGCGGGGGCGCCATGTCCGTCAAGGAGGTGCAGAAGGCCTCGGGAGAGCCTTATACCAAGAAGGCGACCATTCACACGGACGAAAAAATCGAGATCGCCCAAAAGGCGGCCGTGCTGGTGGACGAGGGCTCGTCCATCTTTATCGACGGCGGCACCACGGCGCTGTATCTCGCCAAAGAGCTTCCCGACATGACCTGCAACGTCTTTACCAACGGCATCGCCGTGGCAAAGGAGCTGGCGCAGAAAAAAAACGTCACCATCAATCTTTTGGGCGGACAGCTGATCAAGGAAAACCTCTCCACCGCCTCCCCTCTCGCCTCGCAGTATTTCACCGATACCAATTTCGAGCTGGCGATCATTTCCGCTTCCGCCTTTACGCCCGAAAACGGCTTCTCCTGCGGCTCGCAAATCGAGGCCGACCTGTTGAAGCTAGTGCGCAAAAAGGCGAAGTTTCTCTATATGATGCTGGACAGCTCTAAAATCGGCAAAATCATGCCCTATACCTTTGCGCGCGCAGAGGACATCAACGTGCTCATCACCGACGAAGCTTTCCCCGAATCGCTGAAGGAACAGTTTAAGGCCATGGACATCGTGGTTATGTAAACCTTTTTCCCTCTTTCGTTTGACA
>ERZ779876.2755-NODE-2755-length-11967-cov-2.970702_pt1 | contig 11967 bp, 12 predicted proteins | sample MGYA00511068_ERZ779876 | MGnify/ENA primary metagenome ERZ779876 (study PRJEB29588, sample SAMEA1970858) | human gut metagenome | biome: human gut; feature: human-associated habitat; material: faeces | place: Denmark | collected 2008/2010 ...
TCGTCTGGGCACAGGAAACGGAGGTGAATGAACTTGAGAACGATTAACCTGAACGGCTACATCGACGAGGAGGTCTTTTACGGCGATGAAATCACGCCGGCCATGCTGCACGACGCGCTCTATGGTGAAAACAGCGAGTTTTCCGATGATGTGCGCATCATTCTGAACAGCTATGGCGGTTCCTGCAATGCCGCCGTTCGAATGCACGACGACATCCGCGCCTATCCGGGCAAGGTGCATCTGGTAATCTCGGGCACGGCGGCTTCGGCGGCGACGGTGCTTTCCGCGGCGGCGGACACGCTGGAGATGACGCCGGGCAGCCTGTATATGGTCCATGATCCGTCCACCGTCGCCTGGGGCAACGAGCGGGACTTCGGCGAAGCCATCGCGCTGCTGAAGGCCTGCAAGGAGAGCATCCTCAACATCTATTCCCGGCGCAGCCCCATTGATCGTGGCACGCTGGCGGCGATGATGACCGCCACCACCTGGATGGACGCGGGCGCGGCGCTGGCGCAGGGATTTATCGACGGTGTGGCCGACCCGCAGACGTGCCCCATGGATTCTGCGGCGGTGCGCACGGTGAATCGGAAGGATGCCGAAGCGAAGGTGCGACTCTGGCTGGAGCGGCATAACCCGCTCAAACAGGGAAAAATGGTACAAAAGCCCGCTGCGGAAGACAAAACTGCCCCTGAGTTGTCCGTTGCTGATTATCAGAAACAGACATCCCAGAAGGTTCAGACACACGAAAGCCCCGGCGTTCCCGCGGACCAGCTGCGCAGACGGCTGGATCTGATCAAACCCAACGACCGATAATTTGGAGGTACAACATGAGCAAAATTCTTGAAATGCGTCAGAAGCGCGCCGAGGTCTGGGACAAGGCCAGGGCTTTTCTGGATGAGCACACCAACGAAAGCGGCGTGATGAGCGCCGAGGATTCCCAGCAGTACGAGCGCATGGAGCAGGAAGTAGTCGACCTCGGTCATACCATCGACCGCATGGAGCGCGCGGAGCAGATGGATCGCGAGATGAATGAACCTGTTCGTCAGCCGCTGGCATCCCACCCCGAAAAGAGGCCCGGCGGTCGAACCGGCCGCGCGTCGGACGAATACAAGCTGGCCTTCTGGAACATGATCCGCAATCGCGGCGAGCATTTCCAGGTGCGCAACGCCCTTCAGATCGGCACCGATTCGGAGGGCGGTTTTCTTTGCCCGGATGAGTACGAGCATACGCTGGTGCAGGCGCTGACCGAGGAAAATCAGCTGCGCAGTCTGTGCACCATCATCCGCACGGAATCCGGCGACCGCAAGATTCCCATTGTCGCCAGCCACGGAACCGCCAGCTGGGTGGAGGAAGAAGGCCAGATTCCCGAATCCGACGACGCTTTTGGTCAGATCTCCATCGGCGCGCACAAGGTGGCGACCATGATCAAGGTGTCTGACGAACTGCTGCAGGACTCCGTGTTCGACGTGGAGAGCTACATCGCTTCCGAGTTCGCACGCCGCATTGGCGCGGCTGAAGAGGATGCGTTCATCAACGGCAACGGCACGGCGAAGCCCACGGGCCTTCTGCACAGCGTAAATGGTGCGGCCACCGGCGTAACTACGGCCGGCGCGGCGATCACGGCGGACGAGATCATCGACCTGATCCATTCCGTGAAGTCCGGCTATCGCAAAAAGGCGGTTTTCCTGCTGAACGACAGCACGGTCAAAAACCTTCGCAGGCTGAAGGACGGCAACGGTCAGTATCTCTGGCAGCCCGGCCTGAAGGAAGGTCAGCCGGATAAGCTGCTCAGCTATCGTCTGGTGACCTCGGCCTACATGCCTGAAGTGGCCAGCGGCGCGAAGCCCGTGCTGTTCGGCGATTTCTCGTCCTACTGGATCGCGGATCGTCGGGGCCGCTCCTTCCAGCGCCTCAACGAGCTGTACGCCGCGACGGGTCAGATCGGTTTCCGCGCAACTCAGCGCGTGGACGGCCGTCTGGTGCAGAGCGAGGGTCTGAAGTGCCTCGCCATGAAGGCGTAAAAAACGGAGGTGGAAAGCCATGATGAAAGCTGAACCCGTTGCGGACGTTACCCGCAACACCCACAACTATTTTGCGCAAGGCGGCAATGAACTGGTCATCGGCGGAAAGCTCACCTTCCTGCCCGGCGCAACCATCGAGGGCGGCGACGATCTGTTTACGCCTTCGGTGCCCTTTGACCAGATCGCATATGTGCCCGACAGTGAAGCGACTACCATTGCAGCACTGAAGGACGACTATAACGCTCTGCTGGCCGCCATCCGTAACGCAGGTCTGATGGAATCCGCTCCGCCCAACTGAGGTGAGCGTCAATGATTGTTACCGTGGATGAGGTCAAAACCCATCTCCGCATCCAATATGACGAAGAGGACGCCTATCTGACCAGCCTGATCGCGCAGGCGCAGGTCGCGGCGGAGGATTACTGCCGGACGCAGTTTTCTGATCCCGCGCCTGAACCTGTGCGGCTGGCGGTTCTGCTCATGGTGGGCTTCTACTATGAGAACCGGGATATTCCCGACATGACCGCCTACAAGGCCATGCGAATGGCATTCGACAGTCTGCTGTATCCCTATCGCGATCCCGAGAAGATGTTCTGAAGCAAGCAGTAAAGCACAGCATATTGTGGATAAGTCTGTGGAACGTGTGAATATGTTGTGCTTCAACAAAGGAGGTGACGGTTCATGCGCGGCTATAAAAACTTCGAAGGCACGCCCCATCCCGGGGATCTGTGCCATCTGGTGGAGATTGGCTATACCGAAAATGCGATCAATGAGAACGGCTATCCCGAGCCAAAGGACGTGGTGCTCTGCCGCGTATGGGCCAGTGCCGTCGATGCGGGCAACCAGCATTATCGGGCTGCGGACGTGATGAACACCGAGCAGGTCATCAACTTCACCATCCGCTATCGCAGGGACGTGAAGCCCGGCATGTGGGTGAAATTTCAGGATGAAAAATGGATCATCTCCACGCTGGGCGAGTATTCGTTCAAGAAAACATATCTCGGTCTGAAAGCGTCCATTGCGAAGGGGGTAAGCGGGTAATGCGTCAGGTACAGGAAGCGCTCAGAAACATCGGTATTCCCGTTATCGCCGGCATCTGGCGCGCTACGTCCGAAAAGCAGAATCCGCCGCTGCAATATGTGGTCTATTCCAGCACCACTACGGAAACGGCCTTTCAGGACGACCGCCCTGCAGGATACCACACTTACATCTATCTGAATCTGTGGAGCGATATCGACCCCACCAATATGGCGAATCGCATCCGTCAGGCCATGTACGACGCGGATTTCTGGATGCTGGAAGAGAGCGATAAGGGGTACAATCAGCCAGCCTACGACCCGGCCACGCGCACTTACACCGTGCAGTGGACCTGGGTCTACTGGCAGGAGGCATTGTAAAATGAGATTAGTTGAAGAAAAAATCTTGATACCTTTACCGCCGAATGATATAGTACAGCTATAAGAAAATGAGAGGAAGCAGTGCTGTGAACGACGAAGAATTGCGTGCCAGGGTTCGCGAGTCGATGTTTCGCCAGTGCCATATGCGCGGGTATGCCGCTCCGGTAGACGTGCTGATGGATGTCGGCGTACTGTCGAAGAAAAATTATGAAAACTGGAGATTTGGGCGTGCGGATACGTTGGAGCGCGTCTGCTCAATGAATCTCAGCAAGCTGTCCGCCGTTCTGCGCGAAATGTACGCCTGTGCAAAGGCGCAGAGCCTGAAGCCCTCCTTCTGCTATTACAAGCGCTGGGGCATCAAAAACAAAGGTCAGGGGGCGCGGAGCCGTGATCCCGCTGCGCTTCAGCAGAAGCGGCGATGCGGAAATTGAACGCCGATACGCCACCCATTATGTGGATGAAAAGCGCATTGCACAGCTGAAAACGATGCAGGTCGCTGTCGCAGAAGACCGGGCGGCGCTCAATGGACAGGAAGCGCTTTCGTCTCAATCCCCAGGGCAATAACAAGTTTCCTTATCAATTTGCCGCATGGATACGTCGCGTATCATGCGGCTTTTCTCTGCCTGTTTTTTGGAGGTACGGTAAATGCCGATGGAATTTCAGGGCTTTGATAACCTGAAGGATGACCTGACCAACATGGCGTCCAATCTGGAGTTCGGCGCGGGCGTGAACCACGCGCTGCAGGAGGGTGCAAAGCCCATCGAGGAGCAGATGCTCCACAACGCCGCGTCTGATCCCAAAATCATCACCGGCGCGCTGCACGGTTCCATTCGTACCCACAGTGTTCGAAAATCCCGCAGCGGCGGCAAGTACATCACCATCGGCGTGAAGCATTCCGAAAAGGGCGCGTACTATGCCAATCCAGTCGAGAAAGGCCACGGCGGCCCTGCGCCCGCTCCGGCGCATCCCTTCGTGCGCCCGGCCTTTGATGTGCGAAAGGACGAGGCGTACCAGATCATGAAAAAGATTCTCAAGGATGAATTACTGAAATGAGGTCTTTGTATGAGGAGAATCAGAGATGGAACTGTATGAACTTCGTCAGCGGCAGAGTCTTCCACTGGAAGCGAAAATCACGATGAGCCTACAGCGCATCCGCGAATGGCATGAGCATTGGGACGGGCAGGTCTACGTTTCCTTTTCAGGAGGGAAGGATTCCAGTGTGCTGCTGCATTTGGTGCGTTCGCTGTACCCGGAGGTGCCGGCAGCTTTTGTGGACACCGGGCTGGAATTTCCTGCGATTCACAGTTTCGTCCGTTCTGTGGAGAACGTCATCTGGCTGCGCCCGGAGAAGCGCTTTCAGGAAATCGTGCAGGAATACGGCTATCCCGTGGTCAGCAAGGATATCGCGAGAAGCGTATATTACGCGCGGAAGGGCAGCAACTGGGCATTGCACCGGTTTCAGGGACAGAATCCGGACGGCACGCCGTCCCAATGGTACGCTTCCCGGCAGAAAAAGTGGAAAAAGCTGCTGGACGCACCGTTCAAAATCAGTGATATGTGCTGCCATTGGATGAAGGAACGTCCGCTGCTGAAGCTGGAAAGGGAGCTAAGACCGTTCATCGGCATTCTTGCGGAGGAGAGCGACCGGCGAACCGCCGCGTATCTGCAGAATGGCTGTAATGCATTCAATGCAAAGAAGCCCAACTCCAAGCCGATGGGTTTCTGGCGGGAACAGGACGTGCTGGAATATATCCGCAAGTACGACGTTCCCTATGCTCGTGAGATCTATGGCGAGATTGTCGAAAAAGACGACGGTCGCCTGACGACCACGCTCGAAACGCGCACCGGCTGCTACGTTTGTCCCTTCGGGCAGAGCTGCCGCCGTCCCAAGGGCGCGGAAACGCGCTATCAGCGTTTGAAGCGCCTCTACCCCAAGCAGTATGCCTACTGTATGCGACCACTGGAGGAAAACGGGCTCGGAATGAAGCCCGTTCTTGATTTTTTGGAAATTCCCTACGAATAAGAATAAGGAGGACAACGCTATGCCCAATCCCGCTGCTTCGCCTGCCGTAAGCTCTACGGTGGGCCTTAAAAATATGGTCATTGCGCCGCTTACGGTGGACACCGAAGAGACGCTGACCTACGGCGACCTTCAACTGGTCGCCGGCGCAATCGAGGCGTCCATCACGCCCCAGAACGCCGATCCGGACGTGCAATACGCGGATGACGCGGAATTTGATGTTCTGTATCCCGACCCTGAACTGTCGTTTAAAACAAAAATGGCTGATCTTCCGCTGATCATTCAGGAGATGATCTTCGCCAACAAGATCGACTCCAATGGCGTGCTCATCCGATCTTCCACCGACAAGCCGCCCTATTTCGCGGTGGGCTTCAAGAGCGAGAAGGCGAATCACAAGTTCCGTTATATCTGGCTGTACAAGGTGCGCGCCAAGCCTGTGACCGAAAACTATGCTACGAAGGAAGGCAAGTCCATCACCCGCCAGACCGGCGAAGTCGAATGGACGGCCATTCGCCGCACGCACGACAATCAGTATCAGGCGGTTGCGGATGAGGACGAGAACGGCTTTACCGCGGCGAAAGGCGCGACCTTCCTGCAGAGCGTGTACGAGCCGGTCTTTACAACGGGCGGCTGATCTGTCTTTTTTATCTCTCCGCACAGCACAGCGCTGCGCGGGAATTCCTTCATTTTATATAGGAGGTTCCGGTCATGATTACCTGTACCCTCAAGGATAAGAAATACGCGGTGGATTTCATCTCCGGGCGCGCGCTGCGAGAGATGGAGCCCGCGGCGAAAATGTATGCCCAAATCGTAGCGCTGTCTAACGCTGCGGTCAAGGGTGAAGAGATTCCGCAGGAAGAGCAGATCAGCGTCACCGACGCGATGGACGTGATGATCCGCTGGTTCTGCCTGCTGTTCGGGAATCAGTTCGGCCCGGACGATGTGCTGGACGGCTATCCCGTGGATCGCCTGATGCACGATATTGCGCTGGCGCTGATGGCCGTGCAGACCCAAACCACCGAAATCCTCAGCGAATTCCCTACGAAGGCGGCGAAGGAACCGGCGAGTCCGCCGAAAACGACGGAAGCGAAAGAACTTCCGCTGTTCTGACGCTGCCTGAGTTCATTTATTCCACCTACAATTCGCTTTTGGAATCCGGCTGGCGCATGGATGAGATCGACTGCATGGATATGCCGGGATTCCTGAAGATGCGCGCATGGAACGCAAAGCAGGAGCAGAAAAAGAAAGAACCCCGTCAACGCTACATTGACGAGGTGTGGTCGAGCCTGAGTCCTTCTGCGATGTGATTATTGCAGATCAAGCTGTGAAAGAACGCTTGTCTGGTCACGCCTGGCGTAAATGACGGCGATGACCTGAACTGCCTTTTCCGCTTCATTCACCCAGAAGTATATAAGAAAGTTCCTGACTGCTTTGACCCGAACGCCCTCCGAACGCCAGGGCTCTTCCTCCACCAATGGAACGCGTTTCGGCATCTGAGAAAGAGAAGCCATCACTGTACCCAATCGCTGAACGGTATTTTTTGCGGCTTCAGGCGCCAGAAGTTTCTGCGCGATATAATCTCTGATCTCACGCAGATGTGCCTGCGCCTGAAGCGTAATTCTAACTTCGTACTCCATGCGTCAGATTCCTCGAAGCAGGTCGTTCATTGCGTCATTCAGCGAAATGGATTCATTTGCTTTCGCCTGCTGCAGGCCGACGCTCATCATCGCGTTAAAGTCCGCATCGCTCATGGTATCGCGGGAAATGGCATGAGAAGGCACCGTCATGGAAAACGGCACTCCGCCCCGCATGATGATCTGTCTGTACAGAGAATTGATCAGCACAGAAACAGGGAGACCGAGCTGCGACAGGATGCTCTCGGCCTGTTCTTTGATTTCCGGCTCAACGCGGGCCATTACATTGGAACTCTTAGCCATACAATCACCCCTTTCAATTGAATTATACCATAGTGTATTGCAAAACGCAATACATAATACACTTTCGCACTCTTTTATCTACGGGAGGTGAGCCGGCATGAGCGAGACGCTTCGCGATCTCGTGGTATCGCTGTCGTTGAACAGCGATAATTTCACACGCAATATCAAATCCATCAACAAGCAGATCCAGGAAGCGGAATCGGCGTTCCGGCTGGCCTCCGCCGGTGTGGAAAATTTCGAGACGACCACGGCCGGTCTGTCCTCCAAGTTATCTACGCTTCAGCGAACCTTTCAGCTTCAGCAGGACGCGGTCGGGCAGTATGAGCGCGCGCTCCAGCAGGCCAGCGACAAGCTGCAGGAGTGCTATACACGGCAGAACGACTACGCGCAGCGGCTGGCGGACGCGAAGGACAAACAGCAGCAGCTGAAAACAGAAGTGGCCAGCGCCGCGCAGGCGTATAAGCACTATAAGAATACGCTGGGCGAAACGGATTCTGCGACCATTGCCGCGAAAGCAAATCTGGATGCTTATAAAAGCGAATATCGTGCCGTCGTTCAGGAAGTCAAAAAGCTGGAAGGTCAGAACATCGCGCTGAAAAAGTCTACGCAGAACGCAGCGGACGCATTCTCCGCGGCGCAGACCAAGCTGAACGGCGCGAAGGGCGCGGTTAAAGAGACCGCTGCCGAAATCGATCAGTGCAACCGCCAGCTCGCCCTTTCGCGCACCAGCTGGGCGTCTGCCGGAGAAGCGATTCAGGACAGCCAGCGCAGCATCGCTTCTATCGGCAAACAGATGAAAACTGCCGAGAGCAGCTATCGTCTGGCTGCGGCGGGCGTGAAGGATTTTGATAAATCTGCCGCAGGGCTGACTGCGAAGCTGACGCTGCTTCAGGAGAAACTGGGGCTGCAGCAGAAGGCGGTTGCTGAATATGAAAAGACGCTGGCCGCCGCAAAGGAACAGCTGCAGGCTGCGCAGCAGGTCAACGATCCAGACAAGATCCGCGAAGCCACCGATGCGGTGCAGGATGCGGAGACCGCACTCAACAATGCCCGCGCCGCGGTAAAGCAGACGCAGGCGGACATCGCCAGCTGCAATAAAGAGCTGAAAACAGCGCAGTCCGAATGGACGAAGGCCGGAAAAAGTCTGGAGTCCTTCGGCAAATCCTGCGATAACGTCAGCAAAAATCTGAACAAAGCGGGAAAACTGCTCTCCACGACGCTGACCACGCCCATCGTGGCGCTGGGCACGGCGGCGATCAAGTCCTCCATTGACTTTGAATCGTCCTTTACCTCTGTTCGCAAAACTGTGGATGCGACGGAAGCGCAGTTCGACCAGCTGGCGGCTACGTCGAAGAAAATGTCCACGGAGGTTGCCGCGGGCACGGACGAAATCAACGAGGTCATGGCCAGCGGCGGTCAGCTGGGTGTGGCTACCGAGCATCTGTCCGACTTCACCCGCGTCATGATCGACCTGGGCAATTCCTGCGAAGACCTGAACGCCGGCGACGCGGCGACGACCATTGCGCAGTTTGCAAACATCATGGGCACCAGCCAGAGCCAGTTTTCTAACATCGGCTCCACGCTGGTCGATCTGGGCAACAATTTCGCCACGACGGAAAAGCCCATCATGGAAATGGCGCACCGCATGGCCGGCGCGGGCAAGCAGGTCGGCCTGACCGAAGCGCAGGTGCTGGGCTTTGCGGCGGCACTGTCCTCGGTGGGTATCGAGGCCCAGATGGGCGGCTCTGCTTTTTCCAAAGCCTTGATCAAAATGGAGGTTGCTTCCGCGACAGGCGGCGATGCGCTGGAGGATTTCGGCAAGGTCGCCGGGATGACCGGGCAGCAGTTCAAAGCCCTGTGGGACAGCGATCCCGCCGCCGCGTTCCAGTCGTTCATCGTGGGACTGTCCAAACTGGACGACGAGGGCGAAAGCGCCATCGCGGTGCTGGACGAGATCGGCATTAAAGAGGTGCGTCTGCGCGATACCATGCTCCGCGCCGTCAACGCCACCGACCTTTTTTCCCGGGCGCAGAACATGGCCACCAGCGCATGGAAGAAGAACACCGCGCTGTCTGAAGAGGCAAACAAGCGTTACGCCACCACGGAGAGCAAGCTGAAGAACCTTAAGAATACCGCCCTCCTGTTCGGGCAGCAGATCGGAGACGACCTGAACCCCACCATCCGCAGTCTCATTGACGGCGCGGAGGAGCTTTTGCAGAAGTTCCTGTCCATGGACGAATCCCAGCGGAAACAGATCATTCAGTTCGCGGCTTATGCCGCCGCTGCCGGGCCGGTACTGCTGGTGCTGGGAAAGATCACGAAGGGCGTGGGTACGGTATCTGCGTCCTTTGGTAAATTCGCCACAGAGGTAGGCAAAGCGGGCGGCGGCTGGAAGGGCTTTCTTTCCGTCCTGGGCAAATCCCCCGCCATATGGTTCGCCGTTGCTGCCGCGGTAATCGCGGGTACCGTCGCGCTGGCGGATTATGTATCCGGCGCAAAGCAGGCGCGCGAAGCGCTGCAGGGCATGGAGGACACAGCAAAGCAGTGGAAAGATACCGCCGCCGAAACCTTCTATGGAAGCAGCGAAGGGCTGTCTTTTTTCGGCCTGTCGGAGAGCGATTTTGTCCGGGATCAGCAGTCCGCGCAGGACTGGCTGGACGGTCTGCTGGCCGTCTGGTCGGATGGCGAGAAGGAAAGCAACGAAATCGTCGCCCACTGGACGGACTCCTTCAAAACGCTCACCGCTTCTACCCGGGATGAACTGACTGCGCTGAAAGAGGCTGCCGATAAGAACGGCTATACCAGTGTATCTCAGGGACTGGCAGCGGACATTCAGACGCTGGATCAGATGGACGCGGAGATCGAGCGGCTGCTGAAAAAGCGGCAGAACGGCTTTTTCTCCGAAAAAGACCAGATTCGTCTGCAAGAACTCATCGACACCCGCGAGGCCATTGAGGTCAAGTATCATCTGACTCCGGAGGAAACAGGCGGCTTTGAGACCATCGCCCAGAAGGTCGAAGCCGAGGTCGCCCGCGCACAGGCACGCGGCAAAACCGACGCGGATACGTCCGTCTATGAAAATGCAGTAAAAGCTGCTGCCGAAGGTATGGCTGCCATCAACGCTCAGATCGACGAGCGCTACGACAAGGAATACGGCCTCATCCGGCTGATTGAGGATGAAACCGAGCGCCAGAAAGCGCTGGAAGATCTGAATTCCCGCTATAACGAGGAACGGAAAGCTGCGGCGCAGGAATACGCCGAAACGCTCTCTTCCATCGTCATGCCTGTGTGGAACCAGCCGGAAATCCAGCAGGCCAGTCAGCAGATGGACGAACTGTTCACGAAGCTGCGCGAATACAGCATGGCCAGCGAAAGCGAGAAGCCTGCGCTGCTGGCGGATCTGCAGGCGCTTTCTGCCGGCATGGACGAAGGTGCGCTGACGGAATACCTCTCCCTGATGACACAGATCCAGTCCCTGCTGGACAGCGGCATGAGCGAAGCAGAAGTGCAGGCGCTGTTCCCGGACATCGACTTTTCTTCGCAGCTGGATCAGTTCGCAGGCATCGTCAGCTATCTGGATCTCATCAAGACCGACCTGCCCGGCTTGTACAGCATGTTCGGCGAAGCGTTGCCCGAAGAGGTGCTTAAAATCGCTACCGACCTCGACATGACCGGTGCACAGGCGCGATGGAACGAATTCGCCCAGAATCCCGGCGCGATTACCACCGAAGCCATTATTACCGGGTTGTCTACCGGCGATCAGCAGGTCAATGTGGATGCTTTCATTGCCAGCTACACTGAGGTGCCCGAAGGAGCCAGCACAGCCGCCCTCACGCCCAAGGGACTGGTTGCGTATGTCGAAAAGTATGCAGAAGTCACAGGCGGTGCGGATGTATCAGGACTGACCCCGGAGATCGCAGAATGTCTGGTGGCGGGTTACAAAGAACTGGCTTCCGGCGCGGACGTTTCCCTGCTGAAGCCGGATGAAATCGTCGCCTACGTTTCGAGCTATGCGCAGCAGCAGGGTGTGGATCTTTCCGCGCTTTCGCCTGAAGGCTTGACGGCTTTCGTCATGGCCTATGAGGAAGCGACGGGCGGCGCGCTTACAACGGCGCTGACTCCGGACGATGTGACCGCCATGGTTGCAAAATACCTGCAGGCGGAGAACGTCGATCTTTCCGCGCTTACGCCGGATCAGATTGAAGCCATTGTCAGCCGGTACGCCGAGGCGACGGGCTGCGATAAATCCCAGCTGCTGCCTTCTTTTACAGCCTATATCACTGAATACAAAGAGGCGGAGGGCGTCAGCGTTCCCAAGCCGAAAACGCAGGTCATTATCACCGGGTATGATTATCTGGCATACCGGCAGCTTCAGAATAATCCTGATCTGACGCTTGAACTGCCTGTGCGTCTGGGCGAGCTGCCTGACGGTGAACTGGACAAGCTGATGGCAGACGGCAAGGTGAAATTCTGGAAAGACGGCGTGGAAGTGCCCATTGAGGCTGTGCCGGACGGAACCATCGATGCCAGCACGGTAGCCAGCCTTGATCAGGACGGTACGCTGCACATTCTGATTACGCCTGAGATCACCGGGA
>ERZ779876.2764-NODE-2764-length-11944-cov-30.223652_pt1 | contig 11944 bp, 7 predicted proteins | sample MGYA00511068_ERZ779876 | MGnify/ENA primary metagenome ERZ779876 (study PRJEB29588, sample SAMEA1970858) | human gut metagenome | biome: human gut; feature: human-associated habitat; material: faeces | place: Denmark | collected 2008/2010 ...
TGTAAGCGGAAACCTCGTAACCGTTCGTCAGACGCACACGGGCGATCTTACGAAGAGCAGAGTTCGGCTTCTTCGGGGTGGTGGTACGAACAGCGGTGCAGACACCTCTCTTCTGAGGAGAAGACAGATCGGTCGCACGGTTCTTCAGCGTGTTGACACCCTTCTGCAGAGCAGGAGCGGTGGACTTGTAGGTCGACTGTTCTCTTCCCTTTCTTACCAGCTGGTTAAAAGTAGGCATATTGTTCCTCCTTTCTCGGATTGTGGCTGCTTTGCAGCATCATGTATTTTATCCCGAAATATCAAAGATATTCCGTTGGGACCAGAAAAAAGCGCATTTCAGCGCAAAAGTGCGGCGCAGGCTGCGCCGACATGGATCCCGCAGAGCCTCCCGAGCTCCTTCATCGTCGCGATCTCGACAAGCTCAACGCCGGCGTCGCGGCACTGCTCGACGAGCGGCTCGCGGAGGATGGGGTCGGCGTCGGCGGCCACATAGGCGGTTTGTACACGCCCGGCCTTCAGCGCTTTGCGCAGCTGCTTCGTACCGATCACCTTTCGGTTGCTTGTCAACCGTTCCGGCATCCAGACACCTCCATGGAAAATACGCGCAGGCAGACCCACGCAAATATGGATTATAGCAGAAATCACGAAGCGCGTCAATAAAAAAACGCGCAAAAAGAAAATATTTTTTTGATTTTCCCTTGAAATTGCAATGCTTTTCGGACTTTGACAGAATGCACAGAGACAGATGTACGCGGCAGGCAGAGCAAACGTCAGGCGCGGCAGATGCCGCGCCTGACTGGCTTGAAATTTTACAGCTTCTCGTCGTCGATCATTTCCTCGGTCACAATGGATTCCGGGGTGGTGAGCGTATCGAAGTCGCGGTAGGCCTTGAGGCCGGAGCCCGCGGGGATGAGCTTGCCGATGATGACGTTTTCCTTCAGACCGATCAGATGGTCGACCTTGCCCTTGATGGCCGCGTCGGTCAGGACCTTCGTCGTCTCCTGGAAGGAGGCAGCGGAGAGCCAGGACTCGGTGGCAAGGGACGCCTTGGTGATGCCCATGAGGATGAGACTGTCGGTCGCAGGCTTGAGGTCCGTCTCGCCGGCGTCAATGCGCGCCTGTACGGCGGCGTTGGCGTCTTCGAACTCGAATATATCGACGACCGTGCCGGACAGCAGGTTCGTGTCGCCCGGCTCCTCGACCTTGACCTTGCGCATCATCTGGCGGATGATGACCTCGATGTGCTTTTCGTTGATGTCGACGCCCTGCTGACGGTACACGGCGAGAACGCCCTGCGTCAGATAGTCCTGCACGGCCTCAACGCCGGAAATGCGCAGCACGTCATGCGGGTTCAGCGCGCCGTCGGTGATGGGTTCGCCCTTGCGCACGCGCTTGCCGTGCTCGACCTTCAGGCCGACGGAATACGGCACCTGATACTGCTTGACCTCGCCGTCGTCAGCGGTGATGGTGATGTTGCGCAGCGCCGTGCGGTGCGAATCGTCGACGTCGACGACGCCGTCGATCTCGGAGATCTGCGCCATCTTCTTCGGCTTTCTGGCCTCGAACAATTCCTCAACACGGGGAAGACCCTGCGTGATATCGTCGCCCGCGACACCGCCGGTGTGGAAGGTACGCATAGTCAGCTGCGTGCCCGGTTCGCCGATGGACTGCGCAGCGATGATGCCGACGGCCTCGCCCAGATTGACAAGCTCGCTCGTGGCAAGGTTCATGCCGTAGCAGCGTGCGCACACGCCGGAACGGGCCTTGCAGCCGAGGACGGAGCGGACGTACACGCGGTCGATGCCGTGGGCCGTAAACTTGGCGGCGTCCTCCTCGCGGAGCATGACGTCCTTGGAGTGCAGCAGCTCGCCCGTCTTCGGGTCGGTGATATCGTAGACCGGGTAACGGCCGCGGATACGGTTGCCGAAGGAGTCGATGAGCTGTCCCTTCTCATAATAGTCGCCCTTCCAGCTGCCGTTGATGGAGCCGCAGTCGTTCTCGCGGATGATGACGTCCTGGCAGACGTCGACCATGCGGCGGGTCAGATAGCCGGAGTCGGCGGTACGGAGCGCCGTATCGGTCATGCCCTTTCGAGCGCCTCGGGAGGAGATGAAGTATTCCAGAGCGGACAGACCCTCACGGAAGTTCGCCTTAATCGGAATTTCGATCGTGCGGCCGTTCGTATCTGCCATCAGGCCGCGCATACCGGCCAGCTGACGGATCTGGTTCATGCTGCCTCGCGCGCCGGAGTCCGCCATCATAAAAATCGGGTTAAAGCGCTTGAGGTTCGACTGCAGCGCGTCGGTGACGTCCTTGATGGACTTCTCCCACTGCTGGACGGTCAGACGGTAGCGCTCGTCGTTGGTGATGAAGCCGCGCTTGTACTGGCGGTCGATCTTGACGACCTCCTTCTCGGCCTCATGGATGAGCTCATACTTCTTCTCCGGGATCTCCATATCGGCGATGGAAACGGTGATGGAGGCTCTGGTGGAGTATTTATAGCCGAGGGCCTTGACCTTGTCGAGCATTTCGGTCGACTGTGTGAAGCCGTTGATGCGGATACACTTGTCGATGATCTTGCCGAGCTGCTTCTTGCCGACGACGAAGTCGATCTCCAGCGGGAACAGGTCGTCGACCGTCTCGCGCTTCTTGAAGCCAAGGTTCTGCGGGATCGCGTCGTTGATGATCAGACGGCCCACAGTCGCGTCGATGATGCGGTGCTCCTTTTTGCCGTCGATCTCAAGCTCTTTCCAGACCTTGATGGGATCGTGCATGGCGATCATGCCGTCGGCGTAGGCCATCATGGCCTCGTCCTCGTCATGATAATACTTGAAGTATTCCTTCGGACGGATATCGCCCGCCTCGTGCGCCTGCTGGGCATACGCGCCGACGGTGCGGATATAGATATGGTTCTCTTCCTTGATATCGGCCTCGGAATCCCAGATATTCCAGACGTAGATGACCTCGTCCGGCTGAATTTCGCCCGCGTTCAGGGCTGCAGCAGCCTGCGCAAGCGTCTGATAGGAACCGGGAATCGTCTCCGGGCGGTCCGTCTCGTTGTCGAGCAGCGCGCCGCGGGTGCGCAGATAATACTGGTAATCCTCGGATTCGGGATCGTCCCAGATGTTCCTGACCCAGATGGGCTTCTCATACGGCAGCTTGCCGCACTCGAGCAGTGGGAAGATCTCGTGAATGGTGTCATACGCGTCGACGTCATAGCGCTGGTACGTCAGATAATACGTGCCGAGGATCATATCCTGCGTCGGGACCGTGACCGGCTTGCCGTCCTGCGGACGCAGCAGGTTGTTGGCCGAGAGCATCAGGATGCGGGCTTCTGCCTGCGCTTCTGCGGACAGCGGAACGTGAATGGCCATCTGGTCGCCGTCAAAGTCCGCGTTGAACGCGGTGCAGCACAGCGGATGGAGCTTGAGCGCGCGGCCCTCGACCAGAACAGGCTCGAACGCCTGAATGCCGAGGCGGTGCAGCGTCGGGGCACGGTTGAGCATGACCGGACGGTCCTTGATGATGTCTTCCAGAGCATCCCAGACCTCATCCTTGCCCTTGTCGATCATCTTCTTGGCGGACTTGATGTTGTTGGCAAGACCGTCCTCGACGAGCTTCTTCATGACGAACGGGCGGAACAGCTCGATGGCCATTTCCTTCGGCACGCCGCACTGATAAAGCTTGAGCTCCGGGCCGACGACGATAACGGAACGGCCGGAATAGTCGACGCGCTTGCCGAGCAGGTTCTGACGGAAGCGGCCCTGCTTGCCTTTGAGCATATCGCTGAGGGACTTGAGCGCACGGTTATTGGCGCCCGTGACGGCTCTTCCGCGGCGGCCGTTGTCGATCAGAGCGTCGACGGCCTCCTGCAGCATACGCTTTTCATTGCGGACGATGATATCCGGCGCCTGCAGCTGAATGAGCCGCTTCAGGCGGTTATTGCGGTTGATAACGCGGCGGTAGAGGTCGTTGAGGTCGGAGGTCGCGAAGCGGCCGCCGTCCAGCTGGACCATCGGGCGCAGCTCCGGCGGAATGACCGGCAGCACGTCCATGACCATCCACGTCGGATCGTTGCCGGACATCCGGAACGACTCGACGACCTCAAGGCGCTTGATGATGCGCAGCTTCTTCTGGCCGGAGGCGTCCTTCAGCTCGTTTTTCAGCTGCTCGGAGAGCTCCTCCAGATCGATCTGCTGCAGAAGCTCCTTCACGGCCTCGGCGCCCATGCCTGCCTTGAAATCGTCCTCATATTTCTCGCGCATATCGCGGTACTCTTTTTCGGACAGGATCTGGTTCTTGGCCAGCGGGCAGTCGCCGGGATCGGTGACGATATAGTTTGCAAAGTACAGGACCTTTTCGAGAATGCGGGGGCTGATATCCAGAAGCAGACCCATGCGGGACGGGATGCCCTTGAAATACCAGATATGGCTGCACGGAGCGGCAAGCTCGATATGGCCCATGCGCTCACGGCGGACCTTGGCGCGCGTGACCTCGACGCCGCAGCGGTCGCAGATCTTGCCCTTGTAGCGGATCTTCTTATACTTGCCGCAGTGGCACTCCCAATCCTTCGTCGGGCCAAAGATGCGTTCGCAGTACAGACCGTCGCGTTCGGGCTTCAGGGTGCGGTAGTTGATGGTTTCCGGCTTCTTGACCTCTCCGTAGGACCATTCGCGGATCTTTTCCGGGGAAGCAATACCGATCTGGATTGCGCTGAATGTTGCATGACTCATTGTATTGCCGCCTCCTTCTTATACGTTCTCCGAATCATCGGAGTCCATGGTGTAGCTGTCGTTCAGCAGGCCGAAGACGTTGTCCTCGTCCTGAATCTCAAAGCCCGCGTCAGCCGCCTCGTCGGCGTCGACGTCCTTGCCGTTCGGCAGATCGTCGTCCATCGTGATCTCGTCGTCGGGCAGCGCCTTGCCGCCTGCGCCGTAGATGGAATCATCGTCATCGTCGTCCTTGAGGTCGACCTCCTCGCCGTCTTCGCCGAGAATCTTGACGTCCAGGCACAGCGACTGCAGCTCCTTGACGAGAACCTTGAACGATTCGGGCACGCCCGGGGTCGGGACGTTGTGGCCCTTGACGATGGCTTCATACGTCTTGACGCGGCCCGTCACGTCGTCGGACTTGACCGTGAGGATCTCCTGCAGCGTATACGCCGCGCCGTAGGCCTCGAGGGCCCAGACTTCCATTTCGCCGAAGCGCTGGCCGCCGAACTGCGCCTTGCCGCCGAGCGGCTGCTGCGTGACGAGGGAGTACGGGCCGGTGGAACGGGCGTGGATCTTATCGTCGACCAGATGGTGGAGCTTGAGGTAGTACGGGTAGCCGACCGTGACGCGCTGGTCAAACGGTTCGCCCGTGCGGCCGTCATAGAGAACGGTCTTGCCGTCCTCGGCGACGCCGCCCTGCTTGAGCAGTTCGCGGATCTCCTTTTCGTTTGCGCCGTTGAAGATCGGGGTCGCGACCTTCCAGCCCAGCGCGTGGGCCGCGTAGCCCAGATGGACCTCCAGAACCTGACCGATGTTCATACGGGACGGAACGCCCAGCGGGTTCAGAACGATATCGAGCGGAGTGCCGTCGGGCAGGAAGGGCATATCCTCCTGCGGCAGAATGCGGGACACGACGCCCTTATTGCCGTGGCGGCCTGCCATCTTATCGCCGACGGAGATCTTTCTCTTCTGGGCGATATAGACGCGGACGACCTTGTTGACGCCGGGGGCCAGCTCGTCGCCGTTTTCACGGGTGAAGACCTTGACGTCGACGATGATGCCGGCTTCGCCGTGCGGGACCTTCAGAGACGAATCGCGGACCTCGCGCGCCTTTTCGCCGAAGATGGCGCGAAGCAAACGCTCTTCCGCGGTCAGCTCCGTCTCGCCCTTCGGGGTGACCTTGCCGACGAGGTAATCGCCGGAGGTGACCTCCGCGCCGATGCGGATGATGCCGTTCTCGTCGAGATCCTTAAGGGTATCCTCGCCGACGTTCGGGATATCACGGGTGATCTCCTCCATGCCAAGTTTCGTGTCGCGGGATTCCGTCTCATACTCCTCGATATGGATGGAGGTGAACACGTCCTCGCGGACGAGGCGTTCGTTCAGCAGAATGGCGTCCTCGTAGTTGTAGCCTTCCCACGTCATGAAGCCGATAAGCACGTTCTTGCCAAGCGCGATCTCGCCCTGCGAGCAGGCGGGGCCGTCGGCGATGACCTGACCGGCTTCCACACGCTCGCCGACCGTGGCGATCGGGCGCTGGTTGATGCAGGTGCCCTGGTTGGAACGAGCAAACTTTGTAAGGGTATAATCGGCGGTATTGCCATCGTCGTAGCTGACGGAAACGTTCGTTGCAGAAACGCGGGTCACGACGCCGGGGCCTTTAGCTGTGATGCAGACCTCGGAATCGACAGCGCACTTATGCTCGATGCCGGTGGCAACGATCGGGGCCTCGGTGACCATCAGCGGCACGGCCTGACGCTGCATGTTTGCGCCCATCAGCGCACGGTTCGCGTCGTCGTTTTCCAGGAACGGAATAAACGCGGTCGCGATGGAGGTCATCATGTTCGGAGACACGTCGACGTAGTCGATGAGTTCGCGCTCAACGGAGATGATCTCGTCACGGTGGCGGCAGATGACGCGCGCGTTCGCAAAGCGGCCCTCTTCGTCCAGAGGCTCGGCAGCCTGTGCGACATAATAGTCGTCTTCGACGTCGGCGGTCATGTATTCGACAATATCCGTGACCTTGCCGGTTGCCTTATCGACCTTGCGGAACGGCGCTTCGATAAAGCCGTATTCGTTGATCTTCGCATAGGACGCCAGATAGTTGATCAGACCGATGTTCGGGCCTTCAGGCGTCTCGATCGGGCACATACGGCCATAGTGGGTGTAGTGAATGTCTCGGACGTCGAAGGATGCGCGCTCACGCGACAGACCGCCGGGGCCGAGTGCGGACAGACGGCGCTTGTGCGTCAGCTCCGCCAGCGGGTTGTTCTGATCCATGAACTGCGACAGCGGGGAGGAGCCGAAGAACTCCTTGATGACCGCCGTGACAGGCCGGATGTTGATGAGGCTCTGCGGCGTGACGACGTCAAGATCCTGCACGGTCATGCGCTCACGGATCACGCGCTCGAGGCGGGTGAAGCCGACGCGGAACTGGTTCTGCAGCAGCTCGCCCACGCAGCGCAGACGGCGGTTGCCCAGATGGTCAATGTCGTCCTTCGTGCCCGCGCCCTGCACCATGCAGCACAGATAGTTGATGGAGGCGAGAATGTCGTCTCTCGTGATGTGCATCGGAATGAGGTCGCTGCGGCGGGCCTCGATGGCCTCTTCCCAGCCGTCGGCGGGGACAGTTTCGAGCATTTCACGAAGAACGCTGAAGCTGACCTTTTCCTTGATGCCGTACTGTGCCGGGTCAAAGTCGACGAACTTCGCCATATCGACCATGCCGTTGGAGAACACGACGACCTCGCGGCCGTTCACGTCGATCACGGCGCGGCTGACGCCGCGGCTGGAGATCTCGTGCGCCTTGGCGCGGTTGATCGTCTCGCCGTTCATGGCGATGATCTCGCCAGTCATGGGATCGGTCACGGGCTGGGCCAGCGTCTGGCCGTTCAGACGGCTCCAGATGTCGAGCTTCTTGTTGAACTTGTAACGGCCGACCTTGCTCACGTCATAGCGGCGGGCGTCGAAGAACAGCGCCTCGAGATAGCTCTCGGAGCTTTCGACTGTGGGCGGCTCGCCCGGACGCAGGCGGCGGTAGATTTCAAGCAGGGATTCCTCACGCGTCTTGCACGGGTCCTTGTCCATGGTCGCCTTGATGAGCGGGTCCTCGCCGAACATCTCGGTGATCTGGCCGTCGGTCGCCACGCCGAGGGCGCGGATGAGGCAGGTGATGGGCAGCTTGCGGTTCTTGTCGATGCGGACCCAGAAGACGTTATTGAAATCCGTCTCGTATTCCAGCCATGCGCCGCGGTACGGGATGACCGTCGCGGAATAAATGTGCTGGTCGGTCTTGTCGACCTCGTCGCCGAAGTAGACGCCGGGGCTTCTGACGATCTGGGAGACAATGACACGCTCCGCGCCGTTGATGACGAAGGTGCCGCCGTTGGTCATGAGCGGGAAATCGCCCATGAAGATCTCCTGCTCCTTGATCTCGTCCGTCTCCTTGTTGTGCAGGCGCACGCGAACCTTGATGGGCTTGGCGTACGTCGCGTCGCGCTCCTTGCATTCCTCCACGGAATACTTGGGCGGCTCGTTCATGGAGTAGTCGAGGAAGCTCAGCTCGAGATTGCCGGTGTAGTCGGTAATGGTATCGACGTCGCGGAACACCTCGCGCAGCCCCTCGCGCAGGAACCACTCATAGGAATCCTTCTGGATCTTGAGCATATTCGGCAGCTCCAGGATCTGCTCCTGCTTCGCGAAGCTCTTGCGGGGCGTCTTGCCCATCATGACATCCTTTGTGATCGCCATGTAAAGTCATCACAGCCTTTCTGTAGTTGTCTTATGACACGCCTGGTTGCGTTGTTTATTTCTTTCCTTTTCTGCTTGCGTATGCGGTCTTGCGATGCTATAATCACAACAGATAGTGGTGAAAATTGTGAATGGCCCTACGCAGGCATTATGGACTTACATTCTATCAGCTTTTGTCTGGAATGTCAATTCATCCGGCCCATTTTTGTGAATTATTTTCTGTTGACAACCGGCGCATCCAAGCGGATGCGCCGGTTTTTTGCGGTTCATATAAATATAAAAATGCAGCAGACGCGCTGTGTTCACGCCTCAAGCAGGTAACTCAGCCCGAGCAATATGTACAGCGGGCCGAAGCAGTAGGCCATGAACAGCTCCTTCCGCGGGACCTTCCGCCGGAAGCCATCCGTCAGGACGAGAATTTCGGCAAAATACGCGCCCGCGCCGAGAAAATATGCCGCTGCGCGCAGCAGCTTGTGGATATCCGCCAGCGCAAACGAGGCAAGGAACAAAACAGCCGCCGCGCCTGCCGCGAAGTTGCGCGCGATGAGCAGGATATGCTCCCGCCGGGCCTCCTCCGGCGACTGCTCCTCCATGATGGTGTAAACCGCGTTCTTTTTCTCCATGCAGCGTCTCCAATGCTTTAATTTTATATATTGTATCAGAACCACATGGCGTTTGCCTAGTCCTTTGGGAAGAAAACTTCCTGCTTCGACAAAATTTCCATCCGCTCCCCTGTCATGGGATGCGGAAAAACGAGCCTTGCGGCGCACAGCTGCTGCGTGAACAGTCCGTGGGCGGCGGAATACGCCATCGCTTCCGGGCTTGTATACTGCGGGTCGCCTAAGATGGGGAAGCCGGAGGCCATGCAGTGCAGGCGGAGCTGGTGCGTGCGGCCCGTCAGAGGGTGCAGCTCCAGAAGTGCTGTTTTTTCCGCCCGTTCCAGTACGCGGTACTGCGTCAGCGCCTGCTGGCCCCGTTCGTCCACGACACGGATGAGACTGCCGCCGCCGACCTTATAGACAGGCAGGTAAATCTGGCCCTCAGACTGCGGCGGCTGGCCGAAAACGGCGGCGCGGTACGTCTTTTCCAGCTGCCGCTCGTGCAGCATCCGGCAGAAGCGGTCGTGGATATTCGCGTTTTTCGCTAAAATCACCACGCCGAACGTGTCCCGGTCGAGCCGCGTCACGGGATGGACGCCGGACGCCTCGCCGCGCTCCAGCAGGTGATACAGCACGCCGTTTGCCAGCGTCCCGCTGTTTTTCTGCGGCGACGGATGCACCAGCATTCCAGAAGACTTGTCCACAGCGAGAAAGCATTCATCTTCATAAAGGATGGAAAGCGGCAGCGGCTCCGGGTCAAAGCCCTCCGTCCGCTCCTCCAGCACGACGCGCACCCGGTCGCCGGGCGTGACCGGCGCATCGGTATGGGCGGGCGCTCCGTTTACAAACAGCGCGTTCTGCCATTTGAGCCGCTTGACCAGCCCGGCGGACAACCCGAATTCCCGCCGCAGGAGCGACAGCAGCTTCGTCTGCCGCGCGGCTGTCTGTTCCAGAATCATGCGCACCGCCTCCTTCGGCGCTATTATACCGTGCCGCGGCACAGCGCGCAAGTCCTGCGCCACTATCCGTCCGGCTGCAGGCCGGAATGGTCCCAGAGCTGCTTGAAGAGCATGGCCGCGATGGGGAACACGATCATCCCGCCCACGCCCAGCAGCCGGTAGCCCGTGTAAAGCGCCAGCAGCGTCAGAACCGGGTTCAGCCCCACCTGCTTTCCGACCAGACGCGGCTCAAGCGCCTGTCGGCTGAGGGCCGCGGCTCCGTATAGAATGACGAGGCCGACGCCGGTTTTCGTCTCCCCCTGCAAAAACAGCGCCAGAGCCCACGGGATCAGGATCGTCCCCGTGCCGAACACCGGCAGCGCGTCGACCACCGTAATGATCAGCGCAGCCAGCACCGGATACCGCACCCGAAGAAGCAGCAGCCCCGCGTTTAAAATCAGAAATGTAATGCCCATCAGCTTCAGCTGCGCCCGCAGCCAGCCGCCGAGCGTCGTGCGCACGTGCCCGCCGAGCGTCTGCAGCTTTTCCAGCCACGCCGGGCGCACCGTGCGGCGCAGCCAGCCGCGGATGGCAGGCAGCTCGCCGGAGAGCATGAAGCTGGACAAGATCGCCGTCACCGCGAACAGCACCGCGTCCGGCAGCCGCCCGATGATGCCGGACGCCCAGGAAAAGAGCGTTTCATAGAGCTTCGTGCCGAAGCCCGCGCCGGTCTTGAAAAATTCCTCAACGCCCGCGCGCAGCCCCGTTCCAAGCCCGTCCGGCAGTCTTTCGGCAAGCGCAAGCAGACGCGATTTCAGCTTTTCAAAGAGCGGAGCCAGATTTTCCGCCAGCTGGGGCAGCTGCCGGGCCAGATCCGCCGCCTCCGCGCACAGCAGGCGGCACAGGAAAAACAGCACGCCGAACAAAAGCCCAAACAGCAGCAGCACACACAGACCGGACGCCAGCGAACGCGGAACGTGCGCCCGCGTCTGCAAAAGCCGCACCGGCTTTTCCGCCAGCAGGCTCACCGCGAGCCCGATAAAAAACGGCAGCAGCACCGGCAGCAGCAGCGCGCCGAACGCCCACGCACCGAGCGCACAGCCCAGCGCGATCAGAACGGTCTTCCAGATTTTGCGGCTTTTCATGCTTCGAAATTCCTCCTGTGCTTTTCTGCTTGCAATTTGCGGGTATGTGGTGTATATTGAAGTCTGAGTATAGACACTTGCTTTTCCAACACGGACAATTGTGAGGTGAACGCTATGGAACATAGCCCGAAGTATTATATCGTGGAGGCCGCCGCCCTGCCGGAGATCTTCCAGAAGGTCGCCGAGGCCAAGCGGATGCTCGAAACCGGCGAGACGGACAAGGTCAACGTGGCCGCGCAGGCTGTCGGCATCAGCCGCAGCGCGTTTTATAAGTACCGCGACGCCATCGCGCCGTTTCAGAACCTGATGGCCGGCCGCATCATCACGTTTCAGATCATGCTCAAGGACAAGGCGGGCATTCTGTCCGAGATATTAACTATTTTTGCCAATTGTGGCGCGAATATACTGACCATCAACCAGTCCATCCCCACCGGGGGCCGCGCCATGGTGACCATTTCGGCGGAGACGAGCAATCTCAACTGCAACATCGAAGCGCTGACCCAGCAAATCGCAGAAAGGACAGGCGTAGTCAAGGCAGACTGCGTCGCAGGATAAGCATATGCACGGATTTGAATATTTCGTACCGACTGAGATCGTGTTCGGCGCAGGCAGCACAGAGAAGCTGCCGGAGCTGCTGAAAAAACGCGGACTTTCGCGCGTGCTGGTCGTCTACGGCGGCTCGAGCGCGAAGAAAAGTGGATTGCTTGACCGCGTGTTCCGGCTTCTGGACGAGGCGGGCGTTCAATATCGCGCGCTCGGCGGCGTGCAGCCGAACCCGCGCGCGGCGCTGGCCCGCGAGG
>ERZ779876.2769-NODE-2769-length-11930-cov-5.211789_pt1 | contig 11930 bp, 9 predicted proteins | sample MGYA00511068_ERZ779876 | MGnify/ENA primary metagenome ERZ779876 (study PRJEB29588, sample SAMEA1970858) | human gut metagenome | biome: human gut; feature: human-associated habitat; material: faeces | place: Denmark | collected 2008/2010 ...
TCACAAACGATATATCATACGTGGGCGTAAACGATCATGACGTAGATTTGTTCGCCCTTGATTTTGGCTGACAAAACGGATGTGCGGAGAAGTCGGGTGCGTAATCAGGATTTTGCGAGTTTTGATATTCATGACCGGGTGAATTATGCCGTGGAAGAATCCAAGATTTATTTTAATGAAGATCATTCGGCTATTATTTTGGATTTGAAGATTGATACTTCTATTTCGGCTGTGATGGATTATTTCGAAATCTTTTTGGGGCGGATGATGTTGAGCCGAAAGGCTGCCGAGTTTTTGAATATCAGTTTTGAACTGGTGATTAATGGTCAAAGGTTGTTGTAAATAAACCTTGTGATATTTTTCAAAACTTTTTGCGTGCGAAGGAGTGGAATAAGCAATTGTGGTCGTGTGGAATATTATTATAAAATGTTTATATTTGCGAAAGAACAATGCTTTTCATTATGGCTATCGTATCGCATAAAGAGTTTAAGGCTTTCTTCGAGACTTTTTTTATTCCCGTTTACACGTTGATGCAACGCTACACGGGCGAGCGTGAATTGTCGAGAGATTTCACGCAGGAAGCATTCGTGAGGGTGTTCGAGCATCGGGGAGAGTTTGAGACGGAAGAGAATGCCAAAGCTTTCTTGTACACCGTAGCCCGTCGTATCTATCTGGATCATTGTAAGCATCAAAAGATAGAAAATCAGTACCAGAATCGGGTAAACGAGGAAGATCCCGAAGAATATGATTTTTTGAAAGAGGTTACTCAACAGGAGGTGTCCCGAATATTGTACGATGCTATTGATAAGCTACCTTCACAGACTCGTTCGATTATTTTATTGAACTTGAAAGGATTTAACAACACGGAAGTGGCAGAACGGTTAGGTGTTTCCGTGAATACAATTAAATCATTGAAAAAGAGTGCTTACGTGACGTTAAGAACCTTGCTGTCGAAGGATCTTTTGATGATTTTGTTCGTTTTAGTCGATAAATAATTTATTTTTACACTCACCCACTTTTTTTTCTCAATCGTCTTCTTAATAAACGCTAAATTTAAATCGTATGAATTTGCTAAGAAGACGTTTTAAAATTGCTCATTTGATCGCGGAAGAGTTTGCCGGGGTGATTACGAAAGAGAATCAAGTCCGGTTGGAGCAATGGCGTGTAGAAAGCCCTGCTCATGTAAAAGAATATGATGAGATCCGGACATATATCATGACGGAAAACGAGCGTAGGGAGAAAGAAAAACAAACAGTAAAGAATGAGTGGCGGAAATTTGAGCGTGTTCATTTCAGAAAATATGTTGTTTGGAGAAGAATAGGCCGGTGTGCGGCTATTATGGTGATGCCTTTATTGGTGTGCGGGTATTTCGTGTCTTCCGAGTGGAAATCCTCGGAAGTCACGATTGCTGACAACGTGGAAATTGTTCCGGGGACAGGAAGAGCCCAGTTAATTATGGCTGACGGAAGATTCTTGAAATTGGAACAAAAAGAAGATATGAAATTGGATTTACCCGGGGTAAAAGTAGTTGCGACGGGAAAGAAAATTGTTTACCGGGCAATAGAAGAAGAAACGAGTACCCCGAAGGTGGAGGAGTACAACACGTTGGTTGTACCTCGCGGGGGAGAGTATATGCTGGAATTGTCGGATGGGACGAAAGTGTGGTTGAATTCCGATTCCGAGTTGCGCTTTCCTGTTACGTTTGTCGGGGATAGGCGAAGCGTGGAGATTGAAGGGGAGGCTTATTTTGAAGTAGCAAAGGATGAGGGGAAACCTTTTCACGTGTTGGCGAACGGGGCGGATATAAAAGTGTTGGGAACGAGTTTTAACGTGATGACTTACCGGGGACGTACGATTACGACTCTTGTCGAGGGTGAAGTTTGCTTGACGTATAAGGATGAATCGGTACTTATGGTACCGGACCGACAGGCCGAGGTGATCACGGCGACCGGGAAGATTTTGATGAGAGAGGTGGATGCAAGGAATTTCACGTTATGGAAAGATGGTGTGTTTTATTTCGAAAATGCGGCTTTGGAGACGATTGCCGAGCGTTTGTCACAATGGTATGATGTTAATATAATTTTTAATGATGAGGCATTGAAACAGCTGAGATATTCGGTTGAAATGAGACGCTATAATAATATTCAGGATTTACTAACTAAAATTGAAAAGACACAAAAAGTAAAGTTTCTAATTCAAGGAAAAAGTATTTATATTCATAAATGGTTGGAAACCTACGATTTGCTAGAGTGAACCTTGGAAAGAAAATCCCTATAATAGGGGATTTAGAGAACAGATTTCAAAGGTTACTTTTGTCAAAAATTTACTAGCATAATCGAATTCGAAAAATTGTAATGTAACTTTAAAATGATGCAAGCAGGTAATGTAGCCCCATTACCTGCCTACTAAGCTCATCATTAAATGAAATGTGAAACCTAAAAGCAAAAGTATGAAAAAAAATGACAACCCCAACAGCTTGAGGAGATTTAAGCTGTGGAGAAAATTGTTAATCGTGAAGTTGCTATGCGTGTGCTTGTTCTTGCAAAACACTGCTTTATCGGCAAGTGTTTACTCGCAAGAGTTAAAATTAACGTTGAAAGGGAATGATATTAGTCTGACCAATATCTTTTCCCAAATACGGAAAAGTAGTGATTACACGTTTGTATATAATCTGGATGACATTCAAAATGTACGGGTGAAGTCTCTGGATGTGAAAGATGCATCTATCCGGGAGGTTTTGGACAAGTGCCTGAAAGGAACAGGATTTTCTTACGAGATCGAGGATCACGTGGTGATTATACGTCCGGATCGTCCGGCCAAGCAAGAGGTGAAAAAGGTGACCTTGAAGGGGATCGTGGTGGATAAGGATTCAGTGCCGATAGCGGGAGTAACTGTCCTGTTGAAAGGTACTTATGTGGGAGTTACGACAGATGTTTCCGGGAGTTTTCAGATGACGATTCCCGAACAGAAGGAGATATTCCTGCTATTTTCGTTCGTGGGGATGGAAACGCAAGAGGTGAAGGTGACGGACGTGAATAAACCGTTGCGTGTGGTGATGAAAGAGAAAGTTGACCAGTTGGAGGAGGTGATCATTACGGGATATGGACAAACAACGAAAGATCGTTCGACAGGATCGACGGCCACGATTGGAGAAGAGGCTTTTACGAATAAGGCCATTCCCACGGTGGATATGTTATTACAAGGACAGGTTGCTGGAGTGAGTGTGATGGCGGTTTCCGGGCGTCCCGGAGAGTCTGCTAAGGTGAGAATTCGGGGAACGAACACGCTGAGTGGTGATGCCGAGCCTTTGTGGGTGGTTGACGGGGTACCTTTGCAGCAAGATGTTCCGAAGATCTCCAGTAACCGTATTAATTCCGGGGGGCTGAATGATATTTTTGTCCGGGGAGTAGCGGGAATTAACCCGAATGACATTGCGAATGTGACGATCCTGAAGGATGCTTCTGCTGCCGCTATTTACGGTTCCCGTGCTGCCGGGGGAGTTATCGTTATCACCACGAAGAAAGGGAAACCGGGAAAGATGACCGTTAATTATGCCGCTAATTTTTCCATGGGGTTAAAACCTCAACGAGATGCAAAACTGATGAATTCATCGGAAAAACTGGCTTGGGAGCAAGAATTATGGGATGAGTTTTCGGCAGATGCTTACGCTAACAATATCGAAAATAACAGAAAAGACCATGTTGCTATCGTGGGGCTTGTCGGGATGTTACGGGCTGGTAAGTTAGGAAAGAACAACACGCTTTGGACACATGATGATTTCGAGACGATGACAACAGCCGAACAGGATGCTTATATCACGGAATTAAAGAAGAGTTCGACGGATTGGTTTGATGTGATTTTCCGTAATTCATTTTCCATGTCGCATAATATTTCTTTTTCGGGAGGTTCCGAGGATGTTACTTACTATGTTTCGTTAGGATATAATCAGAATAATGGTTTGGTAAAGGAGACCGATTACGAGCGGTATAGTATTAATACCAAGGTGAACACGAAACCGACGAAACGGATAGACTTGGATTTCGGGATTGATTTGGCTAAACAAAAATCCAGAGGGGCCTCCATGAATGTGAATCCTTTTCAGTATGCTTATTTTGCTAATCCTTACGAAAAACCTTATAACGAGGATGGCAGCTATCGTGCTGATATGACTTATTTCCTTTTGGGATCTTTGAGTGACGGGGTGGGTGCCAATATACCGATTGTGCCGGCCAATGGTTTTAATATCCTGCGGGAGATGCGGGAAACATCGGGGGATGCCGACCAGTCGAATGTAGTGGTACGGGTAAATCTGAAATATCAGTTTACGGATAAGATTCGATTTGATGGTCTGGCCTCGTACACCTACACGAATAATCGCATGGTGGATATTAAAAAACAGGATTCCTACGCGGCTTTTGAAGATCATCTTTATTTTGATGATAATAACCGGGAATTGATTCCTTACGGGAATATCGAACGGTCGGAGTCTAACGCCGATAGTTATAGTGCCCGTGGATTTTTCACTTACGATGATATATTTGGCAGTCATCGGCTTTCATTGCTGGCAGGAGCCGAGTTACGGGGAGATAAAACGGTAGCTACTTCTCAAAAACGATATGGGTATGACCATGTTACGGGAAATTCATCTATTCCTCTTCCACCTAATCCATCGGTAAATGACGTGAATCGTTATGCCGAGTTGATTGATTTGTTGTCTAGGGAAGCTACCACGGAGAACCGTTTCGCATCGTTTTATGCCTCGCTGGATTACGGGTTCATGGAGCGTTATCTGATGAGTTTGACCTTTAGGACGGATGGGTCCAATAATTTTGGTAGTGACGAACAGTTTAACCCGACGTGGTCTTTGGGATTGTTGTGGCATATTGACAGAGAGTCTTTCATGTATTCGCTTTCCCCGGTGATCAGTCGTTTAAGTTTGCGGGCAGCCATGGGATACACCGGAAATATCGTGAAATCCGTGAATAAAGAGTTGGTGCTTGGTTATTCGACAAATTACTGGGAAGGTTTACGTACGGGAACGGTAAGTGCGGCTCCTAATCCTAAGGTGCGATGGGAGAAGACGAGAGATATGAAACTGGCCTTTGATTTCGGTTTGTTTAATGACCGGGTTACCGGGTTGGTTGAAGGATATTACAGGAAAAGTACTGATTTAGTTTCAAGCGTGAATATGCTTTCCACGACTGGTTTCATTAATCAGCCTTATAACACGTCGACTGTCGTGAATAAAGGTTTGGAAGGAACTTTACGAGTGAAAGTACTGGACAGGAGAATGTACGGTTTGACTCTAGGAGGAAATATAGCATTGAATCGGAATAAACTGACTAAATTCAAACGAGACGGGGAGGGGATCATGACGGACGGAACATACGAAGGTTACCCGTTGGAGGCCGTGTTTACCGGACGTTACACGGGAATTGACCCGCGGGATGGAGTTTACACTTACGAGTTGCGCCCGGATGCACAAATATATCAAGGCTCGGATTTACAGGTAGCCGATAATTACCGTTACTATCGGGGGACTTCCATCGCTCCGGTGACAGGTGGTTTTAGCCTGGAGGCCCGTTATCGTAATTTCCGGTTGAGTGCGGGGGCTTATATCTCTTCGGGAGCGAAGATTATCAACAAGATAAATTCCCCGGCCAGTTATAGCGTTGTGACTTCTTATATCACGGGTGAAAAGCCACAAACGGCTTATAGTGACCTGTACAGGAATCACTTGAATGTTAGAAAGGACATGGTCAATCGTTGGAAAAAAGAAGGTGATACCGGTGTGAAATATCCCCGTGTTGTTGACTATTTGGGGCAACGTCTTTCGCTTGACGAGTATAACGTGACCAGGCAAAACATTACGGACGGAACTTATTTGGAGAATGTTTCTTTCTTAAGAATACGGGATATTACCTTGTCCTATAATTTGCCTCAGGACTGGACGCGGTATATGCGCCTTTCCTCTGTGTCGGTATCTCTCACGTTTAATAATTTCTTCACGTTCACGAACTATTCGGGGATAGACCCAGAAACTTCGGGAGCAATTTACCCACTGACTCGTTCTATTAATTGGGGTATAAACGTGGGTTTTTAAGTATGCAAGTTAAATGATAGAAAATAGATTTATGAAAAAGGTAAGTTTATATATAGGTTTAGCGCTGTTTTTCGCTTTTACGTCCTGTACGGAATATTTGGACGTGAAGGATAAGGGACAGGTGATCCCGGAAACAGCCGAGGAGTTTTCTGCGTTGATCCATAATCATTTGCGGAGTATAGATGAAGGAAATGATTTTGCGATTTTAGGGGCTTACACGACCACGGTTTCCTATGAAGGGTATTCCGATAATCTTGATGGAGATTTGAACACGACGGATCGGGTGCCTTTGTACGTGGGGACGGACATCAATAGTATGACTACCCGTTATGGAACGCTTTATTCCGTCATCAAGGATTGTAATATTATCCTTGATAATCTGGAGGATCAGACTTCTGAATTAGGGAAAAAGACGATGGCTATTGCTTACGCGTTGCGGGGGATTTGTTACTATAATCTGATGCGGGCTTATTGTGAACCTTACGATAAGGCGAAGGTTTCCACGATGAATGGGGTTCCATTAGTGGTGACCTTTGACATGGAAGGTAAACCGGCTCGTTCGACAATGCAGGAGACGATTGATTTTATTATCAATGATTTGACCACTGCAATCAAGATGAATCAGGCCGATAAACAGTATCGTTTTGATGTAAACGTGATGAAATTTTACTTGGCTCGGACCTATTTCTGGACACAGGAATGGGAACTGGCCACCGCCACGGCCAAAGAAGTGCTGGACGTGTATCCTTTGGTGAAAGGGGAAGAATACGTGGCCATGATGCAGAGTGAAGTTGACCAGAAAGGGAATGAACTTTTACGTTCGGGGATTAAAAAACATTTGGGTTACACGGATTTGGAATTCGGTTACGTGCAAGGACGTCCGGTGTCACAAGGGTTGATTGATTTATTCACGGAAAAGGAAAATGATATTCGGTTTGATCTATTCTTTACTAAAAAGTTATTGAATCGCAAGGCACTACGGTCTGTGATCCGAAGTGCGGAAATGTGCCTGATCATGGCCGAGAGTTATGCACATTTGAATAACACGAAAGATGCCCTTTATTATCTGAACCTCATTCGCTCGCACCGGATTTCGCCTTACACGGATTATACGGAGAGTTCGTTACCGGTTGTAGATCAGAATGCTCTGATACAAACAGATGCCACGGGTAAGGCTTTAACTCCTTTATTGGCCGCTATATTGAATGAACGAAGAAAAGAGTTCTATATGGAGAATGGCGACCGTTGGTTTGAATTGAAACGCAATGGATGTCCTGAATTCTGGTGGGGATATGCCGGGGTGAAATACGAGACGCAAAAATTCTTGTATACCTTCCCGTTACCCAAATCGGATATAGCGTTGAATCCGGCGCTGGAACAAAATCCCGGTTATGATGTGTATTAATTAAAACGAGACAGATATGAAGACAATAAAATATATAATCGCGATTATAGTACTTGTTTTTTCCTTGATGGGATGTAGCGAGAACGTGAAGGATATGCCGCCTCGCGTGACGGATGTTAACAATGAATTCCGGTTACCCTCTCCACCGAAGTTGACGAATGCGGAGAGTGATATGGTGCAGGCTAAAAGAGATGCCTATAATGAAGCCTATGGTGATTAACATGATAAAATAGCGAGTTATGCGAAAGATATTATTTATATATGTACTGATGCTGGCGACCTGTTTCCTAACAGCTTGTTCGGATGATGATAATAACGCTCCGACGTTAAGTTTTGGGCGTCCGATCTATATTTTGAAAGCGGCGGCACCTCTTGCCGTGGAGGTTATTTCTTCCGTTCCCGTGACAGAGTCTGTTAGAGTTCCTTTTGATATTTCGGGATCGGCTATATTGGATGAGGATTACACTATCGAGACGGATGCTTTCACGCTTGAACCGGGGAAAACGATTGACACGATCTGGATTACGCCGAAGGAAAACGTGACTACCCGACGGGAAATTCGTTTGGCATTGAAAGAGGTGAACGGTTTCCAACTTTGGAATAACCGGGTAGCGATGATTCCTGTTGAGACGAAAGATGTTTTCTCGTGTTCTTTTGAGGATTCTAAATATGATCTGAAAAACGAGGTGATTGTCAAAATGGGATTAATGGTAAATGGAAAGATGTATTATACCCGGAATGACGAGGTTCGTGTTCCTTTTGAGATCGATCCGGCATCAACCGCGGTATTAGGGGAACATTATGAGATTGTTGGAGGGAAACAGGAGTTAGTGATGGTTGGGAACTATAAATCTACGGCCGATGTCACGCTCCGTTTCTTGAAAAATGAAGAAGGAAAAGATAAAGTGATTTTCCGTATGCAGGAAGGGGGCTTGTTTGAACGAGGAAATAATGCGGCCACGACAATCACGGTTTCCGGCCCCACGACTTTTAAAGCGTTAGTTGGGAAATGGGCATTCAGCGAGATCACGAGCGAGAGTTTTATTCGTCGTATGGCCGGGTACGTTGACCCGAATGATTGTGATAATCTTCCATTAGACAATAGGTCCACCGATGTGATTCAATTTATTGCCGGAGCAAGTAATACGTTAAACGTGGATCAAGTACAGGGTGATCTGTTGAAGTATCTGCGGAATTGTGAGGCCGAGTTCGGGGAGGAAGGTCCTTGGAGGCTATATGAACAAACCGGAATGCCGTCTCGGGACGTGATTACCTTGTATTTGAGCAAGGCGAACGTGAATTATTCTGCAACGAGCATTGACGAACGCAGGGTTTTCGTGGGAGTGAGATTATTGAACAAAAATACCACGTTGGAATTGCGAATCGTGGATTATGAACCGACGGACTTCCTGACGAGATCATACTACGACCAGCTGCATCCCGGATGGGGTGAACCGGACGAGTTCCCGATGAAGGATCTTTACCCGTTGGTGTTCCACTTCACGAAAGTCGAAGAGTAAGTTTATAAGGTTCATAAAGTTTGTAAGGCTTATAAAGTTTATGAACTCTCTACGGAAAGTTTTGTTCATGGCTGTTCTGGTTATCGAAGGCCGCCTGTTACTTTATGAACCTTATAAACCTTACAAACTTTAGAACCTCTTTTAATGTCTTAATATAAAATTGAAAAGTATGAAAAAATGGATGCTAGTATTGTTCGTGGCACTTTTCGTGCTACCTTGTTCGCGGGATGCCGAGGCAGCCGGGCGGAAGAAGAAAGGTAAAAATGCCGTGACGGCTAAGGTGGCGGAGAAGAAGAGTGCTTATGACAAATTATTTCAGAAAAAGTCGTGCGAGACGGTGAAGAGTAATTTCATTACCTTGCACAAGGTGGATGGGAAATTGTATTTTGAGATTCCGGTGAAATATCTGGGACGGGAAATGTTATTCGCGTCCACGTTGACCTCGACTTCCAGTAATGATTTCTGTGACGTGGGTTACAAGCAAAATGACCCGTTACACGTGCGTTTCACGAAGATCGACAGTACTATTTACCTGAATGAGGTAAATGCTTTCGTGACCTCGAATCCGAAAGAACCTTCTCTGAAAAAGGCTATTGACAAGAACTTTGCGGATGCCGTGTTGTACTCGTACAAGATTGCAGCTTACACGCCGGACAGTACGGCCGTGGTGATTGATGTGACACCGATATTCACGACGGATATGAAAGAATTTGCCTTTCTTCCGACGACGATCATGGGATTGATCCAGTTGAATTCTGTCTTTAACAAAGATGGTGTTGCTTTAGGGGAAGTCAAGGCGTTTGATGATAATTTGAGCGTGAAGTCCATGTTATCTTATAAAGTATCGTTGAAATTCATGTCGTTCTCGTTCTTGGATAATATGCCGTTGACGGCCACGGTGACCCGTTCTCTATTGTTATTACCGGAAGAGAAGATGCGTCCCCGGATTTCCGATTCACGGGTAGGTATTTTTATCACGAGTAAACAACACGTCTCCACGGAGAGGGATGGGATCCTGGATTACACGCTGGCCAACCGTTGGCGTATGGAGCCTAAAGATATGGCGGCTTTTCAGCGAGGGGAACTTGTGGAACCCGTGAAACCGATCGTGTTTTATATTGATGATGCTTTTCCGGAATTGTGGAAACAACCGATAAAAGAGGGTACGCTACGGTGGAATGAGGCTTTTGAGAAGATTGGGTTTAAGAATGCCGTGCAGGTACGTGATTTCCCGAAGGATGATCCCGAATTTGATCCGGATAACCTGAAATATTCCTGTATTCGTTATTTACCTTCTTCGACGGCAAATGCGATGGGACCGTCGTGGGTGGACCCGACGACCGGAGAAATTGTTAATGCCTCTGTTTTGGTCTATAACGACGTGATTCGTTTGATTAATAACTGGCGTTTCGTGCAGACGGCACAAATCGACCCGTCCGTGCGGGCAAAGAAGATGCCGGATGACATCGTGAAAGAATCCATCGCTTACGTGGTGGCTCATGAGGTGGGACATTGCCTCGGTTTCATGCACAATATGTCGGCCTCTGCCGCTTATCCGGTGGATTCGTTACGTTCCGCATCTTTTACCAACACGTATGGGACAACACCCTGTATCATGGATTACGCTCGTTTTAATTACGTGGCTCAACCCGGAGACAAGGGCGTACGTTTGACCCCGCCGGATTTGGGTGTATATGATTGTTTCCTAGTAAAATGGAACTATCAGCCCTTACCACAGGTGAATGATGAATGGGAAGAACAAGCTATTCTTGAAAGTTGGGTGGACGAGAAAGCCGGAGACCCTCGCTATCGTTATGGAAGGCAACAGATTTATTCCCGTTATGATCCGAGTGCTATTGAAGAGGACTTGGGGGATGATCCGATGAAAGCCGGGGAGTACGGGATAAAGAATTTGAAATATATCTTGTCTAATCTCGGAGAATGGGTAAATGACGATGCGGATTTTACGCACCGGGAAGAGCTTTACAAACAGTTGGCGAATCAATACTATCGTTATATCATGAACGTGATGTATAACGTGGGAGGTATCTACTTGACGGAAGTGAAAGACGGAACGAAGGGACAGCGTCATGAGCCGGTTTCAAAGGAAAAACAACGGGCTTCTTTGGCGTGGATACTGAAAGAGTTCAAGTCTTCGGATTGGTTGAGCAAGACGGATTTGAAAAAGAATTTCGCCATGGGAGTGGACATGACTCCGGTACTGCAAAAAAGAATACTGGACCAGTTGGAACGTTTGACCGGAAATATCATATTGTCATCTCATCTCGCGTCTAATCCATACACGATTCAGGAATTCCTGACAGACTTGTATAATGGTGCATTTGAAAACACGGTGAAAGGACGGGCTTTGACGGATGCCGACAAGATGCTGCAACAATTTATCGTGGATGTTTCCGCCAGTTCGTTGAAAGATGCCGGAGGGGGAGCGTTGCGGATGCTGACGGATGCGGCTTATATGCCTTCCGTGGAAGAGATTGCGGCCTACGGGTTGGATGAAACCGGATTGATTAACAAATATCTTGATCAGTTCCGGCAAGTGGAGCAAGAACGTGGCCCCGGTTACGTGGCACAACAGATGGCGTTAAATGAATTCGGTTATGGCTATGGTTTCGTGCGGAAAGTGAATACCGGAGAGATAGATAATTCTAAAGTGTACTTGCAGGATATGGCTTTGAAGGCTCAACGGCTTTTGAATTCCAAGATTGCGGGGGCGACAGGTGACACGAAAATTCACTATCAATCGTTGTTGATGAAGTTGAATAAGTCTTTGAAGGATAGTAAATGATGAACGGGACTGTCCGATAAGTCATTTTTCAAAACTCCCTCCCCCCTTTGGGGTATTGAGCCTGCAAGCAGTCTCGAATCGGCTCTCGCTCGACAG
>ERZ779876.2774-NODE-2774-length-11915-cov-4.054132_pt1 | contig 11915 bp, 11 predicted proteins | sample MGYA00511068_ERZ779876 | MGnify/ENA primary metagenome ERZ779876 (study PRJEB29588, sample SAMEA1970858) | human gut metagenome | biome: human gut; feature: human-associated habitat; material: faeces | place: Denmark | collected 2008/2010 ...
GCATTTTTATAAATCTTTAGTTTTTATTCATGTCGCAAAGCATCGATCGGGTTCAGGTTTGCCGCCTTGAAGGAGGGGAGAAGCCCGAAGATGATGCCGATGACCATGGAAAACACCACGGCAATAATGATAGAAGGCACGCTGATGGCAACCGGAGCAGACGTCACACGCGATATGATTGCCGCAAGACCGATACCGGCACCCACGCCCACAATGCCGCCAAGGCTTGTCAGCACAGCGGCTTCCGTTAAGAACTGCCACAGAATGCGGCTCTTTTTCGCGCCGATGGCTTTTTTCAGACCGATCTCTCGCGTACGTTCCGTAACGGAAACGAGCATGATGTTCATAACGCCGATACCGCCGACGAGCAGGGAGATGCTCGCAATCCAGATGAGCTGCGAATTTGTGGAGCTGCTGAGATCCTGCAAGTCCTGCGCCTGCTTTAAAAGATCCTGTGCCTGATACTTGATCTCGCTGTTCGTCACGTTCGTGTTCATGATCTCCGCCACAGCCTTGCCGGCATCCGTCATGGCTTCCGTATTGGAAACGCGAATGGCCACGTTCTGCGGCTCATCGAACGAATAGAGCGCCGGCCACATGGAGCTTGGCACGAAAATACGGGATGCAGAGCTATTCGAGTAATACGTATAATACTCATCGATGGAGTTGATGACAGGCTCAAACTTGCTGTCTTCATCCACAATGCCAACCACCGTAAACGGAATGCCGCTGATCTCGATCGTTTTTCCGATGGGGTTTTCGCCGTCAAACAGCGAATCCGCCGTATCGGCATCGATGATGGCTGCCGCGTGGAAATCCGTAAAATCACTGTCCACAAAGGTGCGACCGCTTTTCAGCACCAGCCCATTCGTCGTGAAATAACTGTTATCCACGCCGAAGACCTGCGAGCCGGAAATGCCGTTGTTGCCGTAGTAAACGGAGTTGTTGTAGTCGCTGCGGCTGGTATAGAATGCCGCATCTTCCACGTTTTTTACGGACTTGATTTTTTCCATCGTGGTCTCGTCACGCACAGGGATGCCGTCCGGTAAGCCGTTATACAGCATTTCGTACTGATAATCGCCCTGATACAGCTGAATCTGCACCGTGTTTGTGCCGGAGCCGATGAGGTTCTTTTTGATTTGCTCATTCGTGCCCTTGATGGTGGACACGATGGAGATGATAGAGGCGATACCGATGATGATGCCGAGCATCGTCAGGAACGAGCGCATTTTGTGCGACCAGATTCCCTGAAATGAAAGTCTGATATTTTCAATCATGCGTCAAGCCCCCTTGCGTCGATGCCGCCATTTTCGTCTGTGTTTTCTTCCGTGCCGTTCGCCTTGGCGCCATCAATTGCCGAAGTGCCGTAGGGGAAAGCCACATAATCTTCTTCCGTCAAAGTATCGCTCTTGATTTCCAGATACTGGTTGTAGATCGTCTTGCCGGTTTTGATATACGTTTTATGCACACGATTATCGTCGCCGACCTTCAAAACATACTTGCCGCCGTCATCGCTGCGGATATACGCTTTAAAAAGATATATTGCATTGCTTGCGTTATCCGAGGCCGCCTTCAAAGTAATATCAAGGCCCATACCGTTTTTCAGGCCGTCCGCATCGGCAATGCGCGCTGTAAACTGGTACGTGGAGCTGTTTGGGTTTGAGGAGCCGTCATAGTAATAATTGGAATTGTCATTCGGAAAATCGGAGATCTGTACAATCTCTGCCTCATACATTTGTCCGTTCTCCCAAGAGCTCGCCATGACCGTGTCGCCGACATGCACCTTGCCGAGCAGCGACTCGTTTAAGGATGCCGTTATATAGAAACCGTCGCCGCCCGAAACCACGAGGAACGGGGAGCTTGTGGACATCGCCGTATCGAGGTCTGTGAGCGACTTCACAACGCCGTTCACGGTCGATTTTATTGTAGCGTTTTCAAGATCCAGCTTCGCTTTTTCAAGGTCATGCGCCGCCTGTTTCACATTCAGCTTTAAATCTTGAATCTGCTGCTTTTTATCGGCGATCATCTGCTGCAATTCTTCCGCCGTATACATGGAGCCTCCGGTATCGTAGCTGATGCCCGGATCGGCGTTGGAGAGATCCGGCATTTGAATATCATCCGGCTCGCTGATAACTTCATTAAAGAAGCCCGCGGAAATCTTATCGCCGTCCATCTGCCAGCCCTTTACAAGCGGCAGATTTTCGTTATCCTGTTCATGCACTTCAAAGCGTGCGACAAACGGGCCGTCCGGCAGTGTGAAATCAGGCTCCGGCGTGGGTACGCTTTCGCCGCCGGTCTCATTCGTTTTTGTGAATGTCATCTGTTTGAACCACGCCATACCGGAAACCGTTGGCGCTTCCGTGGGTTCTATGGGCGCGGGAGTAGGGGCTTCCGTCGGCGCTGTGGTAGGCTTCGCAGTCGGTTCGGGGGTAACCGTCGGCTGGGGGGCCGCCGTGGGCACTTCACTAGGCTGTGCCGTAGGCTCTGCGCTCGGTGTGGGGGTCGGAGTAGGGGTAGGGGTAGGGGTAGGGGTCGCACGCGGGTCTGTCACGCCGAGCAGCTTCAAAAGAAAGCCCTTCGTCAGCACAGCATCTTCCGTGCAAAGAAAGACATACGGGTCTTCCTCTGTACCGGCACCTTTAAACGGCTTCGAGTGCTCTGTAATCTCCGTATACAGTTCCGCCTGCGATTCCGGCACCGGCGTGGGAGTGGGTTCCGGCTCGGGCTCCGGGATAACCGGCTCCACATACGGCGCCGTATTCTGGAGCTTCGTAAGTTCTTTTTCGGCCTGCTCCAGTTCGTATTTCTTCTTTTTTTCTTCAAGCTCCTTGCTCTCTACCTTCAGCTGGAGCTTTGTCGTATCATACTGCAAAAGCGTATCGCCAATCTTGACAGTATCGCCCTCTTTGACGAAAATCTTAGAAATAGCTTTTTCTTTATCGGGGTAAAGTTCCTGCACAAAGTCACTTGTAGCATTACCGTAGGTGCTGGACTGGTCGCCCCAATACTGTGTGGAGATATTTGAAACCTGCTCCACATCCACCGTGGCATTTGCCGCCTTGCCGTTCACCGCGACCGTCACGCCGGTGATGATCAGCGCGATCACGATCACTACGGAGACCACCGTGATCATGACTTTTTTAAGTGGGAAATTTGCCGGCAGATTCATGCTTCCGCCTCCTTTTCCTCGGGGATATGTTGTTCCGCAAACTGACCGTCGCGAATATGCAGCACACGCTTTGCATGGTTTGCCACATCGAGATCATGCGTGATCATCACAACGGTCACACCCTCGTCGTTGAGCGTCTGGAACAGCTCCATGATCTGCGCGCCGGACTGGCTGTCGAGTGCGCCGGTCGGTTCATCGGCTAAAAGAATTTTCGGATTGTTGACGATGGCGCGGGCGATCGCGACGCGCTGGCACTGGCCGCCGGAAAGTTGGTTCGGCTTAAAATCCACACGGTCGCCGAGACCTACACGCTCTAAAGCACGCACGGCACGCGCACGTCGCTCTTTTTTCGGCACACCTGCGTATAAAAGGGGAAGCGCCACGTTTTCCGCCGCGCTCTGGCGAGGCAAGAGGTGAAAGCTCTGGAACACGAAGCCGATGGAGTTGAGGCGAATTTCCGAAAGCTTCGATTCGCTGCTGCCGATGATATTCTCACCCGCAAGTGCATACGTGCCTGAAGTCGGCAGATCAAGGCAGCCGATGATGTTCATCAGCGTCGTTTTGCCGGAGCCGGACGGACCCATGATGGCGACATATTCTCCCTCATCCACAGAAAGAGAGATGTCTTTTAGAACCGGCACTTCCATTTTGCCTTGGATATACGTTTTATAAATGTTGTGCAGCTCTAAGATCATGCCGTAGCACCCCCGATAACGGTTTCAAAGCTCGACGTCGCGCCATCCGCCGTGTCCGTTTCGCCCTCGGACTCCGTTACAGCACCTTCTGCGGGCATGGCGCTGTAGCCGTTCGGGTCGCCGTCCATATCGCTGCCGTCTTCCGCGGGCATACCACCGTTTGCGTCGTCCGTTTTGGCATCGTTCCTGTCACCGTTTGCGGCATCCATATCTTTGGAATCGTCACCCTGGTTCTTGTAGGAAATATCGTCCGTAGCATACATGCCGCTGTGCACACGGTCTTCCACAACGGCCAAGCGATCGTCTGCCGTCACGCCGGACGTAATCTCATATTCGGAAAGGGTATCGTCAAACTTGCCGAGCTGCACTTCACGCTTTTCGATGCGATTCTTATCGTTTACAGCCCAAACGTAGTTTTTGCTGCCTTCGTTGAGAATATAGTAGCTTGGCAGCCAAATTCCGGTCTTCACGTCTTCGGCCTCATCCGGCTCCACGTAAACGTGCTGACCGAGCATGAGACCTTTGAAATCATCGAGCACAAGGTAGAAGTTATACTTTGTCGCCTTTGTAAACGAGCTTTCGGAACCGAAGGAAACGCCGCTGTTATTATTATCGTTTGCGGCTTCGCGTTCAATGCTCTCCACGGTGCCCGTCCAAGTCTGCTCCGGGTCTACGCGGGAGACGACCTTCATTTTCATGCCCTTCTGCAAGGAATAGACATTCAACTCCGTTGCCGTGCCTTTTACACGGTAAGAACCCGTCGCGAGAATCGTAATATACGCGTTCGTAGAATTGCTGCCGCTTGTGTTGGTATTGGAACCGTCATTGATCTGCTTCACAACGCCGGCCATTTCTGCCATGACATCCGTATTTTCAAGCGATTTTTTAAGGTTTTCGATCTCTTTCGCCTTCGTAGACTGATCGTATTCCGTCGATTTCACTTCAAGCTGCGCAGACTGAATCTGTAGGGTATAGGAAAGCTGTTCGTCGGAAGACGCTTTGTTCTTTTCCTTCTGCAGAGAATCAATCTGCTGGTTCAGCGTGGAAATGCGGTTTTTAAGGCTTTCCAGCTGTAACTGCGCCTCTTCAAGCTGCATTTGCAGGTCGTCCGTATCGTAGCTGAACAACTTATCGCCAACTTTCACTTCCTGGCCGACCGTCACATACAGCTCTGCGATTTTCTTTGTATCGTCCTTCTGCACGGAGAGCGTCTTTTCCGGTTCCACAACGCCGGAGTATTTCGCCGTCATACCAAGTGAACCCGTGCCGGTGATGTCCGCAACGCTCGTCACATACACCATCTCATTTGGGTCGCTCGGCGCAACGCTGCCGCCGCGGAAGAAAATGAGCCAGATTACAATACCGATCACGATCACAGCGCCGACGGCAATACCGGCGATTGTGAAAATCTTTTTCTTAGTCATAAAGTCAGTCCTTTCCTCCGCGCAAAACACCCGGCGCGGACTCTCTGATGGTTCTATTATACAGGTAAGACAAAAAATAAACAACTTAAGAAACTCTTACAAACGCAAAAGATTTGCAAAAATCGCGCTCTTGACCGCGCGTAAAATCGGGGGTAAAATGGTATCGATATAGAAAGGGAGGATCTGTCTTATGAAAAACGAACACATCGCTTCATCTGTAACCGAACTCATCGGCAAAACACCACTTTTGCGTGCGTCCCGCTTTGCGGCAGCTGCGGGCATTTCCAACGCGCCGCTTTTGAAGCTTGAATATTTAAACCCCGCCGGCAGCGTAAAAGACCGTGCGGCACTGAAAATGATTGAAGACGCCGAAAAAGCCGGCAAATTAAAGCCCGGCGCGGTCATTGTAGAGCCAACCTCCGGCAACACGGGCATCGGCCTCGCATCTATTGCAGCTACCGCGTGGTGTTCACCATGCCGGAAACCATGAGCGCCGAGCGCCGCAAGCTGCTTTCCGTATACGGCGCGGAAATCGTACTCACATCGGGCAAAGACGGCATGCGCGGTGCGATTGAAAAGGCGGATGAGATCGCGAAAAGTACACCCGGCAGCTTCATCCCGGCACAGTTTGAGAATCCCTCAAACCCTGCCGCACATTATGAAACGACCGGCCCGGAGCTTGTACAGCAAACAGACGGCAAACTCGACATTTTCGTTGCGGGCATCGGCACCGGCGGCACCATCACCGGCACGGCGCGCTATTTAAAAAAGCATCTGCCACAGGTACACACCGTCGGTTTGGAACCGGCGACTTCACCGCTCATCACACAGGGCAAAAGCGGTGCGCACGGCTTACAGGGCATCGGCGCAAACTTCATCCCGAAAAACTACGATGCTTCCGTTGTGGACGAAGTGCTGACCGTCACGGATGAAGAAGCGTACAAAATGGCAAAATTATTGGCACGCACTGAGGGCATCCTCGTCGGCATCACGTCCGGCGCGGCGCTTGCCGCAGCCGTGCGCCTGCTGCGCATGCCCGAAAATGCAGAAAAAACGCTCGTGGCGCTTCTGCCCGACAGCGGCGACCGTTATTTTTCCACCCCAATCTTTGAATAAACGAAAAGGAATTTCATTTTATGGCAAAAAAATACTACGCCGTCCGCGCCGGGCGAAAAACCGGCATTTTTGAAACGTGGGATGAATGCCGTGCGCAGACGACCGGCTTTAAAGGCGCGTCGTTCAAAAGCTTTCCAACGCTTGCAGAAGCCGAAGCCTATATGCGCGGTGAAAACGATCTGACGAAAGCCACTCCGGCAGGAAGCTCGACCGCAGCGCCTGAAGAAGACGGCGCCGTGGCTTACGTAGACGGCAGCTACCACATCGGCACAAAGGAGTTTTCCTGCGGTGCTGTGCTGTTTTTAAACGGCGAAGAGCTGCATTTTTCCGAAAGATTCACTGACCCAGACCTTGCCGAAATGCGCAACGTGGCAGGGGAGATCAAGGGCTCCGAAACTGTTCTGCGCTACTGCATCGAGCATGATGTGCCCTCCGTGACAATCTACCATGATTACGAGGGTGTAGCAAAATGGGCAACGGGAGAATGGAAAGCAAAAAAGCCCGGCACCATCGCGTATCGCGAATTCTGCGCCGCAGCCGTTTCCGCTTTGTGAAAGTCAAGGGGCACTCCGGCGACAAATACAACGACCTCGCCGACCGTTTAGCGAAAGACGCGCTCGGCATTCAGTAAAACAGCATAGCAAAAAGGCGAGCTGCACGGAGTTGTGCAGTTCGCCTTTTGTTATACATTACGGAATTTCAGGCGCAAGCTTACGCGTATTTCGCTTCGTCGTACGCGTCCTTAAAGCGCTGCATCGCGGCGTTGAGCATCTTTTCGGGACCTGCGAGGTTTACACGCGTATGCATGGTGCCGCCTTGCGAGAACAGCGTGCCGGCGTCGCAGAAAAGATCATGCTTGCGCAGGAGCTTATCGAGCGCTTCATCATCGAGACCGAACGTCGTGCAGTCGATCCACATGAGGTACGTGCCCTGCAAATCGCTGTATGTAACACCCGGGCAGTTTACGTCGATAAACTTGCAGAAGTTCTTGTAGTTTTTGTAGATAAGGTCGATGACTTCTGCAAGCCAACCTTCGCACTCCGTGTAGCCGAGACGGCAGGCCTCAAGGCCGAGCGCACCGGCGGACGGCGTGAAGTGTTGCTGTAAAATACTCTGGAATTTTGTTCTCAGTTCTTCATCGGGAATAACAATATTCGAGGTCTGGAGCGTCGCAAGGTTAAACGTCTTGCTCGGCGCGGTGCAAACAAGATACTTCGGCAGTGCATCCTTGCAGGCGTTTGCAAATGCCACGTGCTTATGACCCGGCATGATGAGGTCGGAATGGATCTCGTCGCTGACAACAATCACATTGTGCTTTGCGCAGATGGCGCCGAGCTTTGCGATTTCGTTTTCCGTCCAAACGCGGCCAACCGGGTTGTGCGGATTGCAGAAGATAAACATCTTGTTTTTTTCTTCTGCGCACAGCTTCTCAAAGAGGTCAAAGTCAATCGTGTATGTTTCGTTCGTGTTGATGAGCGGGCACTCCACGTTTTTTCTGTTATTGTGCTCAATGGTCATTCTGAACGGATAATAAACCGGCGGCATAGTGATAACGCCGTCGCCGGGATCGGTATAGGCCAGAACCGAAACAGCCAGAGCCGTTACGACGCCGTGTGTAGAAACAATTTCTTCTTTCTTAATATCCCAGTCGTTGCGACGCTTCATCCAGCCGCATACCGCATTGAAGTATTCCTCTGTGGGGCCGGTATAGCCGAGGATATGCGTATCGATGTACTTTTTCAGACCCTCTACAATCTCCGGCGGGTTTTTCAGCTCCATATCCGCAACGGAAAGCGGTGCAACGTTTTCCGGCAGGTTCGGATGCTCTTTCGTCATCTCGTCCCATTTGCCGGAGCCAGTGTTTTTTCTGGAAACCAGCGTTTCAAAATCATAGATCATTGGTAATTCCTCCTATTCTAAAATAAGGTAATCTACTTTCAAACGGTCTTATTCAACCTCAAGGTCTGCAAAAGAGAAGGTGGTGCAGTCTACAAGACCGCGGTCGGTCAGGCGCAGCTCCGGCAGGCAGGCGAGGGGGATTAAAGCCATCGTCATAAACGGAGACTGAATGTCGCAGCCGATCGTTTCCCAAGCTTTGCCGAGGTTCTCGACGAGTTCGTCCATTTCTTCAGCGGACTTTGTGTTCATGAGACCCGCAAACGGCAGAGGAACACAGCCGAGCACCTTGCCGTTCTGCACAATACACTCACCGCCGCCGCATTGAATGAGTGTGTTTGCAGCAAGTGCCATATCTTCGTCATTCGTGCCGACAACGAGCAGGTTGTGTGCATCGTGTGCAACGGTGGAAGCCATTGCGCCGCACTTGACGTGGAATCCCTTGACAAAGCCAACGCCGTGCTTGCCGGTCTTATTGTGGCGCTCGAAGACGAATGTCTTCAAAACATCCTGCTCCACATCGCTCTTTAATTCGCCGTTTTCAACCTTGAGTTCAACGTGACGCTCATAGTCGCCGACATGTACCGGGATAATCTCGATCGCACGGACGGTTGCCGTGCCAACCTTATCGGTATGCACCTTAAAGGTTTCCGGGGTGATCGTCTCGCCGACGTGCATCGTGTCGAGCGCCCATGCGGGAAGCTCAGACTTCGGCAGGTCAATCGTCAGCTTGCCGTTTTCTGCAACAACGTCGCCGTCGATGAGCACGCGGGTGACACGGATGTCTTTTTCGTTATCAATAAATACGATGTCCGCGCACTTGCCCGGAGTGATGGAGCCGAGCTCGTGATCCATCTGGAAGCATTGTGCGCAGTTGAGCGTGACCATCTGAATGGCCGTGACAAAATCGATACCGAAGGAGACGGCACGACGCACGATGTGATCGAGATGACCGTTTGCAACCAGCGTATGCGGGTGGGTATCATCAGAAATCATGGTCGCAAATCGGCTGTCTACTTTGTGCTCCGTGATGGCCTTGGAGACCTCCTGCAGATCGTGCCAAGCGGAGCCCTCGCGCAGCATGGCATACATGCCGAGGCGCATTTTTGCGAGTGCGTCCTCCGCACGGGTGGATTCATGACAGCAGCGCACGCCGCTTGCAATGTATGCATTGAGGCCGCGACCCGTCTCCGGGATGGAATAGTGACCTGTGATGATTTTGCCGGCTTTCAACGTTTCGCCGGTAATGTTGTGCGTCGGCTCCGCGGAAGCGGTGATGCCCGGGAAGTTCATCATTTCGCCGAGACCAACGGTATAATCGTGCTTCATTTCCGAGGCAATATCCGCGGCGGTGATCTCCGCGCCGGAATCCTCAAATCCCGGAACAGCCGGAACGCAGGAGGGGGTCGTCAGCATAGCCTTCAGCGGAGTCTTTTCCGCCTCTTCCGCCATCAGGTCAACGCCTTTGAGGCCAAGCACATTGCAGACTTCGTGCGGGTCATAATAAATCCCGACGGTGCCATGGGGGATAACGGCCTTTGCATATTCAATCGGCGTCATCATGGAAGACTCAATGTGGATATGACCGTCAAGGAAACCCGGGGCGATAAGCTGACCCTCGGCATCGATGACCTTTGTGCTTTCACCGATGCAGTGTGCGGCATCGCCGACAAGTGCGATACGGCCGCAGGAAATTGCAACATCGGTGTTGTCGAGGATTTCATGCGTGCAGACGTTTACGAGACGCGCATTGCGAATGACCGTCTCTGCGGGCTTTCTGCCCATTGCAACATCGGAAAGCGTGCGGGAGCACTCCCAAAGCTGGGTCTTACAAAACTTGAACATAAAAAGTAGCTTCCTTTCTTTTATCAAGAACAACACAACGGAAAAGCGCTGCGTTTTTAGCTTTATTTACTCTATCGGGTTCACGGGATTTTTGCAGAACGAATTCATGCAGCACAAAGCACATTTCGGATTACGAGCTGTACAGACCGCTCTGCCGTGTAAAACGGTACGGTGACAAAAGTCGTTGCTTTCCTCCGGCGGCAAGACTGCGCGCAGGTCTTTTTCAACTTTGAGCGGTACGTTGCTTTCGGTCAGACCGAGTCGTCCCGTGATACGGATGCAGTGCGTATCCGTCACAACGGCAGGTTTTTTGTAAATGTCGCCCACAACGAGATTTGCGGTTTTGCGTCCCACACCGGGCAGCTTTGTCAGCTCATCCACCGTGTCCGGAATCACGCCGTTATACGAATCGCGCAGCACATGGCACATAGCAAAAATATCACGAGCCTTTGTTTTATATAACCCGCAGGAGCGGATGAGTTCCGCAATTTCTTCCTCGCTGCCCGCGCAGAAGGCTTCCAGCGTAGGGAAGCGGGCAAAAAGCGCCGGTGTAACGAGGTTCACACGGGCATCCGTACACTGTGCGGAAAGTCGCGTTGCAATAAGTAATTGCAGCGGATCCTGATATTCAAGCGAACATACCGCGCCGGGATATTCTTTTTTCAGCGCTTCCACAGCAAGAAGCGCACGTTCCTTTTTTGTCATACAGACCTCCGAAAAAGCGGCGGGCAAACCCGTCTGAATGCTTTACGTTTATTCTACAACTTTTTCATTCGGTTGACAATACCGGAAAAGGGTGGTAAATTTATTTTTATTGAAAGACTGACAAATAACCGCAAAGGGGAAAAAGAATGTCTGCGTTTACCTTAAAGCTCCTCGCGCTCGTCACCATGATCATCGACCATGTCGGGGCGATTTTCTTCCCGCAGTTTATCTGGCTGCGCTATATCGGGCGGCTTTCCATGCCGATCTACGCGTTTTTGCTCGTGCAGGGCTACATGCACACACGCAATTTTAACCGCTACGCACTGCGCATGGGTATTTTTGCTTTGCTCTCCGAAGTGCCGTATGACCTTTTATTTCAGGGTACATGGCTTGAGTTTCAGCGGCAAAATATCCTGTTCACGTTTTTAACGGCGCTTTTTGTGATGAAACTTTTAGATGCTTCCGCGAAAAGCCGCAATATTTTCATGTTCATCGGCGCAGTGATCTTGACAATCCTGCCGTATTTCCTGCATTTCAGCTATGGTGTTTACGGTGTTTTAACGGTACTTTGTTTTTATTTGTTCCAGAAGTACCGCGGTATTGATGCCGTGGCGTTTGCGGCGCTGACCTACGGGCAATATACGCAGGACGGCAACACGACACAGCTGTATGCCATCGCCGCCGCGATCCCCGTGCTGCTCTATAACGGCAAGCGCGGCGCGCTTTCGCTCAAATATTTTTTCTACATCAGTTATCCGGCACATATGTTATTGCTTTACGCCATCCACTATGTGCTTGCAAATCATCTATTGCCATTTTAAATGAAATAGGGTATAATTTAGTGAAGTACTGCGGCACATAAATCGCAGAGCATATTATTTTTAGAAGGGAAAGATGAAGTATGTACGGTGATCTTCTGAACACGATCGGTTTTGTTGAAACCGCAGACCCCGAGGTCGGCGAAGCGATGGAGCTGGAACTCAAACGCCAGCGCCGCAATCTGGAGTTGATTGCTTCCGAAAACATTGTTTCTCCTGCAGTTATGGCTGCAATGGGAAGTATTTT
>ERZ779876.2776-NODE-2776-length-11900-cov-2.956437_pt1 | contig 11900 bp, 10 predicted proteins | sample MGYA00511068_ERZ779876 | MGnify/ENA primary metagenome ERZ779876 (study PRJEB29588, sample SAMEA1970858) | human gut metagenome | biome: human gut; feature: human-associated habitat; material: faeces | place: Denmark | collected 2008/2010 ...
ACGTATTGAAGATGGCGCTATTGTGACAATTGGAGCTACTACATTTATTTTGCATGCGGCTGAATGAATTTATAGTTTATTTTGATATTCTCGCATAAATTCATCAGCGATATAGAGATTGCCATAGAGATAAAGCCCTGTCTCCTTGTCATGCAAGTCAGCACAAGTCTTGCTTTCATAAAACAATTGTAATGCTCTGATCGGAGCTATTTCCAAACGCTTCGCAAGTTCGGCAGCAATACTACCGATACGATTACTTAATATTATCTCTTGGATTTCAGGAGACTTCACAGGGTCACCTAGCCAATTCTGTTCCATCATAGGTAAGGTATTTATCCGTTATATCTTGGTTTAACAAACAAATCTGGTTATTCGGTTGGTGTTGAGCTAGACGTTGCAATGCTACATCAGTACTCATCAAACCAGACATATACAGATTTACTGTATCAATTACCCGGTCATCAGCAACACCTCCCTCTATATAATCATAAATTGCCGCCGGATTCAGTCCATGACGACTGGCTACAATAAATTCCAACCATTCCGAATCGTAAGCTTTGAACACCTTACAACGAGCCTTTTCCAAAACAAGTTCTCTATCAAGTTGGTAAATATTAATAATGGCTTGGGGATTGCGTCGCTTAGCCGTTGCAATAGCCCAACGACAAGCCTGCTCTTTGATATCTGTAACATAAAATCCACGACCAAAATCAAGATTCTCCCTTCCTAAACGACAAATAGGAACATCAACTCGTTCCGTTCCTCCATGATATACTGTTATTTTCATCGTTTTGCCTCCCAAGTTGTCAGACATTCTATCATATTATCAGTCACATGCTCGCGACTCTCAGTATGTAATACATCATAGCAAGGCAAGATGTAATTCTCAATCATACCTACACGCTTCATGCGGGTAAAAACCTCTTGATATGATTTACCTAATCGGCGTGCCGTACTTTCAATGCAGGACGCTACAAATGCTAATGTCACTTCAGTATGTGATAATTCAATCAGATTTCCCATATTAAATTCTGTATAAAGCTAATTTGAGCTAATTACAAAGTTAATGAATATATCTGGAAACAGATAAAGTTTAATCTTCTTTTTATTGTTTTTGAATCATTCGATCCGTAGGAAGCACAATTCTAGTTCATATTAAATGGCATTACTAATATGAACAGAAATAAAAAAGGATAGGAATCTATATATTGGTAATATTCCTATCCTTTTTTTCATTGTTTTATGTTCAAGCTATATCCAGATGTTCCGAAGAATACAATTTATGAGCTTTCCCATAAAGACAATATCCAATTATAGCCGTAAGAAGTGAATAACCGAAAGAGGGAATCCACCAATAATAGTCTACAAATCTCCAAAGAAAAACAGAGCTTGCTATCCACATTAAAATAACACTCCATACAAACCATTGAGTTACTTTTTGAGTTGAGATAAACTTAGGCAGCATATTATTAGGTACACTTCTATCCGGTTCTCTCATTACTTTTCCATATACAAATATTTCAGATGAAACCGGTGAGATATTGGATGGTTGACTTGAAGTTGTTTCAAAGAAATCGACCTCTCTCTTTTTCACGATTCGTATCCAACTCTTCATCCATTCATAATGTCCGATAATACTAGCCAGCCAACACATAGAAGCAAACCATCCTAAAGTAATAATCAAAAGTGGTAGCCATATACTATCTAAAAATGAAAAAATAGTTCCACTGCAAGGAGTGCATTGAACATTTTCTGATTGCGGTATAATGGTATAAAATGCCACAAACAAAGCGCCAACAAAAATGGCGTAATAGTTAACCCATGTATGATAACGCTGTACATGGAACTGATAGGCTTCAACAGCCTTGTCGTATGCGACTTGTTTTTTACAGATTTGGTCGCAAGGATTTGAACTTAAATTTGAGTTACACATAATTATATAGTTTAAAATTCGATTTCCTCAATTAAAGTAAAATATTTCCATTGTGGATTAGTTGAGTACTTGGCTTTCAAGCCTATTGAAACTCCTAAATAACGAGGATACCGTGTCTCACCTGAGTAATAATCAGAGTACCTACCAAAAGCCGTCGCAAAATAATGATTCTTAATCTCATATACTCTCAACAATGGACAGGTCAAAGCTTTACAAAAGACTTTCGAAAATCTTAATATGTCTCGTGGAAAATTGTCAGATGTCATATAATCCGTAAATGCAAAATAACCTAATTCTTTCACATCTGTTCCAATTGTTAAATATCCGGTAAATCCGATACATCCATTAAAAGCCCAATTGCCAATAGTCTCTACCTTGTCAGGAATAATTAAATTACCAGTAAGTCCTGCACATCCTTCAAAAGCATGATCGTCAATACTCTTAACATTTTCTCCAATAGTAATTTTTCCTTTAAAAGAGCTACAACCATGAAAAGCATAAGCCGGAATATCCGTTAACGCATTTCCTATACTCAATGAACCTGTAAAAGTAGAAGATTGAAATGCAGACCCTTTCATACTTGTTACACTATTCGGTATCACTAAGTCTCCTGTTACTTTGCTACAACCAGCAAATGCTGCTGTTCCAATACTCTGCACTCCCTCTTCTAATATCAAAGTCCCGTTAAAAGCAGAATATTCAAAAGCGCGTTCTCCAATAGTTGCAGTTTTTGAAGGAATCACAATATTCCCTGTTAATTTAAGAATGTTTGCAAAAGCATATTGACCAATACTTTCTACTGTCTGAGGTATATAAATGGAAGTAATAGAACTATTATAAAACGCTCTATCTGAAATTGTTTTTAAATTCAGTGGCAATAACACTGTAGATACCAGAGAATTATTAAAGGCACTAGCCGGTATACTTGTATCACTCAATTCTGAAAGATCTACCGTTTTCAAGTTAGGCATAGTCTTTAAAAACTCGTAATCAAAGGTATTCAGATGTCCTGTGATTTTCAATTCTTCTAAAATTTTAGCGTCTTCACTATTGATTTGTTGTTCCAAAGTTCCTGCTGTTGCCACGTAAATATCCTGTGAACTTCCTCCACGCTGAGTAATCTGTATTGTTTCAGAAGTAACTCCCAATTTGTCAACTAATTTAATAATCGAATAACGCAATTGAGTATTATTATTCTGTTGGACATTAAATGTAATCGTTTCATCCCGCATTATGGCACGTGATGTCGGAGCGATAGAAATCCATGTTTTATCCGCTTCCGGAATTTCTATGGTATAATCAATATTAGTGGAAAGCTGCACACTCACCGTACCACCGGTATAAGGAACCGTATAAGAACGGTCGGTGATATTAATCACTCCTTCCACAAAATTGATGGAACGCATGATAGTACGTTCTTCGCCATCGGAAACGAAAACCAATACCTCACTGCTAAGTATCGTTCCCGGTGTAGTCACTTCAATTACTCCGGAAGCATTACCCAAAGATTTTACCACAGCACGGAAACCATCTTGCGCCAAAGCTTTCAATACAGTCTTATCCGTAGCCCCCGTAATAGTATATTGAATGGGATAAGTCTGATTGGCTAATACCCGTATATCCTCCGTTTCATTGAAAGTGATAGACAGCTTTTTGTGTTTGGGTACGGAGATAATGTTTCCGGCTTGCATCTCCAAATAAACATAATCATCATCCTCCGTCACATTCTTGAAGAAAGCGTCTCCACTTGTTCCATCCGCACCAGTCGCTTTTCCTAGTTTTGTCCAGTTCGAACCATTGTCATAAGATATATACCAATAGCCGTCTTCTTCTATCTTCAACTGTGGAGTGACACCATTAGTACCATCCGTGCCGTCTTGTCCATCCGAACCATCAACACCTTGCGCCTTTATCTTATTACCATTATCATCTTTCATCCAATCGCTATTCAACGTCCAATAATAGATACCGTCGGTATCTTGTTTCACTCCGACAACAGGTGTCACCCCATCCTTGCCATCCGAACCGTCTTGACCATCATTACCATCTGCCCCATCTTTACCATGATATATGGTTATCGGTTCACGTTTTTCAAAATAAAGTTTATAACCAATCACCTTCCCATTATCATTCAAAGGTACCACATTAGTTATACCATCTTTTTGTTGTAGTGCTTCAATGATTGATTGTATAGACGAAATATCAGTATTCATCTGTTCACACAAGCTTTGCAACTCGCCAAAAGCATACCAAGTCGGCAGTTTTATAACAGTTCCATTCGACAAGGTGAAAGTAACAAAGTCCTGACTGGAAGTATAATCTATATCACTAAACATATCGTCACCATCCACTCCATCTTTACCAGTATCACCTGTAGCCTGCCCTATATTCGACCACGTACTGCCATTATTCATCGACAGCCACCAACGACCATTTTCTATTTTCAATTGTGGAGTAATGCCATCCATACCAGGTTTACCATCTATACCATTTTCTCCATCTTTTCCATCTTCACCTACTGCCTTTACTTTATTCCCGGCATCATCAATTAACCATTCTCCGTTTAACGTCCAATAATAAACATTATCCGTATCTCGTCTCACGCCAACCACCGGCGTTACTCCATCCTTACCGGCAATACCCGTATCACCTTTATCCCCCTTTTCTCCATGATAAATAGTAATGGGATCTCCCTTTGAAAAAGAAATAGTGTAACCAACCGTCTTACCACCTTCTGTAACAGGATTTACTTTTGTGATGCTTACATTACTTTGCAAAGCTTGTAGTAACGTTTGCAACGCTCCAATGTTTCCATTCATCTGTTTACAGAGTTCTTCAAGTAAAGTTACCCTGCCATCCAATTGATGAATACTATCCCATAAATCATCAGTGTTTGTTTTGCAGCTATAGAATGAAGTACTTAAAGCTGCAATCATTAAGAAAAAGAATACTGTCTTTTTCATCATAATTATTAGAGTTTTTGTCGCCACCTCAACTCCTTAGCAGTGGTAAGTCTATAAAAAAAGTGTGGAGTCGTTAGTTTATCTGTTAGGAGGTTCTGGTAAAACCTTGACATAAATAAACAATACCCCACACTCGTATATATATGTAATATAAAATTACACACGACTATACAAGTGATGAGTGTTATTGCTATCCTTATGTCAATTGAAATTTACCAGATTTCCTAACAAGGATAAAAGCTAAACACTTTCATCTATTAATATGTAATGTTGCACATACAAACACTATTGCTGCAACGCTACAAAGATAGAAAATATTTCGCATAAACAACACTCTTGGGGTATTGAGACTGCAAATTTGGGATAAAATGAGATGAAAAGCAATATTGAAGATTAATTATCTTCATTGTATCTTGAGGATAATACGCGTTTGAACAATCTACTGCTATAACGCGGCAAAGATTGAAAATATTTTCACAAATAAATTTTCTAGAAGAAGCTAACAGAAGAAAAATCAAGATACTTCTTACTTTTTGATAAAATAGGTGATAAAAAGAGATAGGAAAAACAAATTATAAATCCAGTAGAAATCCTACTTTCCGCATACAAATCTTACTAAAATTTTGCACCTAACAGTAAATTCACCGTTGGGCAACGGCAAAAATGTCGTTAGGCAACCACAAATTCACCATTGCCCAACGGCGAATTAGAGCATTTCTACCCGAAATATCAAAAAAATAGGGAAAGCTCCTGAAAGAACCTTCCCTATCTAAAGTTATTTTTTAGTAAGAATTAAGCTGCCGGATCCGGAGCTTCTCCTGAATCTCCTCCAGAAGAGCCACCTCCTTCGCTAGGTTCTCCACCGTTATCCCCGTTAGGATTGGTTACGTTATCTCCAAACAGTTCTATACTAGCTGATCCAAGCATTTCCTTGAATGCACCTCCCGGAGTAAAGACTATCTTCCTCCTAATAATGGTATTAACACTCACGTCTTCAGCTTTATCTTGGCTCTCGGCATTAATAGCTGGACGAAATGAACCGAACTCTCCCAACTTTACAGAGAATCCTTCTTCTAAAAATGACACCATAGTATCTTGCACTCCTTTCAGTACCACATCCACCATAGCCCGATGAACGCCTGTCCGCTGATTTACTTCATCACATAACTTGTTATAGTTGATGCTCCCAACTAGAACGTTTGCTGCAACATACTTTTCTACCTTATTTTCCTTATCGAAACATAAGGTGATTTTTTTCTTTTTATATCTGATAGCCATATACGCCTAAGATTAAAAAGTTAAACAATATTAGGAAGCCACACTATTGACTTCGCAACAAAGGTATGAACACATTACGAGATTTACAAGCAAGATTACCATGGTAAAAAAGGTCTTGATTCATTGTATTTTACAGATGACTTTTTTATGCAATATTCATCATATCAAATTCGTTTTCTCCTTATAAACCAGGCATTTATAAAACAAAAAAGTAGAATAATAATTCATATAAAAAGAGACAAAATTGGTCATTAAGGATTTGAGCCTTTTCAAACCGTGAAAACGAAGAAAAAGAAGGTTATGGAAATAAAAAATACGAAGAATGTAAATTTGGTCTTTAACAATTAATAACTTTCCGTCTCTTAATTATCTAACAGTTAAGGGCATTTTGATAGTTGTATACTCTATCAAAATGCCCTCTACTTATTAACCTTATGGTTATAATCTTATATCTTACAGAATACCTTTCACAGTTTCAAGCATTCCTTTTTCCTGGATAGAATCCAAGTTTGCTTTTACAGCTTCTGCCAATCCCGGGATCTTATTCAAATCTTCTCCCCAGATAAAATCAGCAGCCAGAACACCTTCGGTTACTTTCTTTGTACAACCGGTTGCCCAAAGTTCTTTCAGCAGGTTCATGATTTCAGGAGCATCATTTGGTACAATTTCAGCGCCGTCAGCACGTACACCACCTTTATAATAAGTAATGATAGCAGCCAAACCAAGTACCAGGCCTTTAGGAAGTTCGCCTTTACGTTCGAGATAAGTCTTCAATCCCGGTAAATCACGAGTTTCATATTTTGGGAAAGAATTCAGCATAATGCTTGTCACTGCGTGATCTACGAATGGATTGTTGAAACGTTCCAATACGTCGTTGGCGAATTTCTCCAACTCATCCTTCGGCAAATTCAATGTTTCCATCAATTCATCGAACATTACTTTGTGGATATATTTACCAATAACCTCATGTTCACAAGCTTCACGCACAATATTCACACCAGAAAGATAAGCAACCGGAGAAAGAACAGTGTGCGGGCCATTCAACAGAGTTACCTTACGTTCGTGGTAAGGAGCTTCCGAAGGAACAAACAACACATTCAGTCCTGCCTTATCAGCCGGGAACTCTTTGGCAACTTCCTGCGGAGCTTCAATCACCCACAGATGGAAGATTTCAGCCTGAACAACCAAGTTATCATCGTATTGCAGTTTTTCTTTGATAGCAGCAATATCTTTGCGCGGGAATCCCGGAACGATACGGTCTACCAATGTCGCATATACGCCACAAGCTTCTTCAAACCATGTTTTAAACTCATTACCCAGGTTCCACAATTCAATATATTGATAAATTGTTTCTTTCAACTTATGACCATTCAGGAAAATAAGCTCGCAAGGGAAAATAATCAAACCTTTTGTCTTATCACCATTGAATGTTTTAAAACGATGATAGAGTAATTGAGTCAGCTTACCCGGATAAGATGAAGCAGGAGCATCCTCAAGTTTACAAGCCGGATCAAAAGCAATACCAGCCTCTGTAGTGTTTGAAATAACAAAACGCATTTCAGGTTGCTCTGCCAACTTCATAAACTCGTCATTTTGAGTATATGGGTTTAAAGCGCGGCTGATTATATCAATCATTGTCAAGCTGTTAACAGCCTCTCCTTTATCCAATCCTTGAAGGTTTACATGATAAAGATCATCCTGTGCATTCAGCATATCGACCATACCTTTATCAATCGGTTGAACCACTACTACACTGCTGTTGAAATCAGCTTTCTGGTTCATGTTATAAATAATCCAATCTACAAATGCACGCAAAAAGTTACCTTCGCCAAATTGGATAATACGCTCCGGACGTTGTGTTTTAGGAGCAGTTTCTTTGTTTAATGCTTTCATGTTAGTTGTAATTTATAAAGTTGATATTATACAAATTCAAAATAAAAATCAATGTTTTCCTTTATCAGGATATCAATAGGCATGTATTTTACAGGTTCAACAGACTTCTTAAACACGACATGATCGCACAAAGCCTTCACCCCACAATATCCTTGCAAACCCGGACGTTGCCCGATTAAATAATGCACATCACCGGATTTTAATAAATCTACGTTTGCTTTCAGAAGGTCATATCCTATCAGTCCTTTCATGCTACGTCCCGCATGACGAAGATACTCTCCCAACTGATACACTCTGGAATTAAATACAACTCCCAGTAAAGCCTTCGGATGCGCCTGAAAAAACTCATCCAATGTCTGTTGGTTACTTTCCTGATCGGATTTATTAAGTACTACCTCATGGATTACCAAGTTATTATATTCTTCGGCAATGTAACTCATAAAACCATCCAAACGGCGTTGCATCTGTATTTCAGCCGGATTATCTTTATTGTTACTTAAAAACAAAACCAACTCCTGGCCTTCTCCTGCCGAATAATTGCGCATCAATATTTTCGCTGCGATATATCCGCTCTTATATGAATCCTGCCCGATATACGTCAACGCTTTCGCTTCTTCCATATTGAAATCGACAAAAGCATAAGCAATCTTATTTTCCTGTAAATAGGCTGTCAGCGCCAGTGTCTCTTCCCGAAAATTCGGAGAAATCAATACCGCATCCACATTCTTTTCTTTTATAGAAAGGCAGGCTTCCTGATAACTCTTCTCATCCCCATGGTGATAGCACAAATAATCTATACTCACATTAAAAGGACGTAATTCTTGCCGGACACGCTCAATCCCCCCTACTACCGAATGCCAATAATCATGCTCTATATAATAAGGTATCAAACAGAGGAAAGAATATTTCTTTTTAGCAGCCAAACCGATAGCAAACACATTGGGCTGATAATGAATCTCATCCAACACCTTTTGTACTTTGGCTTTGCTTTTGGGAGACACGTCACCGCGATTGTGCAACACCCTGTCAACCGTTCCGGCGGAAACACCCGCTCCCGAACCTGCACATTGGCCCGACAGCCGGAGACATTCACCGTCAGCCAGCTCAGCTCCGGGATCTCCAGCAGCACATGGTTGCGGATGTCCTCCCCATTCAGGGCGAAGCCGAAGCACCCCCGATGAACGCCGTTGTTCTCCAAGGATCGCAGGATCACCTCCCGCGGTACCGTTTCATTCCCGGCAATCTGAATATCCCACACGAAGAAGGACCCGATCAGCACCGCCGCTCCACACGCCGCGATGCCTACCGCCAAGGCCTGACGGTGCCGCAGCTTTGCCAGCGTGTAGGGCGCGCCCTCCCGCCGCACGATTTCGATCGTGCAGTCCAGCTTTTCCGCCGCGCGGCTGAGGACGCGGTGATCCCTCCGGCTCATGCGGCAGGTAAACGTCTCCGCCTCCTCCCATTCCAGATCCCAGAAGGCCAGCTTCCGGGCGGAGCACAGATTCAGCACCCGTTCCGGGTAGGGACACGTCACCCGGAGCCACACCTGTCCTCTGGTCCTGTTGATAAGTTCCTTCAGCATGACACCCACTCCACGCCGTCGATCTTCCCGCCGATCCGCAGTTCTTCTCCCGTCATGGCCACCAGCGTCAGCCGTTCCCCTCGGATCCGCAGAACGCCGAAGCCTGTGTTGGCGTCGATCTGGGTATCGCTGTAAGCCAGCAGTCCCGTGTGGCGCTCCAGATATAGCTGCCGGTTCCCGATCAGCTCCAATCGGGGCAGGCCATCCACCGGCGGGTCAAACAGCTCCGCCACGCCGCCCAGAATACCGCCCTGCTCCCGGTCCCGTTTTTTCTCCATGCTCTCACCTCACCGAACTCTATGCGGAAATCCCCCCCGGCTTGCCTGTCCCGCCGTATGAACCGCCCCCGCCCCGCATAGGGTATAGCGGGTGATGCGTATGAAACGGCGGATACGGACGGGTGTGTGCCTGATCCTGTGCGGGGTCTTGGTCTGGTTTCTGGCGGACGCCAGACAGCTGCGCCTTGAGGCAGCCAAGGCCCTGACCCTCTGCGCCGGGACGGTAATCCCCGCCCTGTTCCCCTTCATAGTCGTCACCGGTCTGCTGGTGCGGCTGGGCTTCGGACAATGGCTGGCGCCCGATATGGCTGGCCTGATGGCGTCCCTGTTCCGCTTGCCCGGCTGCGCCGGGTCCGCGCTGCTGCTGGGGCTGGTAGGAGGCTATCCCATCGGCGCCCGCACAGCGGCGGAGCTGTACGCCTCTGGGGACCTGACCCGGCAGGAGGCGGAGCGTGCGCTTGCCGTCTGCAATCAGGCGGGGCCGTCGTTCATCTTCGGCGTACTCGGCGGCGCGGTCTTCAAAAGCGCGGCGGCAGGCGCATTTTTGTACGCGGTGCAGATCGTCTCCGCCGTGCTCGTCTGCCGTCTGACCGCGAAAAAACAGTACGCGCCCGCCAAAGCCGTCGCGAAGCCGCCGCAGCCGGAATCCTTTGCCGCAGCCTTTTCCGCGCGCTCCTTGGCGGCTTTTTCCTTGTTGTGCTTTGCGATTTCCATCATCTGCTCATACATCTGATCGCCCACGCACTTTCTGGCGTATTTGCACCACTGCACGCAGCTGAGCATATCGTTGTAGATCACAAAGCCGCACTTATCGCAGGTTACTTCGGTGTCGGTCGAAAAAAGCTCGACGGGATTTCCGCACTGCGGGCAGATTTTCTCCGTGATGGAAATCTCCTTGGATTTGCTCTGGCATCCGGAATACAGCATAGTGCACTCCCCTTTCTGTGCTTGTCTTTCTGATCGTATTATAGTACAATGACGCAAGAGGTTCTGTTTGATTTCCAACACTGGAGGTTGTGCGATGGAAAAATATTTACCGCTGCTGCAAAAATCGCCCCTGTTCGCCGCAATGGCGCCCGGGGAAATTCTGTCTGTTCTGCACTGCGTGGGCGCGGCAGTGCGCGAGGTCGGCGCGGGCGAGTACATTCTTCTCGCTGGAAGCCCGACGCAGGCGATGGGGCTGCTTCTTTCCGGCTCTGCCCTTGCCATACAGGAAGATTTATGGGGCGAGCGGAACATCATGGGAAAGATCCAGCCGCCCGGCACATTTGCAGAGCCCTTTGCCGCAACGCCGGGTGCGGTGCTGAACGTCAGCATCGTCGCAAACGCGCCTGCGAAGGTCTTGTTCCTGAGCATCCAGCGGATTCTCACCGTCTGCTCGGAGACCTGCCCGCAGCACGCGCTGCTCATCCGGAATCTTGTCTCGGTGCTGGCGCGGAAGAATCTGCAGCTGAACGACAAGATCACCCACATGAGCAAGCGCCGCACACGGGAAAAGCTTCTGTCCTATCTCTCGTCCGAGTCGCTCCGGCAGGGCTCGCTGGAATTTGACATTCCCTTCGCTCGCCAGCAGCTGGCAGACTATCTGTGCATCGAGCGCTCGGCCATGTCCGCGGAGCTTTCGCGCCTTCAAAAAGACGGTCTGCTGCAAACCGAGCGCTGCCACTTCCGCCTCATTGCGCCGCTTCCCGGCGCGCTCAGCCGTTAACGAATCCTTTCAGAATCGCCTTCTTCTTTAACGCCGCTTTAACGTACTTTCACGGTATAATGACTCCCGAAATCGGCCGCGGCGCGGCTTTGGAAGAAGGAGAAAAACAAGATGTTTCTGATTAACCAGGCAATGGTAAATGTTCCGATCGGAACGGCCGCTCTGATTGTCGTGCTCGGTATGGCCGTCGTCTTTTTCGGCCTCATTTTGCTGATGCTCGTCACCAAGGCCTCCGGCAAAATCATGCAGAATAAAGAGGCCGCTG
>ERZ779876.2781-NODE-2781-length-11878-cov-3.494967_pt1 | contig 11878 bp, 9 predicted proteins | sample MGYA00511068_ERZ779876 | MGnify/ENA primary metagenome ERZ779876 (study PRJEB29588, sample SAMEA1970858) | human gut metagenome | biome: human gut; feature: human-associated habitat; material: faeces | place: Denmark | collected 2008/2010 ...
AAACTCAATATCTACTTATATGATTTTATAATTTATCTTTAACTGTTAATGACCTCTTTTCTATTTGTGATAGGGTTCTCCCGACATGATCCGGTATCCACGGTAAATTTGCTCTAGCAGGATTACACGCATCAGCTGGTGCGGAAATGTCATTTTTGAAAAACTAAGTGCATAATCCGATTTTTCCAGAACTGCCTTCCCAATCCCTATGGATCCGCCAATCACAAAAATAATGTGACTGGTTCCCTGAATGCCAAGTTTTTCAATTTTCTCTGAAAATTCTTCGGAGGTCAGCTGCTTTCCGCCTATCTCCAGTGTAATAAGATATGCATCCTCACGGATATATTTCAAAAGACGTTCGGCCTCTTTTTGCCGGATCATTTCCTCTGCATTTTCACTGGCATTGTCCGGTGTCTTTTCATCCGCCACCTCAATGATCTCCAGCTTGCAGTAGCGGCTCAGTCTCTTCGTATATTCCGCGATCGCATCCCGCAGATACTTTTCTTTTATTTTTCCAACCGTCAGTACGGTTATCTTCATCCTGTTCTTTCCTCTCTTTCGCTGTATCAGTCTGTACAGTTATGCCCTTTCATACATATAAAGCTCATGCAGTGCTCTTGTTGCACAAATGTATTTTGCCTGCCCGGTCATCGGATTTTTTTTCTTCGGGAACACACCGAATACCTGATCAAATTCCAGTCCCTTTGCCATATAGAAAGTCGTTACTGTCACGCCTTTTTCAAAGGTACTGCTGTCCCGGTCAATACAGTTTACCGGAAGTCCACGGTTTGAAAGCATCCTGGTCATTGTATACGCCTCGTCCATCGTCTCCGTCAGAACTGCGGCGGTCTCATATTTATCCATTCCGGCATCTGCCTCCCGGATAAGTTCATTTAACAGTTCCTCATCCGAATCAAATGTCTTTTCGGTCACTGGTTTGCCATGACGCTCCAGATATTTCAGATCCTTTTCCCCGGTAAATTTCGCTGCATACTCTGCGATTTCAATGGTATTCCGGTAACTTTTATTCATGATGATCTTGCGGATCGTACGTCCGAAAATCTTTGGCAGGAATGTCAGTACATCCTGCATCTGACTGTCCAGTGTCTGCGCCCGGTCGCCAAGGATCGTCATCCGGCAGGAAAACAGCTGGGACAGTACCACGTACTGCAAATATGAATAATCCTGCATCTCGTCGATCACCAGATGCTTGATATGCTTATGTCTGGTTCCTCCAAGCATCCGGTATTTGAGATAAAGTACCGGAAATACGTCTTCATACTGGAGTTTTCTGTTCTCATACGGAATTTTTGCCAGTGTCTCATACCCACTGTCCTCCAAAAACCAGTTATATATTTTGTAAATATCACGGGTGACATACATCCGGTTGAATTTCTCCCGGATCTCTTCTACCTCATCTTCCGGAAGATTCCGGTTATACAATGTCTCGTATTCATCCACCAGATATTCCATCACCGCATCCATTCTTGCAAGGATCGGAATATCCTGAAATTTGAAATAGAACAAATGGATCAGCTCCTCTTCGGTTTTTTCCAGAGTACGGATCTTAACCGGCTTAAAATCCATCAGCTGATCTTCCAGAACTGCCAGAAAGCCTTCCATCTCTCCGACAAATCCGGCAGACTGCTTCTTCAAATAGCTCTCCCGGATTCCCATCTCCGGAAAATGGATCAGCTTCTCCAGATAATCATAACGGTCCTCACAGTCCGATACGATTCCTTTCAATTCTCTGTACGCAAACAGATCAAAACTCATCTCCTGGATATTTTCTTCTCCAAGCTCTGGCAAAATGTGGGAAATATAATCCGCAAATACGCTGTTCGGTGAAAGGATCAGGATATCCGATGCTTTTAAATTTTTCCTGTCGTGATACAAAAGATATGCAATCCGGTGCAGTGCAACGGAGGTTTTCCCACTTCCTGCGGCTCCCTGAATGACCAGAACTTTGTCCTTTACATTCCGAATGATCTCATTCTGTTCTTTCTGGATAGTACGGACAATATTCTTCAGTTGTACATCCCCGTTACTTCCAAGCTCCTGTTTCAGGATCTCATCATCAATCTTGGTGTCACTTTCAAATGCATAAACCATCTTCCCTTTCTTGATCTTATACTGCCATTTGGAAGTAATCTCCCCTTCAATGGTTCCTCCCGGTGCTTCATAAGAAGCCTGTCCTCTGTCATAATCATAAAAAAGACCGCTCACTGGCGCCCTCCAGTCGTAGATCAGTGGCGTCATTCCTGCCTTAGGCGCAAAATTGCCGATTCCGATGTAAAAACTTTCGCTTTCTTCTTCCCCCTCAAAGAGAAAATCCACTCTTCCGAAATATGGGGAGTCGATCATTTTCTTAAGGCGCTGTTTTTTCATCAGACGTTCATTGTTCGCATTAACTTCTCCGAGAAGTGCCTGCTGATTATCATAATTTTCATAACCATACTCATCCATCTCCGTATAGTTTTCCCAATAATAATCATGCATGCTCTCAATCTGTTTTTCTCCTTCAAGAAACAATGCGTTGATCTCGGTAATGCGTGTCTTCAGTTTCTCTTCAACCTCTTCCAGAAACCGAATCTCACTGTTCATTGCGTCGTTATTACTCATATTCAAACCCTCTCATGATTACATCTTCCGATGATTTGTGCAATCTCTTCCGGCATCTTTGCAATGTAATCTGCACCGGCACTTTGAAGCTCCGCAAGATCTCCGTATCCATACAGGACACCGATCACCTGGATCCCATTCTCCTTTGCACCATAGATATCATTATTTCTGTCACCGACCATAACGACCTGATCGTAATTCTCCCTTTCCACGCCCAGGTTATCCAACGCATACCGGATCACATCCGCCTTCCGGATCAGAGAGCCATCCATCGTAGCCCCGTAAATCCCTGCAAAATATTTTGCAAAGTCAAATTTGTCCGCAATCCTTTTTGCATACTCTTCCGGTTTGGAAGTCGCCACTGCAAGTATATATCCTTCATTTTTCAAGGATTCCAGCGTCTCCGCAAGCCCTTCATACACCGAATTCTCAAAAATGCCTTTCACCACATAATATTCCCGGTAATACTTTACTCCAAGCAGTGCCTCTTCCTCAGACATCCCATAATATTTCTCCATTGATTCCGTCAACGGCGGTCCGATAAATTTCTTTAAAGTATCCCGCTCACCAACCTCCCGGTTCATTTTATTCAGCGCATACTCCACCGAATTCATGATCCCCGGTCCCGATTCCGTAATCGTCCCATCCAAGTCAAATAAGATATATTTATACTTCATAATAACCCTCTTTCACAAAATAATACTCTTTTTATTGTACCATTTTTGACTCTTCTTGTCCAGAAACCCTAATCTCCAAACCTCCTTTAAAATCAGCCAAAACATACAAACCAGCGTCCGTTTCTCCGCCCTTTATAATCGCCAGTTTTCTCCCCTTTGCACAACTTGAATTGGAACGATTATTTTTTTCAAAGTGGTCTACACAACCTATACAAAAACCGCAGTCCCTATCAAAGGAAACTGCGGTCATAACCCTTATTTATTTGAAAGATACTCGTCGATACCTCTTGCACCAGCTTTTCCGGCTCCCATAGCAAGGATTACTGTAGCTGCACCTGTTACGGCATCTCCACCTGCGTATACGCCTTCTTTAGAAGTCTTTCCGTGTTCTTCGTCTGCAACGATACATTTCCACTTGTTAACTTCCAGTCCTTCTGTTGTAGAAGAAATCAGCGGGTTCGGTGATGTTCCGAGTGACATGATAACTGTATCAACATCGATCACGAATTCAGAACCTTCAACCGGTACAGGACGTCTTCTTCCTGATGCGTCCGGTTCACCAAGTTCCATACGAACACATTTGATTCCTTTTACCCATCCATCTTCTTCAAGGACTTCTACCGGGTTTGTCAGTAGGTCGAACTGTACACCTTCTTCTTTTGCGTGATGAACTTCTTCTACACGGGCCGGAAGCTCTTCTTCGCTACGACGATATACGATATGAACTTCTGCTCCAAGACGAAGTGCTGTTCTTGCAGCATCCATTGCTACGTTACCACCACCAACAACTGCAACTTTCTTACCAGCTGCGATCGGTGTATCATAAGAATCATCAAACGCTTTCATAAGGTTACTTCTTGTCAGGTATTCATTTGCAGAAAATACACCGTTGGCATTTTCTCCCGGGATTCCCATGAATTTTGGAAGTCCTGCTCCTGATCCGATAAATACTGCTTCGAATCCTTCGTCTTCAATCAGCATATCAATTGTAGTAGATTTACCGATTACAACGTTTGTCTCAAAGTGAACACCAAGCTCTTTTACTTTTGCGATTTCTTTTGCAACGACTTTCTGTTTTGGAAGACGGAATTCCGGAATACCATATACAAGTACTCCACCGAGTTCATGAAGTGCTTCAAATACAGTTACATCATAGCCAAGCTTTGCAAGGTCGCCTGCACAGGTAAGTCCTGCAGGGCCTGAACCGATAACGGCAACTTTGTGTCCGTTCTTCTTGTCAGCTCCAACCGGTTTGATGTCATGCTCCAGAGCGTAATCAGCAACGAATCTTTCCAGCTTACCGATAGAAATAGATTCTCCTTTGATACCACGGATACATTTTCCTTCGCACTGTGATTCCTGAGGACATACACGTCCACAAACAGCAGGAAGTGCAGAAGACTGTCCGATAATCTTATATGCTTCTTCGATATTGCCTTCTTTTACTTCATGAACGAATGCAGGAATATTGATTCCTACCGGGCATCCCTGAATACATTTAGCATTCTTACAGTTGATGCAACGGCTTGCTTCTTCCATTGCCTCTTCCTGATTATATCCATAACATACTTCTTCAAAATTTGTTGCACGTACCTTCGGATCCTGTTCTCTTACAGGTACTTTCTTTAATACGTCTGCCATTATTCGTCACCTCCGCAATGACCGCATCCACCATGATGTGTGTCACCTTCCTGTAATTTCAGCATAGCTCTGCCTTCCTGAGTCTTATACATCTGCTGTCTCTTCATTGCTTCATCAAAGTTAACGAGATGTCCGTCAAATTCCGGTCCGTCTACACATGCAAATTTGATTTCATCGCCTACGTGGAGACGGCATGCACCACACATACCTGTTCCGTCTACCATGATCGGGTTCATGCTGACGATAGTCGGGATTTCGAGTTTCTTTGTGAGCAGACATACGAATTTCATCATGATCATCGGACCGATTGCAACACAGACATCATACTTGTTACCTTCTGCAACAAGTGCTTCGATCTTTGTTGTTACCATACCTGCATGTCCGTATGTACCGTCATCTGTACATGGGTAATAATTTCCTGCAACTGCTTCCATCTCTTTTTCGAGAATCAGCATATCTTTTGTCTTAGAACCAACGATAACATCTACATCGATCCCATGTGCGTGCATCCATTTAACCTGCGGGTATACAGGGGCTGCACCAACACCACCGGCTACAAATAAGATCTTTTTATTCTTCAGACTCTCAATATCTTCTGAAATCAATTCAGATGGGCATCCGAGCGGTCCTGTGAAATCTCTGAAAGAGTCTCCTGCTTTTAATTGTGCCATCTTCTCAGTAGATGCTCCTACTGTCTGGAATACGATGGTAATTGTTCCTTCTTCTCTGTCATAATCGCAGATTGTCAGCGGAATTCTTTCCCCCTTGTCATCCATCTTGACAATTACGAACTGTCCTGGCTCACAGTGCTTTGCCACACGTGGTGCTTCTACATCCATAAGATAAATCTTATCAGCCAGTTTTTCAGCTTTTCTTATCTTGTACATTGCATTGCCTCCTAAAATATTTACTCTCTTTATGATAAATTATTGCAAAGTAAATAGCAAGTATTTCTTTTTAATTTGTTAAAAAATTATTTATGTCATAAATATAACTATCTTTTTTATCTATAAGTACTAATATTTCTTCTATAAATCTGCCAAAATTCTTCCGATTACCAAATTTTTCAACCGTATTAAATCTTGTGCCGGCACGAATTTGTACCTGCTGACCGGATATAAAAATGAGACAGACGGTCAATATTGAGTCCGTCTGTCTCTGTAAGAACTGTATTCTCTTTTTTAAAAATCTACTTCTGTTCCATAATATGTACAGTTGAAAAGTTTTTCCATAGCTGCCGGATCGATCGGACGTGGGTTGGATCCTGTACATGCATCACCAACTGCAAGTTCTGAAATCTTTGCAATTTTTTCTTTGAATTCTGCTTCGTCAATACCGAAATCTTTCAGTGTCTTCGGAATATTCAGTTCTACATTAAATGCATCGATCTTTGCACACAGGCTGTTGATCAGCGCTTTCTCAGATGTACCCGGAAGTCCCATTCTGCGTGCGATTTCTGCATAACGTTTTGCAGCGACCGGATCTTTTGCATTATACTTAATTACATATGGAAGGTAAATTGCATTTGCGCATCCGTGCGGAATGTGTCCGGTTGAAAATGCCGCACCTGTCTTATGTGCCATAGAATGTACGATTCCAAGAAGTGCATTGGAGAATGCCATTCCTGCAAGACACTGTGCATAATGCATCTGCTCTCTTGCTACCATATCACATTTGTAAGATGCCGGAAGGTAATCCAGAACCATCTCGATTGCTTGCAGTGCAAGCGGATCTGTAAATGGACAGTTCAAGGTAGATACATAAGCTTCGATCGCATGTGTCAGTGCATCCATACCTGTGTAAGCAACCTGCTTTGCTGGGAGACCCATGACAAGATCCGGATCTACAATTGCAACGTCCGGTGTAATATTAAAATCGGCAAGTGGGTATTTTACTCCGGTCTGATAGTTGGTAATAACGGAGAATGCTGTTACTTCTGTTGCTGTTCCTGATGTTGACGGAATTGCAGCAAATTTTGCTTTTGTTCTTAATTCCGGGAAGTTGAACGGAATACAGAGATCTTCAAATGTAACATCCGGATATTCATAGAATGCCCACATTGCTTTTGCAGCATCAATCGGTGATCCGCCACCCATAGCTACGATCCAGTCCGGCTGGAACTCCTGCATAACTGCTGCACCTTTCATAACGGTCTCAACAGATGGATCTGGCTCAACACCTTCAAAAAGCTTTACTTCCATTCCTGCTTCTTTCAGATAGTTCTCAGCTCTGTCGAGGAATCCCTGACGCTTCATGGAGCCTCCTCCGACAACCAGGATTGCTTTTTTTCCTTTCAGGTTCTTCAGTTCTTCAAGACATCCTTTTCCATGGTAAATATCTCTTGGTAATGTAAATCTGCTCATTTCAAACACTCCTTTGCCCTTAAAGTATGTTATCTTTTTGACAATCATATTGTATCTCAATTCTATGCTTTTTGCAACATTTTACCACAAATAAATTGTACTTATTTCCATACAATTATACATTTTTAATAAACCATATTATTTCTACCCTATTCATAAAATAATTGATTTGTGATATATTTCACATATTTTACGCAAATTTTTCAAAAATGAAAGTAATCGAAAAAGAGTACGCTTTACCAGTCATGCTCTGACAAGCAGACGGCTTGGCATACTCTCTTCTTATAATCGGGTTTTAATCTGTATTCAGTTCATAATTTCTTCTTGTGACATCACTTAATCTGCCTTTTTGGTCCTGCAGAACAAAGCTGAAAATCGTACTTCCCGCCGGCATTACGATCGGCCCGGTATACTCCTGCGTCGCAGAATTATTTTCCGGATCCGGATCTGATCCATCCGTCGTGTAATATGCCGTATACTTATCCGGTACAACTACACTGATTGATTGGACATGACTATACTGCCCGGTCGATGGAGTCACCGCCGGCGCATCTGCAATCGGGAACTCAACTTTATAAGTTTTACTTTCTGTCAGGCTTGGAATTCCTTTCTTATTAACAGAAATTGCTTTCACCGTCGTCTCACCTTCACCGATCTTGATCGGTTCCGTGTATTTCGTACTTGAAGTTGTCGGCTCTGAACCGTCTGTCGTATAGTAGATCGCTTTTCCTTTTCCGGTCAGTTCCAGTGCCTGCACTTCATCATATGTCTCTGCCTCATCCAGACTAAACTCCGGTTCACCTGACACATAATCCTTCAGTGCTTCAAGAACCGTATCACTGGTACATGCATTCAGAAGCGGTGATACCTTTTCTTCCTGTTTGGTATCAATATAAAATTCTACCGCTGCACGATAAATTTCTGCATTTCCGGACTGCTTTGCAATCTCATCTGTAAAAACTTCTTCTGCCTGATCCAGATCATTCTTGGCAATATAAACCTTTGAAATCCCTGTATAAGCTTCTGCTTTCTTCGGACTTCCAGAAGCTGCTTTTTCAAATACAGTGAGTGCGTTCTCATATTCGGAAGCTGCCAGAAGCCGGTATCCTTTCTTTACTTTTCCGGTATATGAATTTTGATAAAACAAGAAAATGAGTCCTGCCAGAACAATACACCCCGCCAATAACATAAGCAGCATTTTCCGGCGTTTTTTTCTGGCGCGCTCTTTTCTCTTTTCTGCCCGCATACGCCGCAATCTGCGTTCTTCTTCATACGCTCTTCTCGTCTGTTCCCGCGCATCTTCTCTTTGACCCACACGTCCGGTAGCCGGTCTGACATCACTGCGTCTGACCACCGCATCTCTTCCACGCCTGGTCACAGTTTCCTGCTGGCGACGACCAACACTTCCCGAATTTCCCACACACCTGGTCTCTCCTCCAACACTTTCCCGTCTTTCATATACCGGATTTGCCGCACCAGAATAGCTGACATCTTGCTTTTCCTGCTCACCCAGATGAAGCGACATTGTCTGTGTAATGCCTCCTTTTAACTGAGCAGTCAGCATATCATCAAGTGGGTTATAATCAGGCACGATCTGTATTTCCCTGCCGCAGCTAGGACAGATCAACTGATCTTCAGGCAAATCTGCTCCACAGTGCATACATTTCATTGTCTTTCGTCTCCTTCTGGTATCATACTTCTTTTAGAACAATCCGGTAATTTTACCGTCTTCTACATCAATTCCATTTGCTGCAGGTACTTTCGGAAGACCCGGCATGGTCATGATTGCTCCGGTAAGAGCAACAACAAATCCTGCTCCTGCATTTACATAGACTTCACGGATATGGATATCAAAGTTCTCCGGACGTCCAAGAAGCTTCGCATCATCGGACAGAGAATACTGGTTCTTTGCCATACATACCGGGAACTTGCCAAAGCCCATTGATTCAATTCGTGCAAGCTGTTTCTTTGCAGCAGGTTCATATACAACACTCTTTGCTCCGTAAATCTCTTTGCAGATTGTCTCGATCTTCTCTGCAATTGATAACTCATCACTGTAAATCGGATGATAATGGCTTTCTTTTGTCTCCAGAGTCTGTAATACTTTCTCTGCCAGCTCTTTTCCGCCGTCTCCGCCTTTACCCCATACTTCTGCAAGGGCAAATTCGCAGCCTCTGTCTTCGCAGAACTTACGGATAAATTCGTATTCTGCTTCAGTATCACTGACAAATGAATTCAAGGTAACCACAACTGGAACGCCGAATTTCTGCAGGTTCTCAATATGCTTTTCAAGATTTACAATTCCTTTTGCAAGAGCATCCAGATTTTCTTTGTTCAGTTCGTCTTTTGGCACGCCACCATTGTATTTTAATGCACGTACCGTTGCAACCAGAACTACTGCGTCCGGTTTCAGTCCCGCCATACGGCACTTGATATCCATAAACTTCTCTGCACCCAGATCCGCACCGAATCCCGCTTCTGTGATCGTGATATCACTCAGCTTAAGCGCCATCTTGGTTGCACGTACACTGTTGCAGCCATGTGCAATATTTGCGAACGGACCACCGTGTACCAGTGCCGGTGTATGTTCCAGAGTCTGGATAATATTCGGCTTGATCGCATCCTTTAACAGTGCTGTCATTGCACCGGTTGCATGAAGCTGGTCAGCTGTAACCGGTTCTCCGGAAAATGTATAGGCAACAATGATTCTGCCAAGACGTTTTTTCAGATCTTCCAGATCGTCTGCCAGACATAAAATTGCCATAATTTCGGACGCAACCGTGATCACAAAATGATCCTCTCTTACCATTCCGTCCATTTTATTTCCAAGACCAACTACTACATTACGCAGTACACGGTCATTCATATCTACACACCGTTTCCACACAACCTGTCTCGGATCGATTCCAAGAGCATTTCCCTGCTGGATATGGTTGTCAAGAAGAGCTGCAAGCAGGTTATTTGCCGATGTGATCGCATGAAAATCTCCGGTAAAATGAAGATTCAGATCTTCCATCGGTACAACCTGTGCATAACCGCCACCGGCAGCACCGCCTTTAATTCCAAAGCAAGGTCCGAGCGATGGCTCGCGCAGAGCGATCAGAGCTTTTTTACCGAGCTTTGCCATTGCCTCTCCAAGTCCAACGGTAATCGTCGTCTTCCCCTCTCCCGCCGGAGTCGGATTGATTGCAGTAACAAGTACCAGCTTTCCATCTGGTCTGTCTTTTACTCTTTCCATCAGTTCATCCGATAATTTTGCCTTATACTTGCCGTAAAACTCAAGGTCTTCCTCTTCAATTCCAACCTTTGCTGCAACCTCGCGAATATGGAGCATCTCTGCCTCCTGTGCGATCTGAATGTCTGTCTTCATAATTATATCCTCCCTTTTTTCTTCTGCGTTTCTTAAACTGATTCTTCTATGTATTGCTCAAACTGTTCCATAGACATCAGTACTTTTCTTGGTTTGGTACCTTCTTCTTCTCCTACGACTCCCGCCTCGGCAAGCTGATCCATAATCCGCGCCGCACGGTTAAACCCGATCTTAAACACCCGTTGGAGCATTCCGATCGATGCTTTGTCTTTTTCAATGATAAACTTTCCTGCATCTACAAAGTAGACATCTTTGTCGTCCTCGGAAGATGCTCCTCCCGCAGATACATTCTGATTACTATTCACCTGCTTCTGGATCTCTTCACTGTAGGCTGCGCCTCCGCTGTTCTCTTTTAGGAAATCAACCACTGCCTGGACTTCTTTATCAGAAACAAAAGCCCCCTGAACACGTACCGGCTTCTGATAGCCAGCCGGATAGAACAACATATCGCCTTTTCCAAGCAGCTTCTCCGCGCCATTCATATCAATGATGGTACGGGAATCCACACCGGATGATACAGAAAATGCTATTCTTGATGGCATATTCGCCTTAATCAGACCGGTAATGACATTAACCGATGGTCTCTGCGTTGCAAGAACCAGATGAAGTCCTGCCGCACGCGCAAGCTGTGCCAGACGGCAGATTGCCTCTTCTACTTCTCCAGGTGCAACCATCATCAGGTCTGCAAGTTCGTCTACGATGATTACAATCTGTGGAAGTTTCTGTGCTTTATTCGGATCATCAATATCTTTAATGTTCTCGACTTTATCATTGTAACCTTTCAGATCACGGACATTATACTCGGCAAAAAGCTGATAACGTCTGTTCATTTCTGCAACCGCCCAGTTCAAAGCTCCTGCTGCCTTCTTCGGATCCGTTACAACCGGGATCATCAGATGTGGAATTCCATTATATACACTTAATTCCACCACCTTTGGATCTACCATGATCAGCTTCACATCCTCCGGTTTTGCTTTGTAGATAATACTCATAATGATTGTATTGATACAGACAGATTTACCGGATCCGGTAGCTCCTGCGACAAGCAGATGCGGCATCTTTGCGATATCTGATACCACCACTTTACCTGAAATGTCACGACCTGTCGCAAATGCGATCCGTGATCTACTTTTCTTAAATTCATCTGATTCCAGAAGATCACGCAGCATAACTGCAGTATTTTCCTTATTCGGAACTTCAATGCC